>Ga0255047_10002741_pt1 | contig 11474 bp, 14 predicted proteins | sample JV7_2_1_MG_FD_183640 | JGI IMG/M metagenome (GOLD analysis project Ga0255047, IMG submission 183640) | Seawater microbial communities from Jervis Inlet, British Columbia, Canada - JV7_2_1 | ecosystem: Environmental > Aquatic > Marine > Inlet | place: Canada: British Columbia | collected 2016-10-06
TTATTAATGGCCCCATTACTCTACCCCTCTATTCGTGCAAACATATAATGATTATTCTGGTCACTATCGTATTTTCTAAACAATCCCTCTTGCTGAAACCCTAATCTACTTATCCATCTTTGACTAACCAGATGATCTTCAAGTACCAATGTCTCAACTCTATGTAAATTGTAAGTCTCTATCGCATCACATAAAATATCTCTAATTGCCCTATGCGCCCATATCTTATTTTTAGGAAGTAACGATGATGTTAATAACCATGCTGCACCAACACCTTCCCATATCTCCACAACACCACCAATAATAATAATCTCACATGAATCATCTATTCCAGTATAAGCACAACCTTCCATAGCTTGATGTTTTAACCTTTCATTAGCACCAGGAAACCCCAGCACCGCCTTCCTGTCAAGTTCCCTTAACTCTATTTCCTTTAGATGCATTACCTCAAACGGTATTAACTTAGGGATTATATATCTCCTATATCAAGTATTCCGGTTATAGACAAACAAGTAAATGGATATGGTTGAGTCTGCTGTATATTAACCCTGCCATGTTTATCATATCCTAAATTCTGCACTTCAAAATCATCTGTATAAAGTGGAGGCTCTGCATCCATCGGATCACTCGGTACTCTGGTTTCTACCACATCACCATTTATCGTACCACCCAATGTATTGTAAAGCCTTGCGTTAATCTTAGACCATCCTTTAACCACTCCCTGTATCGTTCCCTGCTGAGTCTGTATCTCTGGTCTTACCGTATCCACATCCATAGTATAAGACAATCCCACCTCTACCTCTGTAGACGATCTCTCAAGGGTAATAGAGCCTGAAGCTACTGTTTTATCAGGATGAGTAGCACCATTAGCAAGCACTGTAACAGTCTCGCCTTCCAAATGATCTAATCCTGTTATCGTAGTAGTACCAGCACCACTATACTTTAAAGCACAATCAGTATTAAGCTGATCCCACTGATTAAATTCAGTAGCACTACTCCACGCATCTTCATCAAAATATTCAACATATCTTACAGTAGATCCATTTATAGTACGATTAACAATTACCCATGTTTGATCTTTTCCAGATACAGGTATAGAACTAACACTCTCAAATAGTCCTGTTGCACCTGTTGTATGACGATGCCAACCTACTATCTGTTGGTCACGTAAATAAGTCATTCCTAATAATTGTCCATCACTCCTTACACACCATACTATAGAATCAGGCTCTTGCTGAAATGTTATATCAACAATACCTCCTGCTGTTATATGCTCTGCAAGTAAAGATAAATCAGGCGCACTAAACGAATTATCTTCAAATACAAATACAAACTCTCTTAACTTCCTGCCTGATCGCTGCACAAACAACGTAACATCACCTACACGTAAAGGCTGAAGAGTAGAACTACCATAAGCAGTCTCATCATCAATCTTAACATTAGTAGGAGTCATAGCAGCATCGTTTGTTGTACCAATTGTAAATTCACCACCGTAAGTACCAACACCTAATTTCTTCTTAGGAGATAACCACCGTATAGGATTCTGCCCTGTTATAGTAAAAGACAAACTATCGTCATCGTTAGTACCAGTAGAAAAGTTCTCAAACTGATCAATCACACTCCCCCATATTGTCTGAGGCTGTGAGTCTGTTCTTGCATAAAACAATCTCTGTTCATAAAAACCTATAGCAGCAGGATACCCCCTGGTAGCACTCCACGACTCTACCTCAAGTGTCCACGTACCTGCAACAGCAGCAGTCGTACTATCCAACACATGAAGCACCTCGCCTTTGGCAACCGTAGTTGATGTGACTGTTGTAATCTTACAAAGCCCATTATTAATCTTTACAAACTTTCCTACATCACCACCGTTAGGCGCACCAGTCACCCTCCAACCGCCTGAAGCTAATGTAAGAGTAATAAGGCTACCTTCTGGCCCAACAGCACTAGGGGTTAATGTAGCTGCTGGTGAGCCTGTTATCTCCCATGCCCCATCTGCTAATGCAGTACCAGAAAAATTACTCTGTATATCAATATCAACTTCATCAGGAGAAGCTACTGTGTCATGTGATACAATAATCCCTGAACCAGTACCGGAAACAATAGTACGCCCCACATCAGCAGGTAAGAATAAATCCTCTGTTGTGTAATCAGGCGTAACAGTAACACCATCACCGCTTACAGCACCTAATGTTAAAGACTCATTAGTACCATCACCTAAATCAGTATCCGCTTCAAAACTCGGTATAGGATCAAATGTAATAGTCGTTAATGCCCACGATGTATGCGAAGCTCTTGTTAGTTTCCGAGGGGCATAATCCTTATGCGCTATATACAAAACGTCAGCAGATTGAGCAAAGTGAAGTTCAAACAAATCCGCTTCTGCATAAGTAGTCACAACCTCAACGGGAGTACCGGATACTATCTGTGCCTGATTACGATAAAACCGTATATAGTTTTCACCAAACTCTAATATATAAGCATCAGTCACACTAAACTGAAACTCAACTAAGCGTGAAGCCTTTGTACTATCCTTTGTCTCTGCTACATACCTTGTTCCAGACCTGCGAGTAAATCCACCTTGAGGAAAAGGTACAGCATTCTCCATCTTCTCAGTAGCATTCTTATACTTATTAAAATCAATACGAGAAGATAATTTAGGACTTATCTCACCTGTTGTAAACGCATTATATGAATATGAGTATTTAGGCATTTACCTTGCTGTTCCTCCACCTGCAACTGGTATATTAGAAGGTGCTTGTATCCCACCCCTGACACTGTTTAATACCCTTGATTTCATTACATTGTACGTGCCTTCCTGACTATCATGTGTCCTTGCTGTCTGTGTCTTTATCTCTGCAACCTCCATCAGCTTGAGAGCCAATGCATTATCCCTTTTTATAGAAATAGAGATATTTGCAGCAAGTGTGAAGATAAGAGCATCAGTAAACAAATCATCAAAATCCACTTCATTCTCTACCCTCTTAATATACTTCAAATTTACACTACTATCATCAGTCAACAACTTCCTACCTTCAGTTTTCCACTCACTCATAGAGTTATACATTTCCAATGCACGAAGGCAATACGGATTAGTAGGAAGTGTATAAGAATAAGTAAATTCAAAGTCAGGGCCAGTTGCATCTTGAGATAACGCTTGTCTTGCTAATGCAAAATTCCATGTATATCTACGCAGCATAGCATCACGAGTATGGGTATACCATCTCCTGACTATCCCACCATGAGTAGTTGTATCAGCATCAAGATCAGTAATCGAAGCAGCACCTACTTCAACCAATGCAGCATTTGCAATCTCTGTTGAACTATTCATCAATATTCCTTATATAAAAGGGATGAAGGCAGCAGAAGAAGAAACCACCTTCACCCCCTCGGCAAAAAGCCTTATCCATTCATTGTGTAAAGCACCGTTAGCTGAATAACACCAGTAGCATTCGGTGTTGTCAATGTTGCAAGTGTAACATCAATGGTGTCAGCAGTAGTATACTCATACGGAGTATAATTTACTGCAACTCCCACTTTGCCCTCAAATGTATCTAAAGTTGTTCCACTTGCCCCACTTGCATCCAAGCCATCAATATACCTATCGGCATCACCACCATCACCAACATCTAGTGTAACGGTTGATGCACAAGCCGTATGTTTTAAATTACTGTACTCTCTCCATACCCTTGCGCCTTTAGGGATTGAAACCATTTGAATTACATCCAATGCAGTTTCAGTACCCAACATTGTATAAGTTGCATACATAACTCTTACAGAAGAACCGTTTAAAGCAAACTCTCCTCTAACTGGTGGGCTTGCAACATCATTAGTCCTTTGATCACTATATAATGTAGCCATCTTTTTACTTCCTTTCTAAAAATTGTTTAATTTCTACTTAAATAAGATTAAACACGTTTACCACTTTTAAGATGGTTTACATGCAATTTCTACAACTGCTTCCTCTTCTATCCTTACCGCACCAATGTCCAGATAACTCCAAACCTGAGTAGCGTAATTCTTAGTAGATTCTTCAGTAATTCTTGTTTCTCTCAACCTACCTATACCAAGTCCTAAAGATTCACCCTGGAATGCAATTACCTGAGTATCACTGTTAGAATCAGTAGTAAGCCTTTCTGAATGTATCCACTGGAAGCCAAGGTAAGTATTAATCTCACCCATAACCAAAGCACGAATTACGTTGTAATCTGCACTGGTTACTTTTTCAAGTGCTAACATAGCTTCCATCTGAATTGCATCATAGACAAGATACCTACCGGAGCTTTCAACTTCGTTAGAATCCATGATACGTTTTGCAGCTAATACCTTATCCAGATTCAAGAATGCATCTGAACCACCACCACCAATCTGAATTGTAACCTTCTGTCCTGATGTTAAAGCCTGTGAACCTGAACCAGTTTCACCTGTAGCAGCAGTACCAAGTAGAGCAGCAATGATAATATCATCCTGTGTTCTACCCATAGCACTAGCCTGAGCTTTAGCATAAGGATTAGTTGGATCAATCAAGGTTCTGATCTGGTCTGGATCGTCAATCAAGTCAGCAACAGTATATGGAGCAAGTGTAGCCATACGTCTTGAATGAGGCGTATCCTGCTGCATGGTGTCACCATGACGAGTAGTAAGCTGAGTCATTGTTTGTAGCCCAAGCCTATCAAAGTAACAACTCTTTCCTTTGACATTTTCTTTAACCTGAACTGCATTGATAAGGCGTGATTCATCCTGTTGTGACAGATGGATCAGATTTGATCTGTACTGTTGCACAAAGGCGGCTGTAATTTCTGTAGACATATTGATACCCTCCGAAATTAATATTTAAAATAACTATTCCCTTCCGAAAGGTATCCACGTTTGTATATGGCTTTCTTGTGATTAAGTCACCACACTGATAATCTTCATTATCATGCACTCAGTCCTATTCCAAGGTGTATCTGAGACGACTACAATGAAACCTTTTTTGGAGCAGGGTATGCCTGCTCTATTAAATATTTCATTTTCTTAACTGCTTCTTTATGTGCCCAAGTCTTAGTATTGCTACTAAAATATGCACTTTGAAATGTTTCATCATCTTTTAATTCTTTAATTTCCTTAACTGCTAATATAGGATTCATACCACCACCTTTTCTGGTTCAGGATGAGCCTCTGCCATAAGTGCCTGCATCTGCGCAACAGCAGCACCATGAGTAGGATCATTCTTACCATAATAAGCTTTCTTAAATTCAGGATCTCTTTGAAGCTTATCTATTTCCGCTTGTGCTTCTTGAGGTGATCTTGCATGAGATACATTACCTTCACCTGCTATAGTTCCCTCTACCTGCCCTTTGCCAAGCTCATAGACTAAACTGATAAGACCTGCATTATTCTTTATCGTTGCTTCAGCCTGATCGTTACCATATTGATTTAATACTTCATTTACCATGTTGACACGTTCTTCAAACGCAGTTCCCCATTCAGTCTTTAAATCACTTATGGCTTTTACCGAAGATTCATATTGTGCTGTCTGTTGAGATTGTCTCTGCTCCTCATTCCATGCCATCAGCTTATTAACCTGTGAGTTATTAAGCCCTGCATTATGAGCAGATTCAAGAAACGATGTTTCAATCGCTTCATTATACTCTTCACCTTCTTTTAAATCAGGGCGAGTCACCTTATACTTATCCGCAGATTCAGGCCTTCCGAGTTTATTATACAACTCATCCATTCCTGAAGTATCGCCATCATCCGGTAAGCGAACACTCTGACTAATATAGTTATTAGCATCAACCAATCTCTTAGCCATTGTAGTAATATCCGGTGTCTCCTTGATAGTCTTATTATTCCTAATATCCTCTGGAATACTATCACGCCACTTATCAAGTGCCATCGGTACTTCTTTAGTCATTGCCGTTTCTTGTGTTTCTGCCGTTGTTTCTGTTCCTTCTTCTGTTCCTTCTTCTTCCGTACTCATAAAACCTCCATTTCATAAATGATGCCAGCATATGTTTCTTTATTCCTTGCTGACGCTTTTAGCCTGTCTTTTATAAAAGTTGCTACCTGCCTTCTCCCTTGAACCATAGTTGACAGTTTCGGATTAATAACATAATCCATTTCTTCCACAAACAGTAATATCTCTTTTAATACCTTATGCCCATCAGCACCACCAAAAGTTCTTACCCAATGGTTAGTATCTTCCTTCTTCTTCTTCACTACTTTTTTCTTTGCCATTATATCACTTTAGCTACTTTCGCAAATGCATCTGCTGCTACCGCAGACTCTTCCGTTGTTCTTGCATTCTCTTCCTGTTCCTGCCTGGCTGCCCTTACATCATCAATCTGATCCTGTGGATTCACATACCTCTCATTTACATTAAGAATACGTGCTGTATCTCTTGCTATTTCATCAAAGTTAGGTACGTCAAGAATATCCGGTTTAACACTCGCTGTCTGTACTAACTGTTCAAGCCATTGCCTGACAGCACTTATCTCGCCCATTCTCTGTGACCGAGCAAGTGGGCCAACATATTCAATATCAAGAGGTAGCCCCTGTATAGCTTCAGGTTCTTCATCAAACACACCAGCCCGATGTAATATATTAAACGACCTTTCCACCATAGGCCCTAACTGACTTTCCAGCCTACCGAACACAGGGCCGAGTAACCTCTGCATCAATTCAAAGATAATACTAGACTCCGTTGCTGTCATCTGTGCCTGTTTCTGCATCTGTATCTGATCGGTAAAGTAACACTCTTTTATCGCAGACCTTAACTGCTCTCTCTCCTGCACTGATACTTCCCACCTTGCACCGGATGTCATTACACCCTTTTGTAAAGCTTCTATCATATGAAGTGGTACAGGAATATTAGTTCCAGGCACATCATCAATATCAACACCCAATGTTTCCGGTACTAATCGAGAAGGGTTAATATCCTTTGCCCACGCCATCCTCATATAAGAAGTAGCAGCGTTTAAAGTCTGTATATCCGGTAATGCAGTAAACGTAGGAGAACGACCATAACACTCACCACTTATCTTTGACCATCTCGGTATAATATACGGAAATTCAAAGTAACCTGATTTCTTAGATATAAACTCATCTTCTTCTGAAATGTAAATATCAGTATAAGTCCATTCATCATTAGCAAACCCTTGTCTCGTTTTACTGTAATCACGTATAGGCTGCACTACATGAATATACGGGAACTCCTTCACTATCTTCTTCTCATAAGCCTCAAGCACATTCTTGCCAGCCTTATTACCAAATAACTGAAATGCCTGCCGAGGAGTAAACATCACCTTCCTGAGAACCGTATCTACATATCCATTAGCATCTTCCTGTATAACAAAGTCAGTACCAACAAAGTACGATCTAAACGTAAGTAGTGAACCTTCATTTCTAAATGAATTTCTCTCTGTAAGGAGACATGCAGTTCCAACCGTAACAACATCAGAAAACATTTCATGTATCTCTACCCTGAAATTAGAATCATTAAAAGCGTTATACATTTTCCTCGTACTGCTATCAAGCCACAACTTAACCTCTTCCATCTCATTAAGCTCTTTGTCCTTCATCCTTATATTAAACCACTGGACAGAATTAGAGGTAAGCGAGCCTTGAAGTGTAGCAGTCAGGAGTCCAGCAGAATGAGGTGCAGTACCTTCCTGAAGTCTATCAGTTTTCCTCGACCCCTTTGTTCTGTCCACTAATACATCTGATTTACGAGGCAAAACATAATCATTTATATCCTGCCAAATAATCCTGAAATTCTGAACCTCCGTACTATTATCCAGTTCTCCATACAGTTTTATAAGCTCTCTTGCACTAGCCATCAGACAGCTATCCCCTCTTTAATTTTCTGCAAATTTTTCTTTACGGTTACATATTCTTTACGCATTGCATCAAGCTCTGACTTCATTGTTTTTGTTTCACTTATAACCTTACCCTGCTCTGCATTTAATACAGAAAGCATCTGCATCTTCTTTATATCAAACTCAGTTTCATGTTCACCTAAAACCTGAGCATAACGAAGTTTCTCTTCATCTATAAGTTTTTTATATTTATTCTTTGATGCTGTATACTCTCTCTTCTCCGTAGCAGCAGCTTCACACTCAGCCCTTACATCAGTTGCAACTGTACCCTTCCTCTCATTAAGCTTTTTTATATCTTCATTAAGAGCAAGTATCTTTGCAGCTTGAATACTATGTTCCTTATCCCTGTCACTAAGAGCCACCATTGCAACCTCTACCTGATTACATAACTCTTTCGCATCTCTCTTTATCTTTTCTAAATCTACCACCCTACCTCCTCGCTGTTGTCGATGCAATTATAGTAACGTCTAAATCTGTACTTGCTCCTACACTAGACACAAGTGGCCGTATCTTATAAGGCGTTTCATATATCTGCTTTCCGCCTGCTGCCGTAAAGACAACATTATTACCAGCAGCAATACCATTACCATCAGTAAGAGTAAACCATGTTTCTGTTCCTGCTGCACCCGTATCATTAGTTCCCTGCATTGTTATCGTAGCAGTATCAAAAGTACCCTTCACCTGCATACACAAATCTTTAAAATTAGGATTTACAAACGCATCACCATCGAGGCTGCCTGTAACAAGGCCCTCCCATATGCAATGAAGCGAAATCCCGTTCTGCTTCGTATTTATTACCTCTGTTGTTACATTCGCTATTGTTGCCATATATTACCCCTTATGCTAATGTGTCATTTTCCAAACCTAATGGACTTGTAAATACATTCCGAGTACTCTTTGTACGTCTTTTTGCTTTCGACTGTGCAACTATCTCCTCTTCTTTCTTTTGCTTCTCTAATTTCTTTTCCCTCTCAGCCTCAGCAGCTCTTACATCTGCTTCCATAACCTGTTGTGCCCTTTTAGCTGCTTTCTGTTCACTACTCTCACCAAATAACCCACTAACGATACTACCCATAGTCTTATCCTAACTTAGTTTATTACTTGCTATTCCTAACGGATCTGTAAAGACATTCCTTGACGCTGCAACCCTTCTCTTCCTTGTACCAATAGTACCCTTCTCCTTCTTATCAGTTTTAAATTGATTAATAGTATCTATAACGCTTACAAGCATATTCATCCCCTGCTGATTACGCTGGACTGCATTACCTGGACTACTTGCTTGATGCATATTTACAGTATCAAACTGTAAATTAACCTTACGTGTTTCTTCCTTAACCATTCCTAAAGATTCTAAGTCAGCCATAAGACCATACATTCCACCAGTAATAGCCGCTTGCTGTTGTGCTATTTTCGGGCCGAGTCTACGATAAGCACTCGCAGAAAAATTAGTGTATGGTATATTTATTCCAATTGGAAGGTTTTCTGATCTATACGCAGCTAAAGTACCAGGAATCTGAACATCAGGAAGCCTTACTTTATGATGACCACCACCACCAAAGCCACCAAATGAACCACCAAACACACTTCCAATTACACCTCCAATTACACTACCACCAGGGATACCAGTTGCACCACCAGCAATAGAACCGATGTTACTAGAAACTGTACCTTTAACACTAACACCACCTCCACCTCCACCACTACGCTTAACCCTCGATACAAAGCGAGGAACAGAATCGGCTGTACTACTCAACCCATATGCCAACGCACCTGATAACAAAGAAGCACCTGTATCAGTATCACCTGAGAGAACATTTGCCTTACCATTCGCCATTTAATTATTTCCTAATAAAAAATCCAGTGGATTAATATTACTGTTCATCATCTTCGGTTTCCTTCTAAATGTATGTTTTGCCAATCCAAACCTTACCACAGACATTACCGCATATCTACTCGCACTCATTATATCCTCACCCTTACGAACAATATTACCATCCTTAGTATGATACATAGCCTTCTCTTTGAACCAATCATTAAGATGACTAAATACCTTAAGCCTGCCTGACTGCATCCGGTTCAACATCTCCACCAACCCAGGGCTTACTGCATTGCCACCCTTACCCTCAGCCTCTCCCTCGGCAGGAGGATTAGTAAAATGAGTATGCATCATATTAACACCCTTATCCCTATATCCCTGAGCAAGCTTAGTACCACCCCTGTCAGCTTTCTCTCCGTCATGCGGATAAGCAAATAATATATCCTTACCCCTAGACCGCAAACTATCTGCATGTTGAGACACCTTCTTCTCCTGACTCTTATAAGTATCAGTAATATAAATAATATCACTATCGTCATCATAAGCCACCCAAGCACCAGCAGTAGGATGTGCCCAACCACCAAAGTCAATTGCACCCAAACGCCTGAAATGATCCGGTATCTTAAACGCAGGTATCATAATATCTTCATCAACCACAGGGAATATCAAACCATCACCAAAGACAGGGATACCCTTAGATCTCATATCCCTCTCCCATACCGGCATAGCAGCTAATATCTGCTCCTTCTTCTTTTCAGTCAAATGAGGTGCATCATCCCACGTTGCCTGTACCAAAGACTGACCAGGCTTTAAGTCAGTCATAAACTGACTAACCACTTCAGTCATACCATACTCAGGTGTAAACGTCATAAACAACATACTGTCAGGCTTATCAACCAACCTCGCAAGACACTGACCCATAATGTCTACAGTAGGTTCTTCATCAAGTGCAATAATATCTACACTCTGACCCATGAATGCACGTTTCTTAGCATCATAAGACTTCATAACAATATTACTCCACCTACCACTTATATGCTTTACCGGAACACTCTGATACGCATTAGGCACTTGTGGCTTCCTTACCACCTTTGCCAAGTCCATATACTTCTTAGGCACTGAACCAGTACCAAACGCTTCAGGATTAGCAGGATCTCCAAACAATGCCTTCTGCACAATATCCCTCGTTGTCTCATTCGTAGTACCACATGCCCATACTAACACAGGCTTATCATACCTCTTCCCTACCCACCAATCTGGATAACGACCTGTAGCATGAAACGCTACCTCAAACCGCATAGCCTCAGTCTTACCTACCCTGTTAGCACACATCATCAACCTCTGACCACAATCACCACTACCCTTATGAAACTCACGCTGAAACGGATATGGCTTATAGAAGTCCATAGAGTTCTGAGAGTCCATCGTAAACAACTTACGCTTCATATCATAAAGTCGCTTTAACTCAGCAGTCTTTTTATCCTTCAACTCTTTGTAATATTTATCTTTCATATCAATAAAAAAAGGGATAACCCCCGCTACGCAGAGACTACCCCTATCCTCCCCCGCATGTGCGAGCAACTATATATATTTATAAACTACTCTATCTTTATTCTGTCAGAATAAGTAACAATCATATCCTCAATATCACCATCAGTAAACTCAATATTACCATCAATAAAAGTATGCACTGCAGCAGTATAAATACTTATAATAAACTGCTTCTCATAAGAATGTAATTGATCCCAGTCTAAATCTCTAAATTCATAATTCAAACCTTCACTACTTCTTATCTT
>Ga0255047_10002743_pt1 | contig 11469 bp, 9 predicted proteins | sample JV7_2_1_MG_FD_183640 | JGI IMG/M metagenome (GOLD analysis project Ga0255047, IMG submission 183640) | Seawater microbial communities from Jervis Inlet, British Columbia, Canada - JV7_2_1 | ecosystem: Environmental > Aquatic > Marine > Inlet | place: Canada: British Columbia | collected 2016-10-06
ACTAGGCCAAGACCAACAACAACACACGCCGACCTCGGCGTTGTGGGGACGCCAGAGTTGCTGGCGTCCCCTGCTACCGGCAGCGCCCGCCACCGACGGCTCACTCGGATCGGCGATCCAGCGCTCTACACGCGCAATGAGAGCGTCGGTGGAGACCTGATGCTGATCACGGCTGAGGCGATCATGCGGCACAGAGGGTCGCAGCAGCCTCCGCGTCGCGGATCTGTTCTCGAGTGGGGAGTGGCGTTCGAGAGAACGGTCGCTGTGATCTGGTTGTGGAGCCAGCGGGCACAGTCAGCCCAACCGATTAGCCTCGACTCGCCGAAAGCGATAGCCTCCGTGCTGCGCCCCAGAGCACTCGGCGGAGATGTCCGCTGAGTTCAGCCACGATGAGGATTCGCGATGAGCATGCGCAGGGCCGGTGAGCACAACGGCCACAAGTACCGATGTTGGATAGAGCCGCTGCAGGGCAGGTACCGCGGTTGGTACCGGGGCAACCTGAACATCGAGATCGGCGAGAAGAACCTCGTCGATAGACTGCACGGCAGCACCGACTGGTTCGAGGACAAAGAGTCTGCGCTCGACGACGCCGAGTCGCGCATGAAGGCGCGCTTCGAAGAGGTGCTCACCGAGATCGCCTAGTTGGCCGCGGCGCCTACTCGAGGCGCAACGCTCGCATGGGCTGCGTTCGCGCTGCTCGGCGTGCGGGTAACCAGCAGGCCACAGGGCTCCTGTCGAAGCACCAGGGGAAGGTCCGGATGTCACTCCACGCGCAGCGTCTGGGCTGGGTCCACGCGCGCCGCGCGGGCAGCGGGAATCAGACTGGCGATGGCCGCGGCTGTGACCAGGCCGATCGTGACGCCAGCATAGGTCCAGGGGTCGTTCGGCGCCACGCCCCAGAGCATCGCCCGGAGTCCGCGCGAAGCCGCGAGTGAGCCGCCGATCCCTAGCACGCCGCCGATCATGGCGAGACGGATACTCGGTAGGGCCGCGATGCTGACGGCGTGCCCGGCGCGCGCGCCGAGGGCGAGCCGGATGCCGATTTCGCGTCGACGCTCGGCAACGGTGCTGGCCACCAGGCCGTAGATTCCCAGCGCGGCCAACACGACGGCCACGGCCGCGAGCGTGCCGACGAGGGTGGCGAGGAAGCGCTGCACCGAGACGGCTTCCGCCTGCACGTCTGCGACGAGCCTCGGCGAGGCGAGCGGCAGGAGCGGGTCGACGCCACCGAGTGCGCGTTCGATGGCCGGGATCGCCACACGAGGATCGCCACTGAAACGGACGATCCAAGATGGCGCAAACCATGTGTGCACCAACTTCAGGAACTCCCCGCTTACCTGCGACACGGGGACGAATACAGTCTGGGTGTCGTCCACGGGGTGACTGCTACCGAAAGAGTTGCGTTGTTTCACGTTGCCGACCACGCCGATGATCTGACGGTCACCGCCGGCGGTCGTCAGAGCGTGTCCCACGGCGACCCCACCGCCCATGAAGGCGTCGGCGAACGCCTGGTTGACCACCGCAACGGGAACTGAGTCGTGTGCGTCGGAGGCATCGATGCCGCGGCCATCGAGGAGCGGCACGCCCAGCGTCGCGAAGTAGTCGGGGCTCACGTAGACCACGTTAGTGATCGGGTTGGTACCTTCGTCCAACTCGAAGTCTAGCGGCCTGAATCCGAGGTTCAGCAGGCGCTGATAGGGCAGCCCGAGGGCCGCCGTGGCCGATATGGTCTCGGGCAGCTCGCGGACGCGCTCCAGCCCCGAGTTGAAGAGCTGCTCGGCAGCCTCGCGGGTCTCGTATCGCGCGTCCTGCAGTGATGCAGACACCGACACGACTCCCTGCGGGTCGAAGCCGGGCTCGAGCCCTTGCAGGTACAGGAACGTACGCAGCAGCAGGCCCGCGGCCACGAGGAGCACGACGCACAGTCCGACCTCGGCAATAACCATGAGTTTGCGCCAACGCCCCGAGCCGCCGGCTACGCCACGGCCGCCGCCAGCGCGGAGCGCGTCATGGATGTTGACGCGGCTAGCCTGTAACGCAGGTGCGAGTCCGAAGAGCAGCGCGGTGCAGAGCGAGATCGCTGCCGTGCCGAGCATGACACGCATGTCGAGAGAGACCGGCCGCCACACGTTCATGACGTTGCTGCCGAGCACCTCAATGGCGCGCATCATGCCGCGCGCGAACAAGATGCCCGCTAGGCCACCGGCCATCGCCAGGACAACACTCTCCACCACGAACTGGCGGATGATCGCCGCCCGCCCTCCGCCGATCGCCATGCGGGTCGCGATCTCGCGACCGCGGATGTTGCCGCGCGCGAGCAGCAACCCGCTGACGTTGACGCAGGCGATGAGCAGCACCATGCTGACTGCTGCCGACAACAGCGTCATCATCGTGCGCAGGCCGCCAGCATCACGAGCCTGCAAGGGGGCCAACGACAGAATGACCCGGCGCCCCTCGCTGGCGCGCTCGGAGAGTCCTTGCCCGACGGCGCCAAGCTCGGCCTCGGCCTCCGCCCACGGGGTACTGCCGTGGAGTCTCAGCAAGATGCGGTAGTTGCTGCCACCACCTTCGCCGGTCGTGGTGGGGCGCAATGGTACCCACAGATCGGCCGTCGCTGAACTACGAAAACCTTCCGGCATGATGCCGACGACCGCGTGGGGCTCGCCGCGCAGCAGCACGGAATCGCCGATCGCTGCGGGATCGCCGTTGAACAGACGTTGCCACAGGGCGTGGCTGAGAACGCACACGGCGGCACCGTCGGGCAGATCTTCCTGGGTGTCGAACTCGCGCCCGAGTGCCGGCGGCACACCGAGGGCGCCGAAGTAGCCGGCGCCGACCCGCTGCAACGCGACGGTCGTCGCCGTGGATCCGGTCGCCAGGTTGGCGGCCGTGCGCATGCCGGAGTATACGGCCGCTTCGAAGGCATCGCTGCGGGCATCGCGGACTGCTTCCCAGACCCCTCCGTTCACCCACTCGACGCCCGGGCCGCCGTCCTCGTATCCACGCGTGACAAGGGCGAGCCTGTCGGGATCGGGGTAAGGCAGCGGACGCAACATGTACGTATCGACGAAACTGAACACGGCCGTGTTGGCGCCGATCGCCAGACCCAGGATGAGCGTGGCCGTTAGCGTGAAGGTCCAGTCCTTCCTCAGGAGGCGGATTCCGTAGGCGGCGTCACGCAGCAGTGTCGCCGCCAAAGTCCGCAATCGTTCGTTCATCGTCATGTCCTGTCGCGGTGAGCGGTGGGGACCTGGAGCGCCGACGGGGCGGCGCGGCAATCGGGGGCCGTGGCGGGCGATATCGCCAAGGGCGGCGAACCACACGTTGAGCCAAGCGATGAAAGAAGGGTGCGCATCGATCAGGTGGTGGCTGAACAGGGCCGCCATGTCGTCGCCGTGATCGCGCACGAGAGGCCCAGGCAGCACGCGCAGGAGTCGCCGATAGGCGGCCGCCTGGCGCGGGAATGGGGAAGTCGATTGCTCCGAGGGGCTCACTCCGGCGATCCCTCGGCCGCGCGCAGCTCGTCGACGAAGCCAGCGAGTCGTTCGGTTTGTGTCGAGAGCGCCTCCCGGCCGACATCAGTGAGAGCGAACGTTTTCCGGGCGCGACCCTTGTCGTCGAGTTCCGTGCCCGCGTTCGCGATCAGACCGCGGTCGGCCAGGTCGTGTAGCCGCCGGTACAGGTTCGTCGGATAGATCCTGGGGCCGCCGGGATCGCGTCGCTGGATTTCGAGGGCAATGCCGTAACCGTGCAGGTCGTCGCGGGCCAGCACCATGAGGACCTGGGTCTCGAGCATCGAAAGCTTGACTTGCCTGTCCATCGTCGTCTCGGTCATGGTTCTATCCGTATCGGAATTGACATTATCAGTTAGATAATATTATCAAATTACCGAGTCGTGCAACCCGGCGGGAGGCCGGAGGCTGGATTCACCGCCAATGGGGAGAGACCGATGAGGCTGCGCGTCGTCTTACTGGTGGCAGCTGCGCTGATGGCGCACTCGTCAGGAGAGTCTGCTGACCCAGACGTCTATGACGCTTACGAGAAGGGAATCAGGCGCGGCGAAGTCATCGTCGATCGCGCTGCGCGCACCGTGACGGTCAGGACGCGCAGCCGTCAACTGCGGGCATGGAGCGAGCCGTTGACGTTGCCATGGGAAGCGGCTGCCGGCAGCGCGGAACTGCGTCTGTTCGCCGCGATCCGCGACCTCCCGGGCAACATCCCGGCGCTCGAGCGCATCGACTGGGGTTCGCTGCAGGCCGTCGGGTGGCCGACCGCCGAGACGATCTATGAGCGCCACCGGGAGATCGAGGCCGTGGTGCACGGCGAGCCCGTGTCGGCCTGGTACTGGGCGCAGCGCGATGCGTCGCGGCCGATGGATCTGATCTTCGACGATGACGGGATGCTGATCGCCGGCATCGATCCGAGCGGCGACTTCGTTCTGGTTCGGCGCGGGTACGAAGAGTTCACAACGGTGGGCGAGTGGGGTCGCGCCGGTATTTCGCCGAGGAGATTCTTCCTGGGCGCCCCGGGACGCTACGCGGTAACGACGACCGATGGACACCGGCTGACGACGCTGGTGTATCTGCCGCGCGGAACTGAAGCCGTGGGTCCCTGGCCGACCATTCTTGTTCGCACCCCCTACGGGATCGGCAACCTGATCAACACGTACTGGCACTACGTGGCCCGGGGCTACGCCGTGGTCCTGCAGGCAGCCCGCGGCACTGCCTACTGGGACCCCGATTACAGTTCGGACGGCAACTGGGCAGAGGTGAACGAACCGGTTGATGGCGCTGCGGCGCTGGCCTGGGTCGCTGCCCAGCCGTGGTCCGACGGCCAGGTATGCATGCAGGGAGGTTCGTATCTCGGCTACACGCAGTGGACCGCCACCATGGCCCGCAACCCCGCGCTGCGTTGCCTGATACCCGAGGTATCGATGGGAACGGCGTTCAGCGATCAGCCATACATGGGCGGCGGATTCGTGCAGGGGCTCGCCTACTACGCCTTCTTCATGCTCAACAAACCCGTGCGCGAGGGAGTCACCTGGACGGAGATTCTCGCCCACCGGCCGCTGATCGAACTCGACACCTTCGCCACGGGCGAGGACATTCCGGCGTGGAACGAGATGGTCGAGCACTGGAGCAACGACGAGTACTGGGCTGTCCAGGATTGGTACCGGGACGAGGGGCCGCGCAACTTCTCCTCGTTCCAGATCAGCGGCTGGTTCGACGACGACTTTCCGGGAACGCGCGCCAACTGGGAGTTGATGCAGCAGCGCGGAGTGGGGCCGCAGCGTCTTCTGATCGGTCCGTGGAAACACGGTTACAACGTTGATCGGCAGCTCAACGGATTCAGTTTCGGCGCCGACTCGATCCGTCCCGACATCTGGCTGCTCAAGCAGAAGTGGTACGACCACATCCTCAAGGGGCTCGCGACCGGCGCCGGAACACCGCAGGTGGAGTACTTCGTGCTCGGATCCAACGAATGGCGGACCGCTAAACAGTGGCCGCCGACCGAGGCAGAGGTGCAGCCGTGGTATTTCCACAGCAGCGGCGCGGCCAACCGGAATACGGTGGACGGAACACTCACCGCGAAACCTCCGGGTGAGGTCCAGCCGTTCGAGGAGTACAGCTACAACCCCCAGGACCCGCCGACGAACTGGTACAGCTTCGACCGCATGCAAGGTTGGCAGGACGTGCAGAGTTTCCCGTACGACTTCAAGGACATCGAAGCGCGCCATGACGTTGCGACCTTCACGTCGCCGGTCCTGGAAGACGATCTGACGATCGCCGGGGACATTCTCATCGAGCTGCATGCGTCGACCGACGTTCTCGACACCGACTGGTGGGTGCACCTGTCGGACGTCCAGCCGGACAACAGCTCGATGAGGCTGACGGTTGGTCTATTACGGGCTCGGTTCCGGAATCTCGACGACCCCGAGCACCAGATCTCAGGGTCGAACTTCGAAACCGAGGAGTTGCTCTCGGGTGAACTTGACGACGTCGTTCGGTACCGCATCGCGATCCCGGCGATCGCGAACACGTTCCGGGCCGGTCACCGGATCCGAATCGCGGTGTTCAACGCGCTCGACAACTACTCGTTCCCAAACTCGAATACCGGCGGCGACGAGGCCACAGTGACCGACACGGTGGTGGGCACCATGCGCATCCACCACGATTCCCTTCATCCGAGTCGTGTGCTGTTGCCTGTGTTGCCCCGCTGAAGTTCGAGCGGCCGGCCGAGGCGTCAGTCCGGCTCGTGTTTGAGGAACGTATCCTCTTTGAGATCCTGATAGGCCTGCCTCAGTTCATCCCGTGTGTTCATCACGATGGGGCCACGCCAGGCCACTGGCTCCTGCAGCGGCTGCCCCGAGGCGAGCAGGAAGCGGATGCCTTCTTCGCCGGCCTGCACGGTCACGTTGTCGCCGCGGTCGAACAGCACCAGCGAGCGGTTGTCGGTGTCGGTGCCCGCCGACACACCCGTTTGGTGCCCATCGAGGGGTTCCGGCGCTGCCTCGGGGTCGATCCACTCGGTCGGCGCGCGGTAGGGATCGGAGGCACCAAAGAAGCGGCCGGAACCTGCAAATACGTAGGCGAACGCGTGGCGCTCAGTCGCCACCGGAATGACCTTCTTCTTACCCGGCGGGACCGAGATGTCGACGTACTGTGGGTCAGCCGCGATACCGTCGACCGGCCCGGTCCGGCCCCAGAGGCTGCCGCAGATGACGCGCGCCCTGGTGCCATCATCCTCGGTCACCTCAGCGATATCGGCCGCCTTGATGTCCTGATACCGCGGCGCTGTCATCTTCAGGGCACGCGGCAGGTTCGCCCATAACTGGAAGCCATGCATGCGCCCTTGCCCGTCGCCATGGGGCAACTCCTGGTGGACGATGCCGCTGCCGGCCGTCATCCACTGCACGTCGCCCGCGGTGATCGAACCCTGGTTGCCCAGGCTGTCGCCGTGATCCACCGTGCCGGCGAGCACGTAGGTGATCGTCTCGATGCCGCGATGGGGGTGCCACGGGAACCCCGCCTCGTAATCACGCGGGCGGTCCCCACGGAAGTCGTCGAACAGCAGGAAAGGATCGAACTCGCTCGTTTTGGCGAAGCCGAAGGCTCGATGCAGGTTGACGCCCGCCCCTTCCACGTACGGTTGGGCCTTCAAGTGTTCCTTCACGGGTCTGATGGACACGTCGGTCTCTTCCCCTGCGCTTGATCGGGCGGGTCGCTACTCAACGATCCATCGTAGCTGACGTGTCAAGTGGCGGTCACGGAAGGCAAGCAGGCCGGCCCGACATCAGCCCGGTCAGGCTCAACGCCGGGACCAGCCCGACTGCAGTCCCGAGCCCGTAGATCACGACCGCGTCGGCCAGCTGCGGCGCTGGCGCCAGTGTTCTCCCTCGCGCTGAGACGGGCAGCTCGGCCAGAGAGAGAGAAGCCTCCGTTGCATGTTCCGTGGAAGCGCGGCTAGAATCCCGCCCAAGCTCCGTCCGACCCGAGGTCGGGCCCCCCCTGGAGACAGACCCCATGCGTAGATTCATGGCTGCGGCCGTGGCAGTCACCATGTTGGCTGCTGGCACGGCTGCCGCCCTGGCCGCCGATTCGGTCACTGGTGAGATCGTCGAGAAAACGTGCTTCGTGGACCGTGGCGCCCATGGCGTGGGCCACGCCGCGTGCGCCAATCGCTGTTTCAAGCGGGGCGGCGACGTCGGCCTGCTGACCACCGATGGCGATCTCTTCATCCTCAAGCCGTCCGCGGATGCGGAGGCTTTTGACGCGCTCAAAGGTCTTGCCGGACAAACCGTCAGCGTGACCGGAGACTGGGGCGAGGACGACGGCCAGTACAGGACGTTCATCGTCACCGCGGCGACGATCAAGTAGCCGCAAGCGACTCGATCGAACCGCACAGGGCATCCCGGCGTAGTCCGCCAGCTGACGCGATTCCGTCGCTCGCCCGAGACTTCGGCGTTCCGTCCGACTAGAATCGCGCTGCGCAGACTGGACAGTAGGTAGATTGCCCCGCGCCGTGCTGGCCTTCGAAGAACGATGCCGCCGGCCCGAACCGTTCCCCAGGAGAGACCCGTACGATGAACCATCGAGCCTTCGCAGCTTTTACTCTGGCGATTGTCGCCACGGTGGCGTGGGTGGCGCCTGACGGCGCCGCCGTGACGATCGATCCGCCACTTGCCTCGATCGGCGCCCTCGAATTCGCCGATGGCGTGCTCTTCGCCGGTGATTCCAAGGGCGGGACTGTCTACGCCCTCGAGGTCGGCACGGGATCGGGCGGTCCCGGGGAATTCACGGCGGTCAATGACCTCGATGTGAAGATCGCTCAGATGCTGGGCACCGCGGCGAACGAGATCTTCATCAAGGATCTCGCCGTCGATCAGGCGAGCGGTACCGCCTACCTCTCCATCATGCGCGGCAGCGGCGATGGTGCGCAGCCGGTTCTGATGAAGGTGACGGCGGACGGTGAGCTGCACCATGTCGCGCTAGAGACGCTGGCCTACACCAAGCTGGCGCTTCGCGACGCGCCGAAGAGCGCGCCAGACTCGCGTCGCAATCCACGCAACTCGACGATCACGGACATCGAACTGCTGGGCGACTCGGTCTATATCGCGGGGCTGTCGAACGAAGAGTTCGCGTCGGTGTTGCGACGCGCTCCCTGGCCCTTCGAGGACTCTGCGACTGCTACCGGTCTGGAGATCTATCACGGCGCGCACGGTCAGTACGAGACCCACGCGCCGATCTACACGTTCATGCCGGTGGAGCTGTCGGGCGAAGAGCACGTGCTCGCGGGCTACCTGTGCACCCCGCTGGTGACCTTCTCGATGGACGAGCTCGGCAGCGCGGACAAGTTGCGTGGCAGGACAATCGCCGAACTCGGCTTCGGCAACGTCCCCATCGACATGCTGCACATCGAGCAGGACGGCGAGGAATTCGTGCTGTTGACGAATTCGCGTCGCGGCACGATGAAGATCCCGATGGCGGACGTCATTGCCGCGCAGGGCAAGCCGAGCATCGAGGAACGTGTCGGTCCGCGCACGGGCGTCGACTACGAGGGTTCGCCGCTTGGCCTGGTCGTCCAGGTCGACAACTACGGGGGCGACATGATCCTGATCCTGGAGCGAAATCCCGAGAACGGGACCCTGCGTTTGTCCGCGCGTGAGAATCGCTGGCTCTGAGTTCCGCGACCCCTTCCGCAAGGCCGCGGTCGCGACACTGCTCGCGGTCGCGGCCTTCGGTTGCAGCGGTCAGGGTGACGCCGAGGGCCCGTTTCGGCTGACCGGCGATCAGGAGTCGGGATGGGTCGTCACGTTCGTCGGTGGTGGACGAGCTGGCGAATTGCAGGTGTTCACCGGGGGGGGCGATGAATCGGCCGCCGGACGGTTGCCCGTGTTGGGGGACGTGAGCGATCGGCGCGAGGGGCCGAGCTGGGCACCGCGCTACCCGCTGCGGCCCGGGCAGCAGTACACCGCAGTCTGGCAGCCGTCTTCCGGCGAACGGATCTCGACGACATTCACGGTCCCTCGCCTGGACCTCCCGGCAACCACCACGGTCGCGGCGGTGTACCCCTCGACCGAGGTCGTGCCGGAGAACCTGTTGCGCCTGTATATCCAGTTCTCCGCCCCGATGAGCCGCGGCGGTGCGTCACAGTTCGTTGCGCTGGTCGACGGCAACGACGGTCCGATCACGGATGCTTTCGTGGTGCCGCAGCAGGAGCTGTGGAGCTCGGCAGAGGACCGGCTGACGCTGTTCTTCGATCCCGGGCGGCTCAAGCAGGAAGTCGGCCCCAACCTCGCCGCCGGAACGCCGCTGCGCGCCGGGCAGGAAGTAACTCTCCGCGTGCAGGCCGAATGGCGTGACGCGCACGGAACACCGTTGCGGGAGAGTTTCGAGCACACCTGGAAGGTCGTCGAGGCCGACCGGGAACGGCCGAGGACGGACGCGTGGACCGTGCATGCTCCAGCGACGCCCGCGGGGCGGCTGCGACTCGAGTTCCCCGAAGCGCTCGACCGGGCGCTGCTGCACCGCATGCTGGCTGTCGAGAGCCAGGCGGGCGCACCGATCGCCGGCGAGATCACGGTCGCCAGCGGCGAGCGCGAGTGGACATTCCTACCCAGCTCGCCATGGTCATCGGGCAGCTACACGATCCGCGTGGATCCCGACCTCGAGGACCTGGCGGGCAACAGTCTCGAGCGACTGTTCGACGAGCCGCTCGTCGAGGATCAGGTGGGACGGCCAGCCCTCGGCCCGGTCCGCCTCGCGTTTACGGTCGGGCCCGAGTAGACGGACACCCCTTGACGAGACTTCCAGCAGTGACATCTCCCCACCGGGGACCGCGCGGCAGGCTCCCCCCCGGAAATCGTCGGGCGCAGTCCGCGTCGTTTGATCTAGAATCGCCGCGAACCTCTTCTCCGTTTCACAAACCTCTGTGGAGTTCCCCATGCGCAGGTTCCTTGGTGCTTTCATCGTCCTGGTGTTGGCTGCCGTCGCTTTGCCGCTGCAGGCGCAGCAAACAATCGAGATCACCGAAGCCGACCTGGATAGGTACATGGAGCTGGTGCAGGCCGACGTACTGAACGGCCGCGCCGACCTGGTTGGCGAGGCGATGCAGTTCGGGGCCGACGAGTCGGCGACGTTCTGGCCCCTGTACACCGAGTACGACAAGGCCGTGCAGGAGATTGGCCAGCAACGCTGGGCGCTCATCAAGGACTTCGCCGCAAGCTACGAGATGATGACCGACGAGGCCGCCGAGGACCTCATCGAGCGCGCCTTCGCGATTCGCCAGGAGCGCATGGACGTCCAACGCGAATTTGCCAGAACAGTCGCCGGCGCGCTGGGACCGCAGATCGCCGCACGCTTCATCCAGGTGGACAACCAGATCAAGAACCTGCTCGACCTGCAGATCGCGATGCAGTTGCCGCTGATCCAGAAACCGCAGTAGCCCGGCCCGATCCTGCTGCCAGGAAGGAAGGCGGTCGCCTATTCCGGCGGTCGCCTTTTTTCGTGGTGCGCCAGCTCGATCAGACGCGCCTCGCATCCGCTGCCGTCCTGCTGCGGCGCTCCGAGGATGCGGAGTTCGAGGTCCGCCAGGGCGTGCTGGGCGAGCCGCTCGCGGGGGCTGTCGAGGTGCCGGGTGCTCGATGGGTCTTCGAATAGCCGCTCCTCCAGCTGATCGAGCGCAGTATTAGCCTCCCAGCGTTCGTCCTGCCGTGTCTTCCAGATCACTACCACGGCGCGCACCAGAGGCACCGTGAGTAGCAGGAAGGCCCACAGCACGACGGCAACGGAGATGTCGATCGGATCCCCGCTGATCACCGACAGGGTGATCCAGAGCGACTCCATGAAGCCCTTCGCGAGCGCCCACACCACGACGGCGACGGCGATCGAGGCCCAGATGATGGCCATGACGGTCAGCAACAGGCTGCGGCGAGGTCCGACGCGTTCGAGGTGCTGTTCGATGAGATGT
>Ga0255047_10002745_pt1 | contig 11464 bp, 10 predicted proteins | sample JV7_2_1_MG_FD_183640 | JGI IMG/M metagenome (GOLD analysis project Ga0255047, IMG submission 183640) | Seawater microbial communities from Jervis Inlet, British Columbia, Canada - JV7_2_1 | ecosystem: Environmental > Aquatic > Marine > Inlet | place: Canada: British Columbia | collected 2016-10-06
CTTTCATCGAGTACGGGTCGAGACTGGGGAAGCTCGACGAGGTGCTGGAAACACTTGAAGAACGCTATCCGCTCCTGTTCGTGAACCCGCCCTCTGACCTCGATAGCGGAATTAGCGAAAGACTCCGTCAAACTTTTTACGTTGGACTCGCGTTGCTGAGACACGGCGACGTGCAGAGAGGCGAGCCATTGATGAGGTTGTTTCTCGAAAAATTCGAATACCCCCGTGTCATCCTACTGGCGCGGGGTGCTGCTGATTTGCGGCCCATCGAGGGTCTCTTGGCGCTGGACGAAGCGGACGCGGCGCTGGAGACATTCAGGCAGTTCGATGCAACCGACCAGTGGGCTAACGCCCACTTCGTATCGCAACTTATGTTTCGCTACAGCAGCCTGTACAATCCGATCCGCGACGAACCAGAGTTCATAGCGTTGCTAGACGAGTACGACAAAAACGCCGCCGAGCAGCGGAAGCTGCTTACGGAGATGGCTCACGAATTACCGGTGAAGTAGACCGCGCGAGATTTTTGCTTACGTTGAACAAATATCCAACGGCCGCTTATGGCCGAAAGCGGACATTCAGAGCAGTTCCTGTAGCACCAAAAGCGGCGGCCTCAGCCGCCGCAAAATGAAATTAAGTGGCGCCTAATCGACGCCGTGCATGAGTTTCTTGATCGGCTTGGAGAACAGCAACATGATCAGGCCGGCGCCACCCGCGGTCAGGACGATATCCATGTATTGGCCGGGGAAGGCTGCAACGTTATTGGCATCGAACTCACCGGCGATCTGACCTGCGATCAGATTACCGAGTGCGGACGCCATGAACCACATGCCCATCATCTGGCCGACATAACGATGCGGTGCGAGTTTGGTGGTTACCGACAGGCCGACCGGCGAAAGCGCCAGCTCACCGAAGGTATGCAGTAAATAGGTCATGATCAACCAGGTGGGCATGGCTTTGCCACCCTTGGCGACTATTGCTGCCGCGCCGACCATGACCAGGAAACCGGCCGCCAACAGGATCAGCCCGACGCCGAATTTCGCGGGTGACGACGGATTCAGGTTTCGTTTTGCCAGGGCAACCCACAACCAGGCGAACACGGGCGCGAACATGATGATGAACAGGGCGTTAACTGATTGAAACCAGGTCGAAGGGATCGAGAACCAGCTGAACTCGAGTTGCGTGTAACGATCCGCGAAAAAAGTGAGCGAGCTGCCAGCCTGTTCGAAACCAGACCAGAACATGGCGCATCCGATAAGCAAAATGATGAGCGCCAGGGTGCGCTGTTTCTCGTCGCGCGTCAGCTTGCCAAGCGTCAGCACGTAGGCGAAGAAAAGTACGGACATGCCAACGATAACCGCGGTCGATTGCTGTGAGATTTTGGCGGGGTCCAGCTGAAAGCGGCCGGAAAGTGCCGTTGCGGCAAAGAGCACGATAGCCGCCGCTCCAATGCCGACCATAATCCAGCCGTTTTTTCGCGTTTGCTTGTCGATAGCAGGATTGCCTGAGCTCGAAGGGTGCATACCAGCGGTACCGAGATGATGTTTGGTCATCCAGAATTGAATTACCCCGAACAACATGCCAACACCCGCCGATGCGAAGCCCCAATGCCAACCGAAGTTTTCGGCCTGGCCAAGTCCACCGGAGATGAGGGGCCCGAGAAATGCGCCCGTATTGATTCCCATGTAGAAAATGCTAAAACCGGCGTCACGTCGCGGATCGCCTTGCGGATACAGCTCACCGACGATAGCGCTGACATTCGGTTTCAGCAGCCCCGTTCCAGCGATGACCAGCAGCAGGCCGATAAAAAAGGCCGACGTTGACGGAATGGCCAACACGAAATGGCCGGACATGATAATGAGGCCACCGACAAATACAGCACGTTGTGCGCCGAGCAGCCGGTCGGCGATCCAGCCGCCTGGCAGTGCGACCACATACACGAGCGCGGTGTAGATACCGTAGATTGCGGTTGCAGAACGGTCATTGAGGCCCATGCCGCCGTTGATGACCTGGTCGGTCATGAACAACACCAGCAAAGCGCGCATGCCGTAATAGCTGAGACGTTCCCACATCTCGGTGAAAAACAGGGTCATCAACCCGCGTGGGTGGCCAAATACTTGCGCCTGATCGGAGTCCGCCGTGATCTCAGTCATAGGTTCCTTACTCTTTGGTAGGTTCGCGCCGGTGAGCGACGTTACACTATTTCATGTGTATCTTTCTACTTGACCCGCTAATTTTCGCCCGGTTCGGCCTCTTTTTCGGGTTTCCTGGCAAACAGGCGTGACATCACGATACCGGCCTCGTACAGCAGGTAAACCGGGATCGCGAGCAGCGTCTGGCTAATCACGTCCGGCGGCGTTAGAAACATGCCGATGACGAACGCCATCAAGAAGACATATGGCCGGGCTTTGCTGAGCTTCTCGGGCGTTGTCAGGCCAGTCCATACCAGCAATAACGTGGCGATCGGCACCTCGAAGGCTATGCCGAAAGCCAGAACAATGGACGTAATGAAATCTAGGTAAGAAGCAATATCCGGCGTCCATGGCGCGCCGTCGATCTCGATTGAGCCGAAGAAGCCAAAGACGAGCGGAAATACAACGTAGTAGGCAAAAGCTATGCCAGTGTAAAAAAGCAGAATGCTGGACGCCAGCAACGGAAATGCGAAATGCTTTTCGTTGCGATACAACCCCGGTGCGACAAAAGCCCAGACCTGGTAAAGGACGACCGGCATCGCAAGAAAAAGCGCCACAATAAAGGTCAATTTGAAGGGCACCAGCAACGGTGCGGCCGTTCCGGTGATAATCATTTGCACGCCGGGCGACGCGGCGAAGAGTGGCGCGGAGACCATCTCATAGATTTGCTGATTAAAAGGAACGAGTACCGCAAACAATACGATTACCGATGCGGCCATCTTGACCAATCGACTACGCAATTCAACGAGGTGAGATAACAGCGTGCCTTCAGCCAGGTCTTCCTCGTTCTCGCCGGGCTCGCTCATGCTGGCTTGTCTTGCTCCGGCTCTTCGTCCGCGGATTCAGTCTGCTGTGTAATCTTTGGTGGCTTAATGCTGTTGATGTCGTCGAGATTGAGCTCTTCTTCGAGTTGCCGTTTCATGATGCGCGTCATGCGTCGTGCCTGGCCGATCCAGCTGCCGATCTTGTTCGCAATCTCTGGCAGCCGCTTTGGGCCGAGCACAACAAGCCCGATTACAACGAGGAGAATTAATTCGGCAGAGCTGACTCCGGACATGGCGTTCGAGTAGCTTAAGAGTCTTCGCGGTTCTCTTCGACCGGCGTGTTGTCAAAATTGGCGTCGTCTGTCGACTCGCCGGGTGAGTCATCATTGAGTTGCTCTTTGGTTTCTTCTGCTTCATTCATCGACGAGCGAAAACCCTTGACGACGGAGCCAAGATCCGAGCCCAGGGTGCGGATTCGTTTGGTGCCGAATATCGCGAGCACAATGACCAACACGATCAGTAATTGCGGCCAGCTTATTCCTGATAACATCTCAAAACTCCTGGGGCGCCGCCCCTTAAAAATGCTGCATTTCGATGATAACCCGCCGGGACGGACAATGCCGTGCCAGGGTCACGCGATCTTGCCTGTCAGGATTCCAGCCAGAACGTTACGGGGCCGTCATTAGTCAGACTAACCTGCATATTGGCACCAAAGCGGCCGGATGCAACCGTTCCTAGTCTGATTCTGCAGGCCGCCACAATCTGCTCGAAATAAGCTTCGCCAATTGCAGGTTTTGCGGCGCGCGTAAAGCTGGCCCGCGTGCCTTTCCTGGTGTCAGCCGCCAATGTGAACTGTGGCACCAGCAACAGCTCCAGATCCTCATCGACCACGCTGCGGTTCATACGATTTGCAGCATCCGGGAATACCCGGTAAGTGAGGATGCGCTCGGCCAGGCGAGCAATGTCTGGCTCCTTGTCGTCCCGATGCACGGCCACGAAGACCAACAGGCCGCGACCAATTTCGGCGATAGCTTCGTTATCGACCGCAATGCTGGCGCTGCTAACGCGTTGTAGTAATCCGATCATTTCTGGGCGCTTCGCCAATAATTGCTGGAATCAAGGCCTTTATTAATGCATCAACGAGATACGAAAGCCATAGTGGGATGTCGATATTGCGAGTCTGGGCGGACCGGTCGGCGGGTGGGGTTCCGCGGCATTTCATGGCGTGAAGCACCACTGAATCAATCCAGGGATGGTCGATTCGGGCTCTTGCCCCTCGGCCGGACCGCCTCGGCCGGACCACGGAAGGAGTGGGTCCCGGTCCTCGGATCGGGGCCTTTTATCAGCCACGATTCCACATCGAGCGGGAATCGGCAAAATATCTAATAGAAATACCCACAAATTACAGTCATATCTACTAGTGGGAATTATTAGCTCCACAAATCGGAAAAAAGAAGAGTAAGTGGGAAGAATTAGCCGACTGGCAGCACGATAACCGGCCATTGGCATCATAGGCCACAGTCAATAAACTTGGCGGGATGAAAAGACGAAATTTTGTGGGCGGCCTCGCGGCGGCCAGCGTAGCGGCCTGTAGCAAGGACGATGGAAATTGTGAGGTGACTGCCGATCGGTCAGCTGAGAAATTTGAGTGGTCGTGTGTAACGTCATGGCCACCCAAATTGCCGGGTATGGGCATGGGCGTGGAAAACCTTGCAACGCGAATCGATGTGGCGTCGGGCGGCAGACTTAAGATCAACGTATATGGTGGCGGGGAGCTTGTACCGGCGTTCGAGGTTTTCGACGCGGTCAGTCGTGGCGCAGTCGAAATGGGCCACGACGCGTCTTATTATCACAAGGGCAAAGTCGATGCCGCGCAGTTTTTTACAGCGATCCCGTTCGGTATGAACTATCAGGAGCTCAACGGCTGGCTGTTCTATGGCGGTGGTCTCGAGTTATGGCGAGAATTGTATGCGCCCTTCAATTTAGTGCCGATACCGTGCGGCAATACCGGCGTTCAAATGGGCGGCTGGTTCAACAAGGAAATCAGTACGATCGGTGATCTCAGGGGCCTCAAGATGCGAATTCCGGGGTTGGGCGGTGAGGTGCTTCGCCGCGCGGGCGGAACGCCCGTGACGTTGCCGGGGGCGGAGATTTTCACGGCGTTGCAAACTGGCACAATCGACGCCACCGAGTGGGTCGGTGCGTACAACGACGTTTCGTTCGGGTTGCATAAAGCAGCGAAGTATTACTACTACCCAGGCTGGCACGAGCCGGGTCCCGGCCTCGAGACGATGATTAACAAAGATGCGTGGGCGTCATTACCGTCGGACCTGCAAGCCATTGTCGAAATAAGCTGCCAGGCAATTACGACCGACATGGTCGCCGAGTACACACACGGCAACGCATACGCCTTGCAACAACTGATTGATGATCCGAATGTTGAGCTCCGAAAATTTCCGCAAGAGGTTATCGAGCTCCTCAAATCGCTCACGGATGAAGTCGTTGCAGAATGGCTTGCGGAGGATCCGGTAGCCGCGAAAATCGCCAAGTCGTACTACGCATTTCTGGCGAAGTCTGAGTACGGGCAGCGGGTTACCGAACAGGCGTATCTCGAAACCAGGCGGTAATCGCCGGGAGTCCACAGCTCACTTAGTACACCATGCGCTCGCCGCGGCCTCCCGGCGATCACCGCCCTGCATTCGCGGATGATGACGTAGCAATGAGCCACGGGATGTCGTTGTGAGTGCATGTAGTATTAATCGATCAGCGATATCCCGTGGTTCATTGCCCGTAAATCTTATTCGGTAACCACGTAACGATCTCCGGGAATATCGCGAGAATGATGAGCGCGAAGATTTGGATACCGACGAATGGAATAACGCCGCGATAGATCTGTCCGGTCGAGACCGTTGGTGGCGCCACGCCGCGCAAGTAGAACAACGCGAATCCAAACGGCGGCGTCAGGAATGATGTCTGCAAGTTGATTGCAATCATGATGCCGAGCCAGACCGGGTCGAGGCCCATCGCCAATAGCACGGGACCGACGATCGGTACGACGACAAAAGTAATTTCAATAAAGTCGAGCACGAAGCCCAGCAAGAACATGATGAGCATGACGACCATGACAGCGCCGATGACACCGCCCGGCAATGATTCGAGCAAATTGCGCACAGCAACGTCACCGTCATAGCCGCGAAACACGAGCGAGAAAATCGAGGCCCCGATAAGAATCATGAATACCATGCTGCTGATTTTCAGCGTGCTGCGTGTAATCTCTCGCAGCCGATCGATGTTGAGTTGCTGCCGGGCCACAGCCAGCAATAAAGCACCCATTGCGCCAACGCCAGCCGCCTCGGTTGGTGTGGCGAGCCCGGCGAGAATAGATCCAAGCACAGCGAAAATAAGGGCCATAGGTGGCAGCAGTGCTTTCAGAATCTGCACGTAGGAAACTTGATCGTCCACTCCACGAACATGTGCTGGCATCACGGCCGGCCGAAAATGTGCGAGGACAACAATATATGAAATGTACAGGCCCACCAGCAGCAGGCCGGGAAGCAACGCGCCCGCGAACAAGTCGCCAACGGAGACCGTCTTGGGAGAGTAAATACCCATTGTGAGTTGTGCCTGCTGGTAGGCCGAGGTCATAACATCGCCAAGCATGACGAGAATGATCGATGGCGGAATGATTTGGCCGAGCGTTCCAGACGCACAAATCGTTCCGGCTGCAATCTCTGGCGAGTAGCCGCGCCGCAACATCGTCGGCAAGGCCAAAAGACCCATTGTTACAACGGTCGCACCGACGATACCGGTGCTAGCAGCCAGCAACATGCCGACCAGCATGACTGAAATTCCGAGACCACCGCGCAATGCACCAAACAAGCCGCCCAGGGTATCCAGCAATTCTTCGGCGATCTTGGCGCGCTCGAGAGTGACGCCCATGAATACAAACAAGGGTACGGCAACGAGGGACTCATTGGTCATTATGCCGAAAACGCGATTCGGCAAGCTGGACAATAATGCATCGTTAAAGTCACCCGTCAAAGCGCCGATTCCGGCAAAAATCAGGGCTGTTCCACCGAGGGTGAACGCGACTGGAAAACCTGCCAACAGCACAAGAATTACCGAGACAAAGAGCAGTAGCGCGACCCACTCCACGACTATGCCCGACGGATCGTGGCGGCGGACCGCAGCAGCATCGAGATTCCCTGGAGGCCAACGGCGAGCGGCATGACGACAAGCACGGATTTGAGAATCGGCACGAAGGGAAAAGGCAAGCCGCCCGACTCGCGCGATGCCTCATGTATCGACCATGAAACGGCTGCGAACTCATACGACGTAACGCCAAGCAGCCCGCAAAGCGGCAACAGGAAGACCATCACGCCGATCAAATCAATCCAGGCACGACGACGATCACTCATCACGCGGTAAAAGACGTCGATTCGTACATGATCTTCGTGCAACAAGGTATACGCTGCACCGACCATGAACACGGTCGCATGCATCCAGATGACAGATTCCTGCAACCAGATCAGGCCGGCGTCAAACACGTAGCGCATCACGACGATGATGCACGTGACGACAACCATGATTAATGTCAGCCAGGCAACGAGGTTGCCGGTCGCACGGTTAAAGCGATCAATCAAATTTTGCGGATCGCTCAAATGGCGATTCCTAGTGGCGCCAGAAAGTCGGAGTAATCAACACGAGTAGTGTAAAAATTTCCAGGCGGCCGAGTAGCATTCCAGCGATTGAGATCCATTTGGCGGGATTCGACAGAGACATGAAGCCAGACGAAACGTCACCGAGTCCCGGGCCGAGATTGTTAAGGGTTGCCGCCACCGCAGAAAAAGCCGTGACCTGGTCCAGGCCGGTCGCCATCATTGCGATGAGCATGACGCTGAATACCACGACATAAATTGAGAAAAACCCCCAAACCGCGTCCACGACCCTGAATGGCACTGCCTTGTTACCGAGTTTTACGGGAATTTCGGCGCTCGGATGAACCAACCTGACGATCTCACGAACCCCTTGCTTATAGATGAGCAACCAGCGAACAACTTTGATTCCACCCGCGGTTGATCCGGCGGATCCACCGATGAAGCTCGCGAAGAGCAGCAAGACGGGGACAGCGGCAGGCCACGATGCGTATTCCGCGGTTGTGAAGCCTGTTGTGGTGGCAATCGAAACGGCCTGAAACAACCCGGTCACTACGGTCTCGCTGAGAGAGTCGAACACGTCGTGCCGAATTAGCCCCCCGATGACGAGTATTGAGACGGTGAGCAAGATTAACGTGTAGCCGCGAAACTCGGGATCCTGCGAGTAATGTTTGACAGAAACATATCGCCACGCAAAAAAGTGCAATGAGAAATTAATTCCCGCGGCGAACATGAAAACGATGGCAACGAGCTCAATGGCTGTGCTGTCGAAATAGCCGATGCTCAAATCATGAGGGGAGAACCCACCGATTGCGACAGTGGAAAACGCGTGGCACAAGGCGTCAAACCAACCCATGCCGGCCGCCATGTAACTTGCGGCGCAGGCGACCGTAAATGCGAGGTAAACGTACCAGAGTGCTTTGGCAGTCTCGGTAATACGCGGCGTTAGTTTGGTGTCCTTGACCGGGCCGGGTGTCTCGGCGCGATATAACTGCATGCCGCCGATGCCCAGCATCGGCAGTACGGCAACCGCGAGAACGATGATGCCCATGCCGCCAAGCCATTGAAGTTGCTGGCGATAATAAAGAATAGCTCGCGGTAATTCGTCAAGGCCGGTTAGCACGGTGGCGCCAGTCGTCGTCAGGCCCGACATCGACTCGAAGATCGCGTCAGTCAATGACATCGACAAGTCGCCTGCAAAATAAAGCGGTGCAGCGCCAAATGTCCCGAGCACGGTCCAGAATGCTGCGACGACGAGGAAGCCATCGCGTAAACGCAGATCTTTACGCGATTTGTGCACCGGGAGCCAGACAAGAAATCCCGCAAGCAATGTAAGCCCGAAGCCCTGAACAAAAGGCAGCCATGATTGTTCCTCGTAAACGAGGCCGATGGCGACGGGCGGCAGCATGGTCAGGCTGAACATCATGAGCAACAACCCGAGAATTCGCAGTACGGCCGCCCAGTTCATTGTCGATTGTCGATGTCAGACAAAAGATACGCCGACCTGGAATAGTTTCTCCAGGATTTCGATCTTGCGCCGATCCGTCAGGAACAGGATGACGTGATCACCGCTTTCGAGGACTGTGTCGTGGTGCGCAATAATGACTTGGTCGCCACGAACCAGCGCGACAATAGCCGCGCCCTTCGGCAGCTCGATATCTTCTATTGCTCGACCGACAACCTTCGAGTTCTCTTTTTCGCCGTGAGCGACTGCTTCGATTGCCTCGGCGGCGCCGCGCCGGAGCGAGTGTACTTTTACCACGTCGCCGCGACGTACATGGGCAAGTAGCGACCCTATCGTGACTTGTTGCGGCGATATTGCTATGTCGATGCTGCCCGCCTCGACGAGGTCAACGTACGAAGCACGATTGATCAGCGCCATGACTTTGTGTGCGCCGAGTCGCTTGGCGAGCATCGAGCTCAGAATGTTCGCTTCTTCCGAGTTCGTCAGGCCGCAAAAAACATCGACATTGTCGATGTTTTCTTCCAGCAACAGTTCCTCGTCAGCCGCATCGCCAACAAGAACGATCGCTTTGTTCAATTGTTCCGATATGTGTCTTGCTCGCTTGGGGTCACGCTCAATGAGCTTGACCTGGTTGGTTTGCTCGAGAGCCAGGGCGAGGCGCACGCCGATATTGCCGCCGCCCGCGATAACGACGCGACGAACCGGGTCTTCGAGCCGCCGCATCTCACTCATGAAAACCCGGATGTCCTTACGGTCCGCGATAAAGAAAATCTCGTCGCCTTCCTGAATGACGGTATCGCCTTCGGGCAACAGCGCTTTACCGTCGCGGTAAATCGCAGCAATCCGCGCTTCGGTATTTGGAATATGTTCTTTGAGTGTTGCGATCCGCTGGCCAACGAGAAGACCGTCACGGTCCGCCCTTGCGCCCACGAGCCGAACGCGGCCATCGGCAAAGTCGAGCACTTGTGAGGTGCCTGGATACAGAATCAGTTGTTCGATGTATTCGCACACCAATTGTTCCGGGCTGATACGAACGTCGATCGGAATCGCATCCTGTGCGAACAGGTCTTTGGCTCTCATGTACTCGGCGGCGCGAATCCGGGCAATTTTGGTCGGTGTGCGGAACATCGTGTACGCGATCTGGCAGGCAACCATGTTGGTTTCGTCCGTGTCGGTCAGCGCCACGACGATGTCGGCGTCGTCCGCGCCCGCACGATCGAGCACCTCCGGATGTGCAGCGTGGCCAACGACTGTTCGGATATCGAGTCGATCCTGAAGTTCGCGCAGGATGTCTGGCCGGGTGTCAACGACTGTGACCTCGTTGGCCTCTTCACGCGACAGGTGATCGGCTGCTGAAGAGCCAACCTGACCTGCGCCGAGAATGAGAATCTTCATTATGAATAGTTTACATCAGATCGAGATTTGCATAGCTCAGAACGAGCCATTTTGTGCCCGCTGTTTCAAAGTTGACTTCGACACGGGCGTGCGCGCCCTGTCCTTCACAATTGAGAATGACGCCGTCGCCGAACTTATTATGCCGAACATGTTGCCCGAGCCGCACGCCGATCTCGCTCCCGGGACGTATGGGCGTTCTTCGCTTGCTCGGTGTGCGTATCGGCCGCGACACCTGAATACGCGGTCGAATTTCCTCAATGTAGTCAGCGGGGATCTCGGCAATGAACCGCGATGGCTGTGAAAAATTGTCCATACCGTACAGTCGACGTTGTTCGGCATAAGTGACATAGAGGGTCTGCATCGCGCGGGTTATGCCAACGTAGCAAAGACGCCGCTCCTCTTCGAGCCCGTCTGGATCAGCAATCGATCGCTGATGCGGGAAAAGACCGTCCTCCATGCCGGACATGAAAACCAGCGGGAACTCGAGGCCTTTGGCGGAGTGCATGGTCATAAGCTGTACACAGTCTTCCCACGCGTCGGCCTGACCTTCTCCAGCTTCCAGGGCCGCGTGCGACAGGAATTCATCGAGTGGCGACATTTCCTCAGCCGGGTCGGGCTCGAAACTTCGACCGGCACTGATTAGCTCAAGCAGGTTTTCAATGCGCGTTTCGCTTTTTTCACCTTTGTCCTTCTTAAAAAATTCGATCAGGCCGCTAGCATGAATAACATGGTCAATCTGCTCAGCCAGTCCGAGATCTGTCGAGTCATTTGATAGCTTCTCAATCAGGGCAATGAACGCGTGTGTGGAGTTGGCAGCCCGGCCATTGAGCTCTTCACTTGCCACGTTGCTTGCTGCGCGCCACATCGAACAGCTGTTGGCGCGCGCATAAGCGCGCATGCTTTCGACCGTGCGTGCGCCGATGCCCCGGGTTGGCCGATTGACGATGCGTTCGAAGGCGCTGTCATCGTCGCGGTTTGAGATCAGCCGCAAATAGG
>Ga0255047_10002746_pt1 | contig 11461 bp, 20 predicted proteins | sample JV7_2_1_MG_FD_183640 | JGI IMG/M metagenome (GOLD analysis project Ga0255047, IMG submission 183640) | Seawater microbial communities from Jervis Inlet, British Columbia, Canada - JV7_2_1 | ecosystem: Environmental > Aquatic > Marine > Inlet | place: Canada: British Columbia | collected 2016-10-06
AGTGTAGCGTGAGGTGTAGCGCGGCATTCCTCTACGCCAGGCGACACCAGGCTAAGGTGTGTAGCGTGAGGTGTAGCGTGAGGTGTAGCGTGAGGTGTAGCGCCGAAGACGATACCCCCTAAAACACGGTACAAACGTGATCGGGGCCATCCAAAGAGGCTCGCCAGCTTAGCCTTTGTCAGGCCATGATCTGGGTTCGCTAGCAGCCATGCGCCAGCTTCCAAGTTGGTGAAGTTGCCACTCTCCGGCATCATACCGGGGAGCTCGAATAATTGGGCGATGTTCATGGGCGACGTGCATAGGTTGGTTCCCCGGCCACTACACCGAGGAACCAGCCACCGAACGCTTGGAGAGCTCGGTAGCAAACTGGGGGCGGTAGTGGGCGCCGTGGATTGATTGTGCACACCCGGTGGTGGCGTGTCAAGAAATGGGCGGCGAGTGTCACCACAACACCCACCGCCCGACCACGCCCGGAGCGGATGGACAACACGGGGCTGGTCAATCACTGTCGCCACCACGTAGGCGTGACGTTAGCCACTCGTCTACGTCCGACAAGCGGTAACGTACGGGCGACTGTGGGGCGTCATTCAGCTTAGCGAACGGCGGGCCAGTGCCCTCGGAACGCCAGCGGCGAATCGTCCGGACTGACACATTGAGAGCCTGTGCCAGCTCGGTTTCGTTGAATACTAATTTTTCTTGACGTTGGTCACTCATGCGTATATATTACGTCTATCGGTTGAATGAGTCAACCACCAATTCACCACACGGAGTAAGAAAATGATGGTCGTACTGACAAGGGACAATGTTGAGACCGACAGAGATGTTACCTCTCAAGAGCTTTGGAGCCTGTTCAATTTACTAGGGGATGCGTTCCGATCGAAAGGCCTAGACCATCGGTGGGCTGGGACTGCATACGGCCAAGATGACCAAATCAAATCTATCACGTTTCACATTAAACACGACGACGCTGACGAGATACAATCAATACAAGAGCAAGTCATAACCGATGGCGAGTGGGTGGCAGCATGAAAGCACACGACATGGCGACAGCTTTCGAGATGGTTAGAATCATGATTCAAGCAATGCACGTTCGGCACGGCGAACAGCCTGAGACTGACGAAGACCGGGCACTAATACTCTTGGACCAAGACCTAGCCACGTTTCAGCAATACGTTGCAGTCCATGATAAGCCGCCGAAGTTCTGGTATAAAATTATTCAGCAGGCATACACACAATATGAAGATGAGGTCTTCTGCAAGATCTGTGGTGTGCCTTGCGGCGAGCTACTGTGTTTGCATTGCGCAGACATCGAAGACCTGAAGTATCACGAGCATTCTTTCGATATCGACGTACCGTTTTAGGAGAGAAGCAATGTCAGTGTGTGTAATAGGGAATGACCCCCTGAAGGGTTTCCAAACTAAAACCAAGGTAGTGTAATGGCGACCCCAACGAACCTATGCCCCTTCTGCAAAAGCCGGAAGATCACTCTTCGGCGAGAGGTAGGGTGCTTCTTTGTTATATTCCTCTTCGTGTCGATGGGCCTTGGCCTGTTGATGTATCCGTTCCTACCCAAGGAAGGATCGTGCAAACAATGCGGGGCCAAATGGAAAGTATGAAACTTTGGAACAAGGTATTCAAGACCAACCCCAACGACACAAAGGACTTCCAAAAGACCGGCGGGTTTCGTGGCACAGCTGTCGACCCGATGACACGAGTGCGCAAAGCTACCGAGGTGTTTGGTCCCATCGGACTCGGCTGGGGATACGTCGAACTTGAAACCAAGATCGAGGAGAAAGTGTGGTTTACCAAACTGCGCCTATGGTATTTCTGGGATGACGAGAAAGGGATGATCGAACAGTGGGGGTCTTGCCCGCTAGTTCAGAACCGTAAGAACGGGCCCTTTGTTGATGAGGAGTGCGCCAAGAAGGCCACCACCGATGCGATGACCAAGTGCCTGTCCCTGTTAGGATTCAATGCAGATGTGCACATGGGTTTATTTGATGACAACAAGTATGTGCAAACAATGCGCAAAGAGTTCACGGAGAAGAAATCCGAACCGACAGACAAGGAGAAGTTCGACTCTGCGCAAGACTGGCACAAGAAGGCCAAGCTTTCCAAGGAGACGAATCGACTGTGGACCATGGCCGTGAGAGGCTACCAAGAGCACCGAACAATCGAATACCTCGACGCGATGCGGTTCATTGCGCAGAACCATAAAGAACATAACGCCGAAGCACTCCTTGGGTGCGACGAACTAGAATGCATCACCATACCAACGAAGTGAATAAATGACATTTGATGCGAGAGACTGGGATTATTACGGACAGTATTTTGTATCAGTTGAACCACCAGGACATGAGATTGATCTGCATTCTTGTAGATACCAAGCAAGAATTGCTTGTGTAGACCATTACAAATCTAACAACCAAGTGAACAAATGCTGAACAAAGTGCACCTGATAGGAAACCTCGGGAAAGACCCGGTTCTTCGACACACATCGACCGGCAAGGACGTTGTCGAGTTGAGTGTTGCCACGTCCAACTCTTGGAAAGGGAAGGACGGGTCCACACAAAACGATACCGAATGGCACCGTGTGGTTGCATGGGGGAATCTCGCTAACTCGTGCGCTAACAACCTGTCCAAGGGTTCGAAAGCATACGTCGAGGGCAGGATTCAAACCCGCGACTGGGAAGACAAGGAGGGCAACAAGCGGTCATCGACCGAGATCATCGCCAATCGTGTTCTATTCCTCAGTGGCAGAGCGCCCAAAGAGACCAGCGAAGGTCAGGGCGATCTGTATTCGGATGATGAGATTCCGTTCTAGTCGGCCAGGCCTAGCTTTGCCTCAAGCACGCGGTAGCGGGTGTCTTGCTCGCTGATCTCTTGTTCAAGCATATCAACGAGATCCTCGACGTCTTGCAACCGTTCTCTCGAATCCGCGGCGTTGTGCCGAGCATCAATGAATGCGCCGACCCCGGGGGCGACGAACATCGCCACAGCCAGGATAGAACCTAAGGTTACCTTGCGTTTAGAGATGCCATCGATTGTGATCGTCTTGGCCATCACTCACCTCCGACAGCTTGAAGAACCTCGTTAGTAGTCTCGATTACAGTCAAACGCGTGTCTGCGGCATCAATGAGCATTCCAAGCCTGTCAACATCGTCGCGGGTGGCGAGATTGCCGATGTCAAGACGAAGAGCAGTGACCTCGGCTTGCACTTTGCCAATTCGTATACCTAACCTCTCCTCTATTTGTCGCAATGATTTCATCAACGACCATGACAATGATAGCGTTGCGAATACGACTGAAACAAATATCGAGAGTGGTATCGTGAGTTGGTCAGCTGTCATTACCGGAACCGTCGGAATCTGATCCGTCGGCCTCCTCATTGCATGCACACGCCGGGAATGAATCATAGTATTCACACTGGCCTGTGGATAGATCGCAACACATGATACCCGCATCTTCAAGGGCATCCCTGGCGACGCTTTGAACGGAAGCGCAACCGAGCAAGACGACGGCGATCACTGCCGCTAAGAGTTCATTTCTCATCTTTATCACCCCGCTTGCCAAGGTGCTCTAGACCGTTACCAACACCAAACGAGCCAGCAACTACCTGTAGCGTCATCGCGTAGGCGTCATCGCTAAGGAAGCCCAGTGCTCTTGCGACCGTTGCTAGGCCACTTAGCAGAGCGTAGAAGATAACTTTCCTTTTGCCTTTCATGATCGACCTCTTGTGAGAATTTCGAAACCGAACTCCTTGAGTTCTTCGCCTGTCAACCAACCGGCCAGCATTTCAAACGCCGCCGCGTGGTTGGAATAGTCTTCTGACATGTCAACGTCCGAACAGAATGCCGCCATGGTATGACAGCTTGCCGCCTTCTCCATGATCGAGTGTACGCTTGCCGCTACATCTGTGACGTCGATGGCCATCATCCGGGGGAGATTGACCCCGCAACATATGCGCGGATTGTGCCTGCCGTGATTTCCGTTGCCCAGCCTGGCGGCAGATGTTTGGTGTGACCTGAGGCGCTACCTGTTGAGTGCGAAACCGAATATTGATTACCGGTAATCGACAGCACCGCAGTGGGATCACAATAGAGGATGCAAGATAGCGTCTTGAGTGTTTCTTTTTGATTAGGTGTCATGATTATAGCCCGTCGATACCAGGTTCGAAGTCATGCTCGGGAACAAACATGTGTCCGACCTGTATGTAATAAATCTGGAAACTTACCGCACCCGTTCCGACTGTTGAATTGGTGTTCCTTTCGAACTCAAAGATCGCACGGTATACCGTCTTGTCTTGATCGTCTTGTGAACTCAGGAAACTCGAATAAGCTTGTGTGTTAGTAACGGTGCTCCCCGCACCATCTCCTTGCAGGCTAGCCTCAGAAAGCAGCTGTATCACACGATTCACATTTTGCGGATTCTCAAAGTTCATTCTTTGGCCGACGTTCAGCATGAAGGTTCGCCCAAGGTTGGCGCCGCCAGACCCTTGATTGCTAACGCTTGAATTATCTTCAAGGTGACTTGTGATCATTGTAATGTTGCCGCTGGTCGACATTGTCGCAGCGCAACCAAATCGTAGGTGCCCTAGGGTTGTGCTAGTATATGCGCCAGTCTCGCTAATGATTGGGGTTGTTACATTGTCCAATTCATCGTGTAGCGAGCCGCCGCCCGTGATCTGCATAGCGGTGCGGAACTGTTGTTCAACATCGCCTTGCTGAGTTCCCGCACCTCCCAAAACCCGGAATCCTGAATAAACGGGAACCTCTAAACTCGGCGGCGAGATGTCGAGATAGAATGTAAGCCCGCTTGTGCCGGCGGCGGTTAGGCTTGGCACGGTGGCAACGTCGCCGCTGATAGTGACTTCGGAACTGTCGCCATTGACGTAGACAAGATCATCACCGAACACGGCAAAGAACTCGGCGCCTGTCATGCCGCGGCTAAGCTTATCAAACTTCTTTGATTGCGTGGCGTAGTTGGTACTAGGTGTGCTTGTAATTGCTAGTGTCATGGCTCCTCGGCTTGGAATCCAATGGGTGCTTTCATGTGATCGAGCATCAGGCGATTGATTCCGAAAGCGACGGTTTCAGTGCCCGCGCCGCCGCGTTCAAACTCAAATATCACGCGGTAGCTTGTCATGATCCGCGAGTGTTGAACTGTTCCGCTGTTTTGCGCAAGAGCTCCGCTATCGCCATCCGAAAACATATATCCGGCAGAGGACGAAAACAGCTTACTGACCACATCTGAATTATTTGAATCGTGGCGCCTAGTCCAACCCGCTTCTACCCATTGCCCGGGTGCTAATTCGTTATCGCCGAAATTAATGTCTGTTTCTGTGGAGGTAGAAGAGCTGTCGGAGCTATTATTGTCGCGTAAATTTGCCAGTGCGACCCAATCCGAACCGCCAGGACTACCGGTGGGTTTTTCAATAGCACCGCCAGCAAGTAAGTTGCCCTCGTCAGTTGTCACCGTTCCAGTGGATACGATCGGAGAAACCACACTATCAGGGGAAAGACCCTCGTTGATTTGAACGCCCATCGATGCCCGCATTGAATTGTTGCCGGGCAAGTCTCCGGCGGCAGTATCAAACGAAAGCAAACTTCTTGCGTAGAAACTCAGATCCTTCAGATCATCGCCTGGTGTCTCGTCAAAGTAAAACGCGACGGTTTGCGTGCCGCCATCGGGTATCGAGACAATGAGGTTGTTCCCGCTCGTGCTAAAGAATGTAGCGCTACCCGTGACAAAGGTCAGAGTCTTCTTTGTTTGCAGATCTTTGCCGAGGATAACCCTCGAATCGCGCGTGACGTCCGTACTTGTATTGGTTTCAGTGGCAGTGCCAGCTGTAATTGTAATTGCCATGGTGTGCCTCAGGTCTCGATTGGGAACTTGCCTTGGATGCGTGCTTGAGTTTCGCCCTCGGCATCCAATGCGTCAAGGCGGTAGAATGATTTGATGCTTCTTGAAAGCGCTGCCGTGGTTGCACTGGCAATCGTGAGCGTCAATGTGGCCACCGCTGTCGATGTCGAACCTGTCAACACAACTGACAACTCGGTGTCGGACCCCGTCTTATCGAAGACCGTTGTGGTGCTATGTTCTTCCTCGTACACACGGAATCGCCATGTCCAATCATCCAAATCACCTTCAACCCAGGTTGTTGACCCAGCAGTGGTGAAGGTGAAAACCCAAACATTGACGAGCGGCATGCCACGCGTAACACCGGTGAGGTTTTCGGTTCCGATATTTAGATCAGCCATCTTGTCACCTATGTCGGCGTGAAGCGGTAAATTGAGAAGTCGCGGGCGGACATGTATGCGTAGCTTTGTCCGGTGGGCGAGCCTATAAAGAATCGATCGCCCGTGCCATCCTCGTTTAAGCCCGATGCATCCGCTTGACCAAATAGCACAGGGTCTCTATCAATCTGTATGTATGATCCGTCGTGGTTTCCCATCCACCACATCTCGAGCCACCGCTCCGTTGTGAAGCTTACAGGGACAGTCGACCCACTGTAACCACTGCCGTCGCCTAGGGTCCAACGGCCTTTGTCTCCACTGACAATATCAATGTTGAAGATGACACGGTATTTTAAGTTTTCTTCATCGAACCATACACATTGATCGCCACGCCCAGTAGCCTGGCTTGGCGCTAGGCTCTTGACCCATCCACAGAAATACAAGATGTCGCCGTCGGTGGCGCCGTGAGTGATATACATGTAAGCAGTGTTGGCGTTTGCGCTACGGGTATCAAACTCAATCGTCGGTGGCGTGCCTACGTTAGTGGTAAGCGTTCCGCTGCTAGCCTCTGTAGGTGTCCAACCTGCGGTCGTCAACGCAGCTTCTGACTCGTCTCCCACAACCGAATTAACGTGGGTCAGCCCACTGGCGGAATACAGCCACGGCGGAATGGTTTGGTCGCCGGTTGCATCATACCTGTATGTTAGCCCCGTTCCCGTGTCGCGAATCCAGTCGCCATCGGATAGACCAGTGCGCCGATTGTTCCAATTGCTAACGTCAACAACAGAACCCACGGCTACGCCTTGGCTGCCGCCGTGGCGACCGGATTGTGGAAGGAATGGCACGAATCCCATTAGATCACCAGTGTTAGCATTCGGGTGATCCCTGAAACCACATCCTCAGGCGTGCTACTCGCCACCCGGTATGGTATCGCGTCAGATGTCACATCCGCAACGCAATGGCCTGCGCTAATAGATACAACAGCAACGGGGGAAACATGACCCTGCGCTGTAAAGGCGGCTTCGGCCGCTGTTTTGAATTCTGCCTCGGTCATATCACCACCTCAAAAGTGTGAGTTCTCGAATGTGTGAGCTACCTTGTTGCCCAGATGATAGGTTCCCAAAAGCCCAAGTGCTCGTGCCGGCGGCGGGATGGGCCGCACCATATGCCGTCATCCGCAACAGGGGGTCCCGTTCAAACGTGCCTTGAGAGAAGTCGTCATCTGTGGAAATGAACACATGCTCAACCCATTTTTCGGTGCTCACGCTAATTGTGCGTCGGCCGCCAATCTCGGCGTCTGATGTGTTAGCGAAGAGAACGTTGTCCGTTGCCTGTGTTCTTGCCTGTAAGATAGACCCATTGCTACCGATGGCTGATTCCCACCAAGAACACTCGGATGGTCGCTCGTTTGCATTGTTTGGGGCAGTCAACGACTTCATGTAGAAACTAGCATAGAAATTGTTTGTTGCGTCGCCGCCGTGGCTTATATCAATGTATGCCAGATGCGCATTGTTGCTAGTGGATGTGGACACGATCGCGCCCGGAGTGCCCACGTTATATGTCATCGCACCGGTGCCGCTCTCGGTTGCTGCGAATCCCTTGGCAACCATCGCAGCCTCGTCAACTTCGGTGCCTATCAGCTGTCCGATAAGCGTCGGAGATTGTTCGTAAACCCAGGCGGGAATCAGCTCGCTAGCAGTGGCGAGCCACCGATAGACCGCGCCGGTGGTCGAATCAACAGCCCAGTCGCCATCTTCCCACTGGCGTAAAGCCGCTCGTGTTGACCACGTCGCAACCTCGTTGACCAGATCATCCGGGTTCAAAGTCACGCCACCATGGCGGTTGGGGGTATGGAAATTCAGTAGACTCATTTATCCCTCACTTGCGACCTGTTGGAGAGAAACAATGCAGCTGCTAGCTGCCGTGGCGAACAGAGATATAGCCACGTCAACACTAAAGGGCCCGTAGGTGTAAGTGGCGCCGTCGGCTGGCACCCGAAGCCCTGTTGCCGCTGCCGCTGCCGCTGCCGACAGGCTGGCCACTGAGGCGCCGTCGTTGGCCACCGAAATCAGATACGTGGTGCCCGGGTCGATTGAGGCCAGGGAAACGGCTGTTGCCGGATCATCCGCGGAAATCGTTTGCGGTGCGATTATTGTGAGCTCGGTCATAATTGTACCTTTGGTCGGATGGCTGCCACTGCCCTGCCATCGTGTAAGAAATCGTATCGTTTTGCCCAGACGCCACCGCCCTCTTCGGAATCGCCAGTCGAGTTAGTGTTTCCCTCGATTGTCAGCGCCATCCCGGTGGGCTCGTGGAATCCAGCGCAAAGCATCGTATGTCCAAGAACCGCCGTGCCTTCGATCGCCCTATCGACGTCCTGAGGCCGCCTAGTGCGGATTATTACATCGCCCGGAAGCAAGGTAGCGTTGCCTAGCTCGACATCGCCTGGGAAGATCACGTTAGCGTGCTTCTCTCGATTCTTGTGGAACATCCGCACAGACCCGCCAGAATGCTCGAAGACGAGTTTCTCCCGGCGATGGTCAGCCGTCCACTGCAGAATGAAGGAAGCGAAATAGGCACACCAGGCGCTCTTGTCATCGCGATTCTTCTTGCTTTTGACGGTCCAACGCATCGCTGAAATCAGCGGGCCCTTGTTGGAGTTCGGCGGGTCTTCAAGCATCACGCCGCAAAAATTGTAGGCGAGCAAAACCGCATCGTGTCCGAACGCTCCGGGGAACGATTGAGCTTTGAAGTGACCAGACCGGACCCGCATGTCAGATCGATTGTCCCGATGTATCTTCTCAAGATTCATAGGTCCGCCGAGATTAGGTCGCCCTCGACCAGGTGAATCATTTTGACCTCTGCGGTTGATGCCGAAGCCTTCAACTGCACAGTGACAAGCACCAAAATATCGTCAACCAATGGGCTGCCGCCGAAGGTCTTTGAGTGAGCTACTACCGAGTAAACATCGCTGACAGACGTGGTGGTTGTGTCCAACGTCGCCGTGTTCGTCCCGTCATCGAGGATAACCCGTAGCGTTGTCGTTGCGCCGCCTGAGTTGTTAATGATGGCAGCAAGTTGGAAACGGCTTGCGCTGCCGCCAGCGGTCGCATGGTCGGGTGATACCTGATAAGGAATCTCGGTAAAGATATCGACAAAACTCGTGGACGGCGTGTTGTAAGTATCGAACGATGTGACAATATTTCGCATGCGCGTTGCGCGGATGATCACGTCGTTGTCGATCAAAGCGTCGAGTGAATCGCTGTTGCTCTTGCCAGCTCGAATCTTTGACCTTGCAGTCACCTGCCTTGACGCGTTGATGTCTCGCCAACCGCTTGGGATTACAAATGCCATTAGTACACCTCGACGGCTGACACGGCCAAGATTGCAGCGTGGCCTGTGCAATCTAGCGTGAAGGTGGCTTGGGTTGTTCCCACTGACGATCCCGATGGGACCTCGGCAAACATTTCATGGTAATTGTATTTGTAAATATCACTCTCAAAGCCCAGATCTTCCATGCCCCATTCGCCTGGGGTTGTGCGAATGTTGTGTTGAACAAGCGCAGCGTTAGCATCGGCATAGGGATACTCGCGAGGCTTGAAGATCCGACCGGAAACATCTGAATCGGTTACGGTTGTGGTGCCGGCGGTGGTTGTAAATGCAAGCTCAAATTCGATAACAGCATAATCGCCAGTGCCGTTCTTTCCCTCGTTTGGAATCCAAAGGATGCCCACTCGGATGCCAGTCATTTGGTCTCGGTAGTACAGCCCGCCCGTTGCTACCTCGGTCGCAACGCCGGTTGCATAGGCATTGTGCCAATGTTTGGTTGTGGTCTGTTTAGGACCACAGATCAGCCACCGACCCCGATCCGCGAAGAGCTTCCTTTGTGTGCGGTCAATGGACCGGGGTTGCTTAGCTTGCATCTCTTGGCCCGGACCAACCGAACCCTTGGACACAATGCCCTTGTCGTCTTTGACTGACGTGTTGTCATAATAGATATTGAAACCATACAACGTCATTTTGCCAGCGTTGTATTTTGTGGTAGCATCTGACTTGCCGGTTGTGCTCCTTGGGTTAAGCTCAAGCGGCCCATCGTGGCTTGGCCAGATATCGTATATACGATCGAAAGCAGTGTCGGCTTTAACCCGGGGTATGTGAAACGTAGCAATCATTTGATTGACATCGCCATCTGTGGGTCCCGTCACGTCAACTATAAAGTGAGACTTGCCAACGGTCGAAGTGCTTGGGTTAACCAAGACCGCGTTAACTCCAAGCAACTCTAAGAACAACTCCGTTGTCACGGTGCCAGCCGAACGTACCGAGCTAAACATTAGCTGCGCCCTGTAAAAGTTCGCGCCGACGTCAGTCGAGTCGATCGTTGCCGTTTCCTTGGACTGGGTTACACTCGCAGAAGTCGTGACCGTTTGACCATCTGACTCGGCACCTTCAACCCAAAACTTCCAACGCATCGAAGCATCGGCCAGCTTGTAACTGATCCGCGCGTTGATCGTATCCGAAGACAACGACTTAGGAATCAGAAGCGGTATCGTAAAGAAGTAATCGGGGTGCGTACTGAACTCAGGCAAGTAGTCAGTCGCCTGAGTTTCGCTAGCGGTAGAATCCAGTTGAGGGTAACCGTGTGTGCAATGCAATGTGCGGTCATCGTAATTGTCTAACGTGTTGCGGCGAACAAGCACAGGGATTGCCGCGTGACCAGCTCCGTCGGTTGACACCAGATCTGTATCAATCTTTTTCCAATTTGTGCCTATGCCCACACTCGCCCCCCGTCGTTAGCAGCGCCAAGTAGGCCACTGTCATCGGCAAGGAACCCAAGCTCGCTTGTTTGTTGACCGGATGGGTTAGTGTCGTAATCTGCGACCACAATTATGTCATCGGCGTTGATTGTCAGCGCACCACCGTTATCAAATGCGGCATCAATCACAAGTTTGTTTGTCAGCGTGCCGGTCAACTCGGGTGCATTGCTGTCGCGACGTGTCCCGAACTCGTCAAGCAAGTACAGTTTTACGCCCGTGCCTGATGCCGCGAAGTCGGTAAACGCGGCGGCATCGTTGCTTGGCCCGAGGTTTCGCGTCGAGCTAGTGAACTCGTTGGCGGATATGTCTATGGTTGTGCTCCCCGAAACATTGCCAGTGCAATTAGCGCATGGCGTCCAAAGTGCAAGACCCGTAAGGTTGTCGCGAACGATTAAGGTGAGGGTACGGGTT
>Ga0255047_10002747_pt1 | contig 11460 bp, 9 predicted proteins | sample JV7_2_1_MG_FD_183640 | JGI IMG/M metagenome (GOLD analysis project Ga0255047, IMG submission 183640) | Seawater microbial communities from Jervis Inlet, British Columbia, Canada - JV7_2_1 | ecosystem: Environmental > Aquatic > Marine > Inlet | place: Canada: British Columbia | collected 2016-10-06
AACGATTCCGGTGCCACATCCCACATCAAGAACAGCCCCGTTGATCAGTGACCGTTGTCCCAGCAAAAGCTCTGCAACGTGCAAGAAAACCACATAGCCTTCGCGTTCGACGAAATCCGTATCGTAAATGTCTGCCCATTCCCCATACAGGCGAACACTATCTGCAGGCGTCTCTATAGCGTATGCGTCATCGACATCGAATTTCGGTTTCTCGCTCACACGAAGCCTCCAAAAATCGACAGTACCGTCACCGCTATTGCGCCTTCCTGACGATCCAGGCTTCCTCGGCCGGCCACTGCATTGCCCATTCAGGGTCGACCCAGGGCTCGTCGGTCGTTGATCCAGGGGGTGCCTGCAATTCCACTAAACGCTCGATAGCAAAACCGTTGGCGCGAAGTAGCGCGGTCCAGTCCCCATGCGTGAGGTGGAATTCCGTTTCTCCTGGGGCATCTGGGTAAATCGTCTTGTGCATGCCAAAGTATGGACGCAAAAGCTCTGCTCTCGCAGGTCCATCTGATTCGTTGTCCGGCACACACATCACCCATAATGACGAGTTAGTCAGGAAAACCAGTTCACCGCCCGGCTTCAGGAGGCGCGCCGCTTCTGGAATCCACCGATAGGGGTCAGCCCATAAGGCTGCGCCATATTCCGATATTGCAAAATCGAAGCTCTCGTCCGGATAGGGAACCGACTCGGCGAAGCCCTGTTCGATGACCAAATCAAGCTCGTGTTCTTTCTGCAGCCGTCTCGCTGTTTCCAGTTGACCTGGTGTTGGGTCGATGGCAACGACATTCGCCCCGCGCCGGCACATCCAGGCCGAAACATAGGCGGTTCCGCACCCGAGCTCGATACAGTTTAGTCCGGACATATCTGCAGGAAGGAGACCAACGTCACTCTCCGGGATTCCAAAGGTACCCCAACTTGGTTGATCGCTTGCCCAGGAGTCCTTGGCGTATTCCGCGTATTCAGCAGCCCTTTTCTGCCAGGCATCGACGTTGCCCTGCAAATATTCTGGTGGCTGATCTTTCATATCTCTGGAATCATTGAGGGTCATTTACTACCGCTGAGGACTCAACCTCTTCAACGGCAGGTATCGGCTGCGCAGGCGGAAATACTCAATGAATCCCTTAACCATTCGCCCAAATATTCTTCGTAACTGCGATCCACATAGATATCGAATTGCTCAGGGCCCTCCGCCGTAATGACTGCCGCGATCTGAGCAAGCCGAGTTCTGCGGCAAGTTCCTACGGGAAATTTTTCACTTCTGAAGTCAAGGCCACAACCGGCTGCCAGCAGGTCGCGTGCGGCTGGGCCGACTAATCGAAATAATGCCAGTCCAGCCGAATTATCGACCGCATGGTGGAGAACATCGGCAAGGGTCTCGTGGCACTTCTTGACAATCGAACCAGCCGTCATGGATTCGCTGACGAGCAAGCAACGATCGGGCCCGTGCCAGAGGCATTTCGGCTCCGACTCGGTTGCGCTCGGCGGAGAAGCAGGTGCGAGTCGTTCCTGGGCGACGTCACAAAATTTTCTGGATACTTTAAGCGAGACGATCGACAGCTTATCGATACGTTCGATTTCTACTCCATTGGTGTATTGCTCAACCACGCATGCGCTCCCCGTCCGGATCGTAAAAGCAGGAATCGACTATCCTCGCCGATACGACCTTGTCCTCATCGTATAGCTGTATCGTCTCGCCTTTACGTTCGAAGCCACGCTCGAGAAGCCCAAGCCCAATAGTCTTTCCGAGTGTCGGACTCGGAAAGGCGGACGTTACGAAGCCCTCGCTACGCCGCCCTGCCCCGCTTCCTGTCACGATGTGCGCGCCGGCAAGGACAGTGGTATTGCCATCATCGATTTCGAAGCCGACCAACTGTCGTCGATCCGCGCGCTGATCTTCTGCGCGCTTGAGGGACCGCGCACCGATGAAGTCGCCCTTCTTGTTCGCAACGATGCGCCCAAAACCGATGTCAAACGGGTTGGTCGTACCGTCAGTATCGGCACCGACATGAAGGAATCCCTTATCCAGACGCAGGACCATCTGACTTTCGGCGCCGAACAGACCGATGTCGTGCGGTTCACCCGCCTGCCAGACGCGATCGAAGAAATCTGTGGCACGATCTGCCGGCACACTGAGCTCGTAGCTTTGCTCGCCCGTGAAACTCACGCGTTGGACTCGATAATTCGTTCCGTCCTCGAATTCTCCGCTCGCAAAACTCATGTGCGGGAAGTTTTCTGTGGACAGGTCGATCATGCCGGGTAGAGATTCCAATACGGCCCGCGCCTTCGGTCCGGCGACGGTCACCACGGCCCATTGTGACGTGACCGGACTCAATACCAGATCCAGGTCCGGCCATTCACACTGATGCCATTCCTCGAGCCAGGCTGCGATGCGGTCGGCGTGACCCGAAGTCGTATTGACCAGAAAATGCTCATCGGCAAACCTGACGAATACGCCGTCATCTATGATGATCCCGTTCTCGTCGAGCATCAGCCCGTAACGAACCTTGCCGGGTTTTAGAGTCGGCACGGTATTGACGTAGACGCGATTCAGAAATTCGGCCGAATCGGGACCTTTGACCTCGATTTTTCCGAGCGGCGAACCATCGAAGAGGCCCACCGATTCCCGGACTTTCAACGACTCGCGAATGATGCACGCCTCCCGATCATCCCCGTAGTAGGCCGGACGCATCCAGCCGCCGTAGTCTTCAAATTCGGCGCCTCTCGCTGCGTGCCACTCGTGAGCTGGAAGAAGTTTTGGTGGTGTGTAGAAATCCCCACGGCGATTTCCGGCGATCGCGCCCATCGTCACGGGCATGAACATTGGGCGAAACGTCGTCGTGCCAACTTCGCCGGGGGCTCTGCCCGTCAGTTCGCCGAGTAACGTCAATGCATTCAGATTGCTGGTCTTGCCCTGATCGACGGCCATGCCCACTGTCGTGTAGCGTTTCATATGCTCGACCGAGAGATAGTTCTCGCGTACCGCGAGCTCGATGTCCGATGCTGTTATATCGTGCAGGAAATCGATCCATTGCGCGTTTGTCTTCGCCGGGGACCGCTTGCGTGACCCTATATTATAAGTGTGCGCAGTCGCGAACTCGCCGTTTGCTGCACCGACCACTTCAACCTGCTGCCCGCACTCGTGCGGCCTAAAACACGCCAGGTCCTTGTCATATCGAAGCTTGCCGCCCGCCTGCGAGTACAGGTGCACAGTCGGATTCATGCCACCGGACATGGCGATCGCGTCGCAAACGACAACATTGCTGCGCCCCTTGCCGTCGCGATATTCAAGTTTTTTCACGGCGTCCGATCCACGCGCAGTTATCGGAATCGCTCCAACATGAACGGCAATGTCACGTCCTCCGGCGAGCTCGATTAACTGTTCGTTGACGGATTCACGTGTATCAATGATCGCCGGGACCTCAACCCCGGATTCCTGCAGCGCGACTATCGAATGCCAGGCAAGATCGTTGTTCACGACGCCGACAATGCGCCTGCCGCAATGCACACCGTAGCGGCTCGCATACTGACGCATCGCGCCTGCAAGCATGATCCCCGGCAGGTCGTTGTTGCCGAACATGAGTGGCTGCTCGATGGCGCCCGTTGCCAGCACCACGCGGCCGGCCCGGACTTTCCAGAATGTCTCGACGGGATTTTCCTTCCGGTACGCCGACGAGCAATCGTGGATCGTCAGTACGTCATAGTCGTAATAGCCGACGACTGTCGCTGAAACCATGATTCGTACGTTTTCGCAGGCTTTCAGTTCTGTGATCGCCTCTACACGCCAGTCCTCGGGCGATTTCCCGTCGATACCCACTGGGTCGTACAACAGAGTTCCACCCTGTTCTATATCCTGCTCCACGACAATCACATCGTCGCCGGCGCGTGCTGCCTCCAGTGCCGCTGCCAGCCCTGCCGATCCCGTACCGACGACCAGCACATCGCAGTGCGCATTCATGTGGCCATAGCGCGCAGGGTCCACACCGTCCGGCAGTCGCCCCAGTCCTGCGGTCTGTCGTATAGCCCACTCGAATGCATGCCAGCTTGGCCACTTAAAGACCTTGTTATAAAAACCGGCCGGCCACAGTGGCCTGGTGTAATCGAGCGCACGCAGGAGATCGAAATTTACGGACGGAAAACAGTTCTGGGACTCCGCGCGAAGTCCATTAATTAGTGGCATCCGCGTCGCACGGACAATCGGCAGCACACCGCGACCCCAATCGACACCGAGTAGCGCATTGGGTTCTTCAGCGCCGGCAGAGAAAATGCCGCGCGGCCTGTGAAACTTGAAGCTGCGGCTGACGACTCGCACACCGTTCGCAAGTAAAGCTGACGCGAGCGTATCACCACCATAGCCCTGATAGGTCTTGCCATTGAAGACGAAATTCAGAGGCCTCGAGCGATCAACGCGCCCTCTTTCAGCAATGCGATAAGGCTGATTCATTGGTCGAGTTCGGGCGCCGGGTCGCCCATGCGGTAAACGGCATGGAATTTATGTGTGACGGTATCGCGTGCGACATTGAACCACTGGCCGCATCCGAAAACGTGACACCAACGTTCGTAATGCACACCTCGCGGGTTCTCCCGGTTAAACAGGTAGTCCGCCCATTCGGCGTCGCTCACCTCAGGGCCGGGACGTACGATGTGTGCGTCTCCACCGCAGTGAAACTCGACTTCGTCGCGCGTGCCGCAATAAGGGCAGGGAATTCTTATCATCAGTGCGCGACCCCCGAAGCACCACCTTCATCGATAAGCGCGCCGCTCTCGAACCGCTCCAGCCCAAAATCGGCAATCAGCGGGTGCGGTTCATCCCTGGCAATCGTATGCGCCATGGTGTCACCACCGGCCGGGATCGCTTTGTAGCCGCCCGTACCCCATCCGCCACTGATGTACAGATTCTGCACCGGTGTCTTGCCCATGATCGGTGTCGTGTCAGGCGTGATATCGACGATGCCCGCCCACTGGCGCATGAGCCGCAAGCGGCTGAAGGCGGGAATGAGTTCGAGCAACGCGGCTACATTTTCCTCCAACACCGGAATGCCGCCGCGTTGTGCATAACTCGTATAGGTATCGGCCCCGGCGCCGAAGACGATCTCTCCTCGGTCCGACTGACTCACATACATGTGTATGACCGGGGACGTAAACATCGTGTCGAGGCAGGGTTTGATCGGTTCGCTCACCATCGCCTGCAGGGCCATACTTGTAACCGGCACGCGGAATCCCGCTTTGGCGGCAAGCACACTCGTATTCCCCGCGACGGCGATGCTGACCTGTTTTGCAGCGATCTTCCCTCGCGTCGTCTCAACGCCTGTCACTTTTCCGTTTGCAATCTCAAACTCCGTCACCTCGCATTGCTGAATGATGTCGACACCCAGCGCGTCAGCTGCCCGCGCATAGCCCCACGCAACCGCGTCATGGCGTGAAATCCCGCCGCGGGGCTGGATAAAGCCGCCATACACCGGAAAGCGGGCATCCAGATTGACTAGCGGGATGAGCTTTTTTATCTGGGCGGGTGTCATCAGCTCGGAATCGATACCGTTGATACGAATCGCATTCGCCCAGCGCCGCATGGTTTCGAGTTCGTGATGGCTGTGTGCCAGGTTCAGCACGCCCCGCTGGCTCAACATCACGTTGAAGTTGATATCTCGACCCAGGTTCTCATAGAGCTTCAGGGCATGGTCGAAGAACGCGGCGCTCTGCGGCCAGAAGTAGTTCGACCGTGTCACTTGCGTGTTGCGGCCGGTATTGCCGCCGCCGATGAAGCCTTTCTCGAGCACGGCGACATTTCGGATGCCGTGCTTCTTTGCGAGATAGTAGGCCGTCGACAGTCCGTGGCCGCCAGCTCCTATGATCACGACATCATAGGATTTTTTTAGCTCAGGCGTGCGCCAAACCGGCTTCCAGAACCGGTGGCCGCCTAACGCATTACGAACGAGAGAAAATGCTGAATAACCCTTCAAGAATCTTGGTCCGTGTTTGTGTTCAATCCAAGTGGTGGAAGCTTAATAGTAATGTGTTTGTCAGCTTGCTTCGCAGGCACCTTTTATCACAATTTTTCCCTGTACACCTCAAGGTGGCAAAGTTGAACGGGTTGTTTTAGCCTTGGCTGCCTACTTTCTGCTCGCAACGAACGAATCCAATGGGCAACAAAAGCGATCTCGCCCCGGAAACCAAGAACGCTCAGGCCCTGCGTCAAATCGATTCGATGGCCGGTGGACTCAGTCCCGGCATTCATCCGTCGACAACTTACGTTCGTGATGAGAATTATCAATTAATAGATGCCCGCCACAGTTATGGCCGCGATGAGAATCCGGGTTTTGCGGTTGCCGAGAATGTTCTCGCTGAGCTCGAAGGCGGGTCGGCGGCGCTGTTATTCAGCTCGGGTATGTCCGCGGCGATGGCCGTTGTGCAATCCCTGGAACCGGGCGATCGGATCGTGGCACCAAAAATCATGTATTGGGGTCTGCGCAACTGGCTGATCACCTTTTGCGACAAATGGGGCTTGCAGCTGGATCTGTTCGATCCGGCCGAACCGGATGCATTGGCACAGGCCGTCCACAAAGAAGCAACGAAACTCGTTTGGATCGAATCGCCCTGCAATCCGACCTGGGACATTCTTGATATTGCAGCGGCCGCGGAAGTCGCGCATGGGGTCGGTGCATGGCTTGCCGTGGACTCCACAGTGATGACGCCCGTCCTGACTCAACCGATCAAGCACGGTGCGGACATCGTCGTGCACTCGGCAACCAAGTATCTGAACGGCCATTGCGACGTCGTCGCCGGCGCGGTGGTAACGGCCAGGGAAGACGAGCTCTGGGAACGAATTTGTCAGATTCGCATTCAAACCGGCGCGATTCTCGGTTCTTTCGAGGCCTGGTTGCTGCAACGGGGTATGCGCACGCTGTTCCTCCGTGTCCAAAAAGCCTGCGAATCGGCGCTGGCGATCGCCAGGCATTTCGAGGGGCACCCGAGTCTCGAAGCCGTTCTGTATCCGGGCTTGCCGGGTCATCCCGGGCATGAGATCGCCAAACGGCAGATGGACGGTGGATTCGGCGGCATGTTGTCACTACGGATAAAGGGCGACGAGGACACTGCGTTGGCAATTGTCAAGCGGTGCAAAGTGTTCACGCGTGCTACGTCATTGGGTGGCGTCGAGAGCCTGATCGAGCATCGCTACTCGATCGAGGGCGAGAAGAGCCCGATACCGAAAGATCTGATTCGGCTATCTGTCGGCATCGAATCGGTCGACGATCTGATCGCGGATCTCGAACAAGCGCTTGCCTGACGTGAGTAGAAACCCTCGATACGACATTCTCTTCGAGCCCGTCAAGATCGGTCCGGTGACCGCACCGAATCGTTTTTATTGCACGCCGCACGCGATAGGTACCGGCCAGCAGATGCCTCATACGCGTGCAGCCATGCGCGAAGTCCGTGCCGAAGGCGGCTGGGGAGTCATCAACACCGGCTATTGCTCGATTCACCCAAGCTCGGATGATGCGCCGCTGCCGTACTGCCGCCTGTGGGATGACGAAGACATAAAAGTACATGAGCTGATGGTGGACGCGGTGCACCGTCATGGGGCCCTGGCCGGCGTCGAGTTATGGCACGGAGGCAGCGGAACAGGTAACCGCTTAACGCGCATGACGTTAATGTCCGCTTCCGGTGTGTCCAGCGATTCGACCTACCCGGGCTGGATCAACCTTGCACGCTCCCGACCGATGGATAAGCAGGATATTCGCGAATTTCGGCGCTGGCATGTCGATGCGGCGAAGCGTGCGAGATCGGCGGGGTTTGACATTATATATATCTACGCCGGCATGAATTTTGGCCCGTACCAGTTCCTGTTGCCGTGGCTGAACAAGCGTACCGATGAATACGGTGGCAGCCTCGAGAATCGCATAAGGCTCACGCGCGAGATCGTCGAAGATATGAAGGAAGCGGTTGGCCAAGACTGCGCCGTGGCCTTGAGATTCAGCACCGACGAACTGCTTAAGTTACCCGGGGATACTCGTGAGTCCGAAGCACACGAGATCATATCGATGCTGTCGGACGCCCCGGACCTGTGGGACGTGAAGTCATCGAGCTGGGTCAGAGAAACAGCATCGGCTCGGTTTAGCGAAGAAGGCGCGCAAGAACCGATTAACAGTTTCGTGAAGCCGTTGACCTCGAAGCCCGTCGTTGGTGTCGGTCGCTTTACGTCGCCGGACGCTATGGTCAGTCAGGTCAAGCGCGGCATTCTCGATCTTATCGGCGCGGCACGACCGTCAATCGCGGATCCGTTTTTGCCAAGCAAAATCAACGAGGGGCGCGAAGACGAAATCCGCGAGTGCATTGGTTGCAATATCTGCGTGTCCGGCTACCACGACTGCGTCCCGGTTCGTTGTACTCAGAACCCGACCATGGGTGAAGAGTGGCGACGTAACTGGCATCCGGAGCGTATCCCGCCAGGCGATCCCGAAAAAAGCGTGTTGATCGTCGGCGCGGGGCCGGCCGGGCTCGAATGCGCCCGGGCGCTCGGACAGCGAGGCTTCGCAGTCACCGTGGCCGAGGCAAAAGAGGAACTCGGTGGTCGGGTCAGCATCGAATCGAAATTGCCCGGGCTGGCTACCTGGGCTCGCGTGCGCGACTACAGGACGAACCTGATTCAAATGATGGGAAACGCGGATATCTATCGTGGCAGCCCGTTGTCCGCACAGGATGCAATCGATTTCGGATGTGATCACGCGGTAATTGCAACGGGCGCGCAGTGGACGCGCGAGATTCTGAGTACAGACGGGTATCCGGTCGCCGGATTTGACGGCGATGCAGTCTTTACACCGGATGACATCCTTGCCGGTGCGGAACCCGAAGGTCCGGTCGTCATTTATGACTTCGACCACTATTACATGGGGAGCTGTCTCGCCGAACTATTGCGTCAGCGCGGCAACGAGGTCACGATCGTAACACCGGCAAATGCGATTTCCGCCTGGACGTTTATGAACAATGAGATGGCCAATATCCGGGTGCGGATGATCGAACTCGGTATTGGCACTGTGTTGGAGCAAAACCTGACCGGCTTCAGCGACGGAGCGGTGCAGTTGGCCAGCATCTATCGTGACAGGGATGTCATTTCCATGGACTGCGGATCGCTGGTTGTGGTCGGTATAAGAACGGCTAACGACGGCCTGTTTCGGGAGCTCAATTCCGATCCGGATCGACTTGCGGACGCAGACATCGGCTCATTGCGAAGCATTGGTGACTGTCGGGCGCCCGGCACGATCGCTCACGCTGTGTATTCCGGACACGAGTGTGCCCGGACTATCGACGCCGGCGACTCTGTTCAGCCCTTCGCGTTGGAGCGACCGAGCCTTTCGTTCAATACGTAGTATTGTCACGACTGCTGCCTCCTCCTCGCAAACCACAACCCACCCAAAGCGACCATTACGCTCAAGGTCAGTGAATTTGTGCAGGATGCTGTAGCCCGGGGCGCCCGAATATTGACGGGTGGTGAATGCGAGGGCCGCTACTACCAGCCAACGGTTCTGGACAACGTCTCCGCCGATTGCCGCATCTCCAAAGAAGAGGTGTTTGGCCCAGTGGTCGCGCTCTACGCATTCAGGGATATTCAGGAAGCGATTGACCTGGCCAATGACGTTGATTACGGCCTGCAAGCAGGCGTGTTCACGCGCGATTTGGCCATAGCCCACAAAATAGCCGACGCCTTGAATTGTGGCGGTGTCATGATCAATGATAGTAGTGACTACCGAATTGACGCCATGCCCTTCGGCGGCACGCGCGGTTCTGGCCTCGGTAAAGAAGGAGTGGCTCACGCCATCCACGAAATGACCGAATTGAAAACGTATTGCTTTAACCTGTAAAAAATTGAGCGAGACTGAAGTGGAATACAATCTGGCATTGATCGGCTTTGGCAATGTAGGCCAGGGGCTGGCAGAAATCCTGTCAAAAAAAGCCCCACTGCTGCTTGAGAAATTTGACGCCGATATTCGCATCGTCGCTATCTGCGATCTCTACAAGGGCAGCATCGCCGATCCCAGCGGCTTCGATCCGCAGGCTTTGCTAGATTACATCAATGAAAAGGGTGACCTGAAGGAGTTTCCTGCTTCCGATAAAGGCTGGGATGCACGCGAAACGATCGAGATGAGCGGTGCCAATGTACTGGTGGAGCTCTCCTTTACCGACCTTAAGACCGGTGAGCCGGCACTGAGCCACATGATCCAGGCACTCGAGTCAGGAATGCATGTCTCCACGACTAACAAGGGACCGGCGGCATTGCATTTTCCGAAATTGCTGGAGCTGAGTAAGACCCACGGTGGCGAAATCGGTGTCGAGGGCACCGTTATGAGCGGTACACCCACCCTGGCATTGGGTATGAATTTGCTAGCCGCAGCAGGTGTCACTCGCGTTCAGGGAATTCTTAACGGCACAACCAACTATATTCTTGGCGAAATGGAGAACGGTGCGGAGTATGCAGATGCTTTGAAAGATGCCCAGGCCAAAGGTTACGCGGAAGCAGATCCCGCCGCCGATGTGGACGGCCACGATGCCGCCGCCAAGGTTGTTATTCTGGCCAACCTGATCATGGGTCAAAGCATGACGATGGAGGATGTCAGCTGCACCGGCATCAGCGGAATCACACGCGATCAAATTCAGGCTGCGCAGGCTGAGAATCAGCGATGGAAACTGATTGGAACACTCGAGAACGTAAACGGCCAGATTGAGGGCTCCGTCAAACCGGTCAAACTGGATGCCACGCACCCTTTATATGGTGTTAGTGCTGCCACAAATGCTATTGCTTTCAGCACTGATCTCCTGGGCGATATCACACTGATTGGTCCGGGAGCAGGCAGAATCGAAACCGGTTACGCGATCATCGGCGATATCCTGTCGTTTCCGCACTAGTTGCGATCCTGACCATGGCGAATTGATATTCACTCGCTATGGTTCGGTTTGTACGCTGTGTGAGAGTCGAGTGGTACGGCTATGCATAGTCATGATAGAAACTGCATTCGCAACGGACATCTTACGCCCTAAAGCTTTGGGTATCTCCACGCTCGCGTTTCAGTCCTCAATTGCTTGCATTGCCAGATCCGGGTGCTGCATAAAGAAGTCCAGGGTTTCGGCAACGTCATCGCGGATCGCACGGTAGACGATCCAGTGCGCCGCCGTGGCAGCCGCACTGTCGCCACCCATGAGGCTCTGCAGCAGCCCTTTCTGTTTCGGAAAATGTTCGACGGTAACCTGCTCGTCGGCCGGAATTTCGGCCAGCTGCCGGGCCAGTCCGATCGCATGCTTTAGATCGCCGATCTCATCCACCAGGCCATTGGCGACGGCCTGGCGGCCGGTCCAGACACGTCCGTGAGCCAGCTTCTCAGCCTCTTCGAAGCTCATGTCGCGGTGCTCGGCGACATCGCGGAGCCAATCGTTGAATCCTGTCCAATGATTCTCCTCGAAGCGCGC
>Ga0255047_10002749_pt1 | contig 11459 bp, 9 predicted proteins | sample JV7_2_1_MG_FD_183640 | JGI IMG/M metagenome (GOLD analysis project Ga0255047, IMG submission 183640) | Seawater microbial communities from Jervis Inlet, British Columbia, Canada - JV7_2_1 | ecosystem: Environmental > Aquatic > Marine > Inlet | place: Canada: British Columbia | collected 2016-10-06
AATTCCTGGAAGTGCTGATAGTATGCGAGTTATTTATAAGAAGAAGTTCAGGAGATTAGTAGATGACGAAGATTATCCATTTATAGACGCAGACGATTATTTAATTTTTGATACAGCGGCGACAGCCATGGTACAAGAAAAAGAAGATATTAACAGAGCTTCTTTAATGATACAAAAAGCACAAGCGGCGTTAAGCCAGTTAATGTTAAATCAGACAACCAAGTTAGGACCGACGTTCCAGCATAAAATGACATCATCATTAATACAAGGTCATAGGGCATGAAGAAATTTGTAACCTCAATATTTATAGTTCTTTTAGTAGCATCCTCGTTGTTTGCACAGCAGGGTCTTGAACAGATAAGAATACGTGATTTCTCAAAAGGAATGAACAGTTTTGATTTGGCTGATTTATTACCAGAGAATCAAGCGGCTTCGGCTGTTAACGTTGTAGTAAATAGATTAGGAAAGATTTCAAAGCGTAAAGGACAAGCGTTATTTAATGTAGACGTAGGAAGCACACCATTTCGAGGGTTAGGTAGATTCGACCCAGATAAGACAACTTCGTATATAATGGCGGCGTCAGGGATAAGAGTGATAGCTTCTTTATCTAACGATACTACTTGGCGTTCTGCTAATGACGCATCTCCTTTAACTATAAATAAAGATACAGAGTTTGTTCAAGCGAATGACAATATATTCGTATTAAATGGTTCGGATAATACAGGGTGGTGGAATGGCAGTAAGTTTTTTCAATCTTCAATATATCCTAGTTCACCACCAACAGCAACTACAGGGGCGTGGTTAAGGAATTATCTATTCTTAGGTGGGGCTACGACAGAGACCGATTGGATATATTTCTCTAATAACTTGAATCCGACAAAGTTTACTTCTACTGATATTATTAAAATTAATACAGGAGATGGGCAAGCTATTATAAGGTTAATGCCTTATCGCTTAAATGAGTTAATTGTATATAAAGAACGGAGTATATTTGTATTAGATATAGAAGGGGCTGTGTTAAGTGGGTGGACTGTACAGCCTATCAGCACGGTTATAGGGACACCAGCACCGCGTTCTGTGGTGAGTTTAGGTAACGACCAATGGTTCATGTCGAGTGAGCCCGTAGCGATTAGAAGTTTAATACGTTCAGAGTTTGATAAGATATTAGTAGACATGGTATCAAAGCCTATTCAGGATATCTTTGAAGGAACGAATGAGAACGGGTTTAATTTAAATAAAACACAGATGTCAAAAGCTTGTGCTGTGTTGTTTGATAATAAGTATATAATCGCAATCCCAACAGGAACGTCTACAGTTAATAATACAGTTTTAGTATTCGATTTCCTTACAGAAGCTTGGTATATAATTAAAGGTTGGTTCCCTTCAGCGTGGATAGAGTTTAATAATAAACTTTATTATACAGATGCTAATGATGGAAGGGTGCTACAAGTCTTTACGGGTACGACAGGAGACTTTCAAGAAGGACCTCAAACTACTACATCAGGACAAGACCCTCAGCAAGGAATAGAGTTCGCTTGGATATCAAGGTCAATAGATTTCGAGAAGCCGGAGATATTTAAGGTTATAGACGATATTGAAGTAGAGTTTGACCCGACAGGAGACTATAACGCTACTGTATATATAAACTTAGATAATACTGGATGGAAAACGGCTGGAACAGTTAGTCTTGCGGGACAATCGGTAACATTACCTGTTACACTCCCAACGCAGTTATCTAATAGCGGAGTAGCGAGAAAGACCTTTCAGTTACAGAACTATGGAGAGTTTAAAAAGATGAAAATGATGGTAACGAATACAGCTTCATCACAGAGTGTTATATTACAAAGAGCTACAATATTTAGTGACCCCAAACGCTGGAGACGTGAGTAATGTTTAAAAAACTAAACATATTTCTATTCTTTATATTATTAGTTACACCAGTATATGCTGACGTTGTAGATATGCCACAATACGGAGCAGGAGATACGCTAACAGCGTCTAATTTAAATCAAAGATGGAATCTTAATACAAACCAGATAAATGGTGGTCTTAACAATACAAACGCAGATACTACGAATGGTTTTAGATTTCACGAGATATTAGGTTCTTTACCAGCGGCAGGGAATGAAGGAAGAACTGTATTCTTAACGTCAGATGATACGTTATATTTTGATGATGGCAGTAGTTTCAGGGCGGTAGCTATGCTCGCCAATACTCAAACGTTCTCTGGCAATAATACGTTTACAGGTACGGCAGATTTTCAAGGTAACGTCACGTTAGGGAGTGCTACTGGAGACGATATCAAAATCTTAGGCTCTATCTCTGCTAGTATTCCATTAAAAACAGAGTTGTTGGATATAGGTACGACTGCTCTCGGACTTAACGATTTACATTTCGGTTCTGGAGGTATTATTAACTGGGATGGTAGTGATATAACATTAACGCATACTGCGAATACGTTAACCTTTTCGGATACGACTAATACGATAAACTTTAGTAGCGTTGATATGGATAGCGTAGATATAGACTCAGGGACTATCGGTGCAGTAACAATAGATGGTGCTCCAACAATGTCAATAGGTTCTGATGCTGACGGAGATGTTTATTATCGTTCTTCTAATGTTCTTACTAGGTTAGCTAAGGGGGCAGGTGGGCAAGTATTAAGAATGAATAATGCAGCTACGGCTCCTGAATGGGGTGGTGCTGGTTCTTATTGGGAAGAAGATACCCATGTCTTGTTATCGTATTCAGACCGAACCTTAGATAGGTCTCGTACACAAAAGGCTGCTACACCTACAAATTTGGGAAGCACAGATTTAGTTTTAGGGAAAGTAAGTGCAGAATGTTATGACTACGACGGGTCAGAGGAGAAGGTTGTAATAGCTGATGACGCCGACTTTGATAGTATAACGTCAGAGCTTACTGTTGAGGCGTGGGTTAATAAAGCAACTACAGGAACACAAGCTATTATATCTGATATAACTAATAATGTTATAAGGGTTGCTATGACAGATACCGTTATAACTGGACAAATTAAAACTGCTTCAGGCGATGAGACTTTTAGTGAAGCACATGGTTTATCTAGCAACGGGACAGGACAATGGGCTTACATTGTTGTGGTTTGGGATAGTTCTGCTGCTTCAACTGTTTATGTTAATGGTGTAGATGTTGGGGATGGAGATGATGCAGGTAATGGTAATGTGAGTGCGATATCTGGATTTAATATTGGGACAAACCAGAACTCTAGTGCAGATTGGTGGAATGGCGATATAGACGGAATAAGAATATTATATAAAAGAATGACACCAGCGGAGATTCTTTTTAGAACATCGCTAGGACATAGACAATAGTTTAAATAAAGGAGATTCAAATGGGATTATTTTCAAGAATTGCAGCGGGCGTATTAAGCCTGGGCTTATCTGAAATTGATAGACCTAAAGACAGTAAAGGAGACCCTATTGCTCCGATATCTTTACCTGATAGAGAGCCTTTTGTCGGGCCAAATGTTCCTGATTTTGCAACTGGCCAGGAGTTATTTGATTTTGGAGTAGGCAGAGGACAAGAGATTGCTCCGTTAGGATTAACTTCAAGAGAAACGGGGCTTGGTTTTCTTCAAGACCCTGCTACAGCTAGTCAATTCTTTGAAGGATTCCAACCTAGCAATTTTGAGCAAGGAGTTGCAGACTCTACGTTTGGTAATATGTTAAGAAGAGCGGAAAGAAGTGCTGGACATCGAGCTTCTTTAGGCGGGATAGAGTCGGCATTTCCTGAGTTATTTGCCCAAGCCATAGGACCGACAATAGGAAACATAGGGCAGTTTCTTTCTAATCAGAATCAAAGACGTGGAGAGTTGACATTACAAGGGTTATTAGGAATTGACCCGATATCACAGATTATAAATCCATTAGCTGGAATCGAACAACGTCAAGACTTTTTACAAAAAGGCACACAATTTGATGCAGATTTAGAGCAAGCGTTAAAAGATTTCCAAACCGCTCAATTATCAGCTCAGGATAGATTAATAGAAGAGCAATCTAGAGTAGGGTTGCTTTCTCAAGAACGTGCATTGGATTTACAAGAGGATGAAAGACGAAGAGCAGCCGAAGGTCAGGCTATTAGTTCGTTTGGTTCGTTATTGGGTGGAGGTGCAGGATTCTTTCTCGGTGGCGGGCTAGGAGGTGCTTCAATAGGAGCCGGATTGGGTGGTAATCTTGGCGCATTATTGGGTGGAACTAACTCCCCTATTTCTTTAGGTGATTCGCTTCAATTAGGTCAAGCGTTACAACCTAGTTTATTTCCGGGTAGTCAACAGAATCAACAAAATGAATTATTAAGACAATTATTAGGTATAAATCAAGGGGTTGGGGGTGGCGCAACGACTACTCAACCTATTGGGGGAACAAGTGGTTCAAGTCTAAGCAAGGTGTTCGCCGATTTAAGAAATTAATAGGAGACAATTATGGGACGTGAAGGTGTAAAGATAGATTTTGGTAATTTCGCTCAGAATATATTAAAGCAAAGGCAAGCGTTTGAAACAGCGACTCTCAAAGCTAAATTAGCGCAGCAAAGAGCGAAAGAAGAAGCAGCAACACTCAAGAAGTCACTTCAAGAGCAAGGATTAGTTGCTCCAGACCAACGACCAAATGCTCAAGTACAAGGGCAGGTTTCTCAACAACCAGGGTTAAATCCACTTAATCCTTTGTCTAGACAAGGACCAGTTCAATCTTTAGTGGGTGGTGGATTTGGAGATATCCAAGGTAATCGTGTTTCACAACAAGGATTTGGAGCGAGGAATGATGGAACACAAAAAGGACCAGGATTCTTTGGAACATTACAAAGACCAGATGGAAGAGTATCTACAGAGCTTTCTATTGGAGTAGATATTGATGGCAAAGAAGTACAGATACCTTCATTAGTTCCTACATTAACAGAACAAGAGAAGAACCATCTTTTAGGCGGTGGACAACCTACTAAAGAGATAGTTGATAAAGCTGTAGTTCATGCTAAGCAAAGAGTATCACAGGGACAAAGTCCATTTGCTCAGCAAGGGGAGCAACAATCACGACGAGTACAGCCAGGACAACAAGAAGAGCCCCCGTTTATTGAGTTTCGTGGTAGATTATTTGCGAATCCCAGATTTGATAAAGATAAAGAAAAGACACCAGAACAGAAAGTTCAAGCTATTAGAGAGAAAGGATTTGAAACTCAACAAACAAAACGAGCGGAAAGGTCTATTAAAATAGAATCAGGTGCAAGAGCGGCGATATCTAATTTAGAGTTAGTATCCGGTGTTGGTAGAGACTTTATGCAAGTTTATGTTGACGCCGTTAAAGAAGGTGGCGCAGGTGGATTTGCTCAACAAAAGATTGGACAGTTTGCTACTAAAGTAGGAGATATTCCTAAAGGTATTCCAGCATTAGGCGGGACATCGGAAACAATAAAGTTCGGTAGTAAGTTTAAACGAACAGGAACATTAGAAGGGAAAAGAAGCGAGTTCTTACTTAAAATGATGCCTATGTTATCTCAACAAACAGAAAAAGGGGAAGGTTCTGTTAGAATGGTAGCTTCTATTTTACAAGCGTTAGGCAAGACTATTCCAGATTCTAATACAGCACCGGAAGCGGCAGGAGAGCAGGTAGCGGAAACAATGAGAACGTTCTTCCGATTCGCAAGAGCGGCAGAGAATAATAGATTATCTTTTGATAAAGAGTTTAGCAAGATGGACGTAGACGATTTAGTTTTTACAAGAGAAATAAAAAATAGAAAAGGAAAAGTTATTTCCACGGAAGATGTGCCTTCTCCTGAATTATCGAGATGGATTTCTAAGGTATCTCAAGTTATCGATAGAGTTCAGCTTAGTCCTGAAGAGCAGGCACAAATAGATGCAATAATAGGTGAAGTTAACGGCCCTCTTACTGCTCACTTGAATCAAATATCAGAACCAACGAGAGAGAAGCAACGAATACCCGGAGAAACAATTAGATTCCAAGATATACCTTTTAAACATCCGAAGAAGATTGGAAGATTTACGGTGGAGGTCGAATAATGGCTACGTTTAGAATAACAGACCCGAATACTGGGAAGACTGTAAAATTAACTGGGGATAGTCTACCAACAGAGCAAGAGTTAAATGATATCTTTTCTCAGATAGGCGAACAACCATCTCAGCAATCACCTCAACAGCCCACCGACCGTTTTCTTCCCGGAATAGAAAAAGTAAAACAATTACAGCAAGGAAGGGTAGATTCAGGTGAAAGATTACGACAAGAAGTTACAACGCCTTTCGCTAGAGGTGGAAACTTTTTTACGGATACAGGTAAGAATATACTTAAAGCTGGAGTAACTGGGGCAAAGACAGCGGCAGTTCCTTTTCAACGAGCAGAAGCCGGAATAGCTAATACAGGACTAGCCTTGCAAAGAGGAGAGTTACCTGGCGGAGTACAAAAGCCTGGGTTCGGAGACTTTTTAAATCCTTTTGGATTCGCAGCAAAAACAACTAGGCAAGTATTGGGTTCAGAAGAACTTAGAGATGGTATAACTGGTAGAGTATCGGCAGAATATGGAGATTTAATAAGAACGGCAGGTGTTAGAGGTCCATTAGACGAAGCGGTAGCTTCAACAGCAGGATTCCTGACATCTTTAGTTGCTCCGTTAGATATCGTAAGAAAAGCTAATAAGAGTTTAAAAGCTATTGAAAAAGCGTCAGATAAAGGATTATTAAAAGCTGGTGATAATTTACTTAAAGGAACAGATGAAGCTACCCAAGTTATGAATGTAAGATTAACAAAAGCATATGAGCCAATTAAAGCAGTAAAGGCAAAAGGAGCTGATGTCCTCGACGACATGGCTAATCTCCCAGAAAGGGTTCTTAAATTCATAGAAGGAGAGTTAGGTACAACTGTAGACGATTTTCTAACTGACTTTGATATCACTAAAGCGAGAAGATTAAAAAGACTTGTTGGGGAATTTAAGCCAAACGCTTTTGGTAAAGGAAAAGTAGCTGCACCAGAATTAGCGGATGATAAATTAATTATTAAAGCATATGCTGGGATTAAGAAAACTATGCGTGAAGCATTAGAAAGTCGTGAACTTATAAAAGAAGCTAAAATATTAGAAAAAGCCGACGACGCTTTTGTCGATACATTAAATGCGTCTAATTTTATTAAAAAGACAATAGTAGACCGAACACTTAAAAAACCTACAAAAGTTGGTGGAATAGCTTTAAAGTTAGCAAAAGAAGGCGACTTGACGGGACGAACTGCTCTTAATACATTGAAAGCCGCTGGCTCTAGTGCTAGAAAAAGCATTACAGGAGCAGTTGATGAATTAGAAAAGTTTAATAGAACAAAAGCTTTTGCAAGTTTTGGAAGAAGAGTAATACAAGGAGCGGCATTAGGTGGGGCGGCAGGTTTAGTCGGAGGTAGAGCTTTCGGAGCTTTTGAATGAGAAGATTCCTAATAACAATATCTTTAGTATTAATGGCGGGATTAGCTTATGGCGCATACGTTCCTAAAGTAGCTAAGGTGTATGTAACAGAGCTAACGGTGGCTGATACGTGGACAGAAGTTTTAGCGGCGTCAAGAGTAACAGGGATAAGAGGGTATAAGATTAAAGCGAGGTTTGATGGCACTAATGCTCCCGCAGCATTTGATTATGCGTTTAATTCAAGTCCTGACGTTGGAGTATCGGGTTCTGGAAAAGGATTTTATACTAATACAGGCGTAGGTTCCGGGGATGCGGCAGGGCCGACTAATGGAATCTGGGCGAGAAGCTCAACGGCAGGGACACTCATTGAAGTAGTCACTTATGAATAAATGGATATTCTTATTAATATTTCTATTATTTACTACAGTCGTATATGCGGACTTCAACTCTCCGTTTACTGACTTTGCTCCTAATCGAGCGAATCAGATATTTACAGATACAACTAACTTTGATGGGATATTAGATGCGAGTGATACGACAGTGCAGAGTGCGCTAGAAACGTTAGATGATTTAACTCAAAGTGGTGTTCCTTGTGTAATTGCTGCGGATGATTGGTGTTTTGCTTTTGCTAATAATCAGTTAATCTTATATGTCGAGGGAGTATCGCAAGCTAAATGGCCGCAAACGTCAACGGCGTCAACGGATGTAGTGTTATTAGAAACGGGTGACGGACTTCTTTTAGAAACTGGTGATGGGATGTTAATAGAATGAAACGAATAGCCATCACAATATTAATATGTTCTTTGACAATTATTTCCTATGCGTCACAGTATACCGTAGGGAATCATGAGGTCGAGTCTACGTTATTAGCTACAGGTAAGTTTGAAGCGGCGGCGTCACAGGTCTCGGTTATCAATCGAAGCCTTGTTGTTACAGGTAAAGCTATAGCAGATGCGGTTGCGTTAAAGCCTACGACTTCAATAACAGTATGCGCCAGTAACTCTATGGGACAAGATACTTGTGATTATACTTGCGACGGAACTGATGATGATGTTCAGATACAGGCTGCTAGTGATGAGATAAGAACATCAGGAGCATCTTTTGGGGAAGTATTCTACACAGAAGGGACTTATAGTTTAAAAGATACAATTAACATCGTTAATCATTCTTCGGTACATACTCGTATGGGCTGGAAAGGTGTATTGGGAGGAGGAACGTTCTTTATAGCTCAAAGTAACTTTGCTGATGATGGTGATACAGTAATGATACAATTCTCTGAGGTAACTGCTCCAACAACTGCTGGATTCTTTATACAGGATATATGGTTTAATGGTGGAGACGATTTAGCAGAAAATCCATTAACCATAGCTTCTGGTACTTCAATAGGTGGAATCGATACAGAGGGAACGGATGGCAATGAATTATGGGATTTAAACTTACTTAGAACAGCATGGTTAGATTTCGGTGAGACGGCTATTGTTGTTGATGACCCATTTGGGTTCAGGTTTATTAATAGTATAGTTGAAGATTGTTCTCAAGGCGGTATTGAAATTAATCGAGGAACGCAGAATCAGGGAGCTTTAATAGCGTTCTCGAAGATTATTACTAACGCTGATGACGCTAATGCTATAGAGCAGTTCGGGATTAGAGCAAGTGGAGTAACTTCTGTAAGAATCATAGGTAACGAGATAGAAACAGAACACGCTGACGGATGGGGAGTTGAGTTAGTGGGTAGCGACTTTAGTATGATAGCGGATAACAACTTCGGAGGTGGAAGTTTTTCAAAAGACGGAATTTTAGTTGATAGTACGTCAGACGGGAATTTAATTATTGGTAATAGTTTCGTAGCTTTGACTGGTAATGGTATCACGGTACAGTCGGGGGCCAATCTCAATATAATTACAAATAATATTTTAGATTCTATTTCAGGAACAGAGATTAGTGATAGTGGAACGAATACGGATATCTTTGGTAATAAAGGGAACGACGATGCTACAAAACAAGATTTTCGTTCAAATGATTTAAGGTTTCAAGGAGCGGGTAATTATCTTATTGATAGTAATACTTATGTTTATAGGGCGCAAGCAAGCGAGAATTTTGGTTTATTTTTTAACTTCACTGATGCTAGATGGGAGTGGCAAGACGCTTCGACTACTCCTCTTGTAACAATAGGGGCGGTTTCAGGAAAGTTAGGAGTATTAACAGCGACTCCTCGTTCAACGTTTGAAGTAGTAGGTTCACAGAGTGCTTCATGGATAACAGTAACGTCGGACACGACTTTAGACGCAACACAGTTTAACGTTTATGCGAGTATAGAAACAGTACCATTTACAATTACATTACCAGCGGCGTCAAGTGTAGGAGGAAGGATTTATTCAATTAAGAAGATAGATTCTTTTGCAAGCAGTATTACAGTAGATGGAAATGGAAGCGACCAGATAGACAATGCATTAACTTTTGATTTAATAAGTCAGTATGAATCTATAACAATACAATCAGATTCTGAGAATTGGTGGATATTTTGAAAAAATTAATTACTACAATATTTTGTTTACTTTTAGCTACGAATGTTTATGCAACGAGTTTAAGAGATTTTAACGACCCGTTCATAGAAATACCTGCAGGAAATATTACAGGAAAGTCTAGTGTAAATAAGTTCGGTAGGTCATCTAATGTAGATAACGGTGTTGATACGGATATTTGGGATAGGGCAAACGCCACGGATGACGACCCAACGTGGAACGCTCCTACGGCTGCGACTGTAGCTACGATAGTATCTGATGATGTAGACGATGATGGAAGTCCAGTTGGGAATGGAGCAAGAACTGTAAAGATTGTGGGGTTAGACGCTAACTTTGACGAGCAAGAAGAAACCGTAACGATGGATGGAACATCTGGTGTAAATACGACTAATACGTTTAGACGAGTATTTAGAATGATAGTTTTAACATCAGGAGCGTCAACACCGAATGAAGGGACAATAACTTGTACTGTTCAAGGACAAGTAACTGCTCAAATACAACCTGGCATGGGACAAACATTAATGGCGGTATATACAGTCCCCAATAATGCTACTGGTTTTATGACAGGATATTATGCAGCATTAAACAAATCAGGGGCAGGGGCTAGTGTACGGGCTGATATAATTTTATTAGCAAGTCCGCCTTCCGCATCTTGGGTTGAAAAGCATAGAGTAGCTGTTCAAGAAGATGGAACAAGTTACTTTCAACATTCTTTTAAGCCGTATGTAAAATTTGAAGAAAAAACAGATTTAAGGATACTTGGTAATGGGTCTGCTAATAATTTAGACGTTACGGCAGGGTTTGATATCATCATCGTAGATGACTAAGGAGATTACATGAAAAGATTATTTATATTATTTCTATTATTATCTATTGCTACTACAGTATTAGCTGCGGATACAAAGGTGTCTGATTTAACAGCAGACGCAACTCCTGGGACTGATTCGTTACTTTATACTGTGGATGACCCTAGTGGAACTGCTGTGTCAAGAAAGTCTACTATAGCGCAAGTTTTAATAGATAGTAATATACCTAATACAATTACTATAGATGCGGCTACGGCTTTATCGTCTAATCCAACTGACTGTGGGTCTAACGCATTTGCAACAACAATCGCAGCTAATGGAAATTTAACTTGTGCGACTCCTGTAGTTGGTACAGATACATCAGGGGATTTCGTAGGGACAATAACTGGTGGAACGGGTGTAGATAGCACAGGGGCTACGACAGGCGAGGATATAGACCATACTTTATCATTAGATTTAACAGAGATTACTTGCGATACAGGATTGACTTGCGGGGCGGCGACTACAATAGATTGCGACGATGCTGCCGCAGATGGGTCGACACAAGGTTGTGCTTCGTTTGATAGTACGGATTTTAATGCTTCAACTGGTAATATAACAATAGTAGACGATGGACACGCACATACAACAACAAGTCTTTCTGGGATAGTTTTGGCTAATGATTTAGATACTTTTTCATCTGCTAATTTAGCCGGAAGATTAACTA
>Ga0255047_10002752_pt1 | contig 11454 bp, 9 predicted proteins | sample JV7_2_1_MG_FD_183640 | JGI IMG/M metagenome (GOLD analysis project Ga0255047, IMG submission 183640) | Seawater microbial communities from Jervis Inlet, British Columbia, Canada - JV7_2_1 | ecosystem: Environmental > Aquatic > Marine > Inlet | place: Canada: British Columbia | collected 2016-10-06
TTACAGGCGTACTCACACTCGGATTCGTTCTTGGCCAGTTCATCGCGTGGCAGCAGCTGCAAAATTCCGGGCAGTTCATTACGAATAACCCGGCCAACGCATTCTTTTATTTTTTGACGGGCGCACATGCTGTTCACATTCTGGGCGGCTTATATGTATGGGCCAGGGCAACACTTAAGGTTGTTCTGGGAACAGGTGACTCTACAACGATTCGTCGCAGCATCGAGCTGTGCACAATCTACTGGCATTTCCTGTTGCTCGTTTGGCTAGTTCTTTTTGGATTGCTGTTATCGACCTAAGGGGTCCTTATGTCAGAAGCGGTACTGGATAGCGGAGCAGAAGAAGCTCAAGGCCCACAAGGCGTTGTAGACGACTGGTCTCGAGACAAGCAGGTCTTTGGCGTGCCCTGGGGCAAGGCCATGATGTGGATCTTCCTGCTCTCGGATACATTCATTTTCAGCTGTTTTCTCGTCGGTTACATGATGGTTCGTATTTCAACCACGGACCCGTGGCCTGTGCCGAGTGAAGTGTTCGCGCTGACAATTTTCGGGCACTCGATCCCACTGGTATTGATCGCGATCATGACATTCATCCTGATCACATCCTCGGGCACGATGGCGCTTGCGGTGAACATGGGTTATCGCAAGGACCGCAAGAAGACCTTCTGGCTCATGGTCTCGACGGCAGCACTGGGTGCTTCGTTCGTCGGTATGCAGGCATTTGAGTGGACCAAGTTGATATCGGAAGGTGTCAGGCCATGGGGTAACCCGTTCGGGGCGGCACAGTTCGGCTCGAGTTTCTTCATGATTACCGGGTTTCACGGACTGCACGTATCGGCCGGTGTTATTTATCTCCTGGTCATCGCTTTTCGCGTCAAGAATGGTTTCTACGAGAAGCGCGGTGGCAATTACGAGATCGTCGAGATCACTGGCCTGTACTGGCACTTTGTCGATCTGGTTTGGGTATTTATTTTCGCGTTTTTCTATCTCTGGTAGATAGCTTCAGGAGTCACAAGGTATGGCTGAAGATGGACAACAACATCCGCTGAAAGTCTATTACATGATCTGGATACTGCTATTCGTAGTCAGTTTCTTTTCGTACATGGTGGACTACCTGCAATTCGAGGGAATGGTGCGCTGGACACTGATTCTCGTCTTCATGTTCGTGAAAGCAGGATTCATCATAGCGATTTTCATGCACATGAAATGGGAGCGCCTGGCTTTCAAGATAGCGATTCTTGCGCCACCGGTGGCTATATTGGTGCTTATCGGCCTGATGTCTCTCGAGGGGAACTACGTTGAAGGATCGAGACTGGACAATTATGGCCCGAGCACTATGGAACCGGAGACACCAGGACATCACTGAGCGGAATGACGAGTCCCCAAAAAAGAGCGATTATCCTGGTTCTGGATTCCTTTGGAGTCGGCGCTACCGCGGATGCGGATAAGTTTGGCGATGTTGGCGCAGACACCTTCGGCCATATCGCAGAGGCACGTGCAGAATCGAGTGCGGGCCCGTTGCAGCTGCCGAACCTGGCCAAGCTGGGTCTGTTTCATGCCGGGCAGGAGAGCACAGGTGAGTTTTCGCCCGGATACGACCCTGAGACGGAAATCATCGCCGCCTATGGTCATGCCGCAGAATTGAGCAGCGGAAAAGATACGCCGAGTGGTCATTGGGAGATCGCCGGTGTCCCGGTGTTGTACGACTGGGGTTATTTCACGGGCAAGGTCAACACTTTCCCACAAGAACTACTGGATGAGCTCATCGAGCGTGCCGGGTTGTCCGGCGTACTCGGCAATTGCCATGCATCCGGAACCACGATAATCGCCGAGCTCGGCGATGAGCATGTCGCGAGTGGCAAGCCTATCGTGTACACCTCCGCGGACAGTGTTTTTCAAGTTGCCTGTCACGAAGAAGCTTTCGGGCTTGAGCGACTTTATGAGCTTTCTGATATCGCTCGCGAGCTTGTCGACAAGTACGACATCGGACGAGTGATTGCTCGGCCGTTTATCGGTGACGGCCCTGATACCTATGCCCGCACCGGCAACCGGCGTGACCTGACAACACCTCCGCATGCACCGACCGTGCTCGACAAACTGGCCGAGAGCGGTGGCGACGTCATTAGCGTTGGCAAGATATCGGATATCTACGCCCACATGGGTATCACGAAGAAAATCAAGGCCAGTGGCAACGAGGCGCTCTTTGAGGCCACGTTGAATGCAATGAAAGAAGCTGGCGACCGCTCCATCGTTTTTACGAACTTTGTCGACTTCGACATGCTGTTCGGACATCGTCGCGACGTTGAAGGCTATGCGAGCGCACTTGAATACCTGGATGGCCGCCTGCCTGAAGTCCTGGAGCTAGTGGAAGAGGGTGACCTGTTGATACTCTGCGCCGATCACGGTTGCGATCCAACATGGCCCGGCAGCGATCACACCCGGGAGAATATCCCGGTGTTGGTGTACGGCGCTGGCGTCACACCGGGTTCGCTGGGACTTCGCGAAACATTTGCCGATATCGGTCAAAGTCTCGCAACGCATTTTGGTTTGGCGCCGATGGACTACGGCACGAGTTTCGTCTAGCGATTACGCTCGTCGAGTGCTGCCTGAATCTTTGCCGCGAGAGCATTGGCTTCAGTTCTGACCCGTTCCGTATCGATAGTAAGCATCTCGTGTTCTTTCATGAGCACCTTGCCGTCGACTACGACCGATGCAACGTCTTGCTCATCGGTAACGTAAACCAGGTGTGAGATGACGTCGTAGGTCGGTACGTGGTGAACGTCGTCGAATGCGACCTGAATGATGTCCGCGCGTTTGCCAACGTCGATAGAGCCTGTTGTGCCGTCAAGACCGATGGCCTCTGCGCCACCGCTGGTCGCCATCGTCAGTACTGTCGATGCCGACATTACGGTCGGATCCATGCGATCGACTTTCTGCAACAGCGCGGCGAGCCGCATCTCTTCCCACATATCCAGATCGTTGTTGCTTGCGGCCCCATCAGTCCCAAGACCCATGCGAACACCAGCTTCCAGCATCTCGGCGACGGGCGAGATGCCGGAAGAAATCTTCATATTGGAAGTCGGGTTGTGAATGACGCCCACCTTACGTTCAACAAGAACAGGTATCTCTACATCGGTGGGCCATACCATGTGAGCAGCGATGGTCGGTCCGTCAAGAAAGCCGATCGATTCGAAGAACTCAACGCTGGTTTTGCCGAAGGTGTCCTTCGAGTACTGCAGCTCGAAGGGTGACTCCGACATATGAATGCTGATAGCGACACCATTTTCGATAGCAGCCGCGCGAACCGCTTTAAGCTGTTCTGCGTTCAGTGTGTAGTTCGCGTGTGGACCGAATATTGGCGTGATACGACTGTTCTTGCCTTTCCAGCGGCCGATGAAATCAATGCCCTTGCTGATCGAATCTGCTGCGTTCTCGGCATCCGGGCTGCGTTGGTCTATGACGGTAGCCGATACCATCGCACGCATTCCGCAGCTATCGACAACTTCGGCGACCGTATCCGGGAAGTAATACATGTCAACGAACGTCGTCGTACCGCCCCTGATCATCTCCCAGCACGCGAGTTCAGTGCCGATACGTACAAACTCGGGATCGACGAACTGCACCTCGGACGGGAAGATGTAATTGTTCAACCAGTCCATGAGTGCGAGGTCGTCTGCGACGCCTCGTAGCAAAGTCATGGCTGCGTGCGAGTGGCCATTGACGAGGCCTGGCATGACGATGCGATTCTCGCCAGCCAGCGTTTCCGCTGCACTGTACTCAGCTGTAATGTCCTCTGCAGAACCGACAGCCACTATCACTCCTTCGTCGACTGCGACAGCACCATTTTCATAGACGGACCCGGATGCATCCATGCTGACGACGTAGTCGCCTATGATGATCAGGTCGATTTGATCTGCCGGAACTTCCGCGGCGCTCTGCGGGACAGGTGCCGTATCCTGGGAGCATGCGGCTAAAGCCAGGATCAGGACGATGAACGTAGATTTCCGGTATGTATTTTTCATCCGCATATTTTGACACAAAAAAGGGGCAGCGATGCTGCCCCTCCGGGGTTTTGCGATTTGCGGAACCGCCTAGAAGCGGAAGCGTATTCCGAACTGAACGCGATATACAGACGGGATGCGAGCGATTGCCGGCTGGGACACGATTGACTGTGGTGTGCCCACGTAGGACGCATTCGGCGTGAGCTCGTACTGGTTGCCAACGATAGCCACCGTCGCCGGAGATATGTTTGACGGTGCTGTGTAGCTGTCAATTCGACCCCAGTCGTCGTTTATCAGGTTGCCGAAGTTCTCGATATCGAGGAACAGGTCGATCGTCTTGTCCTCAAATACACGGATTTCCTGCTGCAGTCTCAGGCTGACGATGTTGACCCAGTCGGTCTCGCAGCTGTTGCGGGGAACGATTGAGCCTCTGTGTCCGGCGAGACAGCCATCGCTGGCAATATAGGCGTCGAGGTCTGCAAGAAATGCCGGGTCACCCGTAATGATCGGGTCGGTCGCACTGGTCGGAACATAGAACAGCTGCGAGCCGGGGTTGTCACCTTCGCTACCGAAGTCAGCGAGGAAGGTGCCACCGAACGCGGCGTTCCCACTGCCAAATACATAGCTGTAGTGACGACCGGAGCGGCCAGCGTAGGTCATGCCAACTGAGGTCATGTTGTCGCCGAACAATTCTTTCTGCCAACGCAATGTTCCTGTAAAGCGATGTTCGACTTCATAGCGGGACTGCGCAACCGAAGGATTGTTGAGATCCGTATGCGGATCCATCGTGTAAGTCTCGAAACCGACGAAACGGTTGTACGAACGAAGCTCATCCACATCCTGGTTTGTGTAACCTAGGTTCAGGTCCCAAAGGCCAAAACTGGTATCGAACGACTTGGACAGGCCAAGCGTAAATACCGTGCCCTTGCCTTGTCCTGTATTCCTGACGATGTAGTCGCCATCGATCGGGAAGTCGTAGATTGGACGACCATCCGGTGCCGTACCGACCTGTGAACGACGGCCTTCATAAATATCATAACCGTCTTCGACACTGGAAAGCACGAGATCAGCGTTGATCAGCCAGTCGTCACCAAAGACGTACTCAGCACCAATACTGTACTTCCAGGTGCTCAGAATCTCGAAGTCTGGTGAAAGCGCATCGGTCGCTGCGTCCGGGTTAACGCCAATGAACGGTTGCAGGTAAGTGAAGGCAGCCGTTGGATCTGGCAGCGCGGCGACCGCACTATCCAGAGCGTCGCTAACCGGTGGGCCGAAGAACGGAGCGAGGAAACTTGCAAACGTGCGGCTGATGCCGTCGCCTGAGTAACTGTTCGCCAGCATGATCAACGGAACACCACCACCGAACAATCCCACACCACCGCGCACGGTCAGTCGGTCATTGACGTCCCAGGTGAATCCGGCTCTGGGCAAAACGAGGTCTTTGCCATCAAGGTTGGTTTGGTTTGAAAAGCCGTTTCTCGCAAGAAAGCTCGGATTATCGGTGACTGTATCGCTGTTGTCGTATTCATCAAAACGTAGCCCAAGCTTCAAGGTCAGGCTATCCGTTGGTGTAAATTCATCTTGAATGTAAAAACTGTTCACAGCAAGATCAAAATTTGCTTCAGCGTCGGTGCCGACACCCGAGTTTGCATTGCCGTATAACGCGAATCCCAATATTCTGTTCTCGAGGTCATCGATCGAATTGAAGTTGTAGTTGCCTTTGGAGAACGGCAGAAATAGATTGCGAACCGTATATTCTTCTCGCTCGAAGCCTGCGGAAATCAGGTGATCGCCCAGCAGATAGTCAGCTTTGAACTTGATGAGTGTAGATTCGTTGTCCAGTTCGTTGGTATGCCGGAAGCGATCTCCGCCTGCTGCGATGGTGCCGCCAGCGGCAGTGAAAATCGTGAAGTCCGGGGTGTCGGTGCTCACACTAATCTGGCGGTTCTCAACATCCTTGAAGCCGTACTTGAACTCGGTGGAAAGCTGGTCCGTCCAGTTCGAAAACAGATGTACCGAAAACGCTGTCAATTTTTCGTTAATGTTGTAGCGATTCGATTGCAGAACAGCGACCTCAGGGAAGTCATCGAACAAGACATCGCCCTCTGCTGACTGATACGTAGCAACCGCGCGATGATCGTCATTGATATCCAGGTCGAGTTTGATGAGGATCTTTTCATCTTCGTCCTTGTCGCTGGCCGCGAATGTGCCGGGATCAAAGCCGTATTCGGTTTGCAGGATGCTTCTGACTCGATCCACGTCTGCCTGTGTGACGCCGGCGATATTGTCGATTGTCTGCGAATTGGACGGGCTTGTCGTCTCGAACTTCTCGTAGTTTACGAAGAACCACAATTTGTCTTTGACAATCGGTCCACCGAGTGTAAAGCCGTAAGTATCTTCACTGAAATCGCCGATGCCGAGTTTGACACCTTTCGATTCGTCGCCGGTCAGGCTGTCGTCAGTAGTAAACGCGAAGACACTGCCTTCAAACTCATTAGTACCGGACTTGGTGACAATGTTGATGTTGCCGCCGATGAAGTTGCCGTATGCAACATCGTAAGGAGCGATGTTTACATTGATGGCTTCAATCGCATCGATCGAAATCGGTGTCCGCTGTGTAGCAGATGCGTTCTTGGAAAGGCCGAAGTTGTCATTCTGCGCGACGCCGTCAATGGTGATGCTGTTAAAACGGAAGTTCTGCCCGGCCATTGATACCGCTGGCCCTCGTGCGACGCTGTTGTCAACCAGAATTTTTGGCTCGGTTGCCAGGGCGCTGACAAAATCTCTGGAGATGGACGGAATCGCATCGATCGTAGCGCGATCAAAGTCACGTCCGACGCCGACCTGGATGGCCTGACTCGTCTGCTGAGCAACCACCTTGATCTCTTCGATGGTGGACGAAACCCGGAGCGCTACAACCTCTGTCTCATCAAGCTGAGTGATGATGTCGCTGATAGCCTGTCCGGAATAACTCGAACCCGAAGAAATGCTTACCTGGTACGGCCCACCTACCGCGAGGTTTCGTAGGTTGGCAACGCCAGATGAGTTTGTGCTCGAAGTAGCCACGCGTCCTGTTGGAACATGGAGAACGTCAATGGGTACACCAGCGGCAGCGGCGCCGTTGTCATCTGTAACAACGACTCGAATTGATGACGTTGTGGTTTGTGCGCTGGCCGGCCCACTCAGGAGCAGCACAGTCGCCATAGCGATAGAAAATATTGACAGGATAATACGTGATTGTTTCATTGTAGTCCCCGACCTTCTTAGTATTCGTTGTTGTATATTAGGCTATTATTCTTTCAGCCGCGTATCAGTAATTATAGACGATCCACACAGACTCAGCACTGAAAGTTTGGCGTAAATTACGGTATTGTTACGGCATAAAACCACCGATTGGCAGGCAACAGACTTTGGTCAATGAAGCGAGTACATTTAGCACGATCCCGAGGGCTAAGGTTGAGGATTCTGGCCACCTGACGGATGAACAGCTCGCCGATTTCAGGTCGGCCGGAGTATTGGTGCTGGAAGACCTTGTGCCGGTGAGCGATTGCCAGCGCGTTCGTGAGCACGCACTCAAGCTTGTCGGTGAATTTGACCCGGAATCTGTACGTAGCATTTTCTCCGCGATGGAGCAAACGCAGCTTGGCGACGCTTATTTCGAGCATTCCGGCGACAAAATTCGATTTTTTTTCGAGCAGGACGCATTCGATGCCGACGGCAACCTCAGGCAGTCGAAGGAAGATAGCCTGAACAAGATGGGTCATGCGATGCACGATCTGGACCCTGTGTTTGATGCTTTTTCACGCACACCGGAGCTCGCAGCGATTGTTGAAAGTCTGGGTTATGACGATCCCGTGATATTACAGTCCATGTACATCTTCAAACCACCGCGAATCGGTGGTGAGGTCTACTGCCATCAGGACTCGACTTTCTTGTATACGGAGCCTGAGTCGTGCGTTGGCTTCTGGTTTGCCCTTGAAGATGCGACGCTGGAAAACGGCTGTATGCATTTTATTCCAGGTGGGCATAATGGCCCGCTCAAAGAGCTTCACTACCGCGACAGCAATGGCCGCATGACATTCAAAACGCTGGATGACACGCCCTGGCCGGAAAACGCTACGGTACCCGCCGAGGTCAAGGCGGGTTCAGTCGTTATTTTCGATGGCCGTGCACCACACCTGAGTGGAGCCAACCTGTCCGACAAATCACGGCATGCGTTTACACTGCATGTCATTGACCGCAAGAGTCATTACCCCGCAGAAAACTGGCTGCAGCGAAGCGCAGCGCTACCGTTACGCGGTTTCGACTAAGGATAGAAATGCTCTTCACTGATGTAATTCGCACGAAGCGCGACGGCGGCGCATTGTCTGATGAACAAATTCAGTTCTTTGTTGATGGCCTTGCCGACGGCAGTATTCCAGCCGAGCAGGTATCCGCCTTGGCGATGGCGATTTTTCTGAATTCAATGTCGTTCGAGGAAGCAGGCCTGCTGACCAGCAAAATGGCGGCGTCGGGAACGGTGCTCGATTGGGAAGAAGAAGATCTTGGCGGCCCGGTCGTTGATAAACACTCGACCGGCGGTGTTGGCGATAAAGTGAGCTTCTTGCTTGCGCCCATCGCGGCCGCTGCAGGGTGTTTTGTACCGATGATTTCCGGTCGTGGGCTGGGCCACACAGGTGGGACGACCGACAAGGTGGAAGCTATTCCGGGGTATGACGCTACGCCGGATTTCGACCTGTTTCGGAAAACAGTGAAGGATGTCGGCTGCGCGATCATTGGACAGACTGAGGATCTTGCGCCTGCAGATCGTCGTTTCTATTCCATTCGCGATGTCACTGGCACTGTCGAGTCGGTGCCACTCATTACCGCATCAATATTGTCCAAGAAAATCGCTGCCGGCCTGCAAGGCCTGGTGATGGATGTGAAGGTTGGTACGGGCGCTTTCATGGATTCGCATGAGCGTGCGGTCGAGTTGGCGAATAGCATCATCGCGACGGCGAATACGGCGGGTCTGAAGACACACGCGTTGATCACGGATATGAACGAAGTGCTGGGAACGACCGCTGGCAATGCATTGGAAATCGCAGAGTCGATGCGCTACCTGCGTAACGAAGAGCGGGAGTCGCGACTGGACGATATCACGCTCGCGTTGTGTGCGGAAATGGTGCTGATCGGCGGGTTGGAAGACGACAGGGAAGCCGCCAGAATACGCTGCGAGGACGCGGTAACCAGTGGGCGTGCAGCGGAAATTTTCGGTCGAATGACGGCCGCGCTCGGAGGCCCGTCAGATTTCGTGGACCGATACGAAGATCATCTGGCTACGGCACCGGTGATTCGTGCCGTATACGCGGAGGGTGTCGTAACGGAGGTCAATACTCGAGCGGTCGGCAACGCGATCATCGAGCTCGGTGGCGGGCGACTTAAGGTCGGCGAGCAGCTCGATCTGGCCGTGGGCTTTTCGAATATTGCTTCTATAGGAACAGCTGTCGATAGTGAGCGTCCATTAGCTGTCATACACGCAGCTAGCGAAGATGATGCTGACAGGGCCACCAGGAATATTCTCAGTGCCTGCAAACTCGGTGACTCAACTCCTGAGGAAAGGCCCACGGTTTCCGAAATTCTAACAGCTAAATAGTTCCTCATGTCGCGCGCTAATCCTTGGCCACAGATCGGCGACTTCATGAACGTCCAAATGAAATTCGCCTGTGAGTACAGATATCAGCTCCTCGGGTGAGTTCAGCGTTCTCGTTTCTGAAGCGCCTGACCTCGCTACAGTGAAAACTCGCCCACGCAATACAAAATGCTCATCGCGAGCACGCAGTTGGGCGACCAGATTCAATACGAAACTCGATGTAGGATCGCTTTGCAGATTTGCACACTTTCTCGCGAGCGATGACTCACAAGCGGGCTCATCCAGAAAATCAAAAGAGAATTTTCCATCACCCAGGCTCTCCCAGAAACGCCAATAGCCATCATCCAGTTTTTCCAGTCCGAGCTTGAACGGTGGCTGATCGTATTGAGCCTCCTCCAGCGCTATTGGTTTGATCATGCTGCCGCCAAAACCGACATCGGCCAGATACTTCGTATTCGACTCAGGAGCCTGGACCAACAGGCAGAGGTGGCTCGCCTCAGACGCTGTTCCTTTTTGTTGGCGCATGACGCTGGCGGCGATCCGGCAAACATCAAATCCGATTTCCGATAGTGCCCAGCCAAAAAGTCCGTTCTGTTCGTAGCACCAGCCACCACGCATATTAATGACGACTTTTTCATACGCATCTTGAATGCTGGTTGACAGGGGGCGACCTAGCTGTACGTCCAAATTTTCGAACGGTACAGAACAAACATGGGCCTCCTGTAACGCGGCAAGCGTTGCGAAGCTCGGCTCGAGGGGGCCACCATAATTAATGCGATCAAGATAGCGTTGTAACCTAATGCCCATAGAAAAACAGCAACACATCGTCGATGAGTGGCTTCCAGTTGTCCCAGTTATGGCCCGCAGTTTTCTGTATGAATTTCATGTCGTATCCCTTTTCCTTCAACAACCGTCGGAACTTGCGGTTGGCCGCCGCATTGTCATTGGGCGAACCCGTGCTAAGGAAAATTTTCAATGGCAGCTTGGGCGCTTGCTCGTAGGCCGGAAGAAGATTCTCGACCGGGTGATTTGCCGGTGAGTGCATGCCAATCCCGGAGAACGTTTTGTATCCCAGCAGTCCGAAGCATGCCGCGTTGAGCCCACCAAAGGACACGCCGAGAATCGTTCTTGCTTCCCGTCCCTGCCGGACCGGATAGGCTCGCTCAATGGCTGGAATGAGTTCGTTGGTGTAGAAATCCAGGTAGTGCACATTGCAGAAAAACTCCTGATTGCGGCGATTGATTTCCAGATCGTCTGGATCACGTGAATCAACGAACACGGCGATAATCGGCTTCATCATTGCAGAATCAATGAGGCTATCCAGTACTTTCGGTACGTTGCCTCGATGAATGTATCCCGGTCCATCCGTGATGAATAGAACGGGCAGGTCCTCTGCAGCTTCAACACCTTCTGGAACGTAGACGCGATATTGAAGGTCGTAGCCCAGCACATCGCTGGATATTCTGATGTTGGGGCCGAGGCTCCCGGCGGCAACAGCCGTACCTGTAAACAGCAACAACAATGTGCAAACGTATTTCATTCGCGTTGGCCGCTATTCAACTGTAACAAGTCCCACAGATTGCCATATAAGTCCTCGAACACCGCGACGATGCCATACGACTCGGATTTGGGCTCCCTCACGAAATTGACTCCTCTTTCAATCATTTCGTTATAGTCGCGCCAGAAATCGTCTGTATTCAGAAAAAGAAATACGCGCCCACCTGTCTGGTTTCCAATAAACGCTTCTTGCTCCGGTTTTGACGCTCTTGCAAGTAACAATGTCGCACCGCTTGAGCCTGGTGGAGCAACGACCACCCAGCGC
>Ga0255047_10002753_pt1 | contig 11452 bp, 6 predicted proteins | sample JV7_2_1_MG_FD_183640 | JGI IMG/M metagenome (GOLD analysis project Ga0255047, IMG submission 183640) | Seawater microbial communities from Jervis Inlet, British Columbia, Canada - JV7_2_1 | ecosystem: Environmental > Aquatic > Marine > Inlet | place: Canada: British Columbia | collected 2016-10-06
GAGAATCTTTTCCTCCGGCGGCCTCATGTAGGTGCTTCATGAACTGCTCGTTGGTTACACGTTCTAACTTGCTCCCCAGGCCGCGGATCTGTGTAGTTATCCCACTACCTATTATCTCTTGGTTAGAAGTTCCGCCCATTACGTCTACTAATCGCTGAGTAGCAACTTCGCTCCCAGTCTCTGTGATAATATGTGCAAGGTTCCTGAGCAGTGTTTCGTTAAAGCCGAAGTCAAATCCCTCTGCAACTCCCTTCATTGCGTCTGAACTCCACCGGCCAGAACCGGTTTTCGTCCTATCCATATCCTTAATTCCCTTAACGGAAATTCCTAGATCTCCCATTACAAAATGTTGTCCCCCAGATGAATCTATTCCTGTGAGCTGTCCTACGATAGCTTGCACTGCGGTAGGTCCAACAACCTGAGATGTACTAACCCTCTGGCTACCTACCATATGTCCTGCACTAACACTAGTACGTGCGGGTGCCCCTGTAGTCCTATGCGGCCCTTCCGCCATGATTAGTTCCAGCTGCCCAGTTCCAGGAATTAATCTATATCCGGTGACATATGTATGATCCGGATCCATTCCTCGCTGCTTAACAATATTCATCATATCGTTAGCATGCCTGAGGTCTTTCACCATCACATCTTCAGATCGAGCCACCCCTTGTCCAATTACTGCTTTATCTATACCAGCAGGTTGTACGTCGAACCCTACCGCGGAAATAGATCTTCTAACTTTACGGTCTGCTGTAACCTGCAAGTCATATTCAAGAGCTTTTAGCTGGATCGGACTACCAAAATTTACCTTTTGATCGCCTGCGACTTTGCTGGTCATCGACTGTTGATGCTGTCCAATTGCATCGACTAAATCATTACGCAGGAATCCTAAAAATTCTTGAGTCCCATCCTCTAAAATCTGGAGCTCTTTGAGATTGATTTTATGGGATACGGTACGTCTAGACATACCAGTCATAGGATCAAGATCTAGCTGCTTCACTAGCTCGCTAGACATCACTACACCAGAGTCGCCAAAAATTGCTTTGTTTAATACGGGGTCTGCAAACTGTAGTCCTAGCGCCCTTATTCCAAAAGCTACGTCGTCAGAGATGCTCGCACCCCCACGTGCACTTCTGATTTCGTGCTTTAATAATTCGTTAGTCTCACTACTGAAACCCATTATCTCTGCTACAGCTGTAGGCAATTCTTTAATATCTCTTAGGACAATCGGGGCCCTGGACAGATGAAATTGCCTGCCTTTTTCGAACGTTTCCTGTCCGGGTAATACAGTAAGGTTTTTAACATCCTCAATAGTTCCTTTGATATATACTCTCTGCTTACCCCTACTACCATCTGCGAGGTTGGGCCTGAATGCAGATTCTGCGCTTTGTGGAGTCCATGCAAAATTGAAATTCTTGAGTCTTTCACTAAGAGGATCAATACCTAGCGCAGATGATCCTTCGGGGACTCCACGTTTAGTAATCCTCTCTATATGATCTGTTACGGCTTGTTGCGCAGTATTCAGCTCTCTGCGCATTTCTCCCGAATTAAATCTTTCTGCATGGGTATGAGGATCATATCCAGTAATCAGTATCTGCCTTAGTCTGTCTTCCTCTAGCATGAGTTTGAACAGGTCGGAATCCTGACTCACTTCTAGCATTATTTGGTTTCTGGCCCCGAGAAGATGCCTACCTAGCTTAGGCTGGCCAGAGTACGACATGGGGTCAATCATTCCTGCGCTATTTTTAGTACGCATCTCGAACGAGAGTCTATTGTCGAATAAGTCCTCTGTAGCCCCAACCACTTGATCTATAGTCTTATTTAATTTGCTAAAATCAGACTGATCCTTCATTGCTGTATTGATTTCTCGATATACTGTTTCAGAAAAACTTGTAGGTTTTGTCAGACGATCGTTTCCTCCGATAGTTCCAACACCAGCAGGAACGCTATATGTACTACCTCCTTTGAACATATACTCATTCGCGCTCTGGCTAACTCTCCCAGAAAAACCCGGATTCATATCATCTGCGAATAGAGGTATGTGCACAGCCTTTTTACCTTGGCCATGAGGAGTAAACACAAGTGAGCCACCCCTGTGAACTAGCGTGCCTTCATTGCTACCTGCTATACCTGTTATTAACTGGCTAAGTCCCTCGCTCTGGGAGCCAGTCTTATATATATTTGGTAAATCATCTATACTACTAATTGTTTTCCCAGGTAGACTCAACTTGACCTTGGAGAACAGATCTTCTTGAGTGGTGCCTGTCGGGGCTCCTATGGCCAGTGCTGCTGCTAGGTTTGCTTTAGCGGTGTGGCTAATTGCACCACGCAGAGGAGGGGTTTCACCGAAATGAATATCGACTACATCTCTTTGAAATACTTTTATTGCATCTTGTCCCTCATTTGAGGCGGATCCAGGTGTGTGGGTGCTGGCCATCTTAGCTCCTTAGTATTTCTGATGCTATTCTAAAGTAATCGTCAAGTTCTTTTCTCGAAGTCATATCATAGTTGACTATATTTTCTAGCCCGGATCCGAGATCCTCGTTTATATCATAATCAGTTATACCTGATTGCATTAACTCTGCTTCCAACTGCTGTCTAGCTGCAGCATCTAGTCCAGATCTGGTATAAAAGTGATAGATATCTAGATCTGGTTCTGGGAATTCTGTTCTTAACCTATTTGCAGTTCTTGCAAACACCCCCGACCTGTGAGCATCATTAGAGACTGACCCCCAAACAGAATCCATTGTTCTGACCCGAACAGCATTCATTGGAACATCTGGATGGAACCCAGCCCAATCTGCTCCTGGCATTCCATGTGCCATCATGCTTTGTGCGGCTCTGGCATCAGGATGTCTTCTTATATTGCTATAGTCAAATGAAGTATCTCCTTGCTTTGCCCAGGCTGCCTGATATACCGGTTTTAAGTACTCAGGAACATACTGCAATACTTCTTTACGTTTAGACGTAGTGAAGTCGAGGGACCTCATGAACAGCTGCTTTTCCCTTGTTGGCAAAGCGATTAGGGAGTCTCGCACAAACTGCTTAGCCCCTAAAGAATAGTCCAGTGATGCTACTGTCCGTTTTTTAAGATCTATAAAGTGCGCTGCTACTTTATGTAGTCCTTCTACCTTCGCCTTTTTCTCTAGACGCCGTAGCTTTATGTATTCTAGTGAATCAAAATATTCATCCATTCTTCTTCTATCGGTGACATACTCGGGGACGTAGCCTCCAGCTAGCTGACCAGTATTCATCGCCCGTATAGACGAACTACCCCCAAAGTGAATCGCTCCGGCAGTGGACATCACTATACGAGAGATGGGATTCGCACCCATGAGAACTCCGGTAGTGAACCCACCGATAGTTGCAGTAAACGGATCTGTTGCTTTGAGCTGCTCTGCCATTGGTCTTAGCATAGTAGTATATGGCTTAGTCCAATCATACTCATCTGTATCGTATACTTCTCTTTTAATATATGCGTCAAGCTCGTCTCTAACTGGCAGCATCTTGTTCGACAACATTGGACCGAGTATAGGTATTGTTATACCCAATCTAGCTACTATGTCATGCGAGAACACTTCCCATGCAGCACCAACTGCTTGCTCCGGAATAGTGTAATAGGCGTCTATGCCCTCCTGGTTTTCTTCATTGGTTTTTTGCTCGACTAGTCCGGAGAATTGTTCTCCTATCGAAGTAAATTTTCTAGAATATGTAGCGTACCTGTTTAACTTTTGCTTAACGCCTTCTTTTGTTTTTACTAACTTATCTGTCCAATATTCATCTACTGTTCCAGACTTAAGCATAGAGTCTACAAGTATACTGTAATGCTTATAGGATTCAGAATGGGGAGCAACATCCGCTAACACCATGAATCTATCTACAGCGTCATATATCCCAGGAGATCCACTATGCAGTCTAAAGGCAATTTCTTTAGCTGTGCCAGGCAACCTTAGTTCGCCATGGGGTATCTTTGAGTATGGGTCACCCGTACTGAAATCTATGTGGTAGTTTGTGTCTCCCGGGAAAACCCCCATTGCTGTATTCCCAGTAAAGCTGGATCTGGATCCAGGTAACCAGGATGGCATCGTATTAGGAATAGTATTTGTAGCTTGTCGCTGTGCTTGAAGATAATCAGACATGACAAATCTACGAAGAAGCTCAGTGTGCCCCATCAGGCCACCAACGCTTTCATCATAGAAAGCTCTAGTCGTAGAATTCATAAACCCAGCATCTGCTAGCTGAGGCGCAGATGGATTAGTGGACTTAAATGGCATGTCCCATAGTCCGAATTTATAGATACCAGAAAGCTCACTCATATGAGCGATGCTAGTAGACAAAGTCGCGCTCTTTTTAGCAGGAGATAATTCCGCCCTTGCGGGATACGGATTCATTCCCATCTCTACTACTGACTCACCTGGAGTTTGGTATGCTCTTAACCCAGTTGCGTTACCTCCCGGTACGCCCATGCTTCCTATGGTCCTATTCGATAATTTTTCTATAGAAAACGCAGTAGGGTAGGGTCTATCAAATCTATGTTTCTCTGCTAGATATTCATCTCCGGTAGGATCGAACATAGCTCCGACTAGAGGCATGTGCTCTAGAAGAGATCCAACGGCAGGAATATCAGTCAGTGGGTTTAATATATTTCCCGCAAGCTCTGGTACTCTAAACAGATTGCTTGGGGTCGGTAGAAAACTTACGCTTCTAAAATATTCTGCCTGGGAACCATATAGTGTATCAGTATACTTGTACTCAGATCGCATCCTGGCAAACATGCCAGGAGCAAAATAACTTATTTTTCCACCACTAAAAGGTTGCTTACCAAGCATCCAATATCTACCGGACCTCATAGGAACCGGTTGCTCACCAGATAATATATCTCTAGTTTCCTTAGGGGTTTCTGTTATGCCTGGGAACGGAAGTTCTCCGATAGCTGCAGATATTCCTCCGGCTATGAGTAGGCCACTTTTGTTTGGTAGCATTTTTAGCGCGATTGCAAACGGTGCTATTGTCCGTATAAAATCTGAGGCTGAACTTTCCACAGATCCTGGCATCAAGTCTTCCATATATCTCGCTGCAGGAGATACACCAGTAAACTCTCTCAAGAACTGTGCAGAGATTTTAGCTACACTATAGGCATCTAACAGTAAGTTAGAGGCCTTGTACCCACCAGTAGGAATACCAGATAAATAATCTGCATATTTTACCCCCTCTAGAGCTAAAGCTCCTCCCGCTGCCATACCAAATATTTTTGCCGTGTTTCCTACAAAGCCAAACATTCCTGGAGTAGCTCTGAAGCCAAGACCTGTAGTCGCTCCAATCAAGTCATTGAGCCTAGTAGTCATAAAGTTAGCTACATCTGCTAGCCTACTAGAGATGTCGGACTTGAATGCGAATGAATCTAGGGGGCGAGTTTGTCTTCTCTCGAATCCACCAACTGGTCCGGCAGATACATTCTCGATGGCAGTAGCAGGGCGTACGCCGTAATCAGATTGGCTAACACCCTTTACTGGCTTGACTACTTTCTTGAGTATTCCACTTCTTTGTTCTCTCTGCACATACTCAATAGAAGTTTCATCTCCTAATGCAGCAAGTACATCTCGCTTAGTCTCCTCGAAGTATCCACGATCCCTGGGGTCTGGCCTAGATTGCCTCTGTACTCTCTGCCTAGATTGATCAATTAAGTCTAACTTAGATCCATCAACCTCAGAAGTTCCAGTCCTTCTTGCTACTTCTTTCGCCGTCTCATCTATTCGAGTAGTTTCTTTTACTACAGGTGTTCCCTTGGTCCTCCTTTTAACAAGATCGGTTGTAGCTCTTTTAAGGAAAGACTCTTGTGTCGCATACTTCCTTCCTATTCCTATGTCGTCTAATAGCGCATTAAACCATTTTAGTACAGGATTCCTAGATGTAGATTCTATTTCCTCAGAGGACATTCGAGTCTGGCTTTTAAGTTGCCCCCTGCTGGCAAGTACTGCTTCACCTATCTTGTTCTTTCCGCTTGCTCTATATCCAGAATCAACAAATTCAAGCTTAGCAGCAGTACTACCGTCTCCTCTGGGGGCTATTTTGAATAAGTCTTCACCTATTACGAGCCTGTGTGCAGCAGGATCAGATACCTCAGGCGCACGAACTATTGCGGAAGCTTCACCTTTACCGAAGAGGTGCCTAATGGGCCCAGCAAAAATATCACTAACACGCAGATTCACAAACGGTAACTGAATTTCATCTGTCAGTCTTTTTAGTATACCACCGACATGTTGGCCACTTAATATTCTTGTGTCTATGACCTTTTTTGTAGCTGTATCTAAGAATATTCTTTCATCTATTCTTTGATCACCCGCAAGCAATCCCCATCTTTTCGCATCCACTAAGCCATCTATCTGATCTTTACCAAACAGATCAACAATTTGTTTATGCTGGATACTGTCTGTAGACATAGCGATAAGTTTATCGACGGTAAGATCTTCTACGCCTTCAGCTGAATTAAACTGTCGGGTATACCTTTCTCTAATCGACTCACGCATTCTAGTGACAATATCTTGGGCGTCCTGAGATATTGATCTTGTTCCTTCAACACCGCTAAAGAACGTGCCATGAATGTCTGCCTGATGCAATGTATCAAGATTTCTCTTCGTATCTTCTAGTATTTGAAGATGTGATATTAGAGGTGTACCTTCGGCTGTCATCCTGAGATTGGCAGCCGCTGCTTCATCAATCTTACCGGACAATCCTCCGGCGGTAGCAGCAATATTTAGATAAGTTTTAGATGCCGCCCGCTGGCCCCTATTAAGCATACTGGTGAGCTTACCAGCCACCTCCATACCTAGGTTGCCTAACGGTCTTTTAGATATTAAATTTACTGCTGCACCAATTAATGCTATCTTTGATATATTGCTAGAAAGCGCATAGTTCTCTCTTAGTATACGCTCTTCGTTAAAGGCGGGCTCGTCATCTCTAGATGATGCAATTCTATCTCTAAGCCGCTCAGGATCTTGGATAAGATCCCTATGGAAACTATAATCTCTAGGTAGGTTGGACTTATTTCTTTCTGATGGCATTGTCTACTCCGTAGATTGTGCTGAATTCCAACCTTCAGGGGATTGCGGTATTCGGTAGGAATCCGGCATCATTTTGCCCGGTAACCCCCTATGCATCTGCTTTTTCTGTTTTCTTACTTCTTTAGCAACTTGTTTTTGAGCATACTCTTCATCTAGAAACATTCTTAAATCTATCGGCTGTTCTAATGAAGTTTCTGCAATCGCAAAAAGCTTAGTCAATTCGGCTAATGTCATGTCCTCTAGCTCACATGGTTTAATCGCATGAAAATGCCGGGTTATGACAGTCATCATCACTGAATCTAACGAGTTAATTGCTACTCTAGCCTCATTGAAATAGTCCGCTATCCCCTCATTGGAGCTAAATCCAGATATATCTATTATACATTTACTTAGCATCTCAAAACACATACATGGTAAATCGTATAGCGGATTCTTATCTATATTAATCCAGTTAAATTCTGGCCAGATTATACAAGATTGCAGTATCTGCTCTGTAGGATCACATCCTAAATCGATGTCTTGCTGCAGAAATAAAAACTCCTGGCGAGTCATAGGTCTAATCAATATATTAGACACCTTAGACTCACCAGGCTGACCAGAGAGATCAATTAGGAAGATTTCTTTGCAGGCTCTCCTTAGCCTAGGTATCTCTTCTTTAAGTCGTGGATCGAGAAACACATCCTAAACCTTAATTGGAGTAGGTGCACTTTGGTATCCTGAAATCGCAAGAATGGAATCATGAAGCGTAGTAGCTACACCTGAGGCCTTGTTCCTTAATTCATCTAGTCCTAGCGGAGGATGAACAGTGCCCTGGGCAGCAATAGCTTCTTCACTCATCATGTTGAGTGTAGCTCTAACTCCTTCAGGATTCGCAGAATCTGCAGAAGCTTCAACTTCTTTAGCCATGGCCTCTGCCTGTGTTTGGACCAAGTTACGGTACTCTCGGCGGTTTAAGCTTCTAATGATGAACCATTCATCAGCACAATTAACAACATTGACATTGCTGAATTGTTTTTTGGCGGCTTGGATGATCGAGATAAACTCTTCATCCCATTCAAGCTCCTTAGCTTGCTGCCACGTAATCTCTAACCCTGGAATTTTGTCTTCCATATTTTTGAGCTTGGGTTCAGCCTTACTCTTTTTCTCTACTACAGTTTCCAACGTCTCTCCTTAATCTAAGGTGTGGGCACCTTACTGGTTTAGAAATGCCGCCGCCTTACGACTGAATACATCTTCCTTCAAAGTACTATCAGACATTTTACGTTGCCCTACAAGATTTTCAAGTACTTCTTTGGCAAAAAAGCTATAAATCTCATAGATAGGAGATCCAGAAGAAGATACATCTCCACCACCAGTGGCTGAAGCAGATATTACTTGAGACTGGCCGACTATATATACATCCTTGATAGTAGTTTCTATATGCTCTTCCATCATTATATCACCATACGTTACAAGTATATCAAATGTACGTTTTTGCTTATATGCTTCTAACGCACTTGAGAACTCCCTCATTGGTCCTCCTCCGAATTTAATAGATCCTCCAGACCAATTTGAGCTACTTCCTAGTCTATTGTCCCCATAATCTTTAGCAGCTACTTGGGCTAGCCATTTTACTCTTCCTATTCCATCTAAGGAGAAGAACTCTTGCATCTCATTAACTTCTTTTCTGTCGTCTATTGGGTTTTGATTACGAGTAAACTCAGATATAGCTGTAGCTAAATATCCCGGATATTTATAGTTTATGACTAATCTCCCCGTGATTATCTTTCTACCATTACTAACTGCGGAGAAGGTGTCATCAGCCCATCCATATAGTGGAGTCTTGGAATCCCTTGCATCCCAGTCAACTCTAAACGCATCGGATAGCCTATACCCTCCGATATAGATACCGACGTTACATGGAGTGTAATATTTATCTCGCATGATCTAAAATCTCACTATCTATTGTAGCAGTTCTAAAGTGGATGAGATCCGTGCCCCCCGTTGATGTCGGTATTCCAGAGCCATGGCGTATTTTCACCCAATTCTACACTGTTGCCTGGCCAGTTGGGGTATGCCGCCTGCGACTTTCGAAGGGCTCGACCTCTGTCCGTAAACCGGTTATATCTGTAAGCGGCATTGGAAATAAGCTCACCTAGATCAGAAACAGGATCTTCCATAAATGCAAGTATCTTCTTTCTTAACATATCTTTATCGTTTTCCCAGCTTGAAGCAGATAACGGAAAATATTGCTCAGCTACATATGTGTAAGTAGACTCTGTATATATATCGTCTATAGAGAAAGTAGTGCCGAAATTGGTTAATGTGATATTCTGCAAGATAGCAGTCGATATACCTCCAAGTTCATTGGAGGCCTGAAACACCATACTGAACTTAGGCATCTGATCAACGAATATAGTAGGCTCTCTTATCGGTTCTCCGTCCGAATAAGACTTAGAAAGCATATTGACAAATGCGTCTCTGAGGCCGGCCGTAAATACCATTGATCCAGCTATAGTCCTAGACCCACGAGCATAAGCAACAGGATTTGTTTCCCCTAATCGTCTTACTGGCATAACGCTTCTAGCAGATGAGACTGTGACAGTCTGTAGCTTATTCTCAATTTCTGAAAATCCTGGATCATCCGTAGTTTCATTATGAAGAGCTGGAATAGTTATTAAGCATAGAATATCAGACCCAGCATAAGACAGAACATCTCTTTGGACAACTGGAGATGTCCCCATCAAATCTACATTTGATGCAGCATTAGCTAAACGCTTTACGCGTTTAGCTTCATCTACTTGAATCTTCTCATGTTGAGAAATTGCATATGCACGCATGTTACTTAAAATATCAGTCATGGCTAAGAATTAGGGAGAGGTCGGATTAACCAACCTCTCCCCCACCTCTCAATTCTAAAGCTAGTTAACCAGTAGGATTATCTTTATTTACAATCGGTACATTGAACCGCAGATTGGCCTGGGCGTTCCAAGGTTCGACTTCCGTAGCAACGAAGGTACAGCTTTCATCTGTAGTAATATCGTCGATAGACATACCACTACCAGCGTTCATTATCTCAACATTTTTAATCTGCATCCTGCATACATGTCCATATTCGTTAGCAGCAGATATGGTAATGTTGAACGGCGGTAATTGGTCATGATATGTCGCGCCAACAGATTCTAATCCTAGGAATTCCCTGAGGGCAACTACATCATTAGGATTATTTCCTGTTGTTGATCCGAGCACCGGGTCTGTTATGTTAGCTGTACCAACCCGAGATTGAGAACCCATTTGGGATTTAGTCAGCTCAGTCTTCTTCATTATGACTCTAGACTCACCAGTTATATCTTGCCGAGAAACATCGAGCAAAGCCGACCTATCAAAGACCAAGAAGATTAGCGATCCTGCGATACCTCGCTTGCCCCTAGAGAAGGAGCGCGGGTTTGCGGATCCCATTGTGTAAAGCGGCGCTTTCTCCCTTGTAACCGTGTAAGAGACTCCTTGAACCTCTCCTACGGTCACATTTCCGAATGTGACAATCATGTCAACACCGCTAAATGAATTGTATGTTTGTGTTACTGCTGATCCTGGCATTAGCCTATCCCCTCTCCCTTAGCTAGAGATATCGTAGTATTAATCGTAACCAACTCGAATGCAGGTACCATGCTCAAGTCAATCGTCACTTCTCCTAGAACCTGCTGATCTGGAGTAGATGATATTGCAAAGTCATAAGACTTTATTGCACCCCTCTTTAGTGCTCTCTGAAGATTTGTATCTATCGCACTTTCCAGTGCTGCGAGGAACGGTCCGCTAATCGGTTTGCCGATAAACGCCTCACCGGCATCTCTTATTATTTCACCCATTGCTTGAGTGGTTCTTATCGTAGTCACTCTAGTATAATCGGATCTCGAGTTGATTCCAGCATTAAATGCTCCAGTTATCCCAGAAGTAATTACATAGCCAGCTGCTTTTTGAAGTAGTGCTACTATTCTATGTTGAAGCAGAGACCTAGCCTGAACTCCGCTGAGAGTTCTAGCTTGCCCAAGACCAGCAAGAGGCCTATTCGTTACACCGATATGGGGCTGAACTACAGTAAGCATTGCAGCGTACGAAGCAGCACCATTGCTGTTAACATAAGAAACAGTACCAGCGCCTTTTGCTACAGCAAACTTCTTCGCCTCAGTACCAAATGCTCTTGCTATACCTCCGACTACACTAACATATGCACCAGCGTCTACTTTGTTTCCATCACCATCAGTAGCAGCAGTAGTATCGGTATCATTATTATTCGGCTGCATTAAGCCTATGTAGTCTGTATCAGGCGCAGATGCATCAGTGGAGTTTAGAACTGATCCCTTAAGATACTTCACCCAACTAGATCCAGTGAATGATTCACCAGTATAGCTGGCATT
>Ga0255047_10002754_pt1 | contig 11451 bp, 27 predicted proteins | sample JV7_2_1_MG_FD_183640 | JGI IMG/M metagenome (GOLD analysis project Ga0255047, IMG submission 183640) | Seawater microbial communities from Jervis Inlet, British Columbia, Canada - JV7_2_1 | ecosystem: Environmental > Aquatic > Marine > Inlet | place: Canada: British Columbia | collected 2016-10-06
AATCAGGGAGCCTGCAAAGACTTTGGTGGGTGTCAGTTCTGTCCTGTCTGCCAGGGTAAAACTGAGATAGAATCACTTGATACTGTATATAAAAAATAAAGGAGAAATAATGATTAAATTAAAAACAATAACAAGAAATTGCAAAAGGATAGGTATATCCGGTGGTGGAGGTAAAGGTAAATCCACTGCCATAATTAAGATGTATAAGAAGCCGTTAATACTGGACTTGGAGGGCAAGTTCCCCATACCAGAACAACCACTGGTAGAGTTAACCAAACCCTTAGTCTATGGATCCCTCATGGCTAAACTGCTGGAAATATTAAATGAACCAAACCTTAAAATGTTTGATGCATTAGTCATAGACTCCATATCAGAAGTACAGTCCATATGTGAGACTCACGCCATAGATAAGGATTATAAGGGTGATAAAGGTAAGTATAGTTCTTATATGTCTGGACCCAACCATGAGCTTCCACAATACTTTGGGAACTTCTTACAGATACTTAAAGACATAGAAACCAAGCATGAGATAGATATCTGTCTAATCATTCATACAGCAACAGCAACAGAGTTAAACCCCCTTGGTGATGACTTCAGCAAAATCAAGCTTGACCTTAAGAAGCACCCTTATTCACAGATAATGAAGTGGTTGGATTGTCTTGGTTGTGTTTATGAAGAGCCCAAGTTAGAGAAGGATGGTTTAAAACATAAGGCTGTTAGTTCTACTAGGATGATTAGTTTTGATAACAGTAGTCCACTGTATGAAGCCAAGCAGATGGGTTTAACTGAGGTTAAGGCTGAGTTTGATAAAGATGGTAATTGGTATAAGAAATTGTTTAACAAAGGAGACAAATAATATGACAAGAAAATTTAAAGGTAAAGTTAAAAAAGCAGAGGTTAAAAAGCTTGAAAAAGCAACTGCAACCCTGCCGGTTGGAACCTTCTTTATAAAGGTTGCATGGTTATGCACTCATGAAGAGCTATATGACTCCTGGCAGGAAATACCAGAGGGTACCAGTGTATGGCAGGACAAAGTATATTGGTGCAGTCCCACTGTTAAACCTGGTTCAGAAAAGAGTTCTTTACAGGTTACAAAAGAACAGTTAAAAGACAACTTCAACTTTGAAGATGACGCTGCTAAGATAGATACCATAATAGGCTTTGAGAATGAGCTGGTTGTAGAAAAGAATGATGGTGGATATGACCAAGTCAAGTTCGTCAACAACCCCAATAGAAAGCGTAGCGTTATACCCAAAGAAGATGTTGAATCCTTTTCCTCAATCTTTGATAAGGAGTAAGTGTGAAAATAGACCAAACAACAATCAAACTCTTGATATCTGGTCTAGATGAATTGGAAGCCAGTGATAGTGTAAGAGCTATTGACTGGTGCACCAATATACCATCTTTAGAAGCTAAAAGAGATGAAACTGGAGTTGATTTATTTGCAAGAGAGATTGACCGTGAATTTGAAATCTATAGAGAAAAAATAGCAGAGTTAAAGTCTAACTTATGGAATACTCTTCACACAGTAAGACAAGATGAAGCAATCAAACGTTTAATGGAGGATATAAAATGAGCAAAGAAAGCTTGTTAAAAGAAGTTGAATCATTCACACCACACAATTCTTTTATAAGTAGTCATCATATACAAGAATTAATACATCAACATTTACCAGATAAAATAAAAACAGGTAGTTATGTTGTGATTGTAGGCGTCTCTGGTACAGTATATTATGGAAAAGTAACAGGTATAGATGGTCTAAAATTTAATATAAACGATAATATGACAGCTAATAAATGTAATTGTAGATTAGCAACAACAGAAGAAAAAATATTCTTTGATAAAATTTTACAAAAGGACATATAAAATGAGCAAAGAAAGCTTAATAGAAGAAGTGACCAAAGCAGATGGAGCATTTCAACGCATGACCTTGTTTAGTGATAAGACCGTTGTGGATTTGATAAATAAGCACTTACCGGAGAAAATTAAACAAGGTGATTATGTTGTTGGAATAAGCCAAGCTAACGCTCTTGTTTGTGGAGAAGTAACTAATGAAACACCAGATTTTAAGGGAAATATTATGATTAATGATTATCACCTTGTTAAAGCCTCTTCTTGTAGATTAGCCACAGAATTAGAGCGTGATTTCCTTGACAGTATAAAAATTTGATATACGAAAAATACAATTACGTTGGATATAAAAGCAGTCTAAGACAAAAGACTGCCATATATTCAATTGACGAAATAAACTCTTATGAAGAAAATCAACCTAAAGAGCATTATCGTACCATATACAGGTTCGATGACTCAATAAAAGACCTTCCTTCAGTAAGAGAAATACCTAAAGATACTATGATATATACAGATTATATCGTCATAGACATAGACAGTGATACAGGGATGTCTCCTGCAATTCATCTAGGTAAGACCTTAACCGATTTTCTAGATGCTTGGGAAATAGGTCATGAACTATGGTTCTCTGGTGGTAAAGGCTTCCATGTCCTCATACCAACGATACAGTTTGGTTTAGAACCAAATAAAGCTTCATGCTGTGCCAGTGTGATAAAGAAGATGGCTACTGAATTGGCTACCGCCTCTAAAATAAAGATAGACAGCTCAATATATAATGTCTCCAGAGTCCTGAGAATGCCTTATAGCTTCAATATCAAAGGCAATAAACATAAAGTTCCAGTCAAATGGTCCGGCAAGACCTGGACTGAACATGAGGGTTATCCTGACCCAGAAGACTATGTTCTCAATGATAAGCTCGTAGAGCTTTATAGAGCCGTTCTAAGGGACTTAAATAAGAAGGGTATAAAGATACAGAGTTCCAATAAGTCCTCTGTACTGTCCCTCTGGAAGCCTGTGCAGGAAGGTGAGCGCAATAGCTCATGTTATAAGGTTGCTAAGATGTGGCAGGAGAGGAAGCTTATATTAGAAGATACTTTTAATATAATGAAGATATGGAACCAGGCAAACTGCTCTCCACCATTAACAGAGTCTGAGATTAAAAACGTGGTCCAGAGTGCATATGCCACTCATGCAACATCCATCATAACGGATCCCAAAATGTCCAATTACTGTTACGACTCTACTAGGGCTGTTACAAGGATGTTAACTGAGTACAAAGACTTTGATAAGAAGGTTCAGAAGACCGGCTTCAAGTTCTTTGATGAATATACCATGGGTTTAATGCCTGGTGATTTAATCTTTTGGTTGGCTGTGAATGGGAACTTTAAGTCCTGTGTGCTGTCTAGTCTCATGCAGAGGATGTCTGCTGTGTCAGATAAACATACACTCTTGTTTAGCATGGATATGCTGTATGACAAGGCTTCCATACGCCACATGCAGTATGCTGAGTCATTTACCATTGCAGAGGTTTATAGAAGGATTAAAGCAGGATATGGGTTCCCAAAGTTCAAAAAGATGTTCAATAATGTCCATATCATAGATAAGAAAGCTTTGACTGTAGATGAGATGGATAGTTTTATCAACTGGTTTAGAAATAACGTTGGTGAAGTTGGTGCAATTGGTGTTGATTACCTTGGAGACTTTAAAGGTTGTGATAATGATACCGTTGCTACAGGTAGAACAGTCCATGAACTAAGTGATTTAACAGGTCAAGTAGGTTGTCCCACCATAGCTCTGGTCCAAGCCAGGAGGGAATATGAGGGTGCTGGAGGCAACGTAGAGATAGATAAGACAGCAGGTAAAGATGCTAGTGCCATCGAACAGAAGTGTGATTACTTGATTGGTTCATGGTGGCACTGGCCCAATGGTCCCATGGGCAATAAAAGACACTATGGTAAGTTCCTCAAGAACAGGAAGTTTGATAGTGAGAAGTTTAAAGACAACGCAGTGTTTACAATGCAACTGGATAAAGAATATATGAGATTAAGTGGAGTGGAATATGAGCCTGAACCACCTAGTTTCAATCAAAAGAAAACATATGGAGGATAAAAATGTTTGGATTTGGAAAAAATATGGATAGAGATGATGTTTACAGGGCAATCTCAGAAGAGGTGGATGTTAAGTTTAAACATCTCCCCAAAGAAACAATAAAAAAACTTATTGTTGAAACATTTAAAAATATACTTTATAAACCTAGTCATTGGAATTCTAATAATCAAAAAGAACATAATGAGCTACATGATTTGATCACACGCTTTATAAAAGAAAGACTTGCAGAAGAAATAAAAGAAACTATACACGGTGAAGAGTTTATAGATAAAATAGTAGAACGAATAAATAAAAAGAGGATAAAATTATGAGCAAAAGAGAAGAATTCAAAAAAGCGTTAAGTAGTTATGCTACCCGTGATAAAATATTAAAAGCATATGATAAAATACACCCACCAGAATTCAAACCAGGTGATTATGTGACTTGTGTATTATACAAAGAAATAATAATTGGTGTAATAAAATCAATTAATGACAATCTTATAAGAACAACACGAGATAGTTTATGGAGAATTGAGTATGTCTCCCACTCCACACCAGAAGAAATATCAGTCTACAACAAAAGGATTAAAGATGAAGTTTAAATGGCAAGGAAAAGGCAATACTTATGATGGTAAACTTTCTATTGATGGAATTGAAATTAAAAACTGTGAGAGGTTTACACTAGAGGTAGATGCTGTAACGGCAGAAACAAAATTAACAATGTGTTTACATATTGGAGAAACTGATATTGTTGAAACATTTACCGAGAATATGGACCACGATACAATTATAAAGGATTCACGATGAAATATATACTTAGCCTTGACCTGGGAACACACCTGGGTTACTGCATATCAGCCAATAATAAAGTTTTAATGCATGGTCATATAAAGTTCAAATCACCGTTCTCTCATGACTCTTATCTAGACTTCTATAACACCATCTTCAACCTGGTTTATAGTCGTCCACAGGAACCCAAGATATCCAGTCCATTTGACAACTGGATTGTGGTGGTGGAGAAGCCCAATACCTTCGCACCTGGTTATCATGCTAAGAGAGTCCTCTTTGGTATGCTTGGCATTGTGCAGTTCTGTTTCAAAGATGGAGATACTTATATGGTCTCAGCAACAACCATTAAGAAACATTTAACAGGAAGTGGTAGAGCTGATAAAAAGTCTATGATTGAATCTATAAATAAACTAAAGATACTCCATCCAATTACAGATGATAATGAAGCTGATGCTGTAGCCATTAGCAATTGGTTCTGGGATAAAGAAGCTAGAGGCATAGAGGGTTTGATAGCTCTGCCGGATAATGTTGCACCGTTTAAAAAGAAGGGGAAATAATATGGATAGTTTTGGACCAGGTTGTAATGATTGGGAAAGAGATAAAAGGATCACTAAACTAGAGAAAGACTTAATGGAATTTAAAAATGATACAGAAAATATTATTAATGAAATTTCTGAACGCCTACTTGCTCATGCTAAAGTGATAAATGACATAGCCAATTTTATATTAAAAATACAAGATAGAATTTTTAAAACCCCTTAAACATATTAGCCTTTTCCTCCAGACTTGGCCGTAAGTACCTGGTAGTTGTACCAATAGACTTATGGCCAAGTTGTCCCTGAACAGCATAGATATCATAACCAGCCTTCAACATGGTTGTGGCTAACCCAGCTCTGGCACACCGGAGCTGTTTTGGTTTCATACCCAAACCTTCTACCACCTTCTTCACCTGCTTCAGTGTATTGCTGGCATTCAGTTTCAACCCTGAGATGGTCTTAAACACAGGCTCTTTGCTTCCAGGGAAGTATTCAATAGACTTAAAGTAATCCAGCACATCCAACAACTCAGGTGTTATTGTACACATTCTTGAGACTTTACCCTCTTCTCTTTTCTTGCTTCCTTTGATGGAAATATACTCTTCACCAACGTCTTCCCATGTCAGGTTATACAGCTCTGATGGTCTAGCACCTGTATAAAACAAGGCTACAAGGAAATAACCATATATTTTATCTTTCTTAGTCTTAACACCGGCTCTCACTGCTTCTATCTCTTCCAGTGTGTAGTAGTCCTGCTGTGGTGTCTCTACGAGCCTTTTACGGGGTAGACAAGCCACTAGGTCATTCTCTATCAACCTCTGTCTAAAAGCCCATGATAACACTGTCTTAAGGACTGATACATAGACATTCTTTGTACCATTACCAACACCAAGCTTTAATATGGCCTGATACCTATCATTTGTATCACCTGGCATATTTGTTAGGTGCTTTATCTTGGAAATGTAGTTCTTCTGTGTGGTCTCTGTCAATGCAGAGAAGTCTGGGGAATTGATATACTGTTGGGATAATTCTTTAAAGTTCATGATAACTCCTTGGTTGATGCCATATAATACTATTATAACACCAATACCAAGGAGCGTCAAGTCATTTATTTTTTAAAGTCACTTCTCCTTCAAATGGGTGGAAAGGATATCCATTCCAAGTGTCACTAAATTCTCCAATATTCCATCCACCTGCTTTGTTTAAGGTAATTCCCTTCATGCTCGTGCATGATAACTTTTGACCAGATGAAAACAAAACAATAAGATCACCACACTGTTTTATGCCTGAAAAATCATCTTTATTAGGTTTATTATACTTGTTTATATTTGACTCTATCACTTTATTCTCCTTTTGCATCATATTTAATGCGTTAACTGTGTTTATTGGTTTAATGTATCAAATTTAACTCTTTAAAGCCTTCCTTTCGGCTACAAGTTTCTTCTTATCCTCCATCATTCTATCAATGTTCTTTTTAGATTTAGATTTCTTTATCTTCTCTGTAAGGTTCTTTATAGCCTTATTAAGCACCTGTTTAGCTGGGGCCCAGTATACCATAGCTCCACCATCTTTAAAGCTACAGAAGTCCATCAACAGCTCAGGCTTATCTTTAGATACCATAACTCTACCGGCTATCATAGGTGGACCAAATATAGGTCTAGGGTCATCTTTATCCAATGGTTCAACCTTGATTGGTCTGCATGGTTTATACATATAACAAGCAATCTTAGAGCTGGTTATATCTCCACACTCACACCTAGGTTGAAACCCTCGTCTTTTTATCTTACCATTAACCCACTTGGTCGTTTCTAGAAACATGGCTCTTACTTCGCATCTGTAGCATAATGACATATTGACCTCCTATTGTTCTTTTATAGAGCCGGTAAAATCAGTTTTTATAAATTTTATATACTCATTAATATAAGCATATTTATAAAGAGTTCCGTCTTTTCTTATTTTGAGAATATATCCGCAATCAACAACATTACCTGATTTGTCACAAACAATTAATTTTATTTCACCATCCTCTTTTTCTAATTTAAAGATTGGCTCAATTTCACCATCATCTTTTATCTCTTCACCTTCAAATATTTTAAACTCTGTCATAATTTACTTCCTTTGTTGATTGTTGTTTGATTTTTATTTTGTTATTGTCTATTTCTTTTAAAACATTCTTTATGCTTTTAATATTAATATATTTTGTTTTATCAATAGCATCTAATATTTTAGGAGTTAGTTCTGTTAGTCCACAAGCTGTTGTTTTATATATTATCATACTATACTTCTTAAATATTTAACTCTGTTGATTTTTAAATTCATGCACTTTGCAATGGACTTGGTGGTCAAACCTTTTTTAACAGCCATCCTAATAAAGTCCAGCTCTTCATTTGTTGCTGGTTTCTTTCCATCAGGCTTGGTTTCATCAAGATTCTTCAACCACTCTGGGTTTATCATTGATTTCAAATCTTCAGCGCACTTGTTTTTTGACTGGTTAGTTTTGCTATTTCGTAATGCCATGTATATTCTCCTTTGTCATTGACTTCAAAATAAATGAATCCTATGTCTACTGTACCGGTACATTGTCTAGAGCCATATTTAGATCCCCATTGCATAGCTGGTGTACTCATAGACAGATAAGGTATGCTTGGGTCTCCAACATAGAATGGATAATGAATATGGCTACGTATAAACACGTCAGTCTTTGGTGTTAACCCCTTAAGAGACCACATCATAGCTATAAGTTGTTCCTTGGCTAGAGATGTACCTTTGGCATGAGGTATAGTAGACCTTCCTACATTATGTTTCAAATCAAACACACAACCATTAACATCTACCCAGACATGGCTACCTATCTTAGCATTGAGAGCCTTGGCAATGTTATCCTCATGGTCACAGTCCTTTCCTGTATGATATGGTGAACCATAAGTCATGACCACTTTACCGTCTTTCTTTAAGTTGACAGCTTCTACACACTGTATAGCCATGGCTGATTGAACGTTAACATCTGTATCTATCTGCTCTGTACCGGCTACAATCCTTCCGCTACCATCTATGGCATCACCGTTAAGAAATATGAAGTCCATTTTGCCCAGGGCTTTGGTTTTGGTTATATACCAATCCCAGACTTCTTTCTGTAGCGATGCCAGCTTATTCTTTTTGATGATGCTTGGGTCTCTAGCTCTCTTAACCTGTGTGTACTGATAATCGGGTGGTGTTAACCCAGAATCAGCTCCACAATGAAGATCTGAAAATATTATACCTTTTTTAATCATATATTCTCCGGTTTGGTTAAAGAGGCGTGTTTGAAATCTTGTTTATTTCCATTATGTCTTGTACAATATGGCAAACTATCACCCTCATCATATCCAGTTAATTCTCGTTGTTTTAAATTATTTCCATTACCCCAAGTCCACACCTTCTCAAACAAATGTTCTTTAACCTCTTCTTTTGTGAGATCAGTACAGGGTTTGTTGGGGTAGATTTCTTCAACATGTGAATAGAAGACGTCCGTATATACTAAAAAGTGATCTTTTAGTATATCTTTTACAACACCCTTTTTACCATTCTTTCTATACACCTCCCTCCCAGTCTTCAAGCTCTCCAAGGCTAACAGGTCCATATCTGAGGGGGTGAACTTGACTGGTTGCCAATATCCATTTTCATCTCCAAAAACATTCATTTTACAGCTCCCGTTAGGATATGTTGGACTGTCTGGATTTTCATTACACCAATTATACTTAGTATTATTACCACTAAATCTACATGTTTCACAAGTCTTTATCATCTTATTCTCCTTTAAACATTCTCAAGTATAAGCTTACCATTAAATTCTCTAAAGTTAGATATATCAAATATTATTTTATGCGTACCTAACTTATCACCATGATCTGATTTGACTAACACACCTGCATCCTCATCTGTAAATAAATATATACAATGATCATATATATTCTTCATCAACTTAGGATACCCTACTGGCTTTTTTTTCTTTCGAGATTTTTCAACTGCTTTTATCATCTCAACCCTCCTTTAAACATTCTGTATGGTTATAGGTTTGTTGTAGTCTAACATACCAATACACACGTCTGTAGTGGTGAAATAGTCGCCAACAGCACAACTACTGCCCTCGCCTTCTTTTAGTATATAACCAACATCTTTAGATACAATAAGCATTATTTTACCAGTTTTTTCACCTATCATAAGTTTTGGGTATTCTTTTATATTAGACTGCCCTTGACTATTTTCAATTACTTTTATCATCTTATCTCCTTAATTTATTGTTAATATTACCAAATATAAAAGGCTACGTAAAAAAGACCCGCTACGCTTAAAAGTCCCGCTACGCCTTTTTGGCATAGGTTGAACCAAGTCCAATTGTATTCTACCCTCATACCTGTTTTATAATCTGTTTTTACATATGTTAATATCTTATTATGTGTATATATCTGTATATGACTCGTTTTTTTCCATATATCACAATCAAATAAACAGTTATGATTTAAAACATAAAGATGTATAACAGCATTAAACATATTCCAACCGAACAAATAACCTTTATTAAGCTTCATATCACGACTCCCGTGGAATTATCTAACATGGAATGGATAAAATCTCTTTTTTTATGGTTAATATCAACCGGTTCAAACCTTTTCTGGAGAACGTTCTGTCTGAAATCTGCTTTTTCTTGATATTTTTCACAGCACCCCAGTTCACCAGAAATTCTTATTTTTTCACCCGAAACTTCAGGATTTTTCACTATTTCGTCTATTTCCGTTTTTCCCAGATTCTCCAGTGGATCTCGCACAGAGGCTTTCTGTCTCCTTGGAAAGAGCCAATTGTATATTTTGCTCATCTGTCTTTTTTCTCCTTTTTATCCATTATAGCACCATGGAATTGTAAAATCAAGTTATTTATTGTATTTATTGCTTTATTTCTACATTATACTCTCATTTCCATTCTAAGGTGCTTTAGAGCCTATTTAAGCCTGTGTAGTCTTTATACAGTGCTGTTAACCGTATAAGCTAACTCGACCTCTAAGGTACCTTAAAATGCGTCTGTGTGGATTTGTTATCTATTGTCTCCTTGAGTTTCAAAATTTCGTTACTTAATCTTGAAACCGTATTGGATAAAATAATATCAATTTCAAACTGATAACTATCCAATAATGTATTTAATTCTTGTATATTTGGATTTTCTGGTTCAATATAATTCTTTATATTCTTTACTAATGTGTTTAAGTTAGAGTAATAACCATAAAAAGTGTATTTATAATTGTTAGTCTTATTATTAAACACCTTTTTTTCTAGCACTAAATTAGATTTATCAGTTCTTGATACTCTAAAGTCATTCCAGTCTAGTATATGTATTTTTCTTTGTTCTTTCATTTTATTCTTTCCTTTTTTATTATGTATTGTACGTGGATTACTTCAATTTAAAGTCGCTCCCGTGCCATCTATGTGGTTTCTTTTTGTAATTACCATTGATATCCATTGCTATATAAAGACTTATCTTGTTCATATCTAAGACTTCCTCTAATTCCCTTCCTTGTGGGTTGACATAAGATATGATGGAAAAGACAGTGTCATTTATTGTGACATAACAGAAACCATCAAAGCCGGTGTAATCCCAGAGGGATATTGATTTGGTGTTGTTTTTGAGTAAGTTCATTTTTCCAATTCCTTTTTGGTTAATGCATAGGTACGTTTCAAATTTTCAAAAAACCATAATGAAATAATTTCATAATGCCACCATTGTTTATATTTACCGTAGTATTTGTATACAATCTGCGGTTTATCTTCTTTTTCTAGTACAATTACAGTATGACATTTATATATAACTGGTCCATGCTTTTTATAAAAAATATCTCCTTTTTTCATTTTTCAGGCTCCTTTTTAATTACTGCTTGGTAATGATAATCAATATCGTAAGTGTTGCTCATATATGGAGAACCATATAATTCCCACTTATCATTCAAATGGTTTGTAATATCCAAAGACAATTCGGCTGGTGTTTTGCTCCAAAGTAATATGTATTGCATCTTATTCCCCTTAATTAAATGTTATTGCTGTATATATAAAGTGACCAAAAACCAAGCATCCAATAATAACCCAGCAGGCAAAGACTAGCTTACCCTGAGCCCTCCGGTCTTGTTCCTTGATTTTAGAGCTATGTGTCTGGCAATGGTC
>Ga0255047_10002756_pt1 | contig 11446 bp, 9 predicted proteins | sample JV7_2_1_MG_FD_183640 | JGI IMG/M metagenome (GOLD analysis project Ga0255047, IMG submission 183640) | Seawater microbial communities from Jervis Inlet, British Columbia, Canada - JV7_2_1 | ecosystem: Environmental > Aquatic > Marine > Inlet | place: Canada: British Columbia | collected 2016-10-06
CATACGCACGCCCTATACGGTGACGGATAAGGCAGACGGAATAAGAAAATTACTCGTGATTGCCAACAAGGGAAGGGTGTATCTTATCGATGTGAATATGAAAGTCCAGTTTACCGGTATGGTGTCTAGTAACAACTCAGTTCACCAAACCATCATCGACGGCGAACACGTTCTTCATGATAAATATGGTAAATTTATCAACACGTATCTGGCGTTTGATATATATTATGAGAGCGGAAAGGATCTGCGAAGCCTACCATTTTGTGAGAGCGGTGAAGCGAAAGCCGCAGAGGACAAAGGAGAAACCGAAACGAAATACAGATTGAACGAGCTCAATGCGACCATCAATAACGCTGCTTTTGGTCCAGTCGTCGGCAAAATTTCCCCTCTCAGGATAGAACCCAAGACATTCTATGTATCCAACGGGAATGAAATATTCGACAATTGCGCAGGAATCCTTCAGAAAAAACGTGATGGGCTGTTCCCATATGAGATTGATGGTCTCATTTTCACCCCAGTCAATAAAGGAGTGGGTAGTGATACTACCGGAGAAGTCCTTCCCCCAGTGAAAAGAACGTGGCTCTCGTCGTTGAAATGGAAGCCGCCAGAGTTCAACACTATCGATTTCCTTGTGACGACTAAGAAGACAGAGTCTGGACAAGACTACGTGGGCAACATTTTCGAAGAAGGAACGGATATGTATGTGGAAAAGCAGCTTACGCAGTACAAGACTTTGATTTTACGGGTCGGCTTTGACGAGAGACGCCACGGCTATCTCAATCCATGTGAAGACGTTATACAAGACCGCTTACCTTCAGTTGAAGACGGCGAGTCGAGGGATCGGTACAAGCCTGTTCCATTCTACCCCACAGACCCTACTCCAAACTATCCTGCGTACGTCGCTAACGTCGTTCTACAGAGTTCGCCTCAAGGTAAACACCTTACTATTGAGGATGGTGAGGAGGCCTTCGGTGATAACACTATCGTTGAATTCCGCTATGACGAGGCGGAAAATAAGTTCTGGCAATGGAAGCCGATAAGGGTTCGGAAGCGAAAAACAGCAGAGTACTTAGCGGGAGGGAGGAACTACGGAAATGCCTATCACGTTGCCCAGAGCGTTTGGAGGTCCATCCACAACCCCGTCACGGAGAATATGATAACCACGGGCAAAAACATTCCTGATGCCACCGCCGACGACACAGTCTACTATAATCGTGGTGCTGGTGAAAGCATGACCAAAGCGCTCCGCAACTTTCACAATCTGTTCGTGAAGCGTGTCCTCATACTGGGTGTTTCAAAAAAGGGTGGTACGCTCATCGATATGACTGTGGGCAAAGGGGGTGATTTTCCGAAGTGGCTCGCCGCTAAGCTGTCCTTTGTGTTTGGGCTTGATGTATCTTCCGATAATATAGAGAATAGATTAGACGGGGCATGTGCTAGATTCTTGAATTACAAGAAGAAGTACAGATCGGTTCCCTATAGCGTCTTCGTGAACGGGAACAGCGCTTTGAACATACGCTCTGGGGAAGCTGCTTATACAGAAAAAGGCAAGCAAATCACTCGGGCGATATTCGGAGAAGGAGCCAAGGACGAAAGTAAACTGGGCAAAGGCATTTACAGACAATACGGAAAAGGTAAAGACGGCTTCGATGTAGTATCGAACCAGTTCTCTATTCATTACTTCTTCAAGGATAAAGAAATACTCAATAGCTTTCTGCGAAATATAAGTGAAGCATGCAAAGTGGGAGGGTATTTCATTGGAACCAGTTACGACGGGCGCCGTGTGTTTCGTGAACTAGAGAAAACGAAAGTAGGCGACAGCGTCACGATCTTCCGTGAAGGAAAGAAAGTGTGGGAAGTGCGCAAACAGTATGCTAGCGACGTTTTCAAGAACGACGTGTCCTGTTTGGGTTATCAGATTGATGTGTATCAGGAGTCGATCAATAAGGTGTTTCCTGAGTATCTCGTGAATTATGAATACCTTACTCGGTTGATAGCGAACTACGGGTTCGCACTCGTCGGGCGCAAGGAAGCGCAACGGTTGGGACTTCCGAACTCCATAGGCAACTTCCAAGATTTGTTTGTCTTACTCGAAGAACAAGTACGAACCGGAAAAGTCCGCCGGAGCGATGTTGGGCAAGCGCTCAGAATGAGCCCAGAAGAAAAGAGAATATCATTCTTGAATAAGTATTTTGTCTTCAAGAAGGTACGTGACGTGAACGCCGAGGAAACGGCACGGGTGCTATCGGACGAGAGCGTTGAGCAAGTGAAAAGCGGACAGGAGGAAAGTGCTGTCTTACAGGAAACTCTTGAGGTAAGCGTCAAGCCAGCTAAGGTCAAAAAACTCAAAAGCAAAATAAAACTCAAGCCGAAGGTCAAGGTCGAGAGCGCCCCAGCCACAGTTAAAATAAAGAAAGTGCGTAAACGAAGAGGCAAAATCGTCATCAAAGCACCTACGCCTTCTGGCGCGGGCGATGGCGCGGGCGATGGCGCGGGCGATGGCTCAGACACTACCAAGTAGTCTTACACTATATCAAGCAAACGACATAAACGCTGTTTGATATAAGGTATTTAACATGACCTACTATCAGTTGGCTTCTGTATGTAGCCCTCTATTACCCGAACACATAAATGTTACGTTTAGTGAAGATAATGAAAAAAACTTTTTAAGCCTTAGCTTAGCAAGGTATCTGGACGATGTAAAACACCTGATAACGGAGCATGCTGACGACTGGGACAACGCGAAAAAAATGACGAATCCATACGAGTATATTCATACAGTTATTCCCCATGGAAAGCATCCAATCAGTAAGTTGAAACCGCTGTCTAGAGCGTTTTACAAGATGGTTGAAATATGCAATACGCTAGACATTCTTCCGTCGTGCGTACTAAAGTCTATAAATACGTTTCACCTCGCTGAGGGACCTGGTGGTTTCATCGAAGCGATGACGTATCTACGTCACGACATAGAAGATAGTTACCATGGCATGACTTTGATTGACACGTCGAATATGAATGTTCCAGGCTGGAAAAAAAGCGATGCATTCATTAAGAAACACCATCAAGTAACGATCGAGCAAGGTCTTGACGGCACCGGCGACTTGTACAGTCCTCAAAACTACACACACTGTCGCGGCAAGTACCGCAATTCGATGGATATCATAACGGGAGACGGTGGCTTCGACTTTTCCGTTGATTTCAATAATCAGGAGTCCCTCGCGCTGCGTTTGATTTTCTCGCAAGTAGCCTATGCACTGGCCATGCAGGCTTATGGAGGAACATTCATCTTGAAATTCTTTGATACGTTTCTAAAAGGATCTGTCGATATACTCTATATTCTTTCGTGCTTTTATACCACGGTACACATCATAAAACCACACACCAGCAGGTTAGCTAATTCAGAAAAATATGTGGTGTGCAAAGGTTTTCGTTTCCACGATACGGCCAAAATATGTGATAAATTTCTTTCAGTGCTTCATCTATTGAACAATATGAACATCAAAGACCTTCGCATAGCGGGATTTTTGGGAATTCCTATTAGCAAAAGATATACTTCGGCGGTTGAAGAGGTGAATGCTATCCTTGGACAGCAGCAGATGGAAAACATTCTTGCGACGATTAGATATATCGAAAACAAGGAGAGAAAGAGCGACAAGTTCCAACAGATGAAGAATAGGAACATTCAAAAGTGCGTAAGTTGGTGCGCGCGCAATAAAATACCTCACAATAAGACTGCTCCTTCCGGAAATATGTTCATGAGCAGTGCTGGACGACGTATGAACAAAAAGTTTTAACAACACCGTGAAATATGGAAAATGTTAAATTTTTTCTTTTTCCAATCTGACCCACACCTCTTCTCGCACAGAAGACGCCAATAACCCCTTAATTCGCCGCCCTATTTCTGGAAAGGCGATATTTATTTCTGTGCGTTTTCCTTCATCGATATAGGTCTTAAATAAACTGTACAGTTCTTTGATAGGCTCGTAGGTGGGCTTAAGCTGGAATTCACTGAGCTGCATGAGTATATTTTTGACTTCTTCGTGTCTTTGGTCTCTCGTTCTGTACACCATTTTTTTCTTTTCTCGCTTTGGTTTATTTTTTTTATGTTTACCCATAATCTGGGCAAGCATTAAAAATAGAGTGTCCTAACTTGGGTCCGAGTTGGCGGTTAGGTCATGAAGTCGGGTCTAGAAGCGAAAATGCGGCGGTGCTCCCTACGACGCCACTGGCTTATTTGGACACGTGGACCGGGATCTGGAGCGACTCGTCTGCGAGATATGCTAGGTAGTCTAAAGGTGCGCCGTGATCGGGGACGCCTACAGAGGGGGCAATTCGGTCGCGATTGGTACCAGCGGGCGATACAGCTTTCATGAAATGTGTGCCCACACCTGAGACGTCGGGAAGGATCTCCGGATAGCGACTCGAGACAAATGCTACAGTCAGGAACTTCTTGCGGCGCCTCGCGGACCTGCGGTATTTCGTCCCTTCGATGCATCTCTCGGCGTGATTCTGAAGCACCTGCTGGCGATGCGGGAGACCTATAAGAAGGCATGCGCTCACTAAAAAGTCCGGCACGCCGAGAAAGCCGAGCTTGTGCGGTAGCCATCATCTTCAACAGATTCTTCGTTCGAAACTCGTAGCGCCACGAATGTCTTCCACTGCTCAGTTGTCCTGAGCAAGAATTGGATTTCACTTGCTCGATTTTGAAATAGTAGTTTCCAGGAGGAAGCCACTGTCCACTTACATCCACGATGTTGCGACATGAGCTGATTGCGGTCTTGATCCCAGCAGGCATTACACTATGATTCTATAATATTTTTGAAGAATGACTGCGCAAGGAACGAGATGAGGGCCCCCGATGCCCGCTTAATAAAGAGGGTGTTCTGTTTTTCAATCACCGTTTGGAAATCGTCAACTGCCTTTGCTCGCTCATAGGTTTTACCCTTATATCCTACCTGAGGCAACTCATAACTCGGGCAGAAGTCTGAAAAGCACAGCTCCACGAATTCTCCTAGATGCCCGTTTTTGAGCATCGTGCTACCTTTAGATAACACCTTATGGCCTGTTCGGGTCACGATAGTACGTGTTGAGGCAAAATATCTCCCGAAGTAATACCACAAAATAAGAGGGTATGCGAAACAAACACCGTGGCCGTCACCTGCTTGCAAGTCCGTTCCTAAATATGTGTGCTCAGGACTACCGTCATATGTGATCGGAGTAACTTTTCCCGTGTAGGCCTTGGAATATTGATGCAAGTATTTTATGTAACCTTTCATGAAGACCACGTCGATGGACTCTGAAAAGGGGTAGGTACGCAGGCGGCGATTAGAGACTATCACGTCAAATTCGCATTGACGGTTCATATCCTGTCCATGCGAGTTAATGTAATAACAATCATACCAATCATATTCGTTTTGTCCAGAGTTCATCGTCCGAGGGACGAAGACAGCGCAGGTGCTGTGACCCACGTATTCGTTTTTATTGTCGGCAACCTCTACACCATAGTCTTCGATGTCGAATGTAACAAATATTATTCGCCGCTCTATCATCGCTAGGACAATGTTCTGGTTCAAATACTCGTAGCGGTGTCTGAGAGACCCGCGGTCGCCACTGTAGACACCACAACCAATGTCTTCATAGTATGTCGACGCGTCTCCGTCGGGTTTCGCTAATTTAGGCATAATGTGCCGCATCTCCACAATGGCGTGCAGCAAGATCGCATCATTCCTCATTTTTTTAGAAAAGCAATGTTGTTGCACCAAGCGAAGAACATGTTGCGTATAAGTCTCGGTGTCCATCATGTAGGCCCCCATTTCTGTGGCTTTTTCAATAATTGAGGCAAACTTCGACCTTTTCTGATCCTTCACGAAATATCCCAAGCCCTTGACTAAGCTCATTTTGTTTCTTGTTTGTTCATCTCTCGTAAATATCCAACGCTCTTCAATTTTGCAGGGCGTTCCTTCGTCGTTCCGATGTGCGACGATCGCGTCGTGTGAGCTCAGGAATGCCGTATGGTTGTTGGAATACCAGACCGCTGTTAATCCCTCTTGCGAACCGCCTCCCGGCGATGTATTTCTTGTATTGAGGAAACGTGTTACGATAGAGTGATACAGGCATCGAGCCGTTTACTGCGTTCGCGAAAATGTCTGGCGTGTCTTGATAAAGAGTCGGCGGAGTCACCGACTGAGACTTAAGAATAGTTTGATACTTCAACCGATTAATTCTTGACCCTCCGGACACGGCGCCTTGTTTATTGAACCGTTGATTACTTCTTTTGTAAGTGACGCAACAGCTGTTATTTGAAACTTTGCATGCAGGCACCGCAGGAATCAATTCACATCTGCAGCCGCTGCAGTCTGGTGCACAGGCACAATTGGCTTGGTATTTATTACTGCAGCACTCGGTTCCCGACGGATCGGCTGCGGTGTTAGATGTGAAGTTGAAAGTCTGTTGTTTGTAGGTTCGGCACCTGCGATTCAAGTATTGGCGTGTGCTATAGCTGTACTCGTAGTCCATTAGTCCATTTTTATTTTGCGTCTTTTTAATGACTGGGGAGTAGCAGACGGGCGGATCGGACGTTGGGAAGGCACATGATTTCGCCCAATTATCCTTATAGACGTTATTGATTGCAGCCTTAGGACACCCTGAACAATCGAGATACGTTCTGCAACCTGCTATCGGATTACGATAGGGTGCAGAAATGCAGCAGTTTGAGGGATCTGGATGCAAGTAGCCACGGACAAAAGAACAGCCCAGTTTCTTACATGCGATATCGTACTGTGTGTCCCGTTTGACATACCTGGTAGCGGGCGAACTGAAAGGAAGACTGATGATGCGATTTCCAGAGGAGTCGTAGCGATGGGTTCGGTTATACTTTGATGAGCAAGGACAATGCATGTCTATACTATGAGTTTATAAAATACTATTTCGAATTCTATTAAAGATTGGTGGCTACTGCAATACAATGTCGGAGAATAAACCAGTCCCAATAACCCATTTGACGAAGACTGTGCTGAAAAAGGACGACAGAGTATGGTCGTTGCATCATTCGCAGATTCCTGGGTTTACTTTCATCTACGAAAAGCTTGTTGAAGCTGCCGATAAATTCAGGACTGATACAGAACTCTTGGAGAGATTCCGTGAACACCGGACACCTCATTTGGAACAGCACTACCAGAAGCAGCTCGAAGATGTAGATGAAACTTACTACGACGAGGTAGAAAAACTAGGGATGAGTTGTGATGGAATGCGCCCTGACTGTATTAGTATGCACTCGTCTAGTTCGCACAAACCACTCGACTTCTTTAAAAAATACACCCTAGTGGAGAACGCAAGTGGTCCTCCTTTGAACCGACACCATATAACTATGTCTGGCTGCAATATTCGCTACAGTTACGGACACATTACATCTGCCGGTGCGATGTTGAACTGCTCATCACATCCTATCGCGAAGTACATGGATGCAGCTTATAAGTCTATATACGGGCACATACAATATACGATGGTGCGTGGATTGTTCTGGTATCCGAAAGGAGGGTTCCGGGAATGGCATACCAATCGTTTTCATCTTTCAGGATGGAGGCTTTATTTGATAGAATGCGACGAAGACGAAAGATCGTGGTTTGCCTACAAACATCCTAAGACAGGCATCACTCATCGTATCCCTGACCGCAGGGGGTACATTAACATTTTCAAGGTGACGAAAGATCCCCCGCTGTGGCACAATGTTTATAGTCAAACCAATCGCTTCAGTCTGGGTATTCACGTCACTGACGAGTTTATGGACAATATTGTGGAGTTCGTTTAATGTTTAATGAGGAAGTTCATAATGAGCATAGGTGGGGCGTATGATCCCGATCCCCCAACAGATCCTGTAGTGTCTTTTTTCACTCCACAGTCGTTCAAATCGAAAGCTTTGTGGTTACTGAACCGCCACTGGCTAAGGAAGCGGAGGAACGGCAGGACCGCAACATACGGCGCCTGGGTTCATGCTTTTTTGCCCAATTCCACAGTCGGGGCAGGGATTGGGACACACCCGCTGAGGGCACTTGCAGCCCGGGGCTCGCGGACTCGAGTTGCCTCTTTGGAACACACTTCCGCTTCCTTTGGTAGTGGGCTTCCATCCCGCGACTCTGCGCGATCGCGTTGCGCGCTGTTTATCAGTCAGCTGAGGGATTCCGAAGGGTTGTTGTCTATACGTGCGCATGCAGGTTGTTTCAGGATGCCTCGCGTTGTATATCTGCCCCATAAAAGCGGGACGCCCAGCCAGATACTTGCCCTTTCCATATCTTTGACCATCGATTTCAATACATCTTTGTCCCTTCGGGCATTTTGAGTTCGCCGCCCGGACCGTATCTAGCTTTAATCTCTCCAATCGAGACCCTGCGGATACAGCTCCTTGCTTGCTAAATTTCTTATTATTTGGTTTGTAGACCGTTATAGCGTTCTTCCCTGGGATGCAAGGCGGTTGATCACAAGGGCAGCAGCCATCGCATCCGCTCTTTCGGTACTGAGATTTCAGGCAGCATTTCTTGTTGGGGTGAGGCGCGCCTTTGCAAGCAGTGGGGCATGCGCTGTCTGGCTGCCCTTCAATGGGTAAAAATTTTTCTTGACTTCTTCTAAAAGATTTGCAACTCCCATTATGAAGATACTGGGCATAGCTGTAGTTGTAGGGCTTGCCGTATCCATAATCTCCAGGGCACATGAAGAGTTTTCTTGGCTTCGAAATAGTGCCCGGAATGAGATTGTCGACGGGGAAAAGAGAAGGGGGGAGTTTAGTACAAAACTTTTGCTTAGGCTGCATACCCGAGCGTATACGTTTGTCGTAACACACTGGATTCGACCAGTGAGAGGGAACCGCGCAGGAGCGAGCGTAGTTATCTGCGTAAACAATATTTGTGGGAGTCTTGGATGGATTGACTACGCTAGTAGTTCCGATAAACCCCGTCACAGTGGTGCTAGAGCCGCTTGAACCAACGATCGCAGACACTTGCATAAGTAGCGAGAGGGGTTTATTGCAGTCCAATAAGCGTACGACTACTGAGTTTTCGTTTATGTCGTACGGGACGGCTAGGTGTCCAATGAAGTCGAAGGCGACACCAAACGCAAGACCAGTCAGGACACGTGATCCAGCGGGTAGAATAGTTCCTGGCGCGATACTGTCGATCCGTTTGTCGGTGAGGGTGAACGATTGCACGCAGCCCGCACCACTGCAGCAGTCGCGCGCAACTCTTGCTCCCGCGATCGGGTTTCGGTGCGGGGCACCAACTCTTCCGCCTTTCGAGGAGGGCAATTGCTCCCGTACGAGGGGGTCGAACTCACCGCCAGAGGCGTCAGTAGGCTTTTCACCGTCCGGCCACAGACAAAGATCTCCAGTAGGTGTCGCAACCACGATTTGCATAATCGGCTGAGGAAGTTTGCATGATTCATAATCGAAGACTATTTTTATGTAGTACATTGTGAGTCCCCCAGTAGCCGCATCGGCTTCCACTTCAACGACTTGTCCAATTATTTCTTTACCTGTGTAGACGTACACGTAACTACCTACGATAGGGTATCTGTCGACGTCCTGGTCTGAGATATTGACGCGAAACACGCAGCGAGGGCACCCCGCACAGCCTGCAATGGTGCAATTGCAGCGATCCGCGGGGACTTTGGTTCCTGAAACGTTTACGCAGCAGTTTTTGGCCTCGAACCGAGCATTCTGTGTTCTATATACTGGTTGTAGGGGCGTGTTGTTGAAGGTTTGATTAATTTGCTCACCTTTAGAGTTATACTGTCTCGTTCTGTTATATTTCAAATTGAATCTTCGCATTTATATTATTAAAAGAAGAAAAAATAAAGGGATTATATAATGATGTTTGTGTGCGCCGTAATCTTTTTTTTACTGGCACTGATTATTAATCACGTTTTCTTCATGGCGACAAAAGAAGGTCTAGCAACGTCGAAATGTACAATCACTGCATCATCCCCTGCCGCATGCCAGTCGATCGCGATTCACAAGAATACTGATGGTTTGGTGCATACGAAGGAGCTCCAAAACAAGACGAAAACTGATATATCTAAGCAGCTGGACGAGCTTTCTAAATCAATAGCCGACAGGAAAAAAAAGATTGGAATTAATAGTAGTAATATTGCGACCAATTTCAAGAACATCGCGAGTATGAATGCGGCTGTATCCAGCCCCAAGAAAAAGAAATGATTTAATGTTAGTATAATATAATGAAGCAGTTTGTCTTTCTCCTCATTGTATTATTATCTGGTCTTATCCTTCGTAGCATATTAAGGACAAATATGATCGAAGGGCTGGCTCCTTGTTCTCCTGATGAGCAGAGTCTAGCGTATAAAAATACGGCAGCTATTGAGCAGCAGCAAAAGGATCTGAGCGACTATGAAGCAGGGATTGAAAGTCAAATCAAAATGCTAGAGGGAGAGATTAGCCAATTCGCACAACTTATCGCAGCAAACACTGCCGCAATTGGAGCAAACACCAAAGGAATACAGGCGAGCGCTAAGAAGATTAAGAAGGCCGCTGATAAAAAAGAAAAAGAGTTGGATAAGTATTCCTTCTAGTTAGGTCTCGAATTTTTTTAATTCAAAAATAGCAAAAGAGCATCATCTCATTACCTTTTTTAAAACTTTTTTTAAAACTTCTTCCCAATCATTTTTATCAAACCAAACATCCTCCTGAAGAATGCGAATGACTTTTAATTTGTGCTCTCGGGCTTTTCTCTCTTTGTATTTATCACGGATTTGCTGTTTTAACGGTGTCGTTTTCCAATACGAAACAGCTATATAATGCTGCCGCCCGTCCAATTCAATAATAAGTTGTTTTCCATTTTGAAGGGTGACAAGGTAATCATATTCGTATTGGTATTGTTCTTCCTTATATATTCCCTTTTTATTAAGATATATAAATTTTGTTGAACACCATTTTGGTCGCCAATGAAGTTTCACTTTTTTGACACAAGATTGTTTTTTAAGCCGATCTAGTAATTTTTTTTCGGTTTTGTTTTTGCAACGATAACACCAGCAGTTTCCCGTGTTAACACCTGCACATGTGATATTAAATGGGAAGAGGCACCACGGACAATCAAACATATATTTTGTATGAGAATTTAAAGCGACTTCGTGTGGTTTTTTATTATTTTTCTTAGACCAATATTTAGCTTTTGGGTGGCTGGCAAAAGAGTGTTTAAAACAGAAATTACATTCAATTACCCCACAGCGTCTTTTATTACTACAATAAGGACACCCCCGACCAGAGTTAATATGAGATAACGTGCTATCAAAACTATGGGGACAGTCAGGACAATCAAACCAGATTTTTTTGTTAGATTTCATAGCGACTTGGTGGGGTTCTAATGTATTTTTATCTGACCAATATTTAGCTTTTGGATGACTGGCAAAAGATTTATTTAAACAGAATTCGCATTCAATATCTCCA
>Ga0255047_10002759_pt1 | contig 11438 bp, 10 predicted proteins | sample JV7_2_1_MG_FD_183640 | JGI IMG/M metagenome (GOLD analysis project Ga0255047, IMG submission 183640) | Seawater microbial communities from Jervis Inlet, British Columbia, Canada - JV7_2_1 | ecosystem: Environmental > Aquatic > Marine > Inlet | place: Canada: British Columbia | collected 2016-10-06
GGATGTCGAGCGGATCGTCGTATGGAGCAGAGACCAGGCGAAGGCGATGGCACTGGCTCGCGACGTCGGAGCGCATTGTGCGGAATCGCCAGACGAAGCGGTCGATGGGGCCGACATCGTGACCACTGCCACGCCATCTACCACTCCGCTCTTTTGTGCTGATGTCCTTCAGGCCCACGTCCACATCAACGCCATCGGGGCTTTCACGCCCGAAATGGTTGAGATTCCTCCTGCATTCGTCCGAGACGCGTTCGTCGTGGTCGAGGACCGCGCGGCGGCGGCACAGGAGGCAGGCGACCTCATCCAGGCGGGAAAGGAGCCGGACGCGACGCTGGCCCAACTCCTGACCGATCCGTTCGCAAGACAGCACGAGCGGACACTCTTCAAGTCGGTCGGCATCGCAACCATGGATGTTGCGGCAGCCGTACGGGCACTCGAGAACGCAGAGAGAATGGGTTTGGGGATCGTTGTGTAGGCGGTGCGCCGTCTGGTGCCGTGGCACTAGGCAAGCACTGAGTGATCCTCAATGTCGATCGGGTCGCGATCCACCGCAAAGAACCTCATCGGCACGTCCGTGTCGAAGTCGGCCCGCTCCCCCGTGATCCACTGGGCCATCATCGAGCCTATCATCTGGGATTCCTTGAAGCCGTGACCAGAAAACCCGTTCGCCACGGCGAATCCGTCGATGGATGTGGGTCCGACTATGGGGTGTACATCCTGCCGATTCACGGTGTACAGGCTCGCCATGCCACCGGGAACCCCAACATAGGGCAGTGCCGGAATCCGATGATGCAGCGCGTGGATCTTCAGGTCTATGAAGGCCCTGTCCGCAGCTTCGTTGTAGTCATTGGGGTCAGCCTCCTCGAGTTCGTCCTCCTCGAGGATGGATCCGAGGATGATCTGGCCTCCACCGGCCTCTGGACGGAAATAGACGCCGCCCGCCGCGTCACCGACAACGGGAATCGGCCTTGGTACGGCCGGTGGCAGTGCGCGGTACATCACCTGGACGCGCGTCGGCACGAGCGACCACGGCATTTCGAGTCCCGCCATGGCGTTGATGGCGTTGCACCATGGTCCAGTAGCGTTGATGACGAGTCCTGCATGGATGGTGGAACCATCGGCGAGCGTCACTCCACGCACTCTCCCTCCGTCGAGATTCACATCGACGACCTCGGCACGCATGCGGATATCGACCCCTCCAACCCGAGCCGCGGCGGCAACATCCTCAAGAGCGCCGGTCGCATCGAAGAACCCGGTATCGCGCTCGATGAGGAAAGCACCGCCATCGGAGCACTCGTGTTCGACCTCGCCAGTGAGATCGAAAGGAACCATGCATGCCGACAGGCCCGGATACATCTCGGCGAGTCCTTCCGCATCGACCATGACGGCATCGATGCCCACAGCGACCAGGCGATCGCGGTCCGCGGCGACCTCGGCTGCGCTCTCGTTCATCATCCACAGGACTCCGATGTCGTGGAACCGACCGACGGGATCCGAGAGCCCTGTGTACTGGCACCAGTTCCTCCACACAACATTGCCGTCACGTGCGATGCGGACGCTCTCGGCCTTGGTGTAGCGCTGACGCGTGATCGCCGACGAACCACCGGTAGAACCCTCACCGAGGCCGTGCCCCTTCTCGAGGACAACCACGGACATCTTCGATCGGCGAGCAACCTGGAAGGCGATCGACATCCCCATGATGCCACCGCCGATGATGACAATATCGACCTTGTCGTCCACCGCAGGAACCTCCGGCTGCCACACTACGCCAAGATACGCCGGGTCAGGGTCGTTCGACCTGCAATTCATATGCCAGCTACACTCTCCAACGATGTCCGTGAGAGTTCGAAGCGTCGTTGTTGCAGCCCTGCTGCTACTTGCGTTCGCTACCGCCGCAACGCCTGCATTCGCTGCGGATGAGGCAATCAAGGGCACACTCGTCGCAAGAGTCGACGACGAACGAGTCACAGTGTCTGGCGTGGTGATCGATGTCTCCCAAGACGGTATACCTGTTGGCACGGCCACGTCGGCAAATGATGGAACCTGGCTGGTCCCGGTACCCGGTCCCGGAATCTACGAGGTGCAGCTCGACACGACCACATTGCCCGGGGGCGTCGAGCTAACTGATCCCGACCGAGATACTCTGCCTGAGATCGAAGTTCTGGAGGGAAAGAGCAAGACCGTGCTCTTCCCCCTCGGCGAAGGAAGAACATCGTCGATTTCAACGTTTGAGAGAGTCGGCTCACTATTCATCGCAGGCCTCAAACTTGGCGCCGTGATTGCGCTTAGCGCCGTGGGCCTATCTCTCATCTACGCTGTCACTGGTCTCGTCAACTTCGCTCATGCTGAGATGGTGACGCTCGGAGCGGTTCTCGCCTACTTTTTTCATACATCAAGCGCAGGACCGCGTTGGCCGTTGCTCATCGCTGCGATCCCCGCAATCGTCCTCGGAGCCGGCTTCGGGTGGGCCCAGGATCGCGGACTGTGGAGGCCGCTCCGCAGGCGTGGGATGGGTGTGATATCGATGATGGTGGTGTCCATCGGGCTCTCGTTTGCGATGCGTCACATCATCCTTGTTGCATTCCTAGGCCAACGGCGGCTCTACCGCGACTTCACCGGTCAGAGCCCCATCGAGATTCTTGGCATACCGATGGTGCCGAAGCACCTGATCACGGTTGCTGCAGCGATCGTGATCCTGGCAGGCATAGGGATCTTTCTTCAAAGGACAAAGATGGGGACGGCACTTCGAGCCGTTTCAGATGATCCAGATCTTTCAGAGTCGTCAGGAATCAATGTTGACCGTGTAATCACCGTGACCTGGATTCTCGCAGGGGGACTCGCAGCGATCGGCGGAATCTTCTTTGGAGCCAACGAGGCAGTCCAGTGGGACATGGGGTTCCGTCTCCTGTTGCTTATCTTCGCCGCTGTCGTACTCGGTGGCCTCGGAACTGCATATGGAGCCATGGTCGGAGGATTTGTGGTAGGCGTCACTGTCGAAATGAGCACACTGTTCGTGCCAAGTGAGTTGAAGAGCGCTGTGGGCCTCGCACTGCTCATCATCATGCTCCTTGTTCGGCCTCAGGGCCTCCTGGGAACAAAGGAGCGAATCGGCTGATGGATGTTCTCGAAATCTTCCGCGACGGCTTTCTCGCCATGATCGGACCGGTGACTGCGGCTTACGCGATCTCGGCGATCAGCCTCAACCTCCAGTTTGGCTACACCGGTCTGCTCAACTTCGGTCAGGTTTCATTCATGCTTGCCGGCGCATACGGGACAGCGATCACAGTGGATCTAGGGGGTTCTCTTTGGCTGGGAATCGTCGTCGGAATCCTCACGGCAGTTCTGTTGGGCCTCCTCCTTGGGTTGCCGACGTTGCGCCTCAGGGCTGACTACCTGGCCATCACCACCATCGCAGTAGCAGAGGTACTCCGCCTCGTCGTGCGATCATCCTGGGCCGAGCCCCTCACCAACGGCGTCTTTGGTATCCAGGGTTTCGCGTCGTCCTTCTTCGACCTCAATCCATTCACGGGTGGCGCCACCTACGGAATCGGATCGTGGCTCGTCACAGGCAGACGGCTCTGGGTGATGATCGTCGGCTGGGCACTGGTTGCCCTTGTCCTGCTTCTCACCCGGAGGCTCATACGTAGCCCTTGGGGCCGTGTTCTCAAGGCAGTTCGCGAGGACGAGGATGCCGCTCGATCACTCGGAAAGGACGTCTTCGGATACAAGCTGCAGTCGCTCATGATCGGCGGTGCCATAGGTGGCCTTTCTGGCATCCTTCTCGCCGTCGAGCAGCAGAACGTCACACCGGATGCCTACTTGCCAAACGTCACCTTCATCCTGTACGTCATCGTGATACTCGGTGGAGCGGGAACGATCGTCGGCCCGCTTCTGGGGGCTTTGGCGTTCCAATTCCTATTCTTCACCTTCGATGCCGTCATGGCTTCGTCCCAGGCGAACATCGGCGTCGTTGGAGACATCCTGTCCCCCGCTCAAGCGGGTCAACTCAAGATGGTGCTCGTTGGGGTTGGGCTGATGGTGTTGATGATTTACCGGCCGCAGGGCCTGCTCGGCGATCCGAATGAGGTGACTCTGGATGCCCGATGAGCGTACTGACCGACTTTCCGGGGTCGCAGCCGTGCCAGGCGTATCAAAGCCAGACAGTGTTCTTGCGATCGACAGCCTTCGCCGGTCGTTCGGTGGATTGGACGCCGTCAACGTCGACCATCTCGAAATCCAACGGCATACCGTCACATCCCTTATCGGCCCCAATGGCGCTGGGAAGACAACTCTGTTCAACGTGCTGAGCGGCTTTGACAAACCGGACGAAGGCAAGTGGCATCTCAATGGTGGCGCTCTCATAGGGATCTCCGCCCACCTCGTAGCACGACGTGGCATGGTGCGCACCTTCCAGCTCACTCGTTCTCTTGCGCGACTCACGGTGATCGAGAACCTGCTGGTCGCCAACCAGAACAATCCGGGCGAGACGCTGGGGGGTGCATTGGTAGGACGCTGGCAGGGTGCCGAGGATGAAGCGAAGGGGCGCGCCCGGGTGCTCCTGGATCGGTTCGAACTCGTCCACATGGCTGACGAATTCGCAGGTTCACTATCGGGAGGACAGCGCAAGCTTCTCGAAGTTGCGCGGGCACTCATGGTTGATCCCGAGGTGATCATGCTCGATGAGCCGATGGCAGGAGTCAATCCCGTGCTCACCCAATCGCTGCTTGGCCACATCACTGGGCTTCGGGACGAGGGTAAGACCGTGATCTTCATCGAGCACGACATGGACGTGGTGCAAGAGATCTCGGACTGGGTCGTCGTGCTCGCACAAGGCGAGGTCATCGCGGAAGGCCCACCACGCGAGATCGCAAGGAACGCTGCGGTCATCGACGCTTACCTCGGCTCTCAGCACGGGGAGGCCGCATCGTGACCAATCGGACCACACTGCTGGTTTCCAAGAACCTGCATGCCGGGTATCTCCCCGGCATCGACGTCCTCCGGGGTATCGACCTGCACCTCATGGAGAGCGAACTCGTCGGAATCATCGGTCCGAACGGGGCAGGAAAGTCGACGTTCATCAAGGCGATGTTCGGCCTCGTCGAGGTTCGCCAGGGTTCCGTGACGTTCCGTGGCAAGGACATCACCGATCTACCGGCGCACGAACTCGTATCGCGCGGCGTCGGGTATGTGCCACAACGTGCGAACGTGTTCCCGTCTCTTACAGTCGAAGAGAACCTTCGGATGGGCCTTTACTTGGCACCCAAGAGATGGAGCGAGCGATTCCCAATCGTCGCAGAACTCTTTCCGCTGCTCGTTGACCGTCAATCTCAGACGACGGCGCTCTTGTCAGGTGGGGAACGTCAAATGGTCGCGATGGGCAGAGCCTTGATGCTGGACCCCACACTGCTCCTACTCGACGAGCCATCCGCCGGGCTATCGCCTGCGAATCAGGATCTCGTCTTCGAGCGTGTCCGCCGCATCGCGGATAGCGGCGTTTCGGTTCTGATGGTTGAGCAGAACGCCCGCCGCTGCCTCCAAATCGCCGACCGCGCCTATGTCCTTGACCAGGGACAGAACGCGTACACCGGCACCGGTGACGAGCTGCTCCACGACCCGAAGGTGATCGACCTCTACCTCGGGACTCTGGGACGGGTCGAATAGAGAACGGGGCCCGGCGAATGCCGGGCCCCGTATCTCATCGTACGAATCGTCGACCTAGAGTGTTCCCACCCTCTGGTCAAAGCTGACCGGACTTCCCTCAGCGTCGAACTCGAAGAGGTCGTAGGTACCGATCGTTGGTTCACCGTTGGACCCGAAGTCCAGAGGACCAGATGCACCGTCGTAGTCGATGTCCTTGCCCTCCTGGAGCAACGCGAAGCAAGCGGCGAATGTGTTGCATTTCTCTCCGTCACGCGTAACCGTGATCATGTTCTCGACGAACACCTTCGGGTCATCGCTCTGCGCTTCTTGAGCGGCAAGTACCGTCACGGCCAAGCAATCATAGAAGTGGGACGAGAAGATCGTCGGTGTTCCTGGTGCGAACGCCTCGAGGCGATCCGGGAATGTCAGTTCACCGTTGGCAGGTGACGACGAGGGAGCGGTTCCACGGATTCCCGCGAGCAACTCGGCGTTTCCTCCGACCGAATCCAACGTCACATTGTCCTTGAAGCCATCGGCGACATAGATCTGACCGGAGAAACCTGCGCCTATGAGGTCCTGGAGGATCTGGGCGCCCTCATCGAAGGTGATCATCACTACGGCCGGTGCGCCGGAATCGACAATCGACGCGGCCAAATCCGTGAAGGACGCTGCGTTGAAGTCGTAGCCCTCGCGCAACGGAACGGTGCCACCGCTTACCTCGAGATAGTCGGCAACCGCTTCGCCAAAGCCGCGGCCATACTCGTCAGCTCGCCACACCACCGCAACGGAACTCTCGCCGTCCTCGAGAATGAGGTCGCCCAGTGCCGGTGCCTGAATGTTGTCTGACGGCGCCGTTCGGGTGTAGTACGGGTCGTAGGTGGCTGCGCTGAGCGCTGCACCGGTGTTCGAGCCCGAACAGAAGGTGATCTCGCTCTCGCTCACCTTGTCGAATACGCCAAGCGTCACTCCCGTGGCTGCAGGTCCAACTATTGCGTTGTACTCACCGGTAAGGAACTCATCGATCGCCGTCGATGCCACGTTCGGGTCCGTGCCAGAGTCGACATACGTGACATCGACCAGTCCCGCCGACACCGCATTGATCTCCTCGACTCCCATTCTGATCGGCTCCTCAAGCGCAGTGATGATCGCAGCCAAACCACCGGTTTGGGGGAGGATCGAACCGATCTTCAGCGGAATCGGATCGAACGCGGGGGGAGCTTCTGACGTCGTCGTCTCTTCGGCCGTTGTGGTCGTTTCTTCGGCCGTTGTGGTCGTCTCTTCGGCCGTTGTGGTCGTGTCGCCCGCAGCGGTTGTGGTTGTGTCGCTCGCCGTGTCGTCGCCGCCGCTGTTCACAGCGATGATGACTATGACGATGAGTGCGACCGCTGCAACTGCGATCCACGGCAACCATTTCTTCAGGTTGTCGTCCATTTGGATGCCTCCATGTTGATTTCATACACGGGCGATACCCGTGTGACAGGGCAGAGTAGACACATCTGGCACTCACGAGCAACAGTCAGCAGTGACGACGAGTTACCGTAACCCCATGTCCAACCCAGCTGGCTCACATGCAGGCCGCCGACGCCAGGGTCTCACAGCCACCGAAACCGACTTCGATGTCGTACGGCAGAGGGCGCTCCTCGTCGGCCTGATCCGCTCGAGACGTGATCGCGCTCGTGGCACGGCGAGCCTTGCGGAACTCGAGCTCCTCACTGATACCGCCGGCTCAGAGCCGGTCGAATCGGTTCTGGTACGGCGTGAACGTCCGACGGCTGCAACGTTCATCGGTAGCGGGAAGCTTCATGAGCTTGTTGCCACATCCAAGATCGAGGACATCGACGTCGTCGTATTCGACAACAACCTCAGCCCTGCCCAACAGCGCAACCTTCAACAGGCGTTCCAGTGCGATGTTGTTGACCGCGTTGCTCTGATCCTGGACATCTTCGCCCAGCACGCCCATACGAAAGAGGGAATGCTGCAGGTGGAGCTCGCACAACTCCGCTATCGCCTTCCGAGGCTGCGTGGCAGGGGGATCGAACTTTCGAGGCTCGGCGCCGGCATCGGTACGAGAGGTCCGGGTGAGACCAAGCTCGAGACCGATCGTCGCCGCATCCTGGACCGCATCCGCAAGATCGAGAGGGCGCTGGTTGACGCCGAGCGCTCGCGCACGACTCGCAGCAAACAACGCAGAAGGGCCGGTGATCCCGTCGTTGCGATCGTCGGGTACACGAACGCGGGCAAGTCGACACTCTTCAACCACCTCACGGATGCCGGTGTCCTTGTGCTGGATCAGCTCTTTGCAACACTCGACTCGACGATCCGGAAGCTGGAGCTCCCCCATGGGCACACCGCGTTGATATCGGACACTGTCGGATTCGTGCGGAACCTGCCCCACGAGGTCGTTGAGGCATTCAAGTCGACGCTCGAGGAGGTTGCGGAGGCGAACCTGCTCGTGCATCTCGTTGACGCCTCCGACGCCGACCCGGACCAGCAGATCGCTGCGGTGCATGCAGTTCTCGACGAGATCGGTGCTGACAGGGTCGACGAGATCATCGTCTTCAACAAGACCGATGCGATCGACAGGACGACACTGTCACGTCTCATGGCGATTCACCACGATGCGCTGTTCATCTCGGCACAGACGGGTGCAGGTGTCCCCGAGTTGCTCGACGGAATCGTCGCAGGCCTCAACACGCATACGATCGAACTCAACCTCGATATCCCCTACGACCGTGGAGACCTCCTTGCCGACCTCCACAACTCTGCCGATGTTCTGACAACCAAGCACAACGACACAGGAACGTCCGTCTCCGTGCGCCTCCCCCACGACGAGGCCAACCGGTTCAGGGCATTTGTGGCTGAGAACCGTGAACCGTGAGCCGTCGTCCATCTTCCACAAGTACAATTGCACGGCACCAGACGACCACGATGCGAGGCGATGATGACGGCCCTTGAGACACTCGAATATGCACAATCCTCCGTCGACCAGATCGAGCGAGGTCTCGGGTTCGTTCAGGAGCGCCTCGATCAGGCGGAGAGCTTGGCGCTGAAGGTCGACGACCTGGCCGTCACGGCCGGCGAAGTGGCCGCCAAGGCACGACGGATCTCGAAATTCGCTGTGATCCTCGGTGGTGTTGTCATCGTCGGGGGTGCAGTCGCATGTGTGATCATCTGCAAGCGTCGGAGATCCAACCGGAGCGAAGAGTCGACCGAGATTCTCACGTAGCGCATCGATGGTGTGCTGTATCGGAGACCTCGTCGAAGACGTGGTAGTTCGGCTGTCATTTGACATGACCACCGGCGCCGAGACGGATGTCTCGATTCGGAGACGACCATGCCAACCATGATCATCAGCACAAAGGTCCGTGATGCATTGCAGACGGGCAAACCCGTTGTTGCGCTCGAGAGCACCATCTTCTCGAACCTCGGTCTGCCTTCGCCTGCGAACGAAGAAGCGCTCACACGGACTCTCGCTGCGGTCAGAGGCGCGGGAGCGGAGCCAGCGATCACCGCGGTCATGGATGGATCCGTTCGGGTGGGGCTCGATGACGATGACCAAGGGCGCATCCTGGGTGGGGCCACGAAGACCGCTGAAAGGGACATCCCGTCTGCAATCGCACAGAAATGGCCCGTTGGTGCGACGACCGTCTCGGCGTCCCTCGCCATCTCCGCCAGGGCAAGGATCAAGGTGTTCGCCACTGGTGGCATTGGAGGCGTGCATCACGGCTCGCAGAACACAGGTGACGTGTCTGCGGATCTCGGGGCAATCGCACGTCACCCTGTGCTCACCGTCGCGGCCGGAGCCAAAGCGTTCCTCGACATCGCCGGAACGCTCGAACACCTCGAGATGTTGTCGGTGCCGGTCATGGGATACCAGACAGATGAGTTCCCGATGTTCTACGCACGATCCTCGGGATTGCCCGTGCCTCTGCGTCTTGACTCCGCACATGACGTTGCCCGTTTCGTGACGGAGCGGTTCACCTGGGACTCCGGGGGCGCGCTGCTCGCAGTGCCGGTCCCAGAGTCCGATGCTCTCTCATCTGAGGAGATCCGTTCAGGAATGGCAGAAGCCCTTGCCGCTGCGGCTCAACAGGGGATCGTCGGTGCCGCTGTCACGCCATTTGTGCTCAACGAGATCTCCAAGGCCCTCGACGGGCGAAACATCCCCGCCAACCTGGCTCTCTCCGAGAACAATGCCAGGGTCGCTGGTGAGGTCGCTGTGGCGATAACGGAGATGGCTTGAACGTCTCTCGGTTGAGAGCTCTACAGGAGCTTCGTTGCGAGCTCGGCCAGAGGGCTCCGAACCGTTCGTTCCATCGTGACGTGGCCGAACATCGGGTTGCCCTTGAACTTCTCGATCAGGGCGGAGAGCCCGCCGAACGGGGAGATGTAGGGATTGTCGACCTGAGTGAGATCGCCGCAGAACACGACCTTTGAGTTCGAAGCCATCCGTGTCAGGATCACCTTCAAGGTCGGCAGCTCGAGATTCTGAGCTTCGTCCACGATCACGAGCTCGTCTGTGATCGAGCGACCCCTGAGATACGTCACGGCAGCCATCTCGAGGACATCACGTTCGAAGAGTTCATCCACCATGTCCCGTGGATTCGCCCCACCGCTTCCGAATAGTGCGTAGAGGTTGTCATGGACGGCAGCCATCCACGGTTCGAGTTTGTCATTCAGATCCCCCGGCAGGAATCCCACTTCCTGACGACCAAGCGCAACAAGTGGGCGGTACACGGACACTCTGCGATAACGGCCCATCTCGATCACCTGCTCGAGGCCACCAGCGAGGGAGAGGAAGGTCTTGCCTGTGCCGGCCACGCCCATGAGGCTGACAGCTGAGATGTCCGGATCCATGAGAAGATCGGCGGCAAAGGCCTGCCTCAGGTTCTTGGTTTCGACTCCAAACATGTGTCGTGAACCGGGGACCCGGATCGCAACCGGGTCGCGACCGTCCTCCGCGATGCGGGCAAGCGCCGATGCAGATCCGGGGCCCTTCAAGATGAAATACTGGTTGATGATGCCCTCGTCGAGAGGAATCTCCGCCTTGCCCGAGCTGTACATCTCATCGATGACGTCGGCGTCCACTTCGATCTCGGCAACGCCGCTGTAGGACTCGTCCACCTGAACCACGTCACCGCGGTAGTCATCGACATCGATGCCGAGCTGGGCACCCTTGATGCGCAGCGCTGCATCCTTGGTGACGAGGATCGTATGAGAACCCGAATCGTGGAGGTTGAGGCAGGTCGCGAGGATCCGGTGGTCAGGTGTGGTCGGGTCGAACACGATGGGCAGCCGATCGGATTGGATGCCGTTCAACTCGATCCGAATGCTGCCTCCACCCGGCAAACCGTGCGGTATGGCAAGCCCCCCGTTCTTCGATGCGCCCATCTCTTCGAGGAGTCGAATTGCGCCACGAGCGTTCGCACCTACCTCGTCCATGCGATTCTTCTGGCGGTCGAGTTCCTCGATGACGACCAGGGGGAGCACGACGTCGTGTTCATCGAATCGGAGAAGTGCCTGGGGGTCAGCGATCAGCACGCAAGTGTCAAGAACGAACGACGTGGGTCCTGGCGTCACACTGGCGTTCCGTTCCGGCACGGCAGCCAGCTTGCTACCTACCGCACCGAATTGCAAGGATGTGATTCAGAGGTTTGCGGTTTACGGTTTACGGTTTACGGTTTACGGTTTACGGTTTACGGTTTACGGTTTACGGTTTACGGTTTACGGTTTACGGTTTACGGTTTACGGTTTACGGTTTGCGGTTTACGGTTTACGGTTTACGGTTTGCGGTCTGG
>Ga0255047_10002760_pt1 | contig 11434 bp, 18 predicted proteins | sample JV7_2_1_MG_FD_183640 | JGI IMG/M metagenome (GOLD analysis project Ga0255047, IMG submission 183640) | Seawater microbial communities from Jervis Inlet, British Columbia, Canada - JV7_2_1 | ecosystem: Environmental > Aquatic > Marine > Inlet | place: Canada: British Columbia | collected 2016-10-06
AGAACCTTGTGCGAAAGCCATTTGCTTCCTCCTTAGTTATAAATGTAGAACCCGATGTTCACCGGGACATAATAAAACGGAGTGTCTAACCCGCCACCTTCTCGTTCGGCATAGTCGATAGACACAAGAATAGTCTCAGTATCACTGTTAGTGTAAGAGACATCTGTGGTCGCTTCAAAGGCATTAAGCACCTTGTCCGCAATCTCATCTGCTGCACCGGGACCATTGCCCTCTGCTGCGTAACAGACTACGGTGAATACTCCACCATAGCGTTGCTGGGGATTTAAGCCTCGTACAGCGGGTCTACGAGATTGAGGCACAAAGAACGTCTCAACATAAGAAGTGCCGTTGGTACGGTCATAGGAGACGTTCTCGTAGGAAATAGCTGGGATACCGGATACGGCGGCTAGTTTAGTCTCTAGGGCTGCACGAATGTCTCTGTATATACTAGCCATGCTTACCTACCGTGTTGCCGAATAATCTTGTCTACGATCTGCTTCTTCCGCTCAACCTCAATAGCATGAGGCGCACGGTTGATGAAGTAGTAGTTACCAGCTTGGATGCCGATGCCTTCTTTAATAGGACCGCCGGGGCTACCCACCTCTACGGTCTTCTTGATGTCGTTCACTAGACTGTTGAGGCCCTTGCCTCGTTCAGCGCCTTTGTCACCTCTTGGCTTGTTGTCGGAAGACTTGCTACGGCCCCCACCAAGGTTATCCTTGAAGGACCAAGAGTTGACGAATGCCCCTGTATCTACAGGAGAGGCCAGAACAACCGTCCTAGCCACGTCAGTCATCTTACGCTCTACAGCGTCTTCGAGCATCTGGTCAATCTCTGCCAGCTTAGCCTTAAGAGCAGGGGAGACTTTTAGCTTGGGAACTGCCATTACTCGAAGGTCTCACAAAGGTAACAGACAGCCTGACCACCACTAAAGATGGTACGAACGGTAGTAATATTTACCGTATCTCCGTTCCCTAAAATCTGGTCTTCGTCATCAGGGGTAGCTGAAAGACCTTTAGCGGGAATGACACAGGCCCGTCTGCCTCTCCTAGTCTGATTGAGGTCAGAAATACCCTCTGCTAGGTTATAAAAGTATCCAGTAAAGGAATAGTCCGTAGTCGCACTTCCACTAACAGTGCCAGTAGAAGCATCGTAAGTGCCTCCAGTGGTGACCTTGCGGAGTGTAAGAGTTTCGCCAAAGTCTTGGACCAGCTTCAAAAGGTCACTTGCATTAAACGACATGGACTATTCCTCACTCGTAATCCGCAGAACCATCATAGGTTGGTGGGTTGCGGAAACGATCCCGGCGGAAAGATGGGGTGACACGGTCTGTGTCCTCTCTTACCACAGAGATAGTTGCCTTACTGAGGCCCCCAGCTTTGACGCCGAGACCGGACTGTCTTTTGGACTCAGACTCAAGAGTTTCCGCAAGGGCCATGTAATGGGAGTGAAGATCAGAGTAACTAGCGCTAAGAGCGCCATCAAGCTCAGTGTCAACACGACGGCTATACTTAGCTGCAATAGCTCGGCAGCAATAAGCACCAGCCTCATAAACATTGTCACTGGACTCAGTAAGAACAAAAGCAATTTCATCGTCTTGTACCTGTGCGTCGGTGGAGTCGGTATCACCTACGAGGAAACGTACAGCATTACGACGACCAGCAGAGGTGGTCGTATCTATAGCAGAAGAGTCGTAGGTGAACGTCATTATGCTTGCTCCCAATCAGCCCAAGGGCTGTTACGCCATGTACGGATATGACCACGTTGTTTCTTCGTGACCGTAGAAGATTTACACTTCTTCATGTTGTATTCACGCTCGGTCTTCGTGAACTGCTTGACCTTAGCGTTGATGCCCTTTACGATAGCCGAAAGTTCATCTTGGTCTAGTTCATCAAGGCCGTCTCCGACAACAACCCTTTCAGATTTCTCTGAGGGAGGCTCTTGCCGAAGAAAGCCCTGATTAAACAGCGTCAATACGTTTTCCCAAGAGATACTTCGCTGTCTCCAGTCGAAGAAGTCTCCGGTTTCCCACTGGGTTCCCGCAGAGCTAAACGGACGCTTTACGGTGTGAACCCAGTCAAGTTGGAAAGGTAGCTTAGAGTAGTCGGGTGTCATACTCTAGTTCCTTATGCTACGATGGTCTTGAAGAAGAAGCCCAGTTCTGGTGCAGTCACCTTCATATCGTAGGACATCTTCACCTGAATCATCTCAGCAATCTGCTGACGCTTAAGGGCGTCGTCAGAGAAGGACTCAACGGTGATGCCAAGGTTGTTTACACCCGGTACAGAGTTCCATGCGAAGGTAAGACCAGCAGCAGGGGTCATCAGACCAGCAGTGCTTGGGGTGTAAGTCAGAAGGGCAGACTTGCCACCGATGAACTGATTGCTTTCAGCAGCGCCTTCTGCAGCGATGTTCTTAACAGAGTCCATGACGTAGTAGTTTTCTACCTCAAAGATTTCTGCCAGCTTCGCCTTGGTTACGAGAGCGGTGTTGTCTACAGTAGCACCACCGTTCAGGCGACCCAGAATGTCTGGATGGTTAATCAGAGCATCGTGTACCTGACGACCAACAACCATCGTGTTAGGACGGAAGCCGCCAGACTTGAGTTGCATTGTAGTAGCTGCGTCAGTGACGTTGATGATAGGGTCAGAACCCGTAAAGTCAGACCACTGGATTACTTCGTTAGTGGAAGGCGTAGAAGCCACACCAGTGTACTTAGAGGTCCAGATGTTGTCCGAGAAGAAGTTCGTAACGAACTGCTCTTCACGGTGTACCAGCATACGCATGGTCAGAGTCTGCGCTCCGGCAGCACGAATGTCCAAAGAAGCATCTTCGTTAGCAAGAGTCTGCTCATCGAAGTCCATACCAAGACCGTAGACATCAGCGAAGTAGTTGTCGTTAGAGACCGACATACCGATACGTTCTACTTCGGTACGAGGTGCCAGCTTCTTTACGTCGCCGGTACGGTTCATTTCCTGACGGCTGTAAATGTAGTATTTGTCAGACTGCTTGTCTACGCCTACGATAGGGAAGACTTTACCAGCGACAAAAGCGTCCTGAGACTGGGCATAAGCCAGCGTCAGATTGGTGAGTGGTGCATCAATATGCACACTAGATGGGGTCAGCAAAGGCATTTGTTATTCCTCTTCCTTAACTGCTATTAAGCGTGAGTGTCAGAAGCTGGCTTGAGCAGAACGGAGATAATCTCGCCGTCAGCAAAAGCAGCAGACAGGGCTACACCAACTTTAGCATCATTCTGAGTGGCAGCACCGACTTTACCAGTCGTGCCATCAAACGGAGTGATGTAGTCGCCAGCAAGGATAGCGCCACCAGCCTCAGCTAGAGCAATGCCGTCATACTGCACAGCAACAGTTTTGCCAGCAGCATCAGCAGAAGTCATGGTAATGCCAAGGGCGTGCTGACCTTGAGCATCGGGGTAAGCTGCACTACCATCAGTGGTAGTAACAGAAGGGTCAAGAGTGACCAAACGGTATTGGGCCAGAGCAGCATCCGAAGTCAAGGATACAGTGTTAAAGCGGCCTGCATTCGTCGCCATGATTTACTCTCCTTTGTAGAGCTTATTAATGAGTGCCTTACCTTCGTCGGTCTTAGCTACAGCAGCGTATGCCTTAGCGTAATCGGACTTAGGGAGGCTGTTTTCGTCCATGTAAGACTTAACAAGAGTATCGAGCTTATCGCTGGAGGAAGCCATATCAGCTTCTACAGACGCTTCACCGATCTCAGACATCGAAGCACCAAGGGCTGCATCAGCAGACTTAAGGGCTTCAACAATTGCGTCATCCTTGGCAACGTAGCCCAAGATGGAGGCCGCAACTTCCGTATCGAAGTTAGGAAGGATTTCTTCAGCTTGCTTACGCAAAGCAACCTGACGCTTCTCCAGTTCCACTTCTTCAAGTGCTTTGAGAATAGGGGCAGGGATGTCAGACTTGACAATTTGCTCACCATTAAATTCGTAATACTCTGGCTCTTCGGCCTTGGTTACCGTCTCTTCGGTAACTACAAAACCATTGTCTTCCAGAGCTTTTGCCAAACGCTTGATTTCTGCCTTAGCAGCATCAACTTCGGCAAGAAGTATATCAGCTTCAGAAGCATCATCAGCCTTGGATACTTCAGGCTCATCCACCTCAATATCGTCAGACTTCTTCATGTCTTCTTTAGCTTTCTTAAGGGCTTCCTCTTCAGACATGCCCTTGTCCATGTAGTACGCTTTGCGTTCTTCAAGGTTCATTGTGTTGTCCCTCTTAATAAGACAGATTGTAGCGGCTTGATTAGCAGGACGGTCAACAAGTGACAGTTCGTCCAACTCCAAGTCGAGTAGGATGTTAGTCATCTACTTCCTTCCTCTTAGCTTTGCCGCCGATAGAAAAGGCCGTAAGTTGGCCAGATTTTACCAGAGACCAGACCTCATCATCGAATACCTTCAATGCTACGATCCAACCTTCACGGCTACTGGAAACGCCCAAGGACTCACCAATCTCATTAGTGAGAGGCATCGAGTGGACAACTTGACCCACCTGATCCCCCTTGTGCATCATCTTACCAACACGAATATGCTCCATGAATTTATTCACGGCCTTAACCATAGTGTCGGCTTCAATTACATCACCTTGGCGGTCTACCAGAGGCTTACCGTCTTCAGTGATGACCGAGGCCCAACCGTAGACAAGACGCTGTTCGTCGTCTGTCTTAAGGATTTGACCCTCTAGGTTCATTTGCTCGGAATCGTCTTTAGCGAGCATATCGCTCACAGAAGAACCAGACTCCCACATTTTACAGGACCAATAACCAGCAGTGGTCTTATCAGTCTTACTATCGCAGTTGTGTCTAGCCCGGAAGTTAGCACGGGCCTTTGGGTCGTCACGACGGATTTCCATAGTGGGGCTACCAAAGGTAACCTTCTTCACTTTGTCGCCGGACTTGACGTACACACCAAACTTCTTAGCAGAGCCTTTAGGCAGACGGAATGGCTTATCTAGGGAGACCTTCTCACCACGAAACTCAGCCTTCTCTGTGCGACCCGGCAACAAATCCTTATCATGGCTTACAGCCTTCTGGCCAGCAGCAATCTTAAGGAAGCTGTTTACTCGGGCCATTGCCCACTGCTCTTTGGATGTTACGTTAGGGCGTACAGATCCGGGGTTGGTCTTGTATGCACCGATACCACGGTCATAGACTGCTCTAAGGGTCTTAGCACTGATGTTGCCCTTCTTAGCGCCATGACGTGCGTTCCAGTTCTTAGCCTTCTCTGCCAAGGTGGAAGTCTTTACCTTCTCTACTGAAGACCAAGCAGCACGAAAGGCACGTTGCTCAGAGCCAGTGTCCTCCATGACAGAGTTGAACACCTGACGGAACTTACCTTGGTTCTCTTCTGGGACAGTCTGTCGTACTGCTTTGGGGAGGTCTGCATTAGTAGAGAAGGGCATTACTTCTTTCCTTTGTAGAAGGCATCCCGAATAGAGCCACGGGAAAGACCAATATCGTTAAGCTCTCGGTCTGTCATCGAATAGAGGGTGTGAAGATCACTCTTCATCTGGGCTTTCTGTTTCATCCGGTTGTACATCTCGCCGGGGAGCTTCATTAGGTTCATAGCTGAGTTCCGCAATGTCCATGAGGTCTTGAATAACTTCTGGATGGTCAGAGACGTTAATATCTGCACCATTCAGATTACGAAGGAAGGCTGCAATCTCACGAAGATCGTGCGGTGCTACATCACCAGCCTTGATGTACGGCATAGTATCGTAGGAAAGCCCGTTGAGTTGCCACAGGCGCTCTACGAGTTGCTTGTTGAGTACATCAGTGATGGCACTAATGTAGCTCTCCAAGGCACGAAGAAAGAGGTCGGTCTTAGATTTAGATAACGCATACGAGCCACCGGAGCTGTGCGCTCCAAGGAGAAGAAACTCAGAGAGAACACTACGAGCAATATCGTGCTGGTAGCGGCTAACAATGGGGTCGATTTGGATATTGCGTGAACCACTAGAGGACATCAATTCTATGTCCATCAGGCGGACGTTGGTTGGGCTACCATCTTTGTCAGGGTAGGTGTCACTTGGCAGGATAATGTAGCCCTGCTCGTTGAACTTTACGTCTCGGAGAATCTGCTGTAGGTCAGACCTAATCGCTGACTGAGAGGCTGTAGCATCACTAGAGAGGTACTCCGAGGGAATACGGGCTACTGGGATACCAGCAAGCTCTCGTTCCACTGCAATAGCCTCAATGGACTGTAAGTTGTTCAGATACTCATAAGAGGTATAAGCATTACGAAGAATGCTACGACCACTAGGGTCGCCGTTAATTGCAGTGGTCTTGTAGTATAGAGACTTATTAGCCGGGATATAATGGCTTTTACCAAACTGTGAGCCTTCCTGATAGAGACCTAAGACATCACCGGACTTCTGGTCTACATCAAACTTGGATACAGTCCAAGGCGCTCTAGAGGCCAGCTTACGGATACCGATGCGGCCATCATCGTACTTGGAATACTTCTTGTAGCTACGGAACTGTGGGCCACTACGACGCTTATATACTACCTCAAACCAAGCAAAGCCATACGACAAAGAAGACAAAGCCTCTGCAATATGGTCGTCAAGAGTGTGGTCCATGTCATCTAAGACAGACTCAACAAACTCTGCTTCCTTCTTAGCCTCTGGTGTATTATTGCAGGGTACAACCTTCAACTCTACATCACGAAGTACTTGCTCAGTGGCATACATAACTGCACCGATGGTGCTGTCGTTGTCACGCATCTCACGGTACTTACGGATGGCCTTTTTGCCACGAAGCTCCGGTAGGAACTCATCCGCTCGAATCTGACCGTTATGGGTGTTGTCACCAGCTACACCAAGAATCTTCTTGGCTTCTGTCTCCGATAGCTTCTTGGGCAATGTTCTGGTATCCTGTCGCTATAAGCGTCTAATCAGAGGGCTGACTCGGACTATCTAAGTCCTCGTGCCGAGCTATACGCCAGCTTTAATTGGGGCTTGGCATAGCCCTGTAGGGATAAGTCCGTAATAGCCCATACAAGGGCGTCAAGGCGGTCTGGAGAGCCGATAGAGCCTAGTGGCTCCCAAGTGACCATCTGGTCCTCAAGGTCGTTGAGACCCTTTACATGACGTACCTTGTTCTGTTCATACAGGGCGGAGACCGGCTCAGCACGGGCCATCTTGCCTCGACTAGCATGGACTAGCTTGACAGGGACCGTCTCAGACTCTGTGTGGAGAGTGTGGCGAACCATATCTCCGCCCTGATTACGTTCGGCGACAATCCGGTCAGCTTGATACTCTTCAAAGAGTGACACTGCCCTCGCAGCCCATTGCTGGGGTGTGTAGCGACCTGTGTGGTCAGCCAGAACGTAAGCGATACCATTTACGTCAACCCCTGCTACAACAATACCAGTCATATCTGACTCTTTGTTGCTTGTGATGGCAGGGTCAATAGATACTACAATACGGTTTAAGTCAGGTACTTTATCTGCTTCAATCTCTACCTGTGCAAGTCCTGCTCGACTCCACAAGGCACCAGAGGCTTCATCAAGGATTTCAGCGTAAAGCTCTTGTCTACCAAGTCTAGTGCCTTCATACGTCTTCCTAACTGCATCAAGGAACGTAGAGGCTAGGTTAGCAGAGTTGTCATAGGTGGAGCCTGTAGACGTTACCGTCTTCTCATCACCTAATATCGTCCTCAGTAGCTTGGTGGTCTTAGGGGTTGTAGTGATAAACACTTGAGGGTGTCTACCTAGACGTAACCCAAACTGCAACATATCCCAAGTCTCTTGGGCATTCCGCCAAGCACAAAGCTCATCACACCATGCAGAGTAAGCCTGTGGACCACGAAGACGCTCTGGGTCTTCCGCCGAAAAGAATACAGCCTTAGCCCCATTCTCCCAAGTCATTGTGTTGTTAGTAGGAGACCATTCTGGGTAGCCAACATGCTTACCACGGTAGGTCTTATCACCCTTCCAACATACACTAAGAAGACCACTATCGCCTTCTACCATGACCTTCCGTACATCACCTTTTGTTGGTGCTACACAATGTACGATCTTGTCGCCTTTGCGGATACGGTGTCTTACCCACTCTGCACCCGCTCTAGTCTTACCCCAGCCTCGTCCTGCTAATGCTACCCAAATATCCCAGTGGTTGCCTGTAGGCTCCATCTGGTTGGGTCTAGCCCAGAACTCCCAAGTGTGTTGTAACTCTTCCGCTTTAGCTGGCCCTAGCTGGGCCATGATGGATGCTACTTCTTCATCAGGTAGTTGTCGTAGGTCATTCGCTGTTATCGGAAGGGTCACGGGATTTGCCTAAGAGAGTCATAAGGGCGTCAATAGCAGACTCATCAGTGTCAGCATCAGTCTCTTGCTCATTCTCATTAAGAGTGGAGTTAGGGGACCAACCACCCTTACTACGGAGAAAGAGTTCCTGAGACTTGAAGTCACCATCTAGTGCTTGCTGCACTACTACATTACCTACTTGACCTACAATATCAGAACGCTCTTGTGCGATGTCCTGACCATAGGTCTTGTAGAAGGTAGCAAAAGAGCTAGGTGCATCCTGTAGCTCTTGGATAGAGACCATGATGTCTTTCATGGCTACGCCATCTCGAATCATCTTGCGGATTCGATTGGCAATCGCTTTCTTATAAGGAAGTGCCGCTGGCATACTACAGACCCTGCTACAGAATTAAGATACCGTGACTGTTTAAGAAACAGCTCACTAAGCGCAGCATCTTCGACGCAAGCGCAATTAGGGATTTAGAAAACCACATACTATAGTTTTGCTATAGCCTTGGTCGAGGTCATAACCAAATTGGTAATTAAACCTGATATGAATTATGTCTCTGGCTAATCTATAGCCTTACTATAGTATAGCCACTAAATCAGGCAAAAGTAAAGGGGCTACAGAGAATATTTCTTGTTGTTTTATAAAAATATTGTTGTAGTGTGACATTTATGCCACAGTATGCCCCCTGCCTACTATGGTAGCACTGCTGAGTGCCGCTCCTAATAGGGGTCAAAGGTTTTGGCTTATGTTGTAGACCAGAGTGCATACCCACTAGAGCCCCTCCAATTCGAGATAATTCCTAGGGACCCATAAGTGTGACATTTGTGCAACACTCAAGAATAATCGTAAGTGCTGTGTCTTTTGTGCAACACTCAAGAATAATCGTAAGTGCTGTGTCTTTTGTGCAACACTCAAGAATAATCGACCTGATTGTGCTGTTTATGCCACAGTTCTTAATAAGTGTGTAACTTTTGCTTGCACTCGCTGAGCTAGAGGGCAACACACCATAGGGTTTAATTCAAATCCGTAATAGTGTACCAAGGCAAAACCCATGCGGTACAATAGTACCACACAGGCTTGACTACAATTTGATATTTAATGGCTCTAACCTGTAAACCGTCGCTTTGGTCGAGCGCTAAAATCTAACACTGAAACGCTACCAATTCGGACTGGCTTGGTTGCTGTTACTGTTGCGGCTATGCGGCTAGCGGCTAGCGCTTGCTTGCTGGTCTGTTGTGTCATTCCCATTCCTTGAAGTCTGTGTTGTCCTGATAACCATGGTCAAACGCTGTTTGTTCTTCGGTGCCTAAATCGTGGATTTCTTCGCCGTGTAGAACGTCATCACGACGGTAAAAGAAAGGCTTAGGGGGCCGCATATAGTAAGACTGCCTTTGCCCGTTGGCGTAGCACCATGCAAGCGTTGAGCCTTTAGGGTGTGGGTTGCTCATGCTCGAACCCTTTCGATCCTAAACTGCGCCGTACCTGCAAGCGCTTTGTCCCTGCACTCGTAATAGCTGCCACAAAAGACAACAACGAATTTCTGTCTCTTGAGCCACAAGCGCCAGTCTGGTTTATCTAAATGTTGCATCAAATCTTACCTGCATATTGATACGCCAACCAAGCGGCGAATAGAGCGCCAACAATCAGCGTAAAAAACACTTCGCCCCAAGTTAGCATAACGCAAGCCCCTTTAATTCTTTGTCTGTTGTTAGACCCCAACGGATCATCTTTTCCCGTTGTGTCTCTGTTGCATCAATTACAAAGCCAGATTGATCATTAGCGGCTTTTCCCTTTGGTCGCAAGCCAACAATCACGCCAAGCGGGTCAAGGAAACGCAAGTCGTGCTTGTCACCGTCAATAACCTGAATGCCCTTGTAAGCCGTAGGCAAGCCCTTAGACGGGGCTTTGAATACAGCGGCGGCATTCATGCCCGATTTAATAACACCTGCTAGGCGGTCACTATAAGCCTTTGAAGCCCCGCTATAGCTCCACGTGAGCGAATAGTTAGCAGGCACGCCCTTCCGATTGTGCAGCTTTGTGTAATCATATAGCTGCAGCTCCGGGAACGCTTGCGGAATGCCGTAGTTTTCCCAACGAATATCGCTTGTCCCGTTTAGGCGTATCGTTGGCGTTAAGCCCTTACGGATTGCCCATGATGCAAAGCGGTCAATATCACGCTTTATTGCATCGACAAAACCGGCGGGGTCGAGATTAAACCATGCGGTTTTTGCGATGCGTGCTTTCTGCACGTTGCTAAACTTACCCATGCCCGCACTATTCAAGCAGCCTTCAACGCAGCCCGCTTGCTCTGCCATGGGGCAGACGTTCACGCCACTAAGTTTATGCGGTGCAAGATACATGATCGCCGTTACGTAGGTCTGTTCTGTGTCGAGCTTTTGGCCCTTAACGGTTTTAGCATCACCGCCGCACGCCAAGAGCTTCCCACGCCATTTGTGTACTGTCATGGCCTTCAGTCCTTAACGAAGTCACGCAACACGGAAACCGGATAGACATTAGCAGGGCCATATTTGCCAATATGCAGGCCCCGGGCCTTAGCGTATCGAGTGAGCATATGGCCTAAGTGTGAGCGCATACCTTGATCTGGATTAAACCCGATTAAATCAAGATACTGCGCAAGGGTCAGACCGGTTTTAACTTTTGCTTTGCGTTTGGGTGCAGGCTTAGGCGCTGCAACGGCTTTGCCGATTGCTTGGATTTGTTCAGCGGTGAGTTTGATATTAATTTTAGTCATTGTTTCTAGTCCTATTAAAGTTCCAAGCAATGCGCTTGCAAAGACCGAGACGCCTAGTTTGCCTTTGGGAGAAAAGAGGCAAAAGGACGCCCGGCCTATGTAAACGCACCAAGCTATGGTGCGCAGTGGCTTATCACTCATAGGCCCGATTCTCGTCTATCCGCTTAAGCGTGGTTTTGAGCGTCACAATTTCCTCCGCCCAATAATCGGACAAGGCCGAACCGTTATCAATAGAGCGCTGATAATTCTCAATAAGTGCTTTAATGCCTAAGCGCATGCCGATAAAATCTTTCCACTCTAAACCCGTAATTTTCTCGTTCATCTGTCTTGTCCCTTCTTAATTGTCGCAAATAATGTTGCCAATGATGATGGCAACCAATGG
>Ga0255047_10002765_pt1 | contig 11417 bp, 13 predicted proteins | sample JV7_2_1_MG_FD_183640 | JGI IMG/M metagenome (GOLD analysis project Ga0255047, IMG submission 183640) | Seawater microbial communities from Jervis Inlet, British Columbia, Canada - JV7_2_1 | ecosystem: Environmental > Aquatic > Marine > Inlet | place: Canada: British Columbia | collected 2016-10-06
TATAAAGATATGCCATCTAAATTATTTCGTTCTCCCAAATCTATACAGCAAAAGGTTAGTGTGATGTTACAAAATAAAGAAATAAAGCCTTGGGATAAATCAAAGCGTAATTTGGCAAGGAAGCGTAATTTGGAAATGATCAAAGAATTTACAGGTTCTAAAAAGAAACAGCAGAAATCTGTAAAAAAGACATCAAAACCAACTAAACCTATGATGGTTAATATGAATACAGAAGCTATAGAATTAATTCAAGAGCTGAATAGAACAAAGCCCACAAAAGTAGTTATTACTATTGGGGAAGTTGAGATTACAGCTATATACTAATTATTGGTATGGTAATCACAGTAGATACAGATATTCTAAAAAAGTTTGGGATATCTGCAAATGATTATCTATATTTGTATTTCTTATACACTGATAGCCATAGTGTAATTAGAGAGTTGAATATAAACCCAGACACCAATGTCTTGCAAACCAAAGGGTTAGTTAAGTTGGGAGAGAAGTTAGAAGATCACGTTGTCAGACAAAAATTTCTGGATTTATTCCAGACTTCGTTTGATCAAATGTGGGCAGAACTTCTCTCCTACTTTCCTATAAAGGTAAATGGTATAAATGGGGTACGAGTTTTAAGAACTGGCGCTCATGATGCTAAAAGTAATGAGAAATCTAAAATTAAATACAAGTTTTTAATTAAAGACGATCAAACTTTGCATAAAAGAGTAATTAAAGGTCTTAAAAATGAATTAGATGTTCGAAGAAATTCTGACAGTTTAGGATTTATGCGCGCTTTACCTGCATGGATTAATAATTATACATGGGAGGGATATGAAGACATCTCTGCATTAAAACCTAAACAAAATGTCAGAATTACAAGAAAGCTCTGAAAAAATTACATCTCCTATTCTTCATCATATCTCTAAATCTGTCGACAAGTCTGTCGAAGATGTACAAGCAGGTATGTTGGGGAAAAGGAATGTATTTCCTACAAGTTGGGGCAAACTTAATAAAAATTTGATGGGAGGGCTTCAACCTGGAAAAATGTATGTTGTTGCAGGAAGGCCCGGAGTAGGAAAATCCGCATTTTCAAATCAATTAATATTTGATTTGCTGGATAAAAATATTTCTGAAAGACTCATTGTTCTTTATTGGAGTTTTGAAATGCCTGGAGAACAACAAATTCTTAGAGCTGGAAGTAAGGATACTAAAATGCAAACTGTAGAACTTCTCTCTGTAGATGCTATTCTTTCTGAAGAGAAATTTAGCAAATACAAAGAAGAGGTACAGAAGTATAAGAAATATCCAATCTATTTCTGTTCAATTCCACAAAATATGGAAAAAGTAAAGACTGTGGTTAGTCAAATTTATACTGACAACCCAGGATTTACTATAGTTAATCTTATTGATCATTCTAGACTTGTGTTAGGAAATGCAGATACAGAGCTACAAAGACTTAATGTTCTGTCTAAAGCCTGTATGTGGATGCAAGCTAGAATGTCTAGTATAACTATACTTTTGTCTCAATTAAATAGAAATATTGAACAAGAATATAGAGCTAAACAACAATTTCAACCATTGCTGACAGACTTATTTGGAGGAGACTCTATAGGACAAGATGCACATGTTGTTATGATGCTACAAAGACCATACGATTTGTATGGAATTACAGATAGTTATTGCGGTGAAGATCCTATAGGACTTATGGCAGTACATATTGAAAAAAATAGAGATGGATTACTTGGAATGATCCCTTTTGAAACAAATTTATCAACCTTTACAATTAATGAAAGAATTAATTCTTCCGACTAAAGTGGTTAAAGCCATTAGAAAGTCACCAAAACATTTAATAATTTATGGTCCTCCCAAAGTGGGAAAAACCACAGCACTCTCTCAACTTAAAGATTGTCTCATTCTTGATCTTGAAGAGGGGGCAGAAATGGTAGATGCTTTAAAAATACAAGCAAATTCTCTTGAAGATCTTGCTACTATTGGACAAGCTATCATAAAGAAAGGAAAACCATATAAATACATAGCAATTGATACCATAACTCAACTTGAGGCTTGGTGTGAGATAGAAGGTAAAACAATGTATCAACAAACCCCTATGGGTAAAAACTTTGATATTAAAAATACTGGACAAAGTGTACTCTCACTACCAAATGGTGCAGGATATCTGTATCTTAGAAAAGCTTTTGAGAAATGGTTCAAACGCCTTGGTGGATTGGCAGATCACGTTATCTTTGTCGGCCATCTTAAAGATAAGATGATTGATAAAAAAGGTAAAGAAGTGCGATCACAAGATTTAGACTTAACAGGTAAGTTAAGATCGATTTCATGTGCTAACGCTGATGCTATTGGATATATCTACCGTGAGGAAGATGTAACTAAAATCTCGTTCGACTCTGACGGGGATAGAAATGCAGGGTCAAGATGTGAACACCTTCGAGGACAGAACATGGAACTGGACTGGGATAAAATATTTATTGATTAAATCCATATATAATGTCATTAGACGCAAGATTAACACAAGTTGCAGAAGCAACACCACAAGATGAGCAAACTTCAACAGATGCTCCAAAAGTTTATACTGTATCTCAAATTCTTCAAGATTTGAGTTTTGGGCTAGATCGTCTCTCAATTCGAAAGAAGTACGGATGGACAGTAGCCGAGGCTAAACTTGTATTTGGACACCCAAAACTAAAAAGTGTTCGAGTAAAACGTTCTAAAATTGTAAAAATTCAACTTGTTGATGATACTACAACTCAAACAGAGTTAGATCAAGACAATACAAAAATGGGCTATGAGAGCTCTTATAACGATAACCAAACTGAAATTCAAGACTAATTATGGCAATTCAATCAAGCTCCTCAGATATTGAGGTAATAGGAGGAATACCTCTATTTACAGGTATAGCTACTATGTCAGTAGTAGCAATTAATCCCACACTTGGAGAACTCTCCAGTATTGGGGTAAATATGAAATCAGAACCTTCTTATATAGATGTACCAATTGGAGATAACATTTATAATAAGTTAATATTTTGGCTTCATAATGATACTCATGAATTTACAACTAAACTTGAAATTCTTTGTAAACCAGAACATAAAATTTCAAAATCAGGGAAATTTTTATATACTAATGGAAAAGGTCAAATTACTTATGCAGATCAAGATCCCTCTGAAATATATGATTGGTATTCTTCTGATGGAGTTCGTAAAGCCCTTGTTGGGGAGGACACACTCTTAAATTTTGTAAGGGCTTGGGCTAATACTCCTTCTAACGGAGAGTGTTCTTTTGATACCATTGATAAAATCATGAAAGGAGATGTCAAAGAACTTACACAGCTTATGTCTATTCTAAAAGACAATAAGCTTCGTGTTCTTTTGGGAGTAAAGGATGGAAAATACCAACAAGTATATGCTAAATATTTTGGACGATTAAAATCCAAAAATGATAATGGATTTATTAAATCTTTAAATGATGAGTATTCTCAATTTAAAGCAGAATATAATTCAGATTTGCAGCTACAAAATTACTCTCCAGAGGTTGTTGTACCTTCAGAAACTGCACCAGCAGAAACGTCTGCTGATTGGTAAATAATTTAGGGGGCCAAGTATTGCTTGGTCCCCAATTTTATTATGATTCAAAGCAGAAATAGTGAAGATATATTATCTAAAGAAATAATACTGTCTAAAATATCAGAGTATCAAATATTTAAGTACTTTTGTCCAAATTTTAAAAATCTTGGAGTAAAGTTTTTAAGTGATTTACGTCCTGATAGAACACCAACAGTATCTATAGCTTTAATTAATAATAGACTTTACTATAAAGACTTCGGATTTCCTGAACACAGTTTTGATTGCTTTTCTTATGTCGGTTTCAAATATAATATTGACTTTTTACGTGTGCTTACTCTTATTGACAGCACTTTTGGCTTTGGGCTATCATCTAGTTCCAACAGCACAAAAATTTTTAAAATTCCTAAGAATAAGACAATTACAGTAGCACATAAACATACTGTGATTTCAGTTAAAATTCGAGAATGGGAAAAAAGAGATGCAGAATTTTGGAAACAATTTGAAATTCCTAAGCAAATTTTATGTAAATTTGATGTGCTCCCAATCTCTCATTATTGGATAAATGAAACACGTTTTACATGTCATACTATTAGCTACCGCTATAAGTTTAAAGATGGTTATAAAATTTATAGCCCAAATGAAACAGATTATAAATGGAGGTCTAATGTGGGTATGGGAAGCTTACAAGGATATAACCAACTTCCTGAAATTGGGGAAATTGTATTTCTCACAAGTTCCCTTAAGGATGTCATGTGCTTGGAAGTGCTTGGCTATCCATCCTTTGCTCTTCAATCAGAAATGCTTATGCCGAGTGAAGAGATCATACAAAATCTTAAAAAAAGATTTAAAAAAGTAATCGTATTCTATGATAATGATTATCTTAAAGAAAATAATCCTGGCCAAACCATGGCTAAGAAAATTTGTGATAAGTATAAAATAGAAAATATCTTTATACCAGACAGGTATAGAGAAAAAGATATTTCTGATCTTATCAAAACATATGATTTACAAACCGCAAAGAATGTCATCATCTCAAAAACGCTCTAAACCCAAAAAGCCTAGAACTAAAGGCAAATATAGAAATGTGAATAAAAAAGAAGTTGATGGAATTCAATTTCGATCAAAATTAGAAGCACATTGCTACAGAGCTTTAAGAGATGCTGGCATTTTAGCAGATTATGAAAAACATAAGTATGTCTTAATGACTGGTTTTCATTACCCAAATGTAAGAATAGAGGATAATGGAAAATCTGGTTATAGAGATAAACAAACATACAAAGTTAGAGATATTACATATACTCCAGACTTTGTAGATCCAGGTGGAAAATGGGTCATAGAGTGCAAAGGATTTGCTAATGAAAGATTCCCTTTGAAATGGAAAATGTTCATGGAGAAACTTAAACAGCAAGGAGATCCTCCAGCACTTTTTGTTCCTAGAAACCAAAAGCAAAATATTGAAACAATACAAGCTATATTGGAACTAGTAACTCCCACCAAATAAGTTTTTTTGAATTGAACTGAAAGCCCCAAGTAACATTGGGGCTTTTTAGTGCTTAAAATTTAAACAATGAATTTAATAACTACAAAAAAATCACCAGCACAATTAAATTATGATAAAATAAAATTTGGAGACCCTATAGTAATAGCTGTATGGAATTCACAAGCTTTTGGAATGTTTGTGTCTTCTCAAATTTATTCATATGATATGAAGGGAGCTAGATTTTATAGTCTCCCATTTGAAACTTATCCTGAACAGGATATTTTAAAACACAAATTTGCAAAGTCTTATATAGATGATATTAACAATAAAAACCTTCCAAGGGTTTCCTATATTCTAAGTTTTAGACACCATAGAATTTTAAAAATCTCTAAGAATGACTTAGGGCCCTTAAACATAAAAGCTTTAAATGCTTTTCACAAACACTTTAATTTATGTCCATAAAAACAATAGACAACGAGTCAGTATCTAATGAATCCGGAGTAGCAAAAAAGATACATAAAGGAGCAGAAAAGATGGTATTTGACATCTTACAATCTACTCAGTATTCTAATCCTATTCCATCTACAATTAGAGAACTCACAACAAACGCATGTGATTCACAACGAGAAAAAGAAATTGCAATAGAAATCCTTACAGGAGTTAAAAATTCTGAAGACTATTACATCACAAGAGATGGAGAACAGTACAAAGATTCAAATTTTGATGAAAATTATTATGATTTAAAATTTCTAAATCAATCTTGTAATAATATTCAAATTACATATAAACAAAATCCTGGTCTTGGTTATTGTGATGAAGTAATTATTAAAGACTGTGGAGTAGGTCTTAGAGAAGACAGATTGGAAGGTATCCTTCAATTAGGATTCTCCACAAAACGAAATACTTCTGAAAACTTTGGTGCTTTTGGATTAGGAGCTAAAGTAGCTTTATCTACTGGAGTAGATTTCTATTCTATAGAGACTGTACATAATGGAAAGAAGTTTAAATGTGATTGCTATCCATATTCTACAAAGTTTAAATATCCTTCTTTTAATCCATATGTTATATTTAAGGATGGATCTAAAGTTCATTATGAAAAAGTAGATACATTTAATTATACAACTATTTCTTTTAAAGTAAAAAAGCATAATCGTAATAGATATGTACAAGCTGTAGAAGAGCAATTGACATATTTAGGAAATGTTGAGTTTTCAGTAATAACTGAAAGTGGATATGAAGACAAGAAATATTTTCATTCTACAATTTTACATAATTCAAATACATTAATTGTAGCTGATAGTTATATACATTCTATACCTCATATAGTTATTGTAAAAAATGTTGAATCTAATACAGGAATTAACTATGGAGCAATAGACTTTAGAGAGCTTGAAATGGAAAGATTGTGGGGCTCAGTAGGTCTTAAATGCCCAGTTCGGCAAGTTATTAAAGATGAGTTTGGAAAGGAAACAGTACTATTAGAAGGAGTAGATGTTACTCCCTCTAGAGAAAAAGTTATTTGGAATGAGAAAACTAAAGCTTTTATTCAGGATCTTTTATCTAAAGCTATACTTGAAGCAGAAGTAATTGTAGAAACAGCTTTAGATGAAGACGATTTAATAAAATGGATTACTAAATGTAAATCTGTTCTTTCATTATCTAGCTCTGCAGACATTGAAGAGAACGATAGTATTGCACTTACACAGCTTAGTAGGATCACAGATATGTCATCTGTAAAACCTAAGTTTAAACCTGAACCTAAAATTAATTACCTATCTCCAGCAGAACTTTTTAAAGGTTTTGTTATTAATGGAATTGCACGACAAGCATATTTGGAAGGAAGTCCATTATTTAAAGGATCTTCTATTTTACGATGGAAAGAGATAGATACTACAAATACATTTTATTTTCAAGAGGAAGGAAATAGAAGTCCAATCAAAGATTATTATATTATACATGATACAGATGAAGATTATTATATTCATCTTAAACCTAAAAGTACCGCATCTTTAGAAACTCAAATTGAATCTTTACCTGCACATTCTGAAAAATTACCTAAATTGAGAAAGCAATTAAAAGAAATTAAAGATTCTTATAATACTATATTGCCATTCCTTAAAGCTTCAGAACAATACTCTGACTATTCAGAAATTATTATTCCAGATGGCTTTGAAGATACTTTTAAAAATTTTAAAAACAAAGAGGAGTTAGCTATACAAACTGCTACATTAACTCCAAAAGAAAGACGAGAACAACAAAAATTAATATTAGTACATGCATGTCTTGAAGACAATAAATATAGAAATGAAGGTCCTATTTGGAAAAAAGTATCTGTATCTATAGAGACTTTATCTAATCCCTCCTCTCCTGTATATTATGGTGTTGCAGAAGATGCTTCAAAATTAATTTTAGCTTTTTCTATTGTAAAGCATCAAAGAACTGGAAAATCTTTTTCTTTTGAGCGTTATTCTGACAGTCCGTTTTATAATAATCATATTTCTTATATAGATGCATTACCAGATAATATTAGATATGCTACTAAAAATAAAAATGCTAATACAAATGAAGTTCCTCAATTTATAAAAGTATCTAAAGTTGTGGCCAGAACTATAAAATCTAAAACGACTTGTAAAGATATATCTGATTTTTTCCTAGAGGTTACAGAAGATGGTGAATATACTATTCCAGACTCTTTAAAAATTTGGTGGAATACTAGAAAGAAGAAAATGACTCCTTCATGGGTTAGACTTTATAAACATTTAGATCCTAAATATCGTGAATTCTTCAATACGATCAATATGTATGAATCATATATATCAAACAACTGTCATAATTCAAGAAATGGTTTTCTGATTGATTTATATCAAAAATTAGAAATGTTTGAAATGTATGTAATTTCTGTACAAAATTTAGAAGATTCAGAACTTAAAATAGCAACTAAATCTGCAGAATTATTTGTACTCTCAGATATTAAGGGTGCGAAAATTATAGATTTTGAAATTCAAAATATATTTGAAGTTCGAGATTCTTTAATAACTGGAATAGATAACTTTTTTGGTGAACTGAATTTAATGGGGGACTGTGAATCTCCTGAGTTCTTAACTGAACTTAAACTATATTTACAAATCCATGGAAAGCTGGATATTGAGCTTCCACAATTACCTTTAACACAATGATATACCTAAGTATAATAGATCAAAATTTAGTAGGCTCTTATGGAGAAAAATCTTTCTGTGTACCACACACAGAGGATACCTACACCAAAATGACAGCTATTGCAGACTGTGCAAATACTGCCGAAACCGTAGAAGAATATAACGATTGCTTAGAGACATTCTCATCTCTAGTAGCCATTGATTATACTAAAACAATTGAACATGAATCTTTGGGATTCTTACATGTTAACTCTATAACAAAAGAATTCTTTTTGAAGCAAGGTGACACCGTATCGTCTGTCCCACTCCCACAAGAATTGGTAGATCGCATTTTTGAATCTCTAGATGCGGGAATTGATTTTATGCCTTTAGTTAAACTTTGGACTCGTTGGCTGCGTAATCCTCTTCTTAAAACTAAAGATTATAAAGATTTCTCTACTCGATTCTTTAATTTTGTAAATATGAAATATGTTCATCCTAAGTATAAGCAAGAACTTATGGAAGAACATGGATTGACAGAAGAAGTAGCGAATGCGCGAGCAACTATGTATCAAATTAAAATTACTAAAGAAGGACTTTTGAATGGATATAAAGTTTCTAAAGAGGTAGTACATAAATTTGATTCAGAATCTGGAGAAGAGATTCCTAGATATACTAGAACTTTTAATGTTAATACTGGAGAAATTGATTCTGAAGGATTTCCAGAATTCATTGAAGATAGATTATTCGAACCCTCTATGATGGGAAGCAGTGGAGATGCTTTTTATTGTGAAGGACTTAATGGGTTTGATACTCCACACCATTTTATTAAGGTTGGATGTACTCACAGATTAGAATCTTGGGATCAGGTTGATACTGATGATACCCATATTTGTGTACCAGGATTGCATGTTGGTGGACTAAAGTATATCGCTTGGTACTCTGGTGAAATTCACAATGTATTTATTGACCCCATGCATATTGGAGCAATTCCAGATGATGTGGATGGAGCAATTAGATGTTTACAATACTTTGTGCATTCTAGCTTGACTGGAATAAATGGAAGTATGTATCACTCTTCTACATATGCAGAGAAAACAGATGAAGAATGGAATGAAATGAGAGCTGAATCAATTAAAGAATGGACTAATGAAACTACTGCAAATGAAGAAGTTGAATAGATATGTCAAACATTCAATTTCCAAAGAACGAATACGTATGCTTGATTGATGCGGATTCACTAATGTACTATGAGATGGATAAGCTCACCTTAGAGATTGCTATTGCAGGCATTGATCAAAGGATTGCGCATATCTTAGAACAGTGCAACACAAATAAATATGTTGGGTTTCTAACTCCCCCTAGATGCTTTAGATATGACATTGCGTCAAATTATAAAGGAAATAGAAAGGGAAAAGCTAAACCTCCGATCTTTTATGCATTACGTGCATATATGGAACAAACCTATGAGTTTTGTGCAATTTCTAAATTAGAAGCTGACGATGTAGTCAGTATGTATTCTAATCTGTCTAAACATAAAACTGTAATCTGTTCTCCTGATAAAGATGTACTTTATCAATGTCCTGGAATTCACTATAATTATCGTACTGCTGAGTTTATTGATACCTCAGTAAGTGCGGGCCTCAAGTTCTTGTGGAAACAAGTTTTAATGGGGGATTCCACAGACAACATTCCTGGACTTCCAGGTGTTGGAGGAAAGACTGCAGATAATTGGTTAAAAGACAGAATAGATAATTATGAGAGTTTTGTAGTTAAAAAGTATATAGAAAAGTTTGGACTAGTTAATGGAATAATTAAATTTCATGAAACATTTAGACTTGTTTATATGCTTCGAACTGATGAGGATTGCATTAGAGAAAATGGAAACAGTCTTCCAAAATTAGATGTTTTAACTTTAGAAATTTTAGAAGATGAAACCGAATGGCAATCTTAAACTCATTGCACTTGATGGTAGATCTGCAAGATTAGTTGGAGATCTTTCAAGTTGTATAATAGACAGAGATGGTATTACCTCTAAAATAGAAGAGATAACTTACATTAAAGATGATGATGAATTTTCTATTTGTAGAGGAAGCATAGTTAGACCTAAACCTAAATTGCCATATAAAGTTAATGATATATTTGCTAGATATGGAGATGGAAAACTAATATGTTTTGATTTAGTCACAGCTGTTCGAACTTCTGCTAGTACATTTGTTCTTCCTTTCTTAGGAGGCAATAAAGCTAGGTTTCTTTGGAATCAACAACTTGTAAATGTTTTTACTAGTACAGATACTCATGAAAATTGCATAGCTTTACTATATAGATTTTCTGGTACAAAAAAGTTTGCAAAGTTCGAAGAAGAGTTATGTAAACACAAAGATTTTGTACATAGATATGATCCAGATCCGTTTCAAGTTTTCTTTATATTCAGCATACCTGAAGAATGTGAAGTTTCATATGAACATTATATTCATGGAAGGTATTCTCAAATTGACGGACTGTGGAAATTAAAAATTCTTGATTTCCATGGATATGATATGGATGGACATACTGGTAGAATTTTATTTCAATCTCCAGAACTTAAAAAGACTCTGGAATTGGCTTTAGATGTGGACTTAGACGACTCTAGTGAGTTGCATAGTATACCCAATGCAAAAGCTGAAAAGTTTAATCCAAATATATATACCATACAAAGTAAGATACGAATTTAATATGTTATGGGGGAGAGAAATCTCCTCCATAATACGTATCTTTTATCTTTAAAAATTTTAAGAATGTGTGATGGAATATGGATGCAGGAACATGTAAATACACCTGAAATGCCAACAAATACAATAACAGATAAAGGAAATGCAGAAACTTTAAAAGAGCTTAAAACTCTTTTAGATTTTATATATAAAACCTTCGAAAAAGTTAATGAGGACTATGGGGAATCATCCCTAAATCCTTTAAGTTTATTTTCTAGACAAGACTCTGTAGATGTTTTATGTCTACGAGTCGATTATAAAATTGGGAAAATAAAAGAATTGGGAATTCAAAATCCAAAAGATCCAAATCTTGTGGAATTGACTGAATTGCTATTGCTACTTTCTGTAGCACTGAAAAGAAAAGGGGCTTATTAGCCCCTTTTTTGAGGGCTCTTTACTTATTCAAATCAAACCACTTAGCAGCACGAGCTGGATCAGAAGATTTGGACAGTCCCGCAATCACTGGAATTGCTTCTAC
>Ga0255047_10002766_pt1 | contig 11416 bp, 9 predicted proteins | sample JV7_2_1_MG_FD_183640 | JGI IMG/M metagenome (GOLD analysis project Ga0255047, IMG submission 183640) | Seawater microbial communities from Jervis Inlet, British Columbia, Canada - JV7_2_1 | ecosystem: Environmental > Aquatic > Marine > Inlet | place: Canada: British Columbia | collected 2016-10-06
CCTCGAGATACTGACCGGTGTCGGGGCCAAGACTGCTGCACTAACAATTAATGCAGACCAATCGGTAGACATTACTAATCACATTGGCTTTCCGGCAACGCAGGTGCCGTCAGCAGGTGCTAATGACCTTGATGATTACAGGGAAGGCACTTGGACAGTGGAGATGTACGATTCTCTTACTGGTGGTAATGTCTCGGCAACAACTATTACGGGGAATTACACCCGCGTTGGCAATATAGTTTGTGCACGGTTCAACTCCTTCAACAATATTGATACAACAGGTATGACGGCAGGGAACTTTATATATATAACCCTTCCATTCGCCGCCGCTTTCGACTGTATAGGTGTACTGATGCAAACTGGTCTAACCATGACTGCTAACTATACAATGCTCAGTCCTCTCGTATCCAGTACGAGGGATCGATTTCATATAAGAGAGTCAGGGCCAGCCCTTAGTGATTTAGGAATGTCCATCAGTTCAATCACATCAACTACAGATGACATAGACGACTTCTGCATGGTGTATATAGCAGAATGAGCAGTCCTGATTAATAACAACCAACCACAAAGAGAAATAGAATGAATCAAGCACCAACAATAGAACTAACAGCAGAAGATTATCAAAATATGTTGAAGATTATTTCAGTAGGTTCCTTTAACGGGTCTGAATCTGAGTATATATCTGTACTGAAGTACAGGATCGGCATAAAATTACAAGAGTTTGCACCACCAGCAACTAGTGGGGATGCAACAGCAAAACCTAAACAGGATAAATAAACATGGCGTTTACAACCACAGACACGTTAAAGCTAACAGGAACAGATATTATTACTGAGGCTATGGAGCTTTTAGGTGTGTTAGAAGAAGGTGAGGCACCTAGTACTAATCAGACTACTTCAGCTCTGCGCTCACTAAATAACATTGTCAAGATGTGGCAGGCTGATACTCAGATATATGCTCAGAACGAATACGAGCTGACACTGGTAGCTGCAACATCACTGTACGTGTTGAGTTCTTCTAATGTGGGGTATATTCCAACGAAGATACTTAACGCTACTCTGATTCACAACACGAACAGCCAAGAGATACCCCTCTCTCCCCTCACACAGGAAGAGTGGTACTCTCTTACGGACAAGACTACCTCTGCTCGCCCCACACAGTACTACCAAAAGCGTAACCCTGTGGGTGTAGGTATGGACTTACATGTGTGGCCTGTGCCACCTGACACCAAATATAACATGAAGCTGTGGATTCAGTACCCTCTACGGGATATCACACTAGGCACTGACGATGTGTACTTTACACAGGAGTGGTACTTAGCACTAAGCTTTGCCCTAGCCTTCGTCCTATCCCATAAATATGGTATAGGCATACAAGAACGAGACAGGTTACAAATTACTTCAGAACACTTTAAAGACCAAGCATCTAGTTGGGATACAGATGGGTCTGTATACTTTCAACCTATGAGTAAAAACGGTTAATGGAAACAGAACTGATACCTGCAATCAATGAGTCTTCAGGTTTATTTAACCTGCAAGACCCAACGTCGATGGGCATTAACCTGCTACACCACAACGTGGTGCCTGTCAAGAGCGGAGAGAGTGGCTATGCTTTGATGCAACGTCCCACCTTCACCACGCACGTAGATGACTCTGTGACTGGTGGTTTTGGTCGTGGTATCATGGAGCGCAACGGTAAGATACTCCGTGTTGATCAGGGGTTCTATCACTATGGTAGTGCAGGAGATGGGTCTTCTGCTGATATCACAGGGTTGAAAGGGACACACGATGGGGCAGGTAATGCTGCTATCCTGACAGACAGCACCGCCTCGTGGGTTGATGACCAGTTCATAGGTATGATCTTAAAGAATACCACGGACGGTAGTCAAACCACAGTAACAGATAACGATGCCACCACCATGACTGGTGTATTGTCAGGTGGTACTGACAACGATTGGGATGCTTCAGATGCATACCATGTGCAGGATACAGACTTTAAGAAGTCTACCCTAGCTCATATAACTTTGTTCAATCAGTCGGCTGTCGATAGAATTATCATTCAGAATGCAGGTGGCAATACCACCGACATAGAGAATGGTAATATGTGGTATGCTCTTGATGAGGACTCAGCCCCTATTCAGATACTTGACCCACAAATGCCGGGGAATAATGGTAACCCCATGATACGAGGGGCGGTATCCTTGAACGCACATTTGTATGTAGCTGATGTCTTTGGTAATATCAATGGGTGTGACCTAGATGACGTGACTCTGTGGAGTGTAGAAAACAAGAAAGTAGCAGAAAGAGATTCAAATCCGGGGGTGTACCTAGGCAAGCAGAAAGACCACGTTGTATTCTTTAGCACCTCAAGTATAGAGTTCTTTTATGATGCAGCTAATGCAGCACCTGTCTCTCCTCTCACAAGACGAGAGGATGTGTACTATAACATAGGGTGCTCTGATGTTAACTCTATTATAGATACCGGAGATGAAATAATCTTCGCAGGGCAAGGCCCATCAGGTGACGCAGGCATATACATGCTGAAGAACTTTGGTCTTCAAAAGATATCAAGTCCTTTGATGGATACGATCTGTGCTAGGATAGGGTTCACTAACCCAACCTTTGCATCAGCAGACTTCAAGGGAGCTATTGCTTCTTTGGTTAATGTGCCGGAGTCAGGACTATTCTACGTCCTTACACTGGATGGTTCCTCTACCCAGAGTAGAGGAACCTACGCTATGCACATTGATACTGGCTTTGTATCCAAGTGGTATACAGGCTCTAATCCAACAGTACAAGGCACAGACAACAATTGGGCTACCTCCTTCATGTTACCTCTAGCAGGTAACACACGGTTGCCGGGAGATAACCCAACCAGTGTTAACGTATACATGCTCTACAATGGTACTACAGCTAGACTGGAGACCTTTGAGGATGCAGCAACCACAAACAACTTAACAGACTTGGGGCTGACCGCTCCCTTCTGTGGATACTACTCCCCTCCTATAGACTTTAATACTAACAACAGAAAGAGGCAGCACTGCTTAAGAGTAGTACATCATCCTTCTGTGGATGATAACATTGATCCCAGCAACATCACGATTGCTTGGAAGAACTTAGATACACTAGAGGCCGGAGGCTTTGATAGAGACTCATTCCCAACAGGGAGAACTATAGACTTGTCAAAGAGCGTAGGAAGAATGTACAGAGGAGGTAGGTTTCGACAGAGAATGTATGAGGTTGAACTAACTCCAAACAAAAGACAAATCATAAAAGGATTGGAATTGGAATATGATATACTCAGGGGATAAGACATGCCAGATTGGTTAGATAACATAACAGATAACTTCGACCTAGATGATGCGTTTGATCTGTACACGTGGGTAGATGACTATCGACACAGAGATGATGATGTAAATACGCTAAACGCCAACAACCCTTGGGGGCCAGCTAATGCTGCTGCTGCCAGAGAGCTTACCCAGATGATTAATGATGGGGGTGAGACGTATATGAATACAGATTCCGCTCAGAGACAATACAATCAACACATTGATACAGGTAATAGACACGCTGCTGCAACAGGTAACCTGAGAGATACCTATTCGGCAGGAAAAAGGTCTACTGGTATATGGGATGATATGATTACCGCACGGCAGGATTTCCTTAGGGGTATTCCGAGTGCTAACCCTAATGCAGGGGCAGACTTGATACAAGCTAATGATCAGAGTCGCTTTAACCAAGGACAATCTTGGCGAACAGCCTTTAGAACACTTGGTGGTATCTTTGGGCCGCAAGGAAATAATCCTACACAGCCCACACAAACGGGGCAGAGTCCCGGTGGCCCCGGAGGTATAGCCAGTAACCTTCCCCCTTGGGACCCGAGGGCACAGTAATGGCACTTGACCAACTCTCTTCAACAGCATACGGAACTCGCGTAGCGCAAGGCTATGGAGCTGATGGTGGTTACTTAGGCCCACAAGAATCTGGAGCTTACAGTAACAACCCCTTTAATAATGCCAAATCCGAGAACCCTATGGAAAGTGGTATGGGCGGCGGTAGTTTAAATGCTAGCGGCATGAATGCAATTATAGCATCAGGTGGTGCCCCTCCCGGTACGGACAGTGGTTCAACTACACCGGGGAGCACCCTGCCAACTGATGGGGGTGACGGTGCTGGAGATGAGTTTGGTGCTGGTGGAGTTAATGCTCAGACTACCTTAGGGTATGGTAACACCGAGAACGTAGTAGGTGGGGGAGAACCGGGCGTTGGACAGCCTCATTCTCCCGGCCCCCTCGGGGAGTTTACTGACGAGACATCAGGTATTGTAGACATAAATAATTTAGCAAACGGGCAGACTGTAGACGAGTTTGGTCAGGTAGTGTCTCCCACAACAGAGTTTAGTTTCTTGGGTGCAATAGGTGAGTTATTTAATGTACCTAGTATATTCGGTCTACCCCCTATGCTGTCTCCGGGCGAGCCTACTATTCATGGTCAGGCTTCAGAGTGGGAGGATCACAACCAGCAGGATCAAAGCGACTTTGCTGGGGGAGCAGGTGATAACCTCACTGGAACTGTAGATCAATATGGTAATGAATACCAAGGTGATAACGCAGATATTTCAGATATGCCACCCGCTAACACCACAGCAGGGGAGTTTAATCCCTTTAGTAATGAGGAGGGTGGTAGTGACTTCACAGCACCAGAAGATGATCTTAGTCAAGACCAATCAGACTACGACTCTCTGAGTGGCTTCTTCGGTGGAGAAGAAGAACACACCCAAGGCGCTCCGTTTGGGGGTGCTATAAACGCAATGGAGCCAACAACACCGCAGGATAGCGGGCAGGATGATATATCAACACCTACCCCGGCAACACCTACTAACAACAATAACTCCAGTGGTGGTGGGGGCAGTGATGGTACTAGTGCTGGTTCGCAAGCTGGTACTAGTGCGGGAACGGAGGGAGATGGTGGCCCCGGTGAGGCAGGAGGTCTCGGTGGCCCGAGTGGTGGCAGCTCCGGCAGCACTAATAGTAATGACGATGATAGCTCTTGCTTTATAGCAGGAACTATGGTTCGTATGTCTGATGGCACCTCCAAACTGATCGAAGACATAGTGATTGGAGATCAGTTGGAGGGCATGAGTGGTGTTGTTAACACGGTAGTGGCCCTAGACCAGCCTAAGCTGGGAACTAGGTTACTCTGGTCTATTAATGGTACAGGGTACTTCGTAACATCTGAGCATCCGTTCATGACTCAGGAAGGATGGAAGTCCTTAAGTCCTGAAGCGACAGCGCAAGAGAACCCGAACCTAGAGGTTCTACCTCTTGTAGTTGATGACTGGCTTGACAGGATAGACGGTAATATGGAACAAGTTGAGACTGTTGACTATGCGGAGTTCGATAGTGAGACTCCATTGTATAACTTTATACTAGCTGGTAACAACACATACTATGCAGACGGGTACCTAGTTCACAACAAAGCCGGAGACGGAGACGGCGGCGGCGGCGGCGGCGGCAAAGGCGGCGGTTGCTTCATAGCTGGCTCTATGGTTACTATGGAAGACGGCTCTAAACAAGCTATTGAAACTGTTGTAGTAGGAGACAAGCTGCAAGGGGTTGATGGAAGTATCAATGAAGTCCTAGTGGCACTGAGACCTCTGCTTGGAGAAGGTAAGCTATACTCTATGAATGGTAGCGATCACTGGTACACTGCTGATCACCCCTTCATGACAGAGGATGGTTGGAAAGCTCTGGAACCCTTAAGCGGGAAGCACGCTAACCTCAGACCACGAGAGATGGTTATTGGAGATAAGATCGTTCAAGCTGATGGCAGCCTGAAAGAACTTAAAGTGTTTGATGGTGTAGAGGCACCAGATGATACACAGCTCTATAACTTCAAGCTCACGAATACTATGTCTTACTTCGTGAATAACAATCTAGTACATAACATAAAATAATGGTGAGACAATAACATGGCATTACAATATGCAACAAAGCGATCCGGCTTCGGAGCTGGCGTTGACCAGAGTCGCTCAGATGACGCTGCGCGAGTTTTAGCAGAACAAAAGTATCGCGAGACAGAGGGGACAATCCTCGGTCAGGACATCCTTAATGAATCGGATGCCCAAAAGCTGCACACCTATTCCTTGGAAGCAAAGCAAAGGGAGATGGAACGTAAGGCTCTGATAAGCGCTAAGAAGAGGCAGATCAATGAAGACCCTAGCGCCCAAGCCTCTACCATCGAAACAAACAGGCTCACAGAGGAGCAAGCGGCTGGTAACCGTAGGGCTTTACCTCAGGAGAACAGAACTAGGGCTGTTGAGGCTCAACTGAAGCATAAGGCAGGGGTAGCTGCTCTCACGAATTACGAGAGAGATGTCTATGACCAAGAGGAAGAGAAGTTTAGACGTATGATGTCTCCCCTGTTTGAGACTGTGCAGACTGCTATCAATAACCAAGTACCCAACAAAGAGGTATATGACTTTCTTCGTAAACAGTTTGTTGGCACAAGTGGGCATGACCCAAAGGCAAGGGCAGCCCTCGACAAACGATTAGAAGACGCAGGTGTCACTAGGGAGTACAGTGAGGCTGCTTGGAATAGGTTTGGTATGATGGCTAAGCGTGCCACCATGACTCAGACAGCTACTGAGCAAGCTAACAAAGACAGAGAAGCTAACTATAGAGCAGAGATTGCAGCAGAAGCCGACAAGTATGTGGCTGAGTATAAGTTACGTACTGCTACAACTAATGCTAACGCTGACATAAAAACTAGCCAGCTTCAAATAGACAACACCGCTGAACTGTTGCGCCTGTACTCTCCTAAATTAGCTGAGTCTCTTGGTGGTATTGTAACTGAGAAAAAGAGCACACATTATGGACGACCTAAACCCGGCAGTGTGCTAGCTGGAGTGTCTACTAAGATAGCACAAGTATCCAACACAGCAGCTATTGACAACAAGGTAGGTGATCCATATATAGATTCAACTATGGTAAGTGATATGCTTATCAGAATGACTGGTGATTTAGCTAGCATACTGTCTGAGAAGCGTGGTATGATTCCTACAACTATGTTTAATGGCCCCATGTATGATAGGGTATCGTCTACCATGTTGGCGGAGATGGACATTCTTCGTCGTTTGGAAAGAAATAAGGGCAGGAAGTATAGAGTAATCTGGCAAGAGAACTCTGAAAGATTAATTAAAAGAGCTATAGCCTCAGAAGAGAATCGTATAGACGAGCTAATACGTCAACAAGGTCTTGTTGATACTGAGGCAGCGGCTGCAGCGCAGGCTGCTACGGATGCTGAAGCTATGGCTACACTATCAAGCGTAGAGACAGACGCAGACAGTGAGAATTACCCTGACCAGCCTTCCTCTCCGGTAGGAAGGTCACGAAATTCAGCGAAGGAGGCTGAGGTAGGACTTGTTAAAGGACAGTTCCGAGAAGCCGTCGAGAGTCGTAAAGCGCAGCTAGACCTTCGTAGGAGGGCTGCGTTGATAGGTAAGAAGATTAAGCTAAAGGAGAGGAACAAACCCTACAGAGCATTATATAAAGGTGATGACAATCTTAAGATCATGCAGTATGCTAGGGATAACCTAGCTGGTATGCACCCACTAGATAAGAAGGCATTTCTAACACATTTCACTAATGGTCTGAACAAAAATCAGAAACAGATACTCAAACAAATTGCAGGTAACTAAATTATGTGGCAGGTAGATCATCTTGGAGTAGCTCGGGATCAATATGTGGAGGACAAGAGAGTATTACCACCCCACCTACAAGAGTCACTCAGTCAAGAGGAGTATGAGCAACAAAGTAATGCGCTGTGGGAAATCCACGAACAGAATATACTGGTGGACAGTCAGAAGACTCCCGGTAACATCATGGTCAAGCAGGCTCACACAGGGAACACACTAAAACTTGGTGTGGAATATAATGACTGGAAGTGGGATACTGGCATCGAAGTCACGCCAGAGCAGAGTGCCTTTCTGTCAGGGCTTGAAGATCAAGTAGGTGACCCGTGGAGAGGAGGAGCACAGTGGCTTAAAGAACAGGGCTATGCTGACCTCATTGACATAGAGGTTCAAGACAAACAAGAAGACATCATGCGTAAGCTGTATGGTGACGAAGCTCTGGGTACATCTGCTAAGATTGGTGGTGGTGTTGGTGTCATCGGGGAACCCCTCGCATGGGTACTACCATTCAGTAAAGCTATGAAGGCTAAGAGTTTGTTTAATGTATTTGTGGGTAGTGCTGCCTTGGGGGGTCTCTATGGTGGCTCAATGTATGTGGACAAGGATGAGTCTCGCACGACTAATGCCATAATTACTGCAGCCCTCATGGGGCCACTCAGCGTAGGCATGGCTAAGTACTTCAGGCACGCAGTGGGTGATGATGTAGCCGATGCTATAGAGACTGCCGCCGCTAAAGAAGCTGAGGCAGGTAAGACTATTGTTCCGGGCACTGAGCATAGACCCTTTTCCTACAAAGAATTTTCTGATAGCCTAAAGACAGGCAGACGAAAGAGTCGTAAGGGAGAGAAGCAGAATAGACCTAGAGGTAAGGTAGACCGAGAGGGTAAGCCAGTTAAGGGTAAGGCACCTCCTGTTAAGCCCAAGCGCAGGAAGCGCAAGGACGAAAAGACCAAGGAAGAACGACAAGAAACTACGTTGGATGGTTTAGCTGTCAAGTCTAACATGGAGGGTAGGAAGCAAGGGATTCTGATGAAGCTCTGGACTAATGTTACAGGCGGAGGTGACGAAGCTGGTGGCATATTCAACCGAGCTATGGAACCTATCTATGATACCCTACGCAAACTAACACCTAAAGTAGCAGCTCAACTACGTGTAGCTGACGGAACTCAACACCTACTTTCCAGAAAATGGACGGACAGAACCATTGAGTGGACTAGGTGGTATGAGAAGACTATAACTAAGGCACAACGTGCTCAACTGAAGCTACTCATTAACAACGGTGGTATGTCTAAGGCAGTACTACAGGTTATACGAGAGATGGGCGGTGAGGCTGCTGTAAAAGAAGCTATGGCTGTCAAGGCTGTACTGAAAGAGATTCATGGTGAACTGCGGAGAGTAGGCTATAAGATAGGACACATAGATAGCTACCATCCCAACGCTGTGTCAGACATGGAGCAGTTGGTAGCACGCAGGCAGAGTCAGATTGATAAAGCCTATGCCAAGGCCAAGGCTGCTAAAGGTGGCAAGAACCTGACTCAAAACGAGAAGGCTCACATAGCTCAGCATATGTTTGAGTTTGATGTGCGGTACAGTACCACATCTGGAAGCCTCAAGAATCGTAAGAAATATCAAATATCTGAAGAGGAGATTGGTTTCTACCATGATCCTACTGTAACTCTTCACAACTACATTCACTCTATGTCTGAGGACATAGCTAAGCGTAGATTCTTTAAGGGATTCGGGCACAAGGCCCACAAGACCAAGGGACTTAACCCTACGGGTGTTGATATTGATGACTCTATTGACTCATTGATAGACCAAATCCGTTTTGACGTGCCGGGGCATAAGGAGCAGAACCAGATTGTTTCTTTGCTGAGGGCTAGGTTTGGCCCTGATGTAATGAAGACTCACAGGTTTGTTCAAGCAGCTAAGAACCTATCGTTCGCAGGTACACTAGGTAACTGGTGGTCTGCTATGACACAGATAGGCGATATAGTATTTGTAGGACACAAGTATGGTGTCATGAACGCTGCCGCAGCTATCCTTGGCCCTCGCATCACCCACAAAGAGATGCTTGGTCTTCAGAAGGCTATGCAAGAGCTGGTGTCCTCTGGTGGTGTCACTAATAAGATAGCTGATTGGGCATTCAAATGGTCAGGCTTCTCTAAGATAGATTCCTTCGGTAAGACAGCACACATGAACGCCTCGCTGAGGCTGAACAAGAAGCTAGCCAAGAACAACCCCGAGAAGTTTAACAAGGCATGGGGTAACTATTTTGGTGCAGAGACCGAAGCACTGAGGGTAGAGTTACTTAACTTGGAGCTGAAGAAGGGAGCCAAGTTAAGCGACAACGCTTACCTTATGCTATGGAATGATTTAGCAGAGACACAGCCTATTGGATTGTCTGAGATGCCCCTGTGGTATCTCCAGAATCCTAATGGTCGTGTCGGCTATGCATATAAGACATTTGCTATGAAGCAATTCAATTATATGAGAAAGATTATCACGGACAAAAATAGAAACATCGCAACCCGTACTGCTGACCTTGTATACTTTTCGTCTATGTTTGTGATGGCTAACACAGGTATAGATGTATTCAAAGACTACATGGCAGGGGGCGATCTAGATATAGAAGACATAGCCCTTGACAATCTATTTACTCTGGCTTTGACTAGCAAGTATGCTATTGACAAATCAAACGGGCTTGGCTCAGCCATACAAGAGTCATTACTACCAGTTCCCTACACCCAAGCAGCCGATGCTATGGATAATATATCCACTGGTTCTACTACAGCCAGTCAAGTCATCGGACAGCTACCTATAGTAGGAGCACTCGAAAGAAAACGCGAAACCTTCACGGACTTATTTGACCTATGAATATAAAAATTAGTGGCACCATGATCAGTGTTATTGTAGGTATCTTAGCCACGTTTGCAGTTAACTTTGCACAGATACAGGTGAACGCCTCTGATATAGAGAATACTGAGAAGACGTATGAGTATATACAGGAACAACTTCAGGACATACAGTCGTTCCTAAGAACGGAGGCTCACGCTCACGCCAATGACAATGACGAAGAGGAAGAAGACGACTGATCTTATAGTCGTTCATAGCTCGGCAACACCGCCGACTATGGACATAGGAGCAGATACAATAGACGAATGGCACAGGGAACGCGGCTTCGACATGATAGGATATCATGTAGTGATACGCAGAGAGGGTGTCATAGAGTATGGACGCGCCCTTGATATACAAGGTGCCCACACAAAGGGATTTAACTCACACTCTATAGGGGTGTGTGTAGTGGGAGGGGTTGACTCGACTATGGAAGAAGAGAACAACTTCACGGAGGAACAGTTCAGTACACTGGAGCGCGTGCTGACAGCCCTACAAGGATTGTTTCCTGAAGCAGTAGTGGTAGGACACAGAGACATAGCATACAATAACACTAGCTGCCCTAGCTTTGACGTGCAAGGGTGGTGGGAGAATAAACATGGCAAAAGCTAAGAAGATAAGAGCAGAGGCACCTCGACGGAAGCGTGTTCGCCGCACTATAAAACAGCGCACAGGAAGACGCAGTTCAGATGTCAATCCACATACAACAACTAGGGATAGCACATATTATCCCATGGCATACTAATATGAGTAGACTATACAACGCAGCGAAAGTATTGGTTAAAGGTACACCAGCCAGTGTAGCCGCATCTGCTGGGCTTATGGGGAT
>Ga0255047_10002767_pt1 | contig 11416 bp, 15 predicted proteins | sample JV7_2_1_MG_FD_183640 | JGI IMG/M metagenome (GOLD analysis project Ga0255047, IMG submission 183640) | Seawater microbial communities from Jervis Inlet, British Columbia, Canada - JV7_2_1 | ecosystem: Environmental > Aquatic > Marine > Inlet | place: Canada: British Columbia | collected 2016-10-06
GGTCGGAGTCAATTAACGCTCAGGAAGTACCTACTCGTTTGATTCGAGGGTTTTTAACCCCGCTCGCGACGCGCGTCGAACTGCCGGTCGTCCTCGGCGAAATCGTAGTCCTCGAGCTCTCCGCATGGCTCGCATAGCTCGTATTTCCAGGCTCGAGGTAACTCGACCGAGCATTTCGAACAGAGTCGACCGGGGAGCTCCTCGAGCCTCTCGTCGTATTCCTGCGGAATCCATTTATCGGGTAGATCGTCGAACATTCCTCCCCCTTTTAGTCGATGTTTCGCCGATAGTCCTCGACATCGGTTCCCTCGATTTTCGCCAGGACGCGCCAAAGTCTCTCGCGGTCGCGTCGACACTCGTTCCGCTCGACCTCAAACGCCTTTCGAATCTCGAGGATTTCGCGCTCGCAGTTTTTCCGCTCGGCGATTAGGTCGTCTTTCATGCTAGACATTTCGAGCATGAGTCGCCGGTGTAGGTAACCGATAGCGGTCCCCATCGCTGCAATCGCCGAGACGAGCGTTCCAACCGTTGTTGTATCAAACTCTCCGAGCATCGTTAAACCTCTGCAACCGCTGAAACTGCGCGTACTGTAACCGACTCAAACGGAACCGCTTTCGAGCCCCAAACCGTCCCGAACCCGCGACGTCGTCCGTTCCACTTTGCGCCGTAGCTATTCACGAACTCGATTCCGAACTCGATCCGTCGACCTCGTTTTCGATACGTTCCCGCGAGCGCCGCGACCGCATGACGCCACCATGAGAACGCAACCGCGACCGGGCTCGGATTGACTGGGCAAATGAGCGCCGACATTGTCTCCTCGAAAACCCGCTCTCTCGCGTGTTCCTGAAAATCAACGAGTCGGTGTAATTTCCGAGACTCGACGACCGCTCGGTTTTCCTCGAGCCTCTTGTCCATTGAATAACCAGGCCAAACCTCGGAGGTCGGCGCTCCGAGTTTTTGTAATGCGTGCGCCGCCTCGATACAGAATCCCCCCTCGTTCCTGTAGTTTTTGTGCATCGCTGCGACCGCGTGAGCGGAGAGGCTCGGAACCGGGTCGATACCTTGCGAGGCGTACCGATTGAGAACGGCGCCGATTATGGAATACATCCAGCAATAGCCAAACGCTCCTTGGTTCATCGGCTCGATTTTGTTGTACTGGTGAACCAGGAGAGGCGAGGTTTTGTAGCGGGCTCGCTGTAGCTCGATTAGCTCGACCCAGTCTCGGCGAGGATAGACCGGACCCTCATAAGGTTTGAAAAAACAAAACTCCGGAAATTCCTCGTAATCTCTCGGAACGTATCCCGTCGGATCGTCGCTCGAGATTTCGAAATCGTACTCGGAGGAGGATTCGAACGTCATTTCCTCGCCTCGATTGCTGCGACCGTTGCCTCGATTCCGAGGGGAATCGGTATCGTCTCGAGATCATCGTTTGAATAACGGAAAACGAGGCTCGGCGGATCCGCGTTCCCTGCGACGTTCATCCGCGCGAGCCAGGTTTCCGAGTTGTCGGTCGATTGTCCTGCTAACAATCGACGACGCTCGATTCCGAGGTCGTCGCAAACCTTCTCGACTGCGACGCTCGCGCTCGCGACTCCCTGTTCCTGTTTCATGCTCTGAGTTGTGACGAACAAAACCGCCTCGAGTGTTTTTTTGCCTGGCGTCGGCTGAACTCGCGACCAGATGCGACCGCCGAACAGGAGAACGCCGAGAGCGAGGATAATAACCGCGAACGCTCGGACGTTCCCCGGTTTGCTTGCGTCCTTGCGAATGTCGACCACTATTCCGGCTCGCTGTTTGGTTTGTCGGTCGCGAGTTTTTCCTCGAGCGAATCGAGTCGGTCGACGATACTCTCGAGCACTCCGGCGAGTTTTCCGGCGTCGACGTCGCTCGTCGGTTCGCCTGGCGGTTTCTTTCGCGTGAACCCTGCGACCATGTTTCCGAGATACTCGACGACCGAGGTCGCGAGAGGCTCCAGACCAGAAACGAGCATGATCGCGAGAAGTCCGATTAACTGAACGCTCGAGACGACGCCGGAGAGGAGGAGGGTCGCGAGCGAGAGCGATTCGACTCCGTCGCTGTTCTCGCCAGGCTCGGCGAACAGGACGTCGAGAAAACCCGCCTGGTATAGTTTCCAGGCGAGAACGATAACGAACGCGCCAACCAGGAATTGAAACGAGCGATTTGATTTGAGCGACATTTTAGGGGAGCTCCTGGTAAACCATAGCAACCGAGGCAAATCCCCGAGTTACGGTTCGATGCTGTCCATCGGAGGCGATTTCGCGAATCGAGTACCGATAAACGTCGGACGGTATTTTCGTCTGTTCTCGCGTGAGCTCGACCGAGATCGTCGAGTCGTCGACTTTCGTCGCCGCTGTCTCGATGAGGTTCGTTCCCGCCTCGTCGACGACTGCAAATTGTAGCGTTCCGGTCATTGCCGGGAATGTTCCTGTAATCTGTAGATCGTTGGATCCGAGGTAATCGTCGGTTCTGTTGAACTCGAGGTATTCCGTCGACGTGGTCGTTCCTGGTTGAACGACGAGCGTTCCGGTGTACTCGAGACCGAGCGTTCCGTAGTTGACGCCGAGGCGAACGTCGGCGACGCCTGGAACGACCATGTTTCCGGTCGACGATCCGACCGCGACTCCGAGCCGGACGTCGTTGACGCTCGGGACTGTTCCGCCTCCGCCCGTCGACGTTCCGACCAGAACGTTTATAGCGTCGCCGTAGGTAACTCCCTGCGCGACGTTGCTCTCGGTCGGGTAGTTCGCGCCGTAAAACTTCGCGAATGAATTTTGTAGACTCATCGGAAACCTTTACGAAATCGTGACCTGGATAGTGTCGCCGCTCTGCGCGGTGTGCGTGTATTGTGTCCCGACTTTCGGAACGTTGGCGAGCTCGGTCGCGGTCGCTAGTCCCGTTTGGATTTCGGCGACCGCGTCGGCCTTAATTGCTGCCGCGTCGATAGCGTCGGTCGCGACTGAGAGAACGTTCGCGGAAACCGGATTCGTGACGGATCCGACCGTCGTAACGTTCGCGATTGTCGATCCGGTGTAAAGAATGTTATTTACGCGACGCGAACTCGAAGAACTGGCGTCGAAAAACTCTCCAAATCGTTGCGAGATATAGTCTGGATTGTTAATGTCAAACGGGATCTCCTCGTTAATAATCGAAAGCAAATCCGCGCCGATTGCGCCGGTGTTTATGTCGACTGAAACCGTGTCGAAATTGTGAGGTGTTTTCCCGACGATTGAGAACTGCCAAGAATTGAAATAGTCCGTCGCGGAAATCGTCGCGGTTTCCTCGACTTGGAACGTATGCGTTTGGTTTTCGCTGCCTGGATTGTAGCTGCAATCATATAACCCGGTCGTCGCGGCTCGTTTTGTAATCGTAACGACGTCCGAGGTCGACGACCCGTTCTTGCGAATCGCGACCGTCGGCGTCGAGTCGGCGTCGACGAGAGCGCCGGAGGAATCATAGAGCGCAATCGTCCAATATTGAACGTTTGAGACTGCGAGAACTGTTGGTCGCGACATTGTTAGAACCTCAAACCGGAAAATGTTTTGTTATCAAATCTATCGTTGCGAAACGGGTCGTAGTTCGCCGGCAATCCGCCAGGAGGTCCGAGAATCCCCCGACTCGTCGCCAAGTGCGTGATTTCTGCCTGTGATAGCTCTCGATGGTAAACTCGCGCATCGTCTGCGACGCAAATCGTCGCACTGTAGGACGACGTTTTTCCGATTGCGAAATCGACCGTCCCTCGACCTGTTACCAATTGCGCCGTGTAGGTGTTTTGCAGAACGCCGTTTTCGTAGGTTCGTAAACCATTCGCCGCGCTGTAATTAAATAACAGATGCGTCCAAACGCTTGCGGTCGCCGGGCTCGCGATAGTGTAGGCAACCGTTGAACCTGAATCGCTTTTTCCGAGCACTCGGAGCCAGTCGGTCCCAGAAACAAAAAACGTCGGATTTGCGTCTGCGCTGTTGGAAACGTAACCGCCAAAAACATTCGACGAGGATAATTGCCCCCCAGCGAGTTTTACCCAGATGCCGTAAGCGTAGGCGGTCTGCCCGTTAATAATACCGATGGGGAGCGAAACGCCTTTCGAACCTGAGTCGATATTAAATGCGTAACTCCCTCCGGAGCCGGAATCGGCGGTCGTCGAGATACTCCCGACGGCTGTTCCGTTGTTACCGTTCCCTGATTGGTCGGAAAAAACGCTCGCATTGTTCGCAACCGTTGGACTGAGCCATAGTTTTTCGCCTCCTATCCCGACTGCCACAAATCGACTCCTACAATTTTCCCAAACCTGTAAACAAAATCCAAACGTCAAACAGACCAGTCGTTGGCGATATTGTTGACGGCTTCCTGCCAAACCGCATTGTCGAAAATGTTGTTTTCGACGAGCGGAGAGACGTAGGTATTTACCAGACCGTTGAACTTAATTTCCTGGTCGTTCGTCAAACGAGTCGCCTCCGCCGCTGCCTCGTATGCTGCCTGGATCGCGACGACGTCGGCCTCGGTCGTCCCGGCGTCCGGTCGTCCTCCGGCGTCGGCGACGATTGCCGTCGCGACTGACTGTAGATCGCCAGGTAGAACCGACTCGACCGCTGCGAATTGAATCGAGCGAGGGTAATCGTCCGTCCCGATGTCGTCGGAGGTTCCGAAAACCGCGTTAATGAACCAGGCGACCAGAGTCTTTGTTTCGCCTGGCGGGAGTGTCTCGTAAAACGAAATAAGCGTTCCGGATCGGTACGTCGAGATTGCCGGGTCGATAATAACGGCGCCGCTTTCCTGCAATTCCGCTCGAGCGTCGTTGTTAGAAATCGGTTGGTCTGTTCGGTCGGAGAGGTGTTTCGCGATTGTTGCGTTGTCGACGCCTTGATCCTGTAGCGGTTTAATGTCGTCGGGATAACTGATTGCCATTTTACCGCTCTCCGTTTTTTGTGTTGCAATTTGCCGAGCAGACGCAGGGTTGCGAGTCGCGTCGACAAATCTCCGAGTGTGTTTTTAGGTGTCTGATTCCCTCGGATTCCTGCTCGAGCTCGTCGACGAACATTCGATAGCGACCGTTTTCGAGATCGTCGAGGAATTGCTCCGCTGCCTGCTTCGATTCAAACGCGAACGTCGAGAGATTAACCTCGACGACCCAGGTTTCGAATTGTTGCGAGTAAAAAATCCGATTCGACATTTTAACGCTCTTGTTTTTCGATCCGTCAATTTTTAACGTTCCTGAAATTCTTTCTCCGCCTCGCGGAATCATCGTCGAAATCTGAACACTCGAAACCCTCGTCTCGCGTTTCCGGATCCGCTCGAAAGACTGCCTGGATAGTCGAGGAGGAGGCAGGAATAAAACCATCCATCGGAACCCTGTACGATTGCTGCTCCTGCTCTCGTTCCTGCTGGCGCCGTGTAGAGATAACACGCGCGGAAAACTCGCCCTGTTCCGTATCCGATCCCCTCTTTCGACGCTCCGGCGAGCGAGCCGCCGAGATGACCGCGAACGCGACCTCTCGCCGCTCTGGTCGCTCGCTCGAGCGCGAGAGCCTCGAGGCTTGGTTCGGGAACCAGGGAACCGAGCGAACGGTTCGCTCGCTGCCGGTTTGCGAGCTCGAGCCCGCTCGACTCTCGGTTCTCGATAACGACGAACGATTCCGATTCGCCGAGGTCGTCGCCCTGTTCGGCCTCGTCGATTTCGGAATCGTTGGTCTCGTCGTCGTTCGGAATTTCGTTGGTCTCGACGGCCTCGGTCGGAGTTTCCGCGACGAGGGGTTCGGATTCCGGTTCGGCGAACCAGAACGCGAAAACCGCGAGGATGATCGCCGATAATCTCATCGACGAAACAGTCGAGCGAGGAATCCGCGAGACCTGGTTCGAACGCTCGAAACGGTGTCTCGACATTTTCCGCCGACGCAAGTCCTCGCGACCGGAGCCTCGACGACGCTCTCGACTCTCGACGCCTCAAACGCTCGGCGAGCTCGGATCCGGTCGCGGATCGGTTCTCGCTCGACGATTTTAACGCCGGGAATGTCCTCGACGGTCGTTTCGACGACCGGACGCCAAGAGATCCGTTCGCGGATAATCTTTCCCGGTTGAATCTCGACCGGGTTCCCTGCGAACGCCGCAAACCCGAGAACGCTCGCGACCAGCAATAAAACAAACCTCATTTTCTCCGCTCCGTCGTTTTTCGATTTTGGAAAGAGCCCGAACCGGAAAGCTAACCGGCTCGGGCTCGACGAGCCCGATTTGAGAGGGAATCGAGTCGCCTGGTGTATTGAACGCGAGAACCATACAGAGACGATTCTAAAAATACAATTCGACCGAGAGGGGCGATTCGGCTCGGGGTCGTCGATGGTAGAGCGCCGCGGGAGAGCGAACCCGGCGAGAGCAACCGCCAAGAGAGGGGGGAGTCGCTTAATACAGAAAATACATGATACAGACGCCTCTATTTCAAATAGAGTTTTTCGACCTCCGAAATCTCTCTCGAAAAAAATCATCTGTATAATCTGTATAATCTATTTTTAACTATATTTTATATAGTATTTCTTATAAGAAAAACGCGATTTCCTTTGTACAGACGCGGTCTGTATCTTGTCTGTACAATCGCCGATAATACAGACCGAAACTCTGCGGAGGTATGTTCGGACCCTGCTGTAGAGGGTGGTTCGCGTCTGTACGAACTCGCATCGTACAGAGTCGCCGTCTGTACGAACGGAGGTCGAAAACCGGGTTCCGCGGTCGTTCTCGGCTCGACCGGTCCTCGGGAGAGGGGGGGCGTTTAGACCTGGTCGCGACTGTACGCTCGACCCGCCGCCGTGATTCGGACGCGAAAACCTGGTCCGGATTTCTTGACCTGGACGCACTCGAGCTCCTCGAGATCCGCGAGCGTTTCCCGGCGAACGTTTTTCGACCAGGAGACCAGGGGGGCGAGTTGACAGAATCGACCCCATTTCACGCCGTCGCCGTCCGTCTTTTCCTCCGCTGCCTCGAGCATACGGAGAACGACCTCTCGCCTCGCCATTGCCTCCCGGCTCGCCGCCGAGACGAACGCGCCGCGTAGCCTGGTAATGAACCGCCGCGTCGCGAAAACCGTTAGGTCGACCGCTCGCCTCATGTCCTCGACCGTGATCTCGAGCGAGTCGCTCGCCGAGACCGACCACCTCGAGACCGCGAACAGGAGAGCGAATTTCGCGACCTTTTCGCTCGCTCGGTTCCATATTGCCAGGTCGACCCGCTCGCCGTTCTCCTGGTGCGCGAGGTTTTTTTGCATCACTCGACGCCGGAATTTCTGGGAGATCGTTTTCGCCTCGCGCGAGATCGGAACCGTGATCCAGTCCGGTTCCGACCAGGCGTAAATAGGAACGTTCCCGATATTCGCGATTGCTTTGGGTTTCCCGCTCTCGTCGGTCTGGTCCGGATCGACGCTCGAGGCTTGAAAATCCGAGAGGTCGCCGGTTTTCCCCGAGACTTTCGCGAACGCCGAGAGGAGCGACTCCGGAGGCTTGGTCGGCTGTTTTTCGAAATCCAGGTTCTCGATTTCCTCATACGTCAAACCGCGAGCCTCAAACGTAAGGATTCGACCGATCAAACCGCTCTCGAGTTGTTCGTCCGTCAATGCGTTGTACAATCGCTCGGGAGTCGTCGCGCCGGAGAGGGTACAGTGTGGAAAACTCCGGTCGAGGTCGCCAAACTCGCCCGCTTTCGCCTGGGGTTTCCAGTAGCTCGACCCGCTCGCCGAGAATATGTTTTTCATGGTCGACGAGATCGTTTGAACCCAGGTCGGAGCGTTTTTCTCGCCCATTCTCGCTATAGCGTCTCCGAGCTCGTCGAGCATATGGCCGGCGACGCCGTCGCTCGAGTAGAGAACCGAGTTTGATAACCCCGCGCCGCTTGTGAGCTCCTCCGCTCCGATTAGGTTCGTCGCTCCTGCGCCTGCGAGAAACTGTTTCGAGAGGCGTCTCGGCGATTCCTTTCCGGATCCGGTCGTCGCGACGTTGATTAAATACAGATTCGGGTAAGTCCCCTCGAGCGAGTTGTCGCGGATCCGGCGACCCGCTGCCAGGCTTAAAACATGGAGCGCCGCCGAGAACGCGAGCTCGGGATGATCGACCGCCGAGTTTTCGAGAACCCAGGAGGAAAACCGCTCGAGGAATCCGCCGTCGTTCATCAAACCGAGCGGAACCTCGGTCGACGTTGTTTCGAGCGGAGCCTCGAGCTCGAGCGAGTCGACAAATGGGGAAATGTCGATTCTCGCCGCGAGATCCGCGAGAGAGTCGGGTCGACTGCGAAAAATCGCCTCCGCTGCTTTGGTCAAGTCTCCGGAATGTTCCAGGTCGGCGATTGCCTGGAGAGGTGTTATTCCGTTGGTTTGTCCGAAAGGCGAGTTTGGCGAGAACGAGGTGATTTGATAAACGCCCTGCGAGCTCCGATTTTTCCCGATGGTCCCGGTCGTCGGGTTCGCCGATTCGCTCGCCGCGTGTTTGTATTCGAACCAGGTTCCGACTCTCCGGATGTTATGCCCCTGCGATTGCATTAGCGCCGCGACGTCCTCGATTGACTCTCTCGAGCGAATATAGTCCTCGATTGTCTCGTCGCCCTCGTTTAGCTCCGGAGCCTGGCGAACGATCTCGACCGCTGGTTTCTCCGGCTCGCTCGGCTCGGCGACGAGTCCCTCGAGCTCCTCGAGACTGTACTCGCGATTCGAGCGGAAACCGACGCGAACGCTCTCGCCGGATTCGCGAACGTAATCGGTAACGCGGAGGAGTCTGTGGAACGACTGTCCGGCGTCGAGTCGGATTTCGTCGCCTTTCGCGTTTGTCGAACAATCCAGACCGACGAGCTCTCCGCGAACGTATTTCTCCCAGGCTCGCGTTAACGCTTTCGCCCGAGGTCTCGAGGTCTCGTCGAGCTCGAGAGGATGGTCGAGTTTCCAGTATGCGTGAATCCCTCCGGAGTCGCCGTCGGAGTCGACGCAAACCGTCGGAGGTGTCGCCATTGCCTCGAGCGCCGCCGCGACGTCCTGGCGTGAACAATAGCCCGGTTTTCCACAATCGACATCGAGGCAAACCGCGACGAGCGATTTCGAATCCCGCTCGGATCCGTGAGAACCAGGCGAGAGAGTCGTCGGTTCGAGTAGGGTCGTTTTGAAAAACTGCGACTGAGTCTCTCGGCAAATCGACCGGATGTTCTCGCGGTCGCCGAGTCGAACGCGCCGAAAGGGGCCGGAGACCGTATCGGCGAGGAGGAGTATTCCGTCGCTCGCCTGACACTCTCCGAACAAAATCTCGAGGATTTCCATTCCTATTCTCTCTTGTATGTTTTGCCCTGGACTATGTTCGATAGGGTCGACGTCGACATTTCAAACTCGGTCGCGAGCTCCGATAGGGTTGTTGCTTTTTTTGTGACTCGGTCGCGAATGTCGGCGACCTGGTCGAGTGTTAGTTTTCTGCGATGCGTTCGGCCTCGCTTAGTAATCGGTCCGGCGACGTCTTTTCGCGTTTCGCCTCGGATCATTCGGCGCGCGGTCTCTCGAGCGATTCCAAACTCTCTCGCCAGGTCAATTTGACGGATCCCGCCTCGAGCGTAGCGCGACCGGATTTCCGCGACCAGGTCGCTCGATAGTCTCATCGCTCGCCCCCGTTGTAATATGTCCCCCTAAGCTCCGCACCCGTAAACTTCGCACCCGTGATATCCGCATAGCGAAACCACGCGCAAGAGAGGTTCGCGTTTCTGAGATCCGCAAATCCCAGATCAGCATCAATGAAACTCGCACAAATCAGATTTGCATCCCTGAGATCCGCTTTAAAGAGATCCGCACCCGAAAAATTTGCATACTTGAGATTTGCATCCCTGAGATCCGCTTTAAAGAGATCCGCACCCGAAAAATTTGCATACTTGAGATTTGCCCCCCTGAAATTGGCCTCACTAAACTCAGCATCGTTAAAACACGCACCGAGGAACTCCGCACCCCTAAAATCCGCACCGTTAAAGTCTGCGCCCCTAAGATCCGCAGCGAGGAGACATGCGCCTCTAAGATCCGCACCCGCAAGAGTCGTTCCGTTAAAATCTACATAACTGAAATCCTGATTTCTAAGATCAGCACCGCTCAGATTTACGCCGTCCAGTATGCAGGGGAATCTCTCCGAGAGATCGCCCGCAAACAAAACCTCGCCGGTGATTTTGTGTTTGACTTTGTGTTTGACTTTTGTCATGTCTCGCCATCTCTCTCGTTGTTGCCATAGTGTTTCGAATCGTCCGGTCGCCTTGAATCCGAGCTCGAACCCTCCGATCCCGCGAATAGAGATCCGACGGTTAACGTTTTTTCGTCGCTCATCGCCCATGCCTCCGACGGTCGTCGCGAATCGACCAGACGGAAACCGCGAAACACAAAACGACCGGAGCGAATCCGAGCGCTAACGTTGCGTAGTCAAACCAGTCGAGTTGATACATGTCTCGCCCTCTCTCTTGTTGTTGCTGTAGTGGTAAAAAACGCGAGGTCGAATAGGAAACGAAATTCGAACGTCTGATTGATAGAAAACCGCTCCACGTTGCTCTGACCCCGCGTTCGTTCAAATGTCCAGTCTTGCGGGCTCGGGAATCTCGCCGATGGTCGAGGCGTCGTCGTCGAGTCGCCAGAATTTCCCCTCCTGACAAAACTCGAGCTCGACGTCCTCGGCAACCGCTCCGCTGTTGAATAGCTCGAGGAGCTCGACCGCCGTATCGGGGAAACTCGAGCGACTCCGTTTTTCGAACCAGGTTTTCGATTTGCTCCTGGCAAACGCTTTGTGCTCGGGAAATAGAAAGACCTGGCGATAGGTGATCGGTGTTTCACTGTTCACTCGCGCCGCGTTGCTTTGCGGTTCATGCCCGAGATACTTAACGCAAACCGAGATCGGGTCGCCCTCTTTCCAATCGCGTTTCCGGTGTAACTTTGCGTCGCGGTTGAACACTCGCAACCGCTCGCGAACCTCGACCGCGTCGGCCTCGAGAACCGCGTTTTCGTCGGCGTCCGATGGTTTGAACGGTTCGACCTCGGAAACCTCGAACTCGACGTCGCAGAACCGACAAACTCTCGCGCTTGCCGGGTTCTCCTGGTTACATCCTGGGCAAACTTTCATCGGAGCGATTCCGTCGCCTTTTTCGTATAGGCTCCGGATCCCGTAGTCGCTCGCGTCTAGGCAACCATGCCGCGAAAGGTTTTCGCCGAAATCGAGTAGGAGGCAATCGGTTTTCCCTGGCGACTTGCGAAACCCTCTCCCGCAAATCTGCGCGAATAATCCCGGCGAGGTCGTCGCTCGCAATACTCCGATGAGGTCGATATGTGGCGCGTCGAATCCAGTCGTTAGAACGTTCACGTTAACCAGGAACCGCAAATCGCCGGATCGGAATAGCTCGAGGTTCGTCGCTCGCTCGAGAGGCG
>Ga0255047_10002768_pt1 | contig 11408 bp, 5 predicted proteins | sample JV7_2_1_MG_FD_183640 | JGI IMG/M metagenome (GOLD analysis project Ga0255047, IMG submission 183640) | Seawater microbial communities from Jervis Inlet, British Columbia, Canada - JV7_2_1 | ecosystem: Environmental > Aquatic > Marine > Inlet | place: Canada: British Columbia | collected 2016-10-06
AGCTATAAACGGGGCTGATTATTTAGGGGTAGGAACAAATTTAAAATTTTATATCCAAGGTGGAAACTCTTTTTATGATATAACCCCTAATAGAAGAACTGTTTCATTAACAGCGGCGGCTATTGCTACCGTAAATACTACCACTACTATTACTATAACTGATATTGGTCATGGTTCTATAGTAGGAGACTTTGTTACCTTTAACGGTTTATTAGCAGTAAATGGAATAACAGCATCTAATCTTAATATTGAACATCAAATATCTACAGTTTTAGACTCTAATGTTTACACGATTATAGTTGGAGGAGCAGCTACTTCTACAGGAACTGGATCAGGTGGAGACGCATTTACCGCAACGTATCAAATTAACACAGGGCTTACATCTTCTGCTGGAGGCACTGGTTGGGGTGCTGGTTTATGGGGAGGTCAAGTACTAGGAGGGTCTGCAACTACTCTTAATGGGGCTATTTCAAGTCCTTCCAGCACATCTAATATTACTTTATCCAGTGCAACAGGATTTTCTTCGGGATCATCTACATTGAGTTCTACGATTATTGATACTGATTCTTCAGTAACGATAGGTAGTGCTACGGGTTTCCCTGATAAAGGAACGATTTCTATTGGTTCTGAAATTATTAGTTATGGGACTCTTACGGGAGATGTATTTACAGATTTAACTAGGGGAGCTTTTGGAACTACTGCGGCTGGTCATACTGCTGGAGATACAGTTACATATCTTGGAGTTATTTTAATAGATCAAGAATTAATAACTTACACTGGAATCTCTACTAATGACCTTACAGGAATTTCTAGAGGAACTAGAGGCACAACAGGCGCTACCCACGGAGATGGTTCCTTAGTTCAGGATGCAAGGAGTTTTATTGGATGGGGAGACGCTTCATCTACAACGGTAACAAATGAAATTAGATTGTGGTCTCAGGACAACTATGAAGGAGATTTAATATTTAATGTTCGAGATGGTGCTGTCTATGTTTGGGAAGAAGCCAATGGCTTGTTAACTCGTGGAGTAGATTTAACATCTCTTACAGGAGCCAGCAATGTTCCTGTAGTTGCTAAACAGGTATTAACTTCTGACAGAGATGGTCATATCATTTGTTTTGGGACAAACCCTTTAGGATCTAGTGCTCAAGACCCACTCCTTGTCAGGTGGTCGAATAGAGATAGCAAAGTTAATTGGGATATTGATGCAAGTACAACAGCAGGAGATATGCCTCTGGGGTCTGGGTCAGAGTTTGTAAAAGCAGTTGAAACAAAAAGACAAATTATTATCTGGACAGATACAGCAATGTATTCCATGACATTTGTTGGTGCTCCTGATACTTTTGCTTTTACCCAGATTTCTAATAACACAACTATTGTGTCGCCTAATGCAGTGGGCAATGTAGATGATGTTCTTTTCTGGATGGGAAGGGAAACTTTCTATATGTATGATGGAAGAGTTAGACAACTTCCATGTCCTATAAGATTTAAAGTTTTTGGAAATTTAAATTCTAGTAGACTTCGTACCATCTATGCAGGGATTAATTCTGAGTTTACAGAAGTGATATGGTTTTATTCTTCTTCTTCATCTCAAGAAAATGATTCTTATGTAGTTTATAATTATGGAGAGCAAGTTTGGTATTATGGTTCTTTATCAAGAACGGCTTGGTTAGATCGTGGCATTCGTCCTTTCCCTCAATCTACAGGTGTAGAGTCTGATCCTTATCTTTATAACCATGAAAATGGAAATGACAATGACGGTACTGCAATTGATGCTTATGTGGAAAGCTCCCAGTTTGATATAGGAGAAGGGGAAATATTTAGTTTTGTTGACAGGTTAATTCCTGACGTAACTTTTAGTGGATCGACTGAAGCTAATCCTGCAGCAATTTTTACAATTAAAGCTCGTAACTTTCCTGGCTCTTCTTATGATCAGTCTCAGGACAATACAACAACTAGAACTTCTACAGTTCCTGTAGAACAGTTTACTAACCAGTCTTTTGTCAGGGTTAGAGGAAGAAGTGTTGCTTTAAAAATATCCAGCGATGCGGTTGGTGTTCAATGGAGACTAGGCGTTCCAAGATTAAACATCAGATCGGATGGACGTAGATGACTTTTACAGCAGGGGTTCCTGTATTTCCAAGTCCAAGTGATCAATATGATCCTCAATATATGACGGATTTAATTCGGGCATTAAATTATTTAGTAGAGCAAGTGGGTAATCCTGGTCCATTAAGAGGGACTACTTTAGTATTAACGAACCTACCCACAAGCGGAGCACAATTAGAAACTGGCTCAGTATATAATGATAATGGAACATTAAAAATTGTATTACCTAATATCGGGTATGGCAGTGCCGTTACTGCTTCTTCCAGTATTGGGACAGTAACAGTTACTACTTCTTAGGAGTTAAATATGGCAATTGGTGATCCAGATGCATTTGGAGGAGACTTTGGTGGTGAGTACAGTGAAGGCATGGATGATGCTACACAGTCATTTGAGGGACCACTAGGTTATGCAATGGGTTATGGAGCAGAGGGTGCTAATCAAGCTGGAGATGTAAAGCATGGGATATCTATGTCTGTAGATAACATCCCAAATAACAAAACAGGTTTTGGAATTGACTATACATTAGGGGATGCTCTTATTGATATTCCTTTAGCTTTTCTTACAGCAGGAGCAAGTTTTCCAGCTAGGTTAGGAATAGGTGCTTTAACTAGTGGTCTTAGATCAATGACGGGGATTACTGACCCAAGCACTAACAATCCTACTTTAGCTAGTGTTGGTTTTGATTCTAATCCAGGAACAGGTCGTGAATCAGATTCGGGATTTAATTTTTCATTTGGAAGCAATCAAAAAAAAGGTGGAGAACAATTAGGTTCGGGTTCATCTTTGGCAAGCAATCAATCTCCTACAAGTAAGGGTGTATTTGAAACAGGTCCAGATAGGTTTGGTCCACAAGGAATGGAAAGTCCAGTTATAATTAGAAGAGTTGCAGAAGGAGGAGGCATGGTTAATTTACGCAATCAAGCAAATGCATTAGCGTCACAAGGGCGTGGTGGTGATACTATGCTTATGCATATGCGTCCTGATGAGGTGGCTGGTCTTGCTTCCTTAGGAGGAGTTACGAGAAACCCTGTGACAGGATTGCCTGAAGGGTTCTTGTTGCCTGCTCTTGGTGCGTTTTTGCCAGGACTTATGGGCATAGGTGGAACAGGAATTTTAGGAAGTGCTTTAGCAACTGGCTTAGGAGCAGGAGCAGGACAAGCATTGCAAAGCAAATTGCTAGGTGAAGATGATCCTTTAAAGAAAGGATTGATAGCTGGCCTTACAGCAGGAGTTGGCAGCGCAGCTCTTGGTGGTCTTAGTCAAGCTATAGGTGGAACTCCTGATAGAATTGTTTCTGGTTCACAAACTTTTGGTCCAAGAGAATCAATAGATACATTAGCTGACGCACAAGGTTTAGATCCTAAAGCGTTTACAAGAAAATTTGATCCATTAACAGGGATTGATACAACTACTAGTTTAACTGGAGTTTCTGGGATTGATAGTGCGTTATCAAAAGGTCTTGGTGGTTTAAGAAAAGGCGCTCAAAAAGTAACTGGATCTATGCTTAATAATCCGATTAGTACAGGTGCAACACTAGGAGGTTTTGGAGGAACTGTAGCTGAGGCTGCTTCAATGCCACAGTACTCTGGACCTATGCCTGGCGAAGGAACATCAGGAGGAAGTTACCGTGGTTCAGGAGAAACTTTCCAAGGTTCTCCTTTAACAAGAACAGGATTAGCTCAACAAGATCTAAGTCAGTATGGATTTGGACCCGAAGGAATGTTCTTTGGAGAAGGTGTCTATGCACAGGAAGGTGGTGCGTTAGGAAGTCTTGCTCCTATTACTGATCAGCGACAAGCTTTAGAATTGGGTGGAGGTCAGGTAGCACGATCTATGGGTGGAAAGGGAGGCAGTCCTAGAAGACCTATGCCTAATCCTTTTGGAGGAGCAGGGAGCGGTGTTCAAGAATCTGTAGGTCAAGCTAATCAATCATTACATGCAGCAGATCAAGCTTTAGAATTGGCTGGAGGTCAGGTAGATCAGGCTATGGGAACTCTTACTGGAAGTAGAAATAGTCGTACTAATCTTCCGATGTCTGTACAGCAAAGGATATATCCAAGTCGTGAAAAGTATCAACAGATGTCTGGTGGAGAACCCTTGGATTTTTATGCTAAAATGTTTAAAGAAGAAGGAGGAGTCTTAGAAGAAGAGTCTGTTATGGCTGAAGGTATGGCTTCGCTTCCTTCTGGTGGAGGAGATGAAGTAGCTTTGAAATTAACTCAAGAAGCTGTAGACGCTGTTCGTGGTGAACATCCTGAACCTGAAATAGCTATCGAAAGTTTTATAAGTTATTTTGGACCTGAAGCATTTAACAGTCTTCGTACCCTAGTTATACAGGAAGAGACCGCAAGAAACATGAACGGTCCTGATGGGTTAATAGAAGGTGATGATGGGGGCCGTGATGACATTCAACGTGGCGTAATTGATGATGGCGTTTCTCAAGAAGAATTAAACCTTAGTGGAGGAGAGTACATCTTTTCGGCTGATGATGTAGCTTTAATGGGAGATGGGAATACCGAAGCAGGGGCTAGGAGACTGGACGAAGCAAGGTCTAACCTTAGGCAAAAAGCCAGAGGTACTACACAACGTCCTGCTTATATGGGCGAAGGAGTTGCTGAGGAAATATTTGAAGAGGCTATGGTTGGGTGAACATTTCGATAGTTCCTCCTGATAGGGTAACAGAATGTTGGGAGGAAGTTGCTCCTTTGTTACAGCCTGCAATCGACAGGTCTGGAGGAAGATTTTTAATACAAGATGTTTATCATCTTGTTCGTACAGGTGATAACCATTTATGGGTTATGTTTGAGGATGGTATAATAGTAGCGTGTTGCACTACAACATTTACTCAATATCCAAGAAAGCGTATGCTTACAGGACAATTTTTAGGTGGAAAGAAACTAAGTCAATGGGCTTATAATCTAGATATTGTTTTGGAGAAATGGGGACGAGACAATGGATGCGATGGCATTGAGTTAACGGGTCGAAGAGGATGGGTTCGTGTCTTGGATAAACTGGGATGGAACCTTACTTATTATATAACGGAGAAAAATTATGGGAAAAGGTAGCGGTGGTGGGGGAGTTTCCTCTCAGCCTAGCAAGAGTACAGTTACTCAGTCAAATTTGCCAGAATATGCACGGCCTTATTATGAACGATTGTTGGATCGTGGGGAAACTGAATCAGAAACTCCGTATGATGCGTATGGAGGTTCCCGAATTGCTGACTTTAATCCTACACAGCAAAGTGGTTTTGACATGTCAGTGGCTTCTGCAACAGAAGCCCCTACTGGTATGATGGATGCTAAGGATTATTACTCAGGCATTATGAACAAAAGATATGGAGGAAGTCCTCTTCGGTATGCATCTCCAGGCGGAATAGGTGCAGCAGGTCCAGCCAGAACAGGTTTGTTTGGTGGAAAAGGTGGAGGAAGTAGGGGACCAAGAGCCTTTGAAGCTCAAGATTATATGAGTCAAGTAGGAGAGTATGATCCTTCTAGTGATTATCAACAGTATATGGACCCCTATTTAGAAGATGTTCTTGGCAGACAAAGGACGAGGGCTGAAGATATTTTCCAACAGCAGGCTGGGAAACGTGAAGATGCAAGGGTTGGTAGAGGAACACGGAGAGGGAGCAGAGCCGCTGTTGAGGAAGCTATGGCTCGTGATACATTTGAACAACGCATGGGTGATTTAGAATCTCAACAACGATCACAAGGTTATCTGAAAGCTCAAGAGCAATCCCGTGATCAATTTCTTAAAGACAGAGCTTCGAGGATACAAGCCACTCAATTAGGAGGGGCAGAAAGATTGTCGGAGGCTAGATATGGAATGGACGCAGCGGCCGCCGCCGCAGGAATTGATCCATTGTTGTTTAAACAACAGCAGGATCAGGCAGGTGCATTACAGGCAGTTGGTGGAGCAGAGCAAAAAATGGAACAGGCAAATAAGGATTTGGCGTACCAGGATTTTCTTAACCAGCGTGACTTTGATAGAAGACAGCTTCAATTTTTGGCTGGCTTATTACAAGGTGTTCCTGTTACCCCACAATCAGAAGTTTATCAATATCAAGCACCAGCATCTTTTGGAGGCCAAGTGGCTGGTGCTGGCCTTGGTGCTGCTGGTCTTTATAAAATGCTTACAGGATAATGTGATGCCAAATATTTTACAGATGCAAGAAATTTTAAAAGGTATTCCCGATAATAAGTTAATGGAGGAAATGCAACAACCTAGCGGAAGTGCTCCTTCATTTCTTGTTATGACTGAGCTAGAGAGACGCAAGAAAGTAAGAGATGAATACCAAGGAAGAATGCAACAGGAGCAAACAACTGTAGCTGAAGACATTGTTGCGCCTCAACTTCCTCAGGGACAACCCCCAGCAAGTGGAGGCATAGCTTCTTTGCAACCTCAAGCTGCTCCACCTATGGCTCCTCCTATGAGAATGGAAAGTGGAGGAGATATTTATATGCAGACAGGCGGTGTTTTGGAAAGAGAAGATGATTTTGTAAATATCTTAGGAAGAATTGATAAAGATTTATTAGCTCGTATGGTTGAAGCAGAAGCAGGTGGTGAGTCGGAAGATGGTAAAAAGGCTGTAGCATCCGTTATTGTTAATCGCATTCTTTCTAAAAATTTTCCTAAGACTCTTGAAGGCGTTCTGAAACAACCATCATCAAAAGGATATCAGTTTTCCCCTTTGAATGATTTAAAGGGCGATCTTTCTAAGTTAGGAGAAGCAACGGAAAAGACTGAAGATGTAATAGAAGAATTACTTATGGACTTTGGCAATCAAAACCCTGTAGGTAACGCTGTTTTGTTTCAAAACCCTGATTCAGCATCACCATTTCCTATTATGAAACAAGATAAAAGTGCTGGGAAAAAAATAGGGAACCATGTGTTTTATGATCGGTATAGTATAAATGATGCTGCTAATGACTTCTCTTCCTATTATAGTTCGACTGCTGGACAAGTAGCGTCCGTAGACGATGACCAGAAAATAGCACGAGCAATAGGAGATTTAAATAAAAAGGCAGAATTAAGTAATATTTTAGGACTTGAATCTAATCAAGCTACTCTTGCAAACAATACAGCGTTTGATACTGATCAATTAACAGAGGCACTACCTCCTGAATCTTTAGAAAACTTTGTTCCAAGGGGTGAGTTGCCAGATTTAAATTTAGCAGCGGTGCAACGGTTAGGAAGAACTACACCCCAACCTCCTGAATCTTTAGACAACACTGATGTAGGTCAGAAATTTGTTCCCCAGTTTCTTGGAGATGTTCCTAAATCAGTTTACACGCCACCAGTTAGGACTTCTGGATTATCTCCAGTTGAAAAAGGACTGGGAGCTTTAGGAAAGGGTGTTGGTTGGATGGATGATAGATTAGCGGATGCGGCAGGCTATGGAAGTGAAGCAGTAGATCAGCTTCAAAAGTTTTTAGGGTTGGCATTCCTGCCAGAAGGCCCAGAGAAAGAAGCTTTTATGGACCGACAAGATAAAGAAATTGCGGAAAATTGGAAGGGGATACAAAAATATCAAGACAAAGAAGGACCGACTGATAATATTTATATGTTCGGGAAGCCTCAGCCTCCCACGATGGCTGATGTCAATCCTTCTCTATCAGCCTATCCTAGTGGTATGCCTTATGATCCTAACGAATTTGCGGGACTTATGACTGGAGATTCTGTTCCTGGTTCTGGTTCTGCCGTGGCATCTTTACCAAATTTAGAAGGTGCTCGATCCACTGCTGAGTTTTTGGAAGACCCAATCCAAGCTAATATGCTTAAAGAACGATATGAAAACCAAAAGGCAGGACGGTCTCTAATTCCAAAAACTGTTAACGATCTCCCACCTGATAACGCTTTTCCACCTGTTGCCGCTCCCCCAGTTGATAACTCTTATGCCGATATGATAGAGCAATTAAAGCTAGGCAGAGAAGATGCTAAGAACATGGGTCTCCTTACTGCTGGTCTGGGCATTATGCAACAGGCTAGTCAACCTGGAGCTACTCTCTTAAGTTCTATTCCTGGAGCAGCGGCTGGTATTAAGCAGTATGGTGCTGATACTGATAGACTTGCTAAGAGACAGTTGGCACTTGCCACTCTCGCTAACCAGAAAAGAACTGCGGATTTAGCTGCACAAAAACTTTCTACAGGAACAGACTACAGGTTTGGAAGAGATCGATTGCTTTCAGCAGTTATGAATGACTCCAAATTAAGGAAACTGTATATAGGTTCAGACGGACAACCTAATCAAGCATTTGAAGAATATGCTATTAAAAAATTGATGAGGCAAAATACTCTTGATCCTACTGCTCAATTTATTTCTAAAGATATGACAGCGAAAAAAACGTGGCTTGCCACTCAACCTAGTAGTTTTTTACGTGGAATAAAGCAACAGGTTAAAAAGGCTAACCCAGATTTATCAATAGCAGAGATAAATTCTAAAGTTGAAAGTTTAATAAATCAAGAATGGGACAAAGCTAAAGCTAGGATTACTAATTCTGGTGGTACAAATGCAAAATCGAATGTTAGTTGGAGTTATAACTGAACATGAACTCAATAGGATAATCTAATGCCTACCTTGCAGATAGGAGAATTTTCAGGAGTTAATGTTGACGACTCTTTTTTACAACTTTCTCCTGAAGAACAACAACAAACTGTTAATAGTATCCATGAGCAATTACTTGCTGGGCAAACTTCTAGCGATCAAGTGATGGATGCACCGCCAGAGCAAGAAGATGATCAAGGGTTTCTTAATAGAACTGGAGAGATGCTGAAGGGAGGTGCTCAAAAATTTGCAGGGTCGAGTGCTTATGGTTTAGCGTCTGGTCTTAAATACTTCGGTGCTCTTCCTGATGTTGAAAAAGAATTAAGAAGCTACTCATCTGAACAAGAAGATGCTACTAAAGATTTAGACCCTATTAAACCTTTATTAGAAGCAGAAAGTGTAGGAGATGTAGTTTCTTCAGGGTACGACTACTTAGTACAGTCAAGTCCTTATATGGGAGCTATGCTTACAGGAGCTTATACTGGAGGTAAAACCGCCGCTGCTTTACCTATTCCTCATCCTGTTGCAAAAGGCATTACTATATTTGCAGGAGGTTTGCTTGGTGGTGCAGTAGCTACTTATAATGCTTTTTTTGGTGACAACATTAAAGAAGCAGAGCAAGTTAAAGGAAGAGATTTAACTGAGGAAGAAACAGAGGGAGCTGCTTTAGCTGCTGTAGGACAGTCTCTTGCTGATGCAGTTATTTCAAAGATATTGCCAGGAAAAGGTAGTCCAAAATTAATTACTAATACATTAAAAAAATTAATGCAGGCTGGTGGTGTTGAAGGAACAACTGAAGTTTTCCAAGAGTCTCTTTCAATTTTGCAAGCTAATGATTTCAACTTTGATTCTTTAAAAACTCCAGAGGCAATATACCGTTTAAAAGAAGCAGGATTAGCTGGGGCTGTTATTGGAGCGCCTATTGGGGCTGCTACAGGTCCATTTACTAGGGAACCTCCCCCAGCTACTGACGTAACTCCACCTGAATTGCCCGATGTTACAGAAGGATTGGAGGAAACAATCCCTGTAGAAGAAGGAATGGCAGAAGAAGATGCTTCCTCTCTAGAAACTATTGATGTTACCAAACAACTTCCTAGTGGAGTTGTTGAAGGAGTCTCTGAAACTTTATATGTTGATGAACAAGGCGAAGTAGGAGATTTAAATCTTGAAGATAGTAGCTCTACATTACGATCTATTAGAGTAGCAACTCCCAATGTAGCTCCTAAACAAACTTATCCCCCTGAAGTAATAAACAAAATACGAGAGAATTTGTCTCGCCGTTTAAAGGCTCGTGGTCTTTCTGAAGATGTTGCTCTTATAATAACTGACAGTCTTAATCGTTCAGAAATTTCAGGAGAGACGGAATCATCTCCATCTGAGGCGTTATTTACTCCACAGATAGAGTCAGCTAAAGGCGCTATTATGTTGAGCTTAGATGCTCTTCCAGAGTCTACCCTTAAAAATCCAAAAGAAATGGCTTCATATCTTGCTGGTCTTACAGATCACGAGACCGTTCATTCATGGGTAGACCTTGGTGTTCTTAATGACAAGGATATGAACTTTCTTGCTAAGGCTGCATCGACTGCCAAGCATTGGTCTGATCCTAACAAGACTGTAATGGAAGTTATAAGAGAAACTTATAGTGATCTTGATGAAACTGCACAGATAGAAGAAGCGGCGGCTGAAATGTTTAGGGGTCATGCAAGTGGACAGTCAGTTCTTAAGGGGCGACCCCTGTCAATATGGCAACGTATTCTAAATTTCTTCAGGTCTGTAAAGGGTGGGTTGGCAGAAGCAGATATCTATAATGCTTCACAAGTTTTTGAGCGTATTCAACTTAGCCCTGACAGTGATGTATCTGTTCGACCTCGTGGAGATATGATGGAGGACTTCGATCCATCCTTATTAGAAGAAGATGTAGAGGTTGAAGCTCCAGCAGATAAACAAGCACGAGTTTTTCATGGTGGTCCCAATGAATGGAAAGCAGAACCTGGTAAGGTTTTTGGTGTTCCTCGCTTAGAGTTTATGGGAACTGGTGAAGGCGCACAGGCTTTTGGTTGGGGATTTTATAGTGCCCAATCTCCAACAGTTGCAAAATCGTATTTGTCAGATGAATGGGATTTTTCTAAAGAAGATGCAACGCCACCTCAAGGCTCCTTCTACAAGCTCGACATTCCTGATGCCGACATTGAAAAGTATCTTGATTGGGACAAGTCGCTGAGTGAGCAGCCGATAGGAATTTTAGAAAAAATTGAACCAATGATCCGTAGTGCAGAGGGGTATAATCCAAGTACTGCAAGACAAAGTAACTTATCAAAAATGATATCAGCGACTGGTGCGTTACGTCCTGCCATTACGGGAGAAATTTTTTATGAAGGTTTAGCGCAAGATTTAGGTAGTGACCAAGCCGCATCCGAAACTCTCCGTAAAGTTGGCATTCCTGGTCTGAAATTTTATGACGCTCTGAGCCGCAAACCCAAACAACAAGTGCTTGTAAATGGTGACCCGATTGACCCTAGGGATAATTTAAGTCAAATAGCAGAACTGTGGCTCCGTGGTGCAAAAGGGTCTATTGATACCGCACTATCTGATTTAGAAGCACACATCAGGGAAACACAGAGATCGAGCTTTAATGTCACTGTTGATTCTCTTGGGGATGTTAGAGAGGTGTTGAGGGATTGGGCGGAAGATCCAAGCCAGATTGAGATTATAGATATAGAGCGCACCCGCAATTACGTCACATGGGATCAGGATG
>Ga0255047_10002769_pt1 | contig 11408 bp, 12 predicted proteins | sample JV7_2_1_MG_FD_183640 | JGI IMG/M metagenome (GOLD analysis project Ga0255047, IMG submission 183640) | Seawater microbial communities from Jervis Inlet, British Columbia, Canada - JV7_2_1 | ecosystem: Environmental > Aquatic > Marine > Inlet | place: Canada: British Columbia | collected 2016-10-06
GTAACCGTCATGCGGAGTGCCGGCAAAGACCTGCCGCTCTCGCTCATACCGAACCAACGGTCTGACCTGTTGACGATGTTCGGATTGAACCGGGCGCGAGCGATCGCGCGGATCCAGTCCGGATCGGCCTATCGCGCTGATCTTGGACAGGTGCGCATCGGCGATACCATTCGACCATTCGTGGCGCACGTGGCTGCCACCGGTTCCCGTCGCAGTCGGTTGCTCTCAAGACGGGAAGCAGTCGTGATCACCACACCGCGGCGCGCATACGAGCTGGCGGGCTGGTGGGTGATCGCCGCCAACGCCCAGCACCTTGCCGGTCGCACGATCGCCCCCAAAGCAGCGTTGACTGACGGTCAACTCGACCTGCAGGTCTTTGGCGGATCTGTACTCACCAGACTGCGTTTGATGCGCCTGGCAAAGCGCGGCTTGCACCTCCGCGATTCTTCGTTGTGGCGCCGAAGCGTCTCCTCCGGCCTTGCTGAGATCCCAGAGCGATGGGCAGTCACCGTCGATGGCGTCCCTGCCGGTTTCGGCCCCTTCGAGGTCTCTACCGAGGCCCTGGCCTTTGACCTTTGGGTATAGGGTGGCGCCAAGACGCTCTGGGGATATACTCGCCCCGCTCGCCCACTCCAGGCAGGAAGCATGGCCAACATTGTCGAAGACGAAGTCGACGCTCCCGAACCAGCAGATGACTGGGACGGGGCCGACGCCTCTGATGACCTCGGAGAGGCAGACGATATTGAAGACCTGGAGAACATCGACGACGCCGCCGACCTGGCAGACGGCGAAGAAGACGGCGACAACGCCGCCGAGGTTGATGGGGACAGTGAGGCACTCGAACAACTCGAGGCCGAAGAACTCGAAATGCTCACCGAAGATGAGGCGGCCGAGAGCCTCCCCGTCGACGAAGCCGAGGAACTTCGCCAGATTCGGCGGGCTGCGATGTCACTCGAATCAGCGGCCGATTCGGCCGCAGAAGACGAGTTCGTTTGCAACAGTTGTTTCCTGGTCAAGGCTGGGAGCCAACTCGCAGACAAACGGAAGAAGCTCTGTCGCGACTGCGCCTGAGTCGTCCGGGGGGTGAGCTCATGTTGACCGTCGCGGCGCGCTCTGCCACCACCGACGACACCGCCATTCTCGAAGAGCTCTACCGCGAGCTAGAAGGCGAGATGGTCGCGCTGAAGCCGGTGTGGCGTCTCACCGACGGACTCCCTGAACCGGTGGGCGACTCGCTCGCCGCAGCCATCGTCGCCGAGGACTCGGATGTCATCGTCGGTGAGCTCGACGGGGTTCCGGTAGGGCTGCTCGTTTGGCGCCAAGTAGACCTTCTCCCACAGGCCGGCGGCGAACGGATCGGGGTCATCGAGGTCATCTTCACCAGTCCGGAGGCACGCCAGGTAGGTGTCGGCGAGGCAATGATCGATAGCTTCCTCGGAGCTGTCGATGGACGCGGTATCGATCTCTTCGATGCCGTGGTCCCTCCGGGGCACCGCGAGGCCAAGAACTTCTTCGAGTCCAAAGGCTTCAAGGCACGGCGTATCGTCATGCACCGCGACGACACTTGATCAAGCGAGGTTGCACCCATGTGGATTGAGTCAGATTCGGGAGCCGTGACCGAACTGCTGGTTGCGCTCATCCAGGATGCCTGCGTAAACGATGGAACAGCAGATTCAGGGCACGAGGAGCGGGCGGTATCGACGCTCGAGGCCTATCTGGGCGAACCGGGTGAAGCATTCGAACCACACCCAGGGCGGCGTTCCTTGCTCTACCGGGTTCCGGGGACCGACCCCACTGCGCCATCCATCATGCTCATGGGACACACCGATGTTGTTCCGGTGTCAGCCGATGGCTGGTCGGTGGACCCGTTTGGAGGTCAGCGGTCAGAGGGCTTTGTGTGGGGTCGCGGAGCCGTCGACATGCTCAATCTGACTTCGGCGATGGCCGTCGTTTTCAAGGAGCACCTAAAAGGGGCGGCGCCACGGCTCCGCGGCGACCTCCTGTATCTGGCGGTTGCCGACGAAGAGGCCGCCGGGACCCTCGGAGCCCGATGGCTCATCGAGAACGAATGGGACTCGGTCAAATGCGACTACCTACTGACCGAGATCGGGACTCCGATGCTCTCCGGCCAGAACGGGGCCGGCCTGCCGGTGACCGTTGCAGAGAAAGGACCACAGTGGAGGCGCGTCATCGGCCAGGGAGAGCCGGGCCACGGGAGCCAGCCGTATGCCACTGCGAACGCCCTGCTCCCGGTGGCGGAAGCGGTGGCGCGACTCGCATCGTCCCCTGCGCCCGTCCTGATCAGCGACGAATGGCGCCGGTTCGTAGATGCCTGGGACCCCGGCGACATCGCCGATGATCTGCTCGATCCGGATCAGGTTGACGCCGCCATCGACCGGCTCGCTGTCGACGATCTCGGACTGGCCAGGTGGGCGCACGCTTGCACCCACCTCACCGTGAGCCCCAATGTGCTGCGTGGCGGGGTGAAGGCGAACGTCATTCCGGACGGAGCCGAAGCAGAGATAGACGTCCGGTCGCTCCCGGGTCAGGACGTCGCCGACGTGGATGACCACTTCCGCAAGGTGCTCGGTCCGGGCCTGCACGACGAAGTGGACATCATCACTATGCAGGCAGCACCCGCCTCGGGATCCCCGCCATCCGGCCCGCTGTGGGACGCCATCGGTGTGGCGACCGATGCGCTACGACCGGGGACGCATCTGATTCCATCGCTCATACCCGTAGGCACTGATGCGCGCTTCTTCCGGCGCAAGGGAACGATCGCATATGGGGTCGGATTGTTCGACGACCAGGTCGAGTTCGGCGAATTCCTGCGGATGTTCCATGGTCACGACGAACGTGTCAGCGAAGACTCGTTGGCACTCACCGTCGCCTTGCTGGGGATGACTCTCGAGGGATTCAGCGATCGTCTCTAGATCGCAAAGGGTCGCATCAGCAGGCCACGAATGGGCTTGGGCCTAAACCGGGTCGACTTCGGCGGAAGCGTGACCCCTGCGGCCGTTGCCTGCATGATCGCCCGAATCTCGGAATGTGGAAGGATGACGGCCGTTCCTCCCTCGTCGACGGCGGTGAGTGCGTGGCGGATCTCGTCTACATAGCTGGCGTCCTCCTCGCTGAAGCCAAGAACCGGCAGTACGAAGCGAGAGGTCAACCCGGCCGGGAGTCCGCCGAGGAACTCCGGGATGCTCTCGTCGACGACCGTCACGCCGATCGACCCCTGCCGGGTCACAATCGCGATTCGCCCGGCATGGATCGAGTCGAGAGTCGATTCGCGCACGACCTCGCACCCGGCAATGGAGCTCGGCAGAGTCACCTCTGCGCTAAAGACGCGATGAAACGCTCCCGCATCGAGCTCGATCCCATCCGTGCTCACCACCATCGTCATGATCCTCGGGTCGCCTCCGTCGCGCATCGCAGCGGCCACCCGATGGTGCCCATCGGCGATCAGAGCCCGCTGCGGAGCGAAGTCCACCGAGCCGACCGGGGTCACGATGTGATGATGGGTTCCATGGAAGTGGATCGATCCACCTGCCGGTTCGAGACTCGGCAGCGGCTCCTCCACCAGCGCCGTCACCGGTCGAATCTGCACTGAATGACGGGGACGGGTCTGAACTGCCGAAGTCGTCCCTTCATGGGGAATCAACTGGTCGAGCGGAAAGATCCCAACGAGACCCTCGACGTATCGACCCCCCTCGAACCGGATCTCCCACCTGAACAGCGACGGCTCAGTCAGGTCGTACTCGACACCCTCGACCGACTGGTACCTTGCCGGGTCCAACCTCAGAGCTTTGGCCGCCCGTTCGAGAGCCCAGTACTCGACATCTGAAGTGTGGGCGACAAGGGCAGCAAAGGGAGTGAGCATGGGTGATCTGTTTCTAGCCAGTCAGCGGCGTCCCAGCAACGTCGTCTTCGACCTGGATGGGGTCGTATTCCTCGGCGGCAACACCATCACCGGTTCCGGCGAAGCGCTTGCGGCCATTGCCGCCAGAGGCATCAGAATCGTCTTTGCCACCAACAATGCGACCCGAACGACGGACTACATCGCCGCTCGAATCGAGAACGGGACGGGATACACCCCTGATCCCGGGTCAATCGCAACCTCTGCAACCTCGGCGGTGGCTGCCCTTGGCCCTGACGACGATCCGATCCTTGTCGTTGGCGAGGCAGGACTCATCGAGACGCTTACGACAGCGGGCCGAGTCGTCACCAGCAGCGGCGCGGCGGCCACCACAGTGATCGTTGGGCTGGACCGAAGGGTCACCTACGAGAAACTCGAGCGGGCGTCGACCGCGATCAGGGGAGGAGCTCGGTTCGTCGCCACCAACACCGACGTCACCTTTCCCACGCCCGAAGGGCCAGTTCCCGGAGCGGGGACGATCGTTGCTGCAGTTGCCGCTGCCTCTGGAGCAGAACCCGAGGTGATGGGCAAACCTCACCCGGCGATGGTTCGACACGTATCAGCGTTACTGGCCGAAGGTGACACTTGGATGGTGGGGGACAGGCCGGAAACCGACCTGGCCCTTGCTAGAGCCGCCGGTTGGGTGACGGTTCTCACTCTGACGGGCATCACGACCGACCGCTCCGCCGTCGCAGCCGAATATGGCCCCGATCTGGTGATCGACTCCATCGCCGATCTGGTCCAAGTCTTCGCTCAATAGCGCGAAGCGGTCACCGCTCGTCCGCTGGCGGTGTTGGCGCGAAGCAGACGTCGCAGCGGGAAGGCCACAACCGCTCCGAACACAAACCCGGCTACATGTGCCTCCCAAGCCACTCCGCCTTCTGAAAGAACGAACTGGCTGAAGAACCAGATTCCCAGAAAGGCAACCGCAGGGATCGCGACGATTCGAACAAACACGAGGGTCATCACCTGATGGCGCGGGAACAGCACCAGATAGGCGCCCATGACGCCAGCGATCGCACCCGATGCCCCCACCAGAGGGACGGTCAGATCCGGGTTGGTAACGACGAACCCGATCGTGGCTGCGATGCCGCTCAGGAGATAGACGATCGCAAACCCGAGATGCCCGAACGCCTCCTCGACATTGTTGCCAAAGATCCACATGCTCCACATGTTGAACAGGAGATGGGCGATTCCGGCGTGCAAGAACATGGAGTACAAGACCGACAGCGGCAGGGCCTTCTTGGCGAAATGAGGAGGCTCTCCAGAGTCGTCCGTACAGACCCCGGTACGAATCTCAGCCGGCGACAGCGGCTCACCAGTGGTCAGTTCGCAGGCAATCGCAGCATTGCGATAGGCGAATTCGTCGATCTCGGGTGAGGTTTGAGGCTGCACCAATACGAAGACAAGGATGTTCGCCGCCACGATCAACCACGTGACCAGCGGACGGATTGCGGTCGGGTTTACATCGCGGATGGGAAACATTGCGCCGATCCTGTCGCACGACAAGGCGATAATGGAATCTATGGATCATACGCCTCCCGACGATCTGCTCACCGGGCTGGAAGCAGCCGACCCAGCCGACGCCCCGGAGATGGCCGACGCAATCGCGGCGGCTCTCTCCGAGCAGCTCGAAGACGACGACGGAGACGAGCCTGAGACGCCGTCTTGACGCCGAACTGGTGCGCAGGGGAATCGCCGGCGGACGGGATGAAGCAAAGCGCCTGATAGCCGCCGGCTCCGTGATGGTCGACGGGTCCTCGATGGTGAAGCCCTCCACGCTGGTGGCCGATTCCTCCGCCATCTCCGTGGCAGGCGACGAGGCTCGTTGGGCAAGTCGCGGAGCCCTCAAGCTGTCGCACGCACTCGGCGAATTCGGTCTCGACCCAACCGGGGTCGCCGCTTTGGATGTGGGCGCGTCCACAGGAGGGTTTACCGACGTGCTGCTCGATGGGGGAGCGGCCTCGGTGGCATGCGTCGATGTCGGATACGGGCAAATGGTTTGGCGCCTCGCCCAGGATGAACGAGTCACCGTGATCGACCGCACCAACTTCCGCACCGTCGATCCCACATCGCTCGGTGGCCCGTTCAACCTCGTCGTGATGGATGTCTCATTCATATCCGTTCGCCTTCTGACATCGCAACTAGCGGCGGTCGGCGCTGATGATGCTGACTACGTTGTGCTGGTGAAACCGCAATTCGAAGTCGGCAGGGACGGTGTTGGCCGTGGTGGGATCGTTACGGACCCCGCCGCCCACGCCGATGCTGTGCGCACCGTCGCCACGGCTCTTGCTGGTGACGAGATCGGAACGGTCGACGTTGCTAATTCTCCGATCACCGGCTCCAAGGGGAACCACGAGTTCTTGCTGCATGGTCGCCTCGGTTCCCCGTTCGAGTTAACCGAGACAAGGATCGCAGAGGTGACTGCACCATGAGGATCGCGCTCGTCCTGCATCCTTCTCGAGCAGTCGCCGCCGACCTCGCCGGTCTGGTCGTCGCAGCAGCGAACGACCTGGAGATCGAGGTGACCATCGACGAGGCAGAAGCCGAACGTGTGCCCGCAGCAGTCGCCCGGCCGGCCGGATCTCTCGCGGCTGACGTCGTGTTGGCCGTGGGGGGCGACGGCACAGTGCTCGAAGCCGCCCACCGGGCCATCTCGGTGGATCTTCCAGTGATCGGGGTAAACGCCGGCAACGTCGGCTTCCTGGCCGAGATGCAGCGCGACGAGATCCAAACCGGGCTGGAGGCACTCAAGTCAGGGGACTATTCGATCACCGAACGCATGACCCTCTCAGCGGTTACTTCTGGGGGTGCCACCATCACCGCTCTCAACGATGTGGTGGTCGAAAAGGATATGAGCCAGAACATCATCAGAGTGAGAGTCTCTGCTGATGATGAGCAGCTCGTCGAGTACCGGGCCGACGGTGTGATAGTCGCCACCCCGACCGGATCTACTGCATACACCTTCTCGGCGGGCGGACCGTTGATTGACCCGGAATTGAGTGCCCTCACAGTGACGGCAGTTGCGCCACACACGCTGTTCGGCCGCCCCATCGTCTTTGGTCCCGGCACCACTCTGCGGTTGACGGTGGCGGGCGACCGCGCCGCTCGACTCAACGGGGACGGTCGTGACTACGGCATGCTCGACCCGGGCGAAGGCGTAACCATTGCGACCGGGACCGACGTGGTACGGCTGATACGCCTCACTCCGCAGCACTTTGCAGCTGCGATCAAGCGGAAGTTCCACCTCCACGATGCTTGACGAACTCCACGTCGAGAATCTCGGAATCATCCAGTCTGCGACCATCGAGCCCGGCGCGGGCCTGGTAGCCGTAACCGGCGAGACCGGGGCAGGCAAGACGCTGCTGCTCGGTGCGCTTCGCCTACTACGTGGCGACTCTGCCGGTTCTGACCGAATAGGCCCTCATGGCGACGAGGCACGAGTCGAAGGGCGGTTCCTGCTCGACGGCGACGAGGTGGTGGCCTCGCGTCGCATCACAACCAACAGGTCGCGGGCCCACCTCGACGGATCGATGGTTCCCGCCAAGGCGTTGTCCGATCGATTCGATGGACTCATAGAGATAGTCGCCCAGCATGAACACGTCACGCTCGGTCGCGAGGCCTCCCTCCGTAGGATTCTCGATGGCCTGCTGGACGATGCCGGCCGGGCCCTCCTCGATGCATACCGTGCGGCTTGGACCTCCCTGGCGGATCTCGAGCGCGAGTCTTCGACCATTGGGGGCGACGAGCGAACGCTGGCCCGTGAGTTGGACCTGCTGCGTCATCAGGCGGCCGAGATCGAAGCAGCCGCCTTGTCCTCCCAAGAAGACGAAGAACTCGTCGCTACCTTGCGCCGACTAAGGCACGCAGGGGAAATCAGCGAATCTCTCGGAGCCGCCCTCGATGGGCTCGGTGACGACAACCACGCGGTGGATCTGCTGCGAGTGTCGCTCGATCAGACCCGTACCGCGGCGAAGCTCGACCCCGCCCTCGATGGATTGGCGGGGCGGATCGAGGGGGTCATAGCTGCCGCGGAAGAGATACTTTCGGAGCTCAGAGGCTCTCTCGCCGAAACCCAGCACGAGCCGGGAGCCCTGGCTGCGGCAGAGACTCGCGGCGCCGTCATCGCCGACCTAAAGCGCAAGTACGGGGCGACCATCGACGAGGTACTCGAGTTCGCGGAAACGGCAACGTTGAAAGCAACCGAGATTGCCAATGCGCTGGAACGTGCGGAGACCATAAGCGCCGAAATCGGCGCGGCCCGGCTGTCGGCGATCGAGGCTGGAAGGAAGTTGGCCGGAGCGCGGAGCACCGCGGCGACGCGTCTTTCGGACTCTGCTCGCGCCGGCCTCCAATCGCTCGGCTTCCGTGACCCGACGCTGGTGCTGCAGGTGGCAGACGCCGAACCGGGCCCCGGCGGAGCCGATCGCATCAGCTTGAGCTTTGCGTCGGATGCCGCTCTCAACCCCGGACCGGTGACAAAGGTCGCTTCGGGGGGCGAATTGAGTCGCCTCGTCTTGGCGGTGCGAGTCGCCGCCGGAGTCGCGGATGCACCGATCGTCGCCTTCGACGAGGTCGACGCAGGCGTCGGAGGCTCTACGGCATTGGCGATGGGAGAGCAGCTCGCTTCGCTGGCCAGGAATGGTCAGGCGCTGGTCGTAACCCATCTTCCCCAGGTCGCTGCTTTTGCAGACCGCCACTTTGTCGTCGAACGTGACGGCGCGGCGGCCACTGTGCGCCAGGTCGAAGGGCCGGAGCGACTCGCAGAGATCGCCCGCATGCTCGGTGGGATGGAGGAATCCGAGCGGGGCCGGTTGCACGCCGAGGAACTACTCGCCCTCGCCATCGAGCGAAGGTCGACGTGATCGCGCTGATCGCGGTGATCGCAATCGACGTGCTACGTTGGTTTCCCGAGGGACATGACTAAATATATCTTCGTTACAGGTGGAGTGGTCAGCAGCCTCGGGAAGGGCATCACCGCAGCATCCCTAGGCCGAATTCTGAGATCGCGCGGCCTGCGCGTCGTAAACCAGAAGCTCGACCCGTACATCAACGTCGACCCCGGCACGATGAACCCCTTCCAGCACGGCGAGGTCTTCGTGACCGACGATGGCGGTGAAACCGACCTGGATCTGGGCCACTACGAACGCTTTACCGGCACCAACCTGCTGCGCGATTCGAACGTCACGACGGGATCCATCTACTCCGCGGTCATCCAGAAGGAACGTCGCGGCGATTATCTCGGTGACACGGTCCAAGTCATCCCACACATAACCAACGAGATCAAATCGCGAATCCGGCGCCTCGGCGAACGCACCGAGGTCGACGTGGTGATCACCGAGATCGGTGGGACCGTTGGAGATATCGAGATTCTCCCCTTCCTGGAGGCGGTACGACAGCTCCGCAATGAGGTCGGCCCCGAGAACGCCGTGTTTATCCACGTGACCCTCGTTCCTTACCTCGAACCGTCAGGTGAGCTGAAGACCAAGCCGACACAGCACAGCGTCGCCGAACTCCGCAGTCGGGGGATCACTCCTCAAGCGATAATTGTCCGTTCCACGGCCCCGGTCGACGATGCGGAGCGGCGCAAGATCAGCCTGTTCTGCGACGTTCCGCTCCATGCCGTCATCAATGCGCCCGACGCCGAGAATATCTACGGAGTCGTACTCGGGCTGCACGAAGGCGGACTGGACCAAGTGGTCTGCGACTGGCTCGATCTCGACGTTCCGGAACCGGATCTCGACAGCTGGCGGACGCTGGTGGACCAGATGGCCAACGCCACCGAAGAGGTGACGATTGCCCTCGTCGGCAAGTACATCGACCTGCCCGACGCCTACCTCTCTGTAGTAGAGGCCCTCCGCCATGGCGCCCTAGGCAACAATGCGAAACTCGATCTGCGCTGGGTGGCGGCAGACGACATGGAAGGGATGCTGGGTACGCCACAGCTCGCCGATGTCGATGGCGTGGTGGTCCCGGGTGGATTCGGGGTCCGTGGCATCGAGGGAAAGATCCAAGCGGCAAGGTTCGCCCGCGAGTCCGGGATCCCCTTTCTCGGCCTTTGCCTCGGATTGCAGTGCGCGGTGATCGAGTACTCACGGAGCAAACTCGGCCTGGCCGACGCCAATTCGGCCGAGTTCGATCCAACGACGCTGCACCCGGTGATCGATCTCATGGATTCCCAGCAAGACGTCGAGGACATGGGCGGAACAATGCGCCTGGGGTTGTATGCGGCGCGCCTCGCAGATGGCTCACACTCACGGCGCCTATACGGTGAGGAGCTGATCTATGAACGGCACCGACACCGCTACGAAGTCAACAACAAATACCGCCAGGATCTCGAAGAGGCCGGGATGATCCTGGCCGGCGTGTCACCAGATGAGCAGCTCGTCGAGATCATTGAACTCCCGGACCACCCGTTCTTTGTCGGTTCTCAGTTCCACCCCGAATTCAAGTCAAGACCCGACGATCCGCACCCCTTGTTCCGCGGCTTTATCGAGGCCGCTCTGAAAAGACGCCGTTCCGTCACCGTGGAACCGACTCCGATCGACGAGAGGGTGCAGGAGCGCACGTAGCGGGTGAGGGCCCATGGTGACCGAGACCCAGATCGTCGACTACCTGGACGTTCTCTTCGTCGAGCAAGGTCTTTCTGCGGCCACGATCTCGGCCTATCGCCGTGATCTCAGCCAGTACGCCGCCTTTCTGGACGACCGGGAGCCCGACCCGGATCTTCTTTCCGCGTTCGTGGCGTCCTTGGCTGCCAAGAAGCTTGCCGCCTCGACCATCGCCCGCAAGATCGCCGCCGTCCGCGGACTGCATCGCCATCTCGTCACCGAAGGGAGATCTGCCACGGATCCCACAGCCTTGCTGGAGTCACCGAGGCGCGATCGCCCACTGCCGAAGGCACTCCAAGTCGATCAGGTGCTTGCACTTCTCGACTCGCCGGACGGCACAACCCGAGCCGGGGCGCGGGACTCGGCAATTCTCGAATTCCTGTACGCCACAGGGGCGCGCGTCTCAGAGGCTGTCGCAATCGATGAGCTCGACCTCGATCTGGATGAACGCTCTGCGATCCTCACCGGCAAGGGGAACAAACAGCGTCTGGTGCCCGTCGGAAATGCGGCGGTCGAGGCAATTCGGCGGTGGATGCCGGAGCGTGCCGCGTTGCGCCACATCGCATCCGGGTCGGCCGTATTCCTGAGTTTGCGAGGCTCGCGGATCAGCAGGCAGACGGTATGGACGATCGTCGGCAAACACGCCGAGCGCGTTGGCATACCGCGCTCCCAGGTGTCCCCGCATGTCCTGCGTCATAGTGCCGCGACTCACATGGTCGAGGGCGGAGCAGACCTGAGAACCGTCCAGGAGCTGCTGGGGCACGCTACGATCGCTACCACGCAGATTTACACGCGGGTGTCTCCGCAACACCTCCTGGAGGTGTACGCAACGTCTCATCCCCGCAGCTGACAATTGAACCCGAATCAACGGGAGTCACGAT
>Ga0255047_10002771_pt1 | contig 11401 bp, 9 predicted proteins | sample JV7_2_1_MG_FD_183640 | JGI IMG/M metagenome (GOLD analysis project Ga0255047, IMG submission 183640) | Seawater microbial communities from Jervis Inlet, British Columbia, Canada - JV7_2_1 | ecosystem: Environmental > Aquatic > Marine > Inlet | place: Canada: British Columbia | collected 2016-10-06
GACGTGGTAGCCGCGGGCGACGCTGACGACCTCACGGTGGTCTACGCGTTCGGAACGTTGATCGGTGAGGGACCCGACGGCGCCGATTTCGAAGGGGTTCGCTTCATCGATCGTTTCACCCTCCGAGCCGGCAAAATCGTCGACCAGAAGGTGTGGAACGATCTCGCCGAAGAGGGAGTCGTTCCAGGGCAACGAACCCTCTAGAGTGTCGGCGCTATACGCCGCCCGGAGCCCGTTACCCACGAAGAAAGAGCCATGGCCGAGAACCTCATCAACAGATCGACCCGCACGATCGGAACCGCCGGTATCGAGGTAGGTCCCCTGTCGTTTGGTCTGTGGCGATTCACGACACCAGATGTGGCGCGGGCCCAGGGGCTCATCGAGGCCGCTCTCGATGCCGAAATGAATCTGATCGACACCGCCGACGTGTATGGGTTCGACTGGGGAGGCACGGGGTTCGGAGCGGTCGAGGAACTGCTCGGCCGCGTTCTCGCCGCAGCTCCGGAGCTGAGAGACAGGATGATCCTGGCCACCAAGGGCGGAATTCGCCCGCCCACCCCTTACGACTCGAGCAGCCGAGCCCTGCGCCAAGCATGTGAAGACTCACTCCGTCGACTCGGTGTCGACCAGATCGACATCTACCTGATCCATCGAGCGGACATGCTCACACACCCGGCCGAGGTGGCCGAGACCCTCACTGGCCTGCGCGACGAAGGAAAGATTCGAGAAGTGGGCGTATCGAATCACACACCCGCCCAGACAGCCGCTCTCCAAGCCCATCTCGACTTCCCGATCGGGGTCAATCAGCTCGAGTTCTCCGCCGCGGTCATCACTCCGATGCGAGACGGCTCGTTCGACCAGGCGATGGAGCTCGACATCGCCACCATGGCGTGGAGCCCGCTCGCCGGAGGCCGCCTCGCCACCGGTGAGGGCGTCCGTCCCGAACTCGTCGACACCCTCGACCGGCTCGCGGAGCGAGAGGGCGTGGCTCGCTCGGTGGTGGCACTCGCCTTCGTGCTTGCCCACCCATCCCGACCCATCACCATCATCGGAACCCAGACGCCCGATCGGATCACGGAAGCCCGGGCTGCACTCGGGATCACGCTGGACCGCAACGACGTCTACGACATCATCGAAGCGTCGGAAGGCGTTCCGCTCCCCTGAACGACGAGTGCTCCGTTGGGCGAGGGCTACTGGTATGTTCCGAAGCCTTCCCCCGACAGATGAGACATAGACCATGACGACCCAACCCGAAATCAGCTGGTTCTCCGCGCTTTGCGACGACGACTACGAGTACTTGGGCGTGAGCGAGCCTTCATTGCAGAGCTCGTGGGAACACTGCCGAGACATCGTGCTCACGGCCGATCGAAACGGGTTCGACAACATCCTGCTCCCAGCCGGCTACACGCTCGGGATCGACGCATTGGCGTTCGCAGGCGGGATCGCACCACACACCGAGAACATTCATCTACTCCTGGCAGTTCGCATGGGAGAGATGTGGCTCCCCCAGCTCGCCCGCCAACTGGCGACCATCGACCGGATGTGCCAGGGGCGACTCAACGTCAACATCATCTCGAGCGACCTTCCGGGACAGGAGCTCGAATCCGAGCCGCGATACCAGCGGACCCTCGAGCACATGCAGGTGCTGCGCCAGCTGCTCGATGGCGAATCGGTGAACTTTCACGGCGAGTTCGTCGACCTGGAACTCGATCCCCCACGCATCACGACCACGAATGGGAGCTGCCCTCCCCTCTATTTCGGCGGCTTCTCGCCGGCCGCGAAGGACACAGCTGCGGCGGCAGCCGACGTTTTCCTCACCTGGCCGGACACAGTGGCTTCAGTCGCGGCGACCATCGAGGACATGCGCCGCCGAGCCGACTCGTACGGCCGCGAGCTTCGCTACGGACTGCGTGCCCACATGATCGTCCGCGAGACCGAGGCAGAAGCGAGGGCTGCCGCTCGTCGCCTCGTTTCCAAGCTCGATCCCAGTACCGGAGAGCTCATCAAGGGTCGATCTCTCGACACCCAATCAGTCGGCGTCGGACGGCAGAACGACCTACGGGAAAACGCCGACGATGAGGGCTACGCCGAATCCTGTCTCTGGACCGGTGTCGGTCGGGCGCGAAGCGGTGCTGGTGCTGCGCTCGTGGGTGATCCAGATCAGCTGCTCGAGAAGCTGGAGGAGTATCGACAAGTCGGTGTCGACGCCTTCATCCTCTCCGGATACCCGCACATGGCCGAATGCGACATCGTGGCCGAACACATCCTGCCGCGCATCGCCCACGCCCCCATGAAACCCGGGTTCTGAGTGAGCTGATCCTGACGGAGTTCTGACGAAGGTCGGCGATCGAAACCCGCTAATCGTCACATCTTCTCCAAACGTCGCCGCCTCCGAAATCGGACTATGGCGACATGAACTTCGCCACCACCACTGCCTCGCACGGCGCCGACCGCGGAATAGCGGATCTGGTCGACCGCCTCGGGACATCGGCACCCACCCTGCTCTCGGTGTGGGCCCATCCCGACGACGAGACATATCTGGGTGGCGGCCTCACGGCCGAAGTCGCGCACCGGGGAGGCCGCGTTGTCAACGTCACCGCCACCCTGGGCGAGCACGGCACCGACAATCCTCTCCACGATCCGCCCGCTTCGCTGGCCAAGCGCCGGGGAAGCGAGCTCATCACCGCCCTCACTGTCTTGGGAGCATCCGCGTCGACGGTCCTCGGATACGAGGACGGAACCTGCGCCACGATTGACGACAGGATCGGTGCCCGAAGGATCGCATCGATCGTCGAAGAGGTTCGACCCGACGCAGTCGTGAGCTTCGGCCCTGACGGTGTGACGGGGCACCCCGATCATCGGGCGGTGGCTCGCTGGACCGACCAGGCCCTTGCCGGGCGAGATGACGCGATTCCGCTGCTGACGACGGCAGCGGGCGCGGCCTGGCCCCCGGAGTTGCTCGAACGGATGCACCAGGTCGGCGCCTTCTGGCCCGACTACCCCGAACGCACCATCGATGACCCCTGCTGGATGATCGAACTTCACGGTGACCGGCTCGACCAGAAGATGGCGGCCCTCGCCTGCCACAAGAGCCAGATCGGATCTCTGCAGGCCGCACTCGGACCCGACGACTACCGCCGGCTCGCCTCGTCTGAGGCATACCGCGCTGCCAACCCCTCAGCAGTCCAGCTGCTCGCCGGCATCGATCGCCGGCACGCGGCCTGAGCCAGCAACCAAAACCAACAACAGAACAAACAAACAAGCAAGCAAACAAACAAGGAGAAATGAAATGGAAACCACCAACACCACCGACAAGACCATCGTCTTCCTCTCCCGGGGACTCGACGACGAACGGGCCACGGTCGCATGGACCCTCGCCAACGCCGGCGTCGCCAACGGCCAAGACGTAACGGTCTTCGCGGTCAGCTCCGGGGTCGACATCTTGCGCCGCGGCGCTGCCGATGTGGTGCAGATGAACCCCCACGACCCCTCCATGAAGGAGCTCATCGGCAAGTTCATGGCCAACGGTGGCACCGTGTGGGCCTGCCCGCCCTGCTCGTCGCTGAGGGGCTACACCGAAGACCAGTTCATCGACGGTGTCGCCATCACCGGCGCCGGACCGGTCTACGACCTCATCAAGCAGGGAGCAGCCACCATCTGCCTGTGAGCAGCACCGAGATCCCCCGTCTGTTCGGGGTACTCACAAACAGACCAGCTCGAACGTTCGCCATGACGCCACGTGCGCCATGGCGAAGGTTCGTTTTCCTCTCGTCTCGAGCCCGCGACTACTCTTACGCTGGTGAGCGGCGGGGGAAACAGTCGGCACCGATGATCTACGAATTCGAAGGATGCACTCTCGACGCCGCGACCCAGGAGTTTCGGCGAGACGACGAATTGGTCGCGGTCGAGCCCCAAGTGTTCGCCGTACTCGAGTATCTGCTCTCCAACCCCGACCGGGTAGTCACCAAGATCGAACTCCTCGACGAAGTCTGGGGCGATCGTTTCGTCTCCGAGGCCGCTCTCACCTCGCGCATCAAGTTGGCTCGTCAGGCCTGCGGAGACAGCGGCCGAGCCCAACGGGTGATCAAGACGGTCCACGGCCGCGGCTATCGCATAGTCGCGGCGATCAACCAGCGCGGCGGCGCCGGACTCAATGTGGCTGCGACACCGATCGGGCCGGGGGCCGCCGGGCGAGAACTCGAACTGGCCGCGCTGACCGAAGCCACCTCGGCAGCCTCCGGTGGCGAGCAAACGACGGTCTTCGTAACCGGGCCGGCCGGTTCAGGTAAGAGCACACTCGTTGCCGATTTTCTCGAACGCAACGACGACCACGATGACTTCCTCGTGATCCGAGGTCGTTGTCACCGATCCCGTAGCGGACCCGAGCCCTACTTCGGCCTCCTGGACGCGCTCGGCGCCCTCGCCGCAGTCGAACCCGACCTCGTGCGCGACACCTTCGAACGCGTCGCGCCCTCGTGGCTGGTCCAGCTCCCGGCCCTCGTCGACGACGACACCGCCGCCAGGCTCGAACGCCGCCTGTTGGGAGGAGCACGCCAGCGCATGCTCCGTGAAGGGGCAGAGGCATTCACCGCCCTCGCGCGGCTACAGCCGACCCTTCTCGTGCTCGAGGACCTCCACTTTGCCGACGACTGCACGCTCGATGTGCTCGAGTTGATCTCGAGCAGACACGACGCGGTCCCCCTGTTGGTTGTCGCCACCACCCGACCCGGCGCCGAATCGGTCGACGGCCTCACGGCCGAACTCGCACTCGACGGGTCAGCAAGAACGATCCCGCTCGGCCCGCTGGATAGGGACGCCATTGGTCTTCTGGTAAGCGACCGGTACCCCAACCAATCGGTCGAGCCCCAGCTGATCGAACTTGTGCACAACCGCTGCGATGGCAACCCTCTGTTCGCACATGAGATTCTCACCGCCTGGCACGACGCCGAGATGATCGCTGCCGATGACAGGACGGTGGCGGTGAACGCCGGCCAAGCCGAACTGCTGGCCACCATTCCCGTTGGTCTCGTCCCCCTGATCGAGCGGGCCCTCGACGCGCTCGATCCCGACGAGCTCTCGATTCTCGAAGCTGCTGCGGTGGTGGGATTCGAGTTCGATGCTGGGTGTGTAGCGGCCGGCCTCGACCGTCGGCTTCCCGAGACTGAAGTGAGCCTCGCCGTCATGGCCCGCCGGCCCGATCACATCAGCGCCACGGGAGCCACCACCTGGGCCCAGGGCACGGCATCCACTTCGTACGCCTTCAGTCACCAGCTCTACCGTGATGTGATCCATGACCGTATCGCCGCGGGACGAAAGGTGGAACTCCACCGCCGGGTCGGCCTCTCGCTGGAGGCAGGTCACCAAGGCACCGGGGACGAGAGGGCCGCGACTCTCGCCGATCACTTCGTGGCTGCCGGCGATGGGGCCCGGGCCGCCCGATATCTCCGTCAGGTCGGTGCGCAGGCCATGGCGAGACAGGCCCACGGACACGCCACTGATGTCTTGGCCGAAGCTCTCGGGGAGTGCGAGCGTCTCCCGACGGGCACCGAGCGCGACACCTTGGAGATGGTCATCAGGCTCTCCCTCGGCCAGGCCTGTGTCGGCGTGTCCGGCTGGACTGCCGACATTGTGTCGGAGCACTACCAGCGTGCTCTTGAGTTGGCCGAGAAGCTAGGAGCACCCGAGGAGGCGGCCAATGCTCGATACGGGCTTGCCACCATCAGCGAGATCAACGGCAACTACGAACGAACAGAGCAGCTTCTCACTCCCCTGATCGCGGCCGACAATCACGGGCTCGAGATGGAAGCTCACGAGTTGGTCGCCTGCTCCACGTTCAACCAGGGCGCTTTCGAGCGAAGCGAAGCGAACTCGGGTGCGGTCCTGTCGACCTGGTCCGAGGACACCACGAGTGAGGTGATGGCGCGAGTTGCCGAGCACCCGGCGACCTCCTGCAATTCGTGGATGTCTCTGTCCAACTGGTTCCTCGGACGCTCCGACGATTCGCTTCGGCGAGCAGAAAATGCGGTGAGGTTGGGAGAGCGACACCGGTACGCGCTGGCTATGGCCACCCAGCAACGGGCCATGCTGCACCAATTCCGCAATGAACCACGGGAGTGTCTCGATTGGTCGGATCGGACGAGGAATCTCGGGCGAGGACTCGTGTCGCGGGTGCGCACGATCCAGGCAGATCTCATGACTGGATGGTCGAATGCCGTTGGCGACTCGGCCGACCACGACATCGCCGCGATGGCTGATGCTCTCGACAGCCTGCGCTCATCCGGGTCGCGACTGAACGAGCCCTACTACGTCACCCTGTACGCCGATGCTCTCATCCATCAACGCGAACCGGCCAAAGGCGTTCGCATCCTCGATGAGGCCGACGCGGCGATCGAGGACACGACCCGCAGCTATTTCCACCGGTCGGAGATTCGTCGGATCCGAGCCAGGGCGATACTCGATCTCGATGAGTCCGATGCCCGGGATCAGGCGCGAGAGATGCTCGATGAAAGCCTCCGACTCGCCTGGGAGATGGGATCACCGGCCCTCGCCCTTCGCACCACCTGCGACCGTTTCGAATTCGAACGCGGGGAGGGCGATGCCGAGCCGTGGCGCAACCCATTGGCCGAACTCCTCGCACGCTACGACGGCCAGACCCCTCCCCCCGACGTGACCAGGGCCCAATCGCTTCTAGTGAGCTGAACGCTCGCGGCGTCTCGGCGACATCAGCTTCAGTACTCAAGGAGTCTCCAGATCTTCTCCACAAGGTCTTCAAGACCCTGCCCGTCACATCTCGCATGCTGTATCCAGACCCCGGAAACGCCGGGGCAGATCGAAAGGATCAGCTCATGCACACCATCACGACACAGACGGTAAGGGTGAAGGGAAACCAGCAGCCCACCTACATTCGCGGAATTCATCGCTCTGTTTACCTTGCCCGCTACGCCCGCCATACCGCCGCCCCCACAGTGGCCCCCGCGAAGCTGCCACTTGCCGAGGCAGCCTGACCCGGGCGACAGGGCACACGGCACCACGACTTGAGACCCCAGTCTGATCTCGACCAACTCTGAAGGATTCGCAGGGCTCCAAGTTGCGTGAAAGTGCCGGATGCTCACCTGCCGGGCAAGTCCCGACGGATCGGTACGGCTCTGGGACGTGGAGCGGGCGGCGTAGGCGGGGCTGGCGTGGGACCGTGCAGGGGCCCTCAGCGGCTAGTCAGCGGAGCACCGCCGGGGTGGCGGCCCCGGCGAAGGCATGAAACGCTCTTGTCTCCGATGACCGCCCACCCCGCTAGTCCCGCCCCAGTCGACGAATCCCTCGACATCGAGACGCTGCGCCAGATCGAGCAGCGCGTCCTTTGGCTCGCCACCCGCATCATCGACGCGGCCAACCGGCGGGGCGACACCGAGGTGAAGGTCGGAGGCCATCAGGCCTCGTGCGCGTCGATCGTGTCGGTGATGACTTCACTCTGGTTCGGCCACATCGGTGGCGAGGACAAGGTGGCGGTCAAGCCCCACGCCTCTCCGGTGTATCACGCCATCAAGTACCTCACTGGGGAGCTCGACGCCTCCTATCTCACGACGCTGCGCCAGCGGGGCGGGCTCCAGGCCTATCCATCACGCACCAAGGACCCGGACGTCTCGGACTTCTCCACCGGATCGGTCGGGCTCGGCGCGGTGGCACCCTTGTTCGCTGCTCTCACCCGCCGCTACGTCGACTCTCATTTCGGTGGCAGCCCCGATGCTCGCTTCATCGCCTTGGTCGGCGATGCCGAACTCGACGAGGGCAACATCTGGGAAGCGATCGCCGACCCGTCCACCCAGGGGCTCGGCAACTTCACAATGGTGGTCGACCTCAATCGGCAGAGTCTCGACCGGGTGATACCCGACATCGCTGCTCTTCGCCTGAAGCGCTTCTTCGGCGATGCCGGGTGGCACGTCGCCGAGGCGAAGTATGGATCCCGGCTCACCGCCGCCTGCGCCCAACCGGGTGGGGAAGCACTAGAAGCTCACATCGACGAGATGCCCAATGAGGCCTATCAGGCTCTCTTCGGCCTCGACGGCACCGCCCTCCGAGCCAAGTTCCTGGAGCAAGCCGATCCTGCTGTCGTCGCTTTCGCTGACAACTACGACGACGGTGGGTTGAAGTCTCTGGTGACCGACCTCGGCGGCCACGACATCGGCCTGCTGCTCGACACCTTCAAGCAATGCGACGCCGAGACTGAACGGCCATCGGTTGTGTTCGCCTACACGGTGAAGGGGTGGAGTCTCCCCATCGCCGGCGACCCGCTCAACCATGCCGCCCTCCTCACTCCCGAGCAGGTTGATGCCTTCCGGTCCGAGGCCGGCCTCGACGAACAAAGCGAATGGAGCCGCTTCCACCCCGACAGTCCCGCGGGCCGCGTCTGTGCGACAGTCGGCGGAGCCGTCAACAACCCCCTACCGATTCCCCGACCGATCCCACCCGTCCCGACCGCAGTGCGCTTAGCCACCACCACCGGCGCAACTTCGACCCAGGAGGCTTTCGGGCGGGTGCTGGCCGGCCTCGCTGATATCGAAGGAGTCGGCGACCGGATCGTCACCACAGCCCCCGACGTCTCGATTTCCACCAGCCTCGGAGGCTGGATCAACAAGCAGGGGGTCTACTTCCACACCGAACGCGACGACCACGGGGGAGCCGAACGACTCCTGAAATGGGCTCCCGGCCCCACTGGTCAACATCTCGAACTCGGCATCAGCGAGATGAACCTCTTCATGCTGCTCGGCCAGCTCGGACTCAGCCACGATCATCACGGCGAACACCTACTCCCGATCGGCACGGTCTACGACCCCTTTGTGCTGAGAGGGCTCGATGCCCTGATCTTCGGGCTCTACAACGACTCCAGGTTCATCGTGGCCGGAACACCGTCGGGTGTCACCCTCGCCCCCGAGGGTGGGGCCCATCAATCCACAATCACCGCCTCGGTCGGTGCCGAACTCCCCAACATCGTCTATTCCGAACCGGCCTACGCCACCGAAGTCGACTGGCTGCTGTGCGACGCGATCGATCAACTCTCGCAGGCGGAGGGCACCAGTTCCTACCTACGACTCTCGACACGCCCGATCGATCAGGCTCCGTTCGCCGCGGCGCTCGAACGCTACGGCGAGGCCGGGCTCCGGTCTCATGTTCTCGCGGGTGGATATCGGCTAGTCGACGCACCCGACGACGGCCGGCCCGCGGTCACGATCGTCACCACAGGAGCCATGGCACCCGAAGCACTCTCGGCGGCCGCCGAACTCGAGGACGAGGGCGTGCAGGCTTGCGTCATCCACCTCACGAGCCCCGATCGTGTCTATCGCAGTTGGCGAGCCGGCTATACCAGCACCCTGACAGGTAAGATTGTGCGCTCACCCAGCCACCTTCATCGCCTGGTGCCCGCCGGCGAGCGGCATCGCCCGGTGGTGAGCGTGCACGACGCCAGCAGCCATAGCCTCGCCTGGATCGGATCCGCTCTCGGCACATCGCAGTATGCCCTTGGGGTCGACCGCTTCGGCGAGTCGGGGACGATTGCCGATCTTCACGAAGCCACCGGCATTTCCGCGGCCAACATAGTGAACGCGGCCCTGATCGCGGTGAGTGAGTTGGATCTCCATGAAGATGAGCAGGTAAAATAGTACCTGGTTGAGACGTAAGCTCAGAGCTCGGACCAGTCGGCCCAATCTGCTCCCCAGAAATGGTATTATTTTACCTGCCACGAATCCCCCCTTAGGAACAGGTAGAAATATGCCTTCACCCTTGGAAGTCACAGTAGGAGACTGGGAAGAACGGGTCGGTGAGTCGGTCCGCCGAGCCCGAATCGTTGCCGACATGGGCCAGGCCGAACTCGCTGAACGGGCCGACGTGTCCCTGAAAACGATAGGCAATCTCGAACACGGGCGAGGCTCGTCAATGTCGACCCTGATACGCATCGCTCTGGCGCTGGACCGCACGGACTGGCTGGACAGCTTCACGTCGCTCCCAGCGGTGGTCGACCTTCCGCCACCCGGCCCCAAGACGGTCCAAAGCTCGCCACCCGCGAACAGGGCCCAGCCGCGCTCGCGCCGCTGGCGTCCCCCGAGCGGCGACTGACGCCTAGACCCCGCGGGGCGGCTACCGTCACCGCGATGAAGATCGGAGTACAGCTCCCCGAGGTGGAACGGCGCGTCGGCTGGCCGGAGTACCGCGCCATGGCGGAGTTAGCGGAAACCGGCGGGCTCGACTCACTGTGGGTCGGCGATCATCTCCTCTACGACCTCCCCGACGGATCGGTACGAGGGCCGTGGGAATGCTGGAGCCTGCTGGCCGGCCTCGCCGCGGTGACCGAATCGGTCACCCTCGCCCCCCTGGTGGCTTCCACCAGTTTCCACGCCCCCGCGATGCTGGCCAAGAAGGCCGTCACCGTCGACGAAATATCGGGCGGCCGCTTGATGATGGGCCTCGGTGCCGGTTGGAACAAACGCGAGTACACCGCGTTCGGGTTTCCATTCGACAACCGGGTGAGCCGGTTCGAGGAAGCCTTCACCATCATCCGCACCCTCCTTCGCGAGGGACGGGCCGACTTCACCGGTAGTCACTACGAGGTTCGTGATTGTGTCCTCGACCCTCCCGCCAGACCCGACCTGCCACTGATGATCGGTTCATCGGGGCCACGCATGCTGGCCATCACGATCCCTCACGTCGATGCATGGAACATCTGGTACGACGACTACGACAACGACCCCTCCAACCTGGCCGAGAAGATCGCGGTGGTCGACGCTGCGGCACGAGCCGCGGGCCGCCAACCGGAAGAAATCGCCAAGACCGCTGCCTTGCTCGTCAACCTGGAGGGCGAACCGACCCGCCGTGATTCTCGCAATCCGATAGTGGGCGCCCACTCGATGAGAGCGGCGCTGGAAGCCCTGGAGCAGGCCGGCATCGACCATGTTCAGCTCGTGCTTGACCCCATCACCATCAGCACCCTCGAACTCGCCACGAAAGCCTGATCACCGCACCACTCGACGCCGGCCGCTTTGCGAATCGAGTCGGCCGCACTACGGTGCCCTGAACCCGACGACACAGAGGACTCCAATGGCGCAGGTCGTGCTAGAGAACATCAGCAAGGTTTACCCCAACGGATTCCAGGCGGTAACCGACCTGAGCCTGAGCATCGAAGACGGGGAGTTCCTCGTGCTCGTGGGCCCGTCGGGCTGCGGCAAGAGCACTGCGCTCAGGATGATCGCCGGCCTCGAGGAGATCAGCGACGGCGAGCTCTTCATCGGCGACAACATGGTTAACGATGTGGAGCCGAAAGATCGCGACATCGCGATGGTGTTCCAGAACTACGCCCTGTACCCGCACATGACGGTCTACGACAACATCGGCTTCGCCCTGAAATTGGCCAAGATGC
>Ga0255047_10002773_pt1 | contig 11391 bp, 12 predicted proteins | sample JV7_2_1_MG_FD_183640 | JGI IMG/M metagenome (GOLD analysis project Ga0255047, IMG submission 183640) | Seawater microbial communities from Jervis Inlet, British Columbia, Canada - JV7_2_1 | ecosystem: Environmental > Aquatic > Marine > Inlet | place: Canada: British Columbia | collected 2016-10-06
TATTCAATACTTAATAGGCTTTTAGCTCCTTCTATCATTTCGGTTGATTGGTATAATAACATACTTTTATTTATTTATTTGAGTTACTAATAAGTAACCAGCTAAAGCCATTAACCCTATATTAATAACAATACTATAAATGTAATTTGATATAGGAAATATTACAAATAAGCTATTTAAAAAATAATATAATGCTATCACATACAAAGATAATTCTTTACGCTTACAGAACTTTAAACGCTTACTATATAAAGCAAGTGTAAATACTGTAATAAACATCACTAATTGAGTTAATAATGGATAAATAAATAGTAAGTAACTTTTAAGATTTACTAAAAATATACTACTCAATTCAATTAATATAATTAATAAGAATGAGAATATTAAAAACTTATTCTTTATGTCTTTTTTATCAATTTTAACCACCATTTTATTTAGTGCTATTGATGTCTTCTTTAATACTTCAATTGGTAATCTTGGCATAATTTTTTTATTTATCGTCCGTTTTTGTTGCTATGTATAAAAGTGTATTCATTTAATGTACTATTTTTAAATTATCTCCTGTCCTATAAAAATCACCTACACCTAGACCATTACTTATTGCATCTGCATTATCTGTATATTCAATAATATTATTTAACCTTAAAGTTTCAAAATTAGAACTACCATCACCTCTTATAAACCCTTTTTGAACATTACTACTATTTCTTATATCTAAAACTAAAGCATCTGTAGAAACAATTGCCCCATTAGTTTCCACGTATTCCCGAACAACTGATGTACCTAAATCTACTTGAACATCACCTGCATAAGCAAAACCTACCGCACTACCACCATTTTGATTAGGTGATATTTTCACTCTATAATTATCAGAAGGAGTTAACCCTGTAAAAGAAGCTGAAATTCTGTATTTTCCTGTTGATATTAATTCAGCAGACCATACACCAGTAGATGAAGAAAAAGCCCCGCTACTTGTGTCAAAATTAGTTTGTAAAGGAGAAACAAATGTAGTGGCATTCATTAACCTTATGTATATATTATTTGAAGTTCCGCTCTCAACTATACAAGATAAAACACCTTCTGCTCCACCAATAGGGAAATTAACAGATTCTACACCTTTTGAAGTACCTGTAGAAGTTTGGTCTATCTTAGCGATAGTATTAATACCATAAAAACCTGAAACTTGATTATCCGTTACTGTTATTTCTGCTTGTTGTGTCCAATAGGTTAAGTTAGCTAAAGCAGATGAACTTAAAATCTGATTATTTACAGAACCGCTTGAATTGTATTTAACGTAATTAACATTTAAGTTTTCATTAACATAGCAAGGTTTCCATTCATAATTCCCACTTGGAGAAATAACGCAAGTATAAGAACCTACACCATTCAAAACAGCAATCATTCCAAAATACTTAGCCTCTGCACTTGGTAATGAATTAAAAGTAGATGGTTTTAAATAAGATTCTACACCTTCTAAAATATCTACATTGTCGGAATTTCTCTTAACTTGCCAACCTGCAGTAAATACACCATCATTTGAGTTTGCTCTACCTGCTCTAAACGGGTTAATATTCGTCGACCCTTTGACTATCATATCACGCATAAAACCATTATATGTTTTATTAGTAGAGTAGTCGTTTGATTGAAAATCAACTTTTGAGCGACCATAAGATATAGCTCCTTTTATTGTCAGTATAGTTGCATCAGATTTTTTAATTTTTGTAGTTGAATTGCCATTGTCTACAAATATCATAGAATTGTCTGCGTCTGTATTTTCTAAATATATTTCTTCCGTTGCCGTTGTTTCAAAAAAAGTTGTTTGTATTTTTAAGTCTATGATGTTCTTTAAAATGGAAATAGGTTTAGGTGTATTTCCTGCTATATAGCACCCATTAATATCAACACTTCTAACAAAATTAGTTTCTGTTCCATTTCCTATTTGAACTCCTATATTAACGGAATTTTCAATATAACAATTATTTAAAGAAATCCCGTTAGTACCATTACCACCTACAATTATACCTATATCATTTTGAGTGGCTATAATTTTTAAAGACTGAGTATATGTTGCTTTTGAATCTGGGTAATGTCTAACATCTATATATCCGATTTCCATACCTACTAGATTTTTAGACAAACCTAATGTCCCCGTCCAAAAATCAGATTTAAAACCACAAGCCAAACCTAAACCATTTTCTATAAATTGATTGTAACCATCAAAAGTAACAGCGGTTAAATCGTGTCCTATAAATGCCGTTCCAAATTTACCTACTGATATATTTTCAAATATAATACCCCCTGTAAATTCCCCTACATTATCCAACCATACTGATGTGCTTAACTGACCACCACCCTCAAAGGATAGATTTTTAATAGTGACTAATTGTTGCTGATTTCCATCACTTGTTTTTAGCCAAGTTCCAGATGTTTGGGTACATCTTATAGTTGTGTTTAACTCTCCTGTTAAAATAAAATAACCATATTGTAAACCTTGTTTTATAAACGGACTTGAACCTGTAGAACCTTGTATATATCTATCCCCCCCACTATCTATATAAACACCAGCGGGAAAATATAAAGTACCCCCATAAGAAGATATAAAGTCAAATGAAAAATCAATAGCATTAACATTGTCAGTTAAATTATCGCCTTTAGCACCTACCCAAGAAACTATAAATTTCTCAATATCCCAAGACCCTGTTAAATTTCCGTTTGTATCAAAAATTTGTTCTAAACCAGCATCTATCTTGGTGTTATTTCCAACTAAATTAAAACCTCCTAGATTTATTTTAGAGTTTCTAAATTTTAAAGTAACATTTTGCGGTAATGTTTTATTACCATCTAATGTAATATCTGAAATAATTAACCAAATTCCCTCTGTAGAATTAGTAATTAAAGAATTAAAATCATTCAAGTTTACAACTAAATTATACCCATTTGCAATAGATTGAATTGAAGTTAAAAACTTATAACCACCTACTTCATTAGATAAATAGATATAGTACCCATCCTCTAAATTATCTACTGAATCTCTAACCGTAAAAGCTGTGTTATCTGATGGTAACGGTAATTCTGCCATTGCTAATGCAATAGAAGTAAATGTTTTTCCGTTTCCATCTACCAGAGAATCAATTAACATTGTGTTATTGTTTATGTTAATATTAGCCGTGTCAATATTTGATTGCAAAGTATTATCTGCAATTGTTCTATTAGTTATTTCGTTTGATAAAAGTGTATCATTTGCATTTACAACCGATACAATTTCATTTATATCTGATGCTTCAACTTTGTTAGCGTTAGCAACACCTACTTTTACATTTAAGTCTACTTTTGCTTGTATGCCTGTTATTTTTGTCATAATTTATTTTTATAATTCGTATTGTAGCAAAAATTGCAAGTGGTCTAATATTTCAAACTGTGTTAAATCATTTAAAAAAGGTGCTGTATTTTCTTCTTTTGTTTCAAACGTGAACTTAAACCCATTAAAATCTGCTAAATTAGTTCCGATTTCTTTAGTAAATTTTATTTTTACACCAGTTTCTAATCCTATTAATCGATAATACCCATTATTATCTTTTATAATAACCCTCCAATCAATAGACGCAAAATTTTTATAATTATCAGTAGGTAAATTCTTTTTTAATTGAAAATTTCCACTTTGAGAATATACAACACCACCATCTTCTTCATCTATATTTTCTGTAAAACTTATTTCGTTTGCGTTAATGCTGTAAACGGTTGACATAGGAAAATCAACTAAAATATTATTAGTTACTGTAATTTGTGAGCGTGTATAATTTACATATTCAAAGATATACAACTCACTCGCACCACCTACATTGTTATTACATTGTGATTCCCTATTAACCGCCAAAATACCATCCGTTATTTAAGTTCATATTCTTACTTGGGTTAACTTCATCTTGATTCAAATTATATTCAACTAAATCATTTAACCCTATCCATTTATTAAACCTATCAATATACATTTGAGCCTTACTACTGTATATTTGCGAAACCCTTTCAACTTCTCTATAATCTACGCTTTCTATACCTTGATAAGTGCGTCTAAATAAGCCACCGTTAGCCAATGTTAAAGGACTTATTAAGATATATGATGCTACACTTTGATACTTTGTAATAGGCTTTAAAAAGTCGGTGTATAGCTCCAAATACAAACCTGTTAAAGTATCGTTTTCAATATCTGAAATAATCTTATCATATAATTCAGTACCTAAAAGATTTTCAATTGTATCTTTTTGAGTTTCTAAAACAAAAGGAATATATTTATCTACATCAACATTACCGCCTACTATTGTAGTGGTTGTTATTTCTTCGGGTGTTACAAATAGTACTGCCATTTATCTTGGTTTTAAAAATCCTTTATTTGTCATATTTCTTGGCTCAACACTAACTAAAGTATCATTTGTTTGTATCTTATAACCTCTTCGTCTTGCCTCGCTTGTACTTATCATTTGTGCTAATGGACTGTTTACATCAACGCTTTTACCTTTCTTTAAATATATTACCCTATTCCATTTGTGATGACAATTTCCACCGCCTTTGTATAACCAAATCGAATAAGTATCTATACCCTCTGGTCCCCATCCTGCATTAACTACTTTGTTATCTAATTGCGTAATATCTTCTTTACGATAAACCTTTTTTGCTTTCATCATTTTACTGCAAAATTCTCTAGTATCATTTGATAACTTACCTACATAACGATATCTTACTATAAAATCTTCACCATCTTGCGAACTCTTTGCATTTGGTCTAGCTGTTCCTGTACTCGCAAATGAAACCTCTTCATTGTAATCAACTTCAATTTCATCAATTAAATCATAGCTTTCTAAATCTTCTTCTTCTCCTAAATCTATGAATTTATCGAGTTCACTTTTTTTTTTATTGCAATCGCAAATAGCACTTAATGCAACTTCTTCTTCAACCTCATTCTTTTCCTTTTCAATTACGTTACCGTTTTTGTTTTCTTCTTTTTCAGTTAATGGCACAAACATTAAATCCATATCCTGCCCAAAATAATCTAAAACCTCTCTTAAAGAATCAATAACAAAGTTTTGAATAGGTGAAATAACACGCTTCATAAATTGATGCTCTGCCATATCCATTTCATCAGCTGTGGAGCTAAATCCACTAGAAGAAATAACACCAACTAAGGAAGGACTTGTAATTCTATGCCCTGTTAAAATTTGTTGACGTGCTTCAACTGTTAAGAAATCCCATTGCTTATGTGCATACTCGTTTTTAATGCTTTCAATTGTTGTAGGGTCGTTGTCTCCATTAAATGATATGATAACACTATTCGCATTTTCACTACCTGTTAATTTAGCTTTTACTTTCTTTTCGTAGTCATCTTTTTGAGGGTCTGACCAATCAAAACTATTAGGCACATTGATAATATTACCTAAACTTAAACCATTCTTAATGTATTTTAGATAATAGTTTGCTACTTCTTCTTCAAATTCGGCATAAGGTAAAACGGGTAAATATAAAGGGTCTGGAAAATACTCTTTTCCTACTCTATAAGGTTTAGCTACAAATAATTCAGTTTCTCCCTTTTCACCTAATGGAAAAGCTGGATATTGTACAGGTTCAGCAATACGTCTACCGTTTACCATTTTCCACTGATTCTGCCAATCTCTACTGAACCAATAAGACGTAATATCTCCAAATTCATCCTCAATACTTGGCACTACTTTATACTTGTCAATATGTTTTAATTGGCTTAAAGTACCTTTATTTTTACGTATTACTTGACAAGATAACTCATTAAAAATTACAGCATCTGTAATAATAGCTTTTAAATCTTTTTTAGATAATAATTGATGAAAGTTTGCAACCTCTTGACTCTCTTGGTCAAGTCCTTTAACTGTTATTCCTTTTCCGTAAACAAGGTCAATAATAGAATTAATAGCAGTGCCATTTGTAGTACTTCCATAGTATCTGTCTATGATATATTGATAATGAGAGTTATTTTTACCGTTTAAAACCCACCCTTTATGTTGGTATTCCTTAACAGGCTCACGAATATATTTATTCAGTGTTACAAATCTTAAATCAGTTGTTTTACCCATTATAATAAGTGTATTTATCTTTCGTTAATTTATAATCTTGAATGTTTTGACTTGTACAAAAAGCATTTCCTCTATAAATTACTTTACTATTTTCTTGTATTTCTATTGAAAATCTTTCACTTTCATTAACTACTAAATCAAAAGTAATATTTAAAACCCCACTAACAAAAGTATAAGTATTAATCAATACGCTAGTAACCTTTGAAACCTCGTTAGTAAATTCTAAAACTAAATCAGTTTCAGGGTTAAAACGAGGTTGTAAAGTTATGGTATGCGTTGTATTTTGTGGGTTTAAAATCTTCAATTTACGCTGTTACGATTGCTAAAAATGCTGTTACCGTTGCAGAATCTAAAGTTGGTGCAAGTTTTTTGTTTTCAGCTACCAAAGTAACGTTATATCCGTTAAAATCTTGCTTAGTTCCACCACTTACCGCTTCAATTGTTGATGTTAAATTGAATCCATTTTCAGCACCTACCCAATGGTAAACGCCATTTCTATCTTTTAATACTCCCGAAATTTTACCCTCTGCTAACTTTTCAAGCTCATCATTTGTAGCGCCATCAACTTTTTTTAATTGGTTAACGACTGTTTGCGTTACAATTGAATTACCTGTTTTAGCATCTACTAATTTTGATTGTGTTAATGTGTTACCATCCCCACTAATTTCATATTTATAAGCTACTGTTAAACCTGCATCCATTGCTGTGGCAATTCCATCTACAACTGTGAACGCATCCGCTACGTAATTGAAAGGATAAAAAACTTCTAAACCTCCGTTTAAATTATTACAAGGCTCTGTTCTATTTGCGCCTATTGCTATATTACACGACATATTTATTTTGTTTTATAAAAGGGGCATAATTAAACACCCCTTTATGATTAATATTTAATATCCTATCCTCCGTAAAGAGTAATGTATTTTTGACCTACAACCCAAGTAGCCATAGTCTGTACATTTTTGATATAACGTCTCATTGCTCCATTTGCTACTTCACCAATTTTTAATGTAGAAACATCAGAAACTAAGTCAGCTAACAATTTTAAATAAGAAGGAATTGCAAAGATTCTAAAACCTACTAATGGCACAAAGTTAATTTTGTGTCCGTTGTAAGATATTACTTCACTTGTACCGCTACCCTCAATTAAAAAGTTTTTATTATCAGCAGTTGCACTTACTTTGTTATTCGCTAATTTAATCAATTGTCTGTCTCCTAATGGTGCAAAAATTTCGCTAGGCTCTGACATATGATTAATAGTTTTACTTGGTGTAATAGCGTACATTTTAGCATATTCAGCACCAATAGTGTCAGCTGTTACCGTTGCAATAGATGGTACCTTAATATAGTCACCTAAACCTGCTCCAGGAGTTGCTTTTGCATTTGAGTTATTGTATAAAATAGTTGTTGGTAAACTATTAAAATAAGTACTAGGCATTGCAGCTACTAATGTTTGCGCTCCTGCAGAAATAGAACCCTGTCCAGCTCCTGGAGTTAAACCTGCAATTAATGCTTTAGTTGCTGTGTTTGCACCGTTCCAAATCCAATTCTCAATAGTTTCACCGATTGCTGGGGCTACTTGAATAAGAACCTCTCTATCAAATTCACCTGAATTAATATTGAAAGCACCTCTTGCCATTGAGCGTTCAAATCTTGTACCTTTTAAAGAATTTTCATCTAATTGGTCTTCAAATTGGTAAGACACTAATGGTACACCTGTTTTATTTGCGTTTAAATTGATATCTCCTGTTGCTGAATCTACACCCGCAGTACTAAAAGCCGAAGCTGTTACTGTTGCGCTTGATTCATAAACGTCTACACCTGATTTAAAGCCTTGGTTAATATCAATTAAGCCTTCTCTAATTGTGAACGATTCAGCATATAATTCTTTTTGAATTTCTGCTAGTTCTTGTTGATTTTGCGTTCCACCGCTATAATTTACTGCCATTTTATTTTGTTTTTGTTTGTTTGTAATTGTTTAATTCTGTTGTTAACCATTCAAAAGTATCTTTGTCTAATTTTAATTTTTTTAATAGACTTTCTACTGTTTCTTTTCCTTTAACGTTAGATAAAAAATCTTCATAAGACACACCTTTTTCTAACGGGTTCTTAGTATTCTTAGACATTATCTTTTATTTTGTAGGTTATACTCCATTTTTTCTTTGTTCGACATCTTAGAAAAATCTACATTTTGCGGTACTGATTTAATAACCTTACTCGCTGGTTGTTCTCCTAATTTTACGACCTCTGCATTTAATGTTTCAACTTCTTTTTTAAGTTCAACATTTGCATCTTGTAAAGGTTGTAACGCTTCTTTTACTGATGCTGAAAGTTCAACACCCATTTCAGTCATAGCCTTTTTAAAAGCCTCAAAATCAAAAACATTTGTTTCATCTTCTGACATTGCTACTTTTTCTTTTTCCGCTTTTTTCTTAGCATCAAAAGCCTTTTTTTCTTCGTCTGTCATATCTTCATACTTAACAGCTTCTTTTTTGTCGTCCTCTTTTAGTTCGACTACTTCTTCTGGCTTTTCTTTTTTAGCCAAATTAAAAGCAACTCTAAATTCATTTACTAAATCTTTTGCAAATTCAGCTAATGTTTGTTTTTGTTCACTCATTGTTTCTTTGTTTAAATTAACTTCTTCAAGATGCACCATTGCATCTATACTAAATCCCATTACTTCGCCAGTCTTTATATAATCATTCCATAAGGTATCGTTTTCAATCTTTGCAACGGTTGCCCAACTACCTTTTTTAAAACTTAAATTATGTAACGCCGATTTATCTATTTTAGAATCTTCAACTATCCAATGTTCAGTGAAAGTAACCCCATCCAATTCTCTCCCATCGTGTTCCAATGTCGAATAATTTTGATTTGATTGCTTTATGTAATCTTGTTGTAATTCTAAAATAGTTTCCTCAGAAACTGTGATGTAATATTCTTCTTGCGTTTGTTTATTAAAACGATATATCATTTTATTAGGCTCTAAAACTAAACCTAATAACAAACGCTTTTCTTTGTTTATTTGTGAAAACTTTATATCGTTTTCCTTAGATAATTGTATCTTTTCTTCAATAGATAAATTGTCTTTTGAAAGTGCTACATAGTTACTCTCCATTGCTGGAGTAGCTACTAAAGAAATACCAAAAACATTTGGCGCATTTTCTTTCTTTTTAATCTCATATACCCTCATATACTATAAACGCATTTTATTTTAAATAGAGCTTGTTTGTACTTTATTTCTATTTGCTTGCTGTGCGGTTGTTACTTCAGTAGCAACTACAAAAGCTTTTACAGGGTTATCATTCAAACCATTTATACTTTGTGCTATTTGATTTGTTTCTGTGCCTTGCACTAAATTAAAACTTGGTGCGGGTGCGCTTTGTGGCTGTGAGCCACCGCCACCTGTAGCTGTATCTGATGTACTTAAAATTTGCTTAACTTGTAAGGCACTAAAAGCACCTGCCAATCCCGCCTGTACTAATGGATAAGCTGGAAATAATGCTGTAACAGGTGATTTTTGAGCAGTTGTATAAGCATTTTGAACACCCTCAATACCTGTTCTAATCGTGTTAGCCACTGCAATAGCCTTACCTAATTTAGATTGTCTACCAGCTAATTCAATTAATAAATTAGCAGTGTTATTTGCAATGTTAGATTTTGCATCCGCTACACTTTGCGCTAACTTCTTTTCGTCATCCGCTATTTTTTGAAGCCTTGCTTTTTCTTCTGATTCTTGTTTTGCTTTTATAGCATCTTCTTTTGCTTTTTGCTCAGACTTTAAAGCATCTAAACCATTCTGATATTCTTTTTCAGCCTCTAATAATAAGTTATTTTTTTCTATCTCATTTTCTACGGTTCTTTCAATTAACGTTTTTTGATTTTCTAATTTTGTAAGTAAATCTTGTTCAGCTAATTCTTCTTCTGTTTTACCAATATTTCGTAACTCTTGTAAATTCGCTTTTCTTTCATCTAATAAAGATGCTTCATTTACTATTTGTTCAGATTGTTGCCCCGTTATTCTCTCATTAACATCTGCTACACCATTTAAAGCATTTTGGTAAGCTACTTGAAATTCTATTCGTTGTGGATTGGTTGCTAATTCTGCTTTCGCTAATTTTACTTTTTGATTTGCTAATTTTAGTTCCTCTTGGTTTTGTTCTTGTAATATTTTACCGAGTTTTTCGTTAGCTTTAATTCTATCTTCAATGCTTAACCTTACATCATCTCTAATTTGCCTTTGTATTTCTGCATCTCTTAAATATTTAAACGTTAAACCTGCTAATCTTGCTTCTGCTAATTCGGCTGAATTTCTTAATGCTACTATATTTTCAGCTTGTAACTTAGCGTTTTTTATACTAACTTTAGATAGTTCTTCACCTACTTTTGTACCGATTGCGCCAACCTCATTAACAGCATCACCAAAATTAGCTACAATATCAATACCACTTCTTATCGCTTGTTCTCCAGCCTCTTTTATATTCTTTTTTGTTTCTTGAATGTCTAAAAACAAAGCTTTCATTTTGTCTTTATCATTGCCACCTAAAAAGGATTGCTCCCAAGCTAACTGACTTTGTTGTATAGCTAACTGAATAGCATAAAAACCAACTTTTAACGGATGTATTGCTAAGTTTAATAACCCTCCTAAAACCTTACCTAAACCGTTAAAGTTTTCTGAATTTTTTGCTACACTTTCATAAACATTTACTAAAGCATTTGTTATTTCAGAGAATACTATTGATGTAGTTTCAAAAACAGTGTTAACCGCATCCATTACCTTCTGATTTCTGCTAAAAGCAAGTGTTAAACCTGCAATCAAAGAAACTACTAAACCAATACCAGTAGCCTTTATTGCTGTTCCTAAATTCTTAAACCCTTTAGATAGAAAACCGACTCCTTTTGTAGCTTTTTTACTACTTTTTTCAGTCTTTTCTAAGCCTGTATTTACTTGGTCGTTAGTTTTTTCAGCTTCTTTTCCAACCCCTTGTAATTCGGTTTTAACATCTTTTAAAGACTTTTCGGCTTTATCTTTATGTACAACAATGTCTATCTCTTTTGTAACCATACTCTTTTTATTTTTTTCTTACCATCTTCTAATGTTGAAATATATTCATACATTCCCTTAGCAATATCAACCTCTTTTGAAACTCCGTAAAAGTCATTCGATTGTAGTAAGTCTATTATTTTTGGTATCATCTGCCTTTATGGGTTCTAGTTACACTTATGTACTTATTATTTATATCTAACGCTACATTAGCTTCAATATAAACCTCCATACCATTTGATAAAAAGTCACTTC
>Ga0255047_10002774_pt1 | contig 11391 bp, 13 predicted proteins | sample JV7_2_1_MG_FD_183640 | JGI IMG/M metagenome (GOLD analysis project Ga0255047, IMG submission 183640) | Seawater microbial communities from Jervis Inlet, British Columbia, Canada - JV7_2_1 | ecosystem: Environmental > Aquatic > Marine > Inlet | place: Canada: British Columbia | collected 2016-10-06
TACAGAGAGATTGCGACCGCTGGTGCAGAGACACCGGGCGCTCCGGCTTATACGTCAAGCCTTCTCACGGCGGAAAGCACCCAGTACACCATTGCGCTGCGGCCTGCGGCTGCCGGTGGAACTGACCCTACTGTCACCAGCGTAGACGCTGACGATGATACGGTGGATACGCGGACAGGCGTTGTTGTGGTCTGCACCAACGCCGAAGCTACGCAGAGCACCGGCAAGGTTGAGATCTCAAATAATGCGACTGAAGGTCTTGGCACCATTATCGAAGTCGAGGTCAATACTTGGTCGGACACTTCTATAAATATAGACTTACACGAGATTACCACGACCAACCCGCTTGACGATGATTTCACAGTACCGGGCACGGTTTACCTTTACATCACGAACGCCACCGGTGACAGAAACCCGGTCGGGTTTCCATTCACGCTCAACCTGCCCGGTGCGACATGGATAGCAAACGAGGATACGAACTTCAGCCGAGCCGTTGACACACCTTTTCGTCTTCGGTTTCAGCTTCTGGTCTCTACCTCGTCCTATGCTACACCGACCTTTGAGCTGTGGGCGAGCAAGAACGGCGGCGCCTACTTCAAGGTCACGACCAGTTCAACCGGAGGAGTGCAGATTTCAGCGAGTACGCACATCACGGCTGGTGGCGACACAACACAGATGCTCACAGGGGCACAGGATTTTATCGCCAACAATAACGGTCTTTCAGATACGGATGCTGATATCTCTGGAGGAGACACTATCCCAGCGGGGGATATTGTTGAGTTAGAATACTCTCTTACTAGCCCTAATGCTGACGTGGCGAACTTGGATACCCTTACCTTCCGGGTCCGAACGGGTGCTGGAGTAGAATTAGATACGTACACAGTCGACCCTGTGGTGACCATCACCGAGGGGGGTGGTGGCAGTATTCTACCAATCATGTTGCAGCACGGCTTACATACCGGAGTTTAAGAGATGGCACGACAAATTCTTAAAGGTTCAACCGATATTCAAGCCGTGGTGCGTATTGTTGACAGTACCAATGGCACACCCGAGCTAAGCGTTGAACACAACACTACCGGCATGGACATGGCCTATCGGCGTGAGGGTGCAGCCAGCGTCGCTATTACCGAAGTCGCCTTAGCCGCACTCACTACAGCTCACACGGACGGCGGCATTGAGCATATCGGCGACGGTTACTATCGGGTGGATGTGCCCGATGCGGCGTTCGCTACTGGCGCTGACCATGTGCTGATTCACGGCACCGTTACAGACATGGTGGTGATTGGCGAGTTGCTCCAGTTAGTTGATGTTAATTTTGAAGATGGCGTTCGCATGGGGATAACTGCGTTGCCGAACGCAGCAGCCGACGCAGCAGGGGGGCTGGCTATTTCGGACGCGGGGGGGCTGGATCTGGATGCTATACTGGCGGACACTAATGAGCTGCAAGGTGACGACGTGCCCGGACTTATCGCCACTCTTGACGCTGTTGTTGATACGGTAAAGGTCGACACGGCTGCAATTCTTGTGGACACTAGCACCACCATCCCCGGCACCATCACCACCATTGACGGCAACGTAGACGCAATTCTTGTCGATACAGGAACCACCATCCCAGGAACTATTTCAACTATTGACACAAACGTTGATTCTATCTTAGTAGATACTGGAACGACACTACAAGCAGAACTAGATGCTATCCAGGCTGCCGTGATAACTAACGCTGCTGGAGTAGATATTGCTGCTGATATTATTGCAATGAAAGCAGATACCGCCGCTATCTTGATAGATACAAACGAGCTCCAAACAGATGACGTACCGGGTCTAATAGCTACGCTTGATGCGGTTGTGGACACCGTGAAAGCTGAAACAGTTCTTATCCTCGCTGATACAAACGAGCTCCAGACTGATGATGTACCGGGTCTAATAGCTACGCTTGATGCGGTTGTGGACACCGTGAAAGCTGAAACAGTTCTTATCCTCGCAGACACTGCAGAGATTGGAACGGCGGGGGCGGGTTTGACAAATATAGGGACTATCGCCACTGTAACAGACTTGACCAATCTACCCACAATCCCGGCGAACTGGCTGACGGCCTCAGGACTAGCTACCGATGCCGTAACTGAAATAGCCAATGCGATGCTGCCGAAAACTAATACAGCCCTCAATAACGTCGGGTTCTTAATGGTGCTAGCCTCGGATCACGTGACAGCGGCTACCGGACTCGTGCCTGTCATGACGAGATCAATTGATGGCGGGGCCTTCGGAGCAAAGGACGCTGGCACGACCATTGCAGAAGTGGCAAACGGGATGTACCAAGTTGATCTTGCTGCTGCCGATACAAATGGTATAGAGATTATTTACAGATTTGCCGTAGCGACAGCAGATGACACCTTCATTACAATAAGGTTTAGCGCGTAATGATATTTTACCATCAAAACCGAGGGTTCGTAAGGCTGTCTTTTGGCTCAGGCAGAACCTTGTTCAGAGCTTCCCCTGCTGGAGCACCCGCTTGGCCCGTTCACCCATTCTCAGGACCCTTTCGCGGTCCTTTTGGAGGACCTTTCTAAATGTCGGTTCCTCATTACGGAGACTTCGCCGAAGATGATGTGGTCAATATCATTTTCAATACATTCACATCTGATGATCCTGCGATTAGTGCGACTGTCACCAACTTAGTTGATGCCGATATAAAGGTTCACAAGGATGGGGGAATAACTCAGATCGCCACTGATGGGGCGGTGATCGCTATAGATTTTGATGGGGTCACTGGTAATCACATGATTACTATTGACACCAGCGCTCATGCTGATTATTCGGTAGGGTCTGAATATGCTGTGAGAATAGAAGGGGTTACCATTGATGGCGGGGCCAATATCAACGCATGGGTCGGCTCGTTTTCCATAGAAAGAGCGGGCGGCATACTTGCCATTGCCAAGCTCATTCAGGCGGCGGTGATCACTAATGCTGCGGGGACTGATGTAGCTGCTGACATAATTGCTCTTAAGGCTGAGACGGCCCTAATTCTAACTGATACGGCAGAAATAGGGGCAGCGGGGGCGGGGCTGACCGCTATCAATTTGCCTGATCAAACAATGAACATAACCGGTAATCTGTCAGGTTCTGTTGGGAGTGTTACGGGAGCGGTTGGAAGTGTGACTGGGCACACTAACCAGACAGGGGATACCTATGCTCTGGCTAACGGGGCGGCGGGGTTTGCCGCTATCAACACAGACGTTGAGCTCATCCTCGCCGATACAAACGAGCTCCAGACTGATGACTACCCGACAACCATCGCAGCTCTCCAAACCGATCTTGATACCCTCACCGCCGGTGTCACTCTCACTGCTGCCTCCGTTGATCTGATATGGGATGAGGCGCAGGCTGATCATGTATCGGTTGGCAGTTTCGGGGAGGTTGCCACCGAAGTGGCAGCTATTCTTTCTGATACCGGAGAACTTCAGACAGACTGGGTGAACGGCGGGCGCTTAGATCTACTCCTTGACACAGCGGCGGGAAATGTTCCCCCAACAGTTAGTGACATAACAGACGGGGTATGGGACAGAGATGCTACAACAAATCAGACGGCGGGCACTTTCGGCGAAGCCTTGGGCGATCCTGCTGCTTCTGGCAGTAGTGTTCGTGATCTCATTTCTACTGCTCAAAGCGATCTTGACACTATAACTGGCAGTGACGGAGTCACACTTGCCACGGCTCAGGGCTTGTACGCTCCTTCCGTGGCTGGCGATGCAATGTCCCTAACAGGGGACCTAACCGCGACTATGAAGAGTAGTGTGAATGCAGAAATGGACACGTCGCTTACGGACATTCATCTTGACCATCTTATGGCTGCTGCTGCTGCTGACGTTATTGTGGATGGTTCTGTTATTGCTCACATGGTTTCAGCCACAGAGGACTGGAGCTCATTTGTCCCTAGCACCGACAGCTTACAAGCGATTAGAGACCGTGGCGACGCCGACTGGTCTGCCGCAGGATCGGCACCAGATCTACTCCAGTCCACCACTATTGCCACTCTCGCCAGTCAAGTCAGCTTTACCCTGACGGCCGGAAGTGCTGATAATGACGCGTACAACGACGCGGTAGCTATTGTCACAGACAGCGCCACTGCGACACAGAAAGCTGTGGGCTCTGTTTCGGACTATGTGGGGGCCACCAAGACGATCACCTTATCAGCTGACCCGGCTATCTTCACAATGGCAATAGGAGACACAATTGACCTTATTGCGAATGTGGCAGCCGCCACAGATAATGCGGCAATCGCCGATGCTGTGTGGGACGAAGCACAGGCAGATCACGTAGCAGTCGGCTCTATGGGTCTCATAGCCAGCGAAACAGGGGACATCAAGGCGGTTACTGATGCACTGCCTGATTCTGGTGCCCTAACAACCATTGACAGCGTAGTAGACGCAATCAAGGTTAAAACTGACTTCCTTCCCAGTATCACCGCAGGGAGCGCCGGAGGCGTCTTCATCGCAGGCACCAATGCGGCTACTGTGATAACCGGGTCTTTGACAACTGCCTTCACGGGCAACCTAACAGGAGATGTACAAGGAAATGTTGATGGCACTGTCGCTAGCGTTGTTGGTAATGTTGGTGGTGATATATCGGGAGATGTCACAGGTTTCAGCACTGCCGCAAAAGCGGAAATTGAATCTGAGGTTAATGATGGTCTTGTCGCTCTTAATCTTGACCATCTCTGTTTCACAGCAACTGGGATACCTACGCTTCCTGTAGGGACATTCCTAGAAGCTAGATCCCTGCCCGCTGCTTCCTATTTTGACCCTGCCGCTGACGCTGTGGCCACCGTAACGAGCGTAACCACTGTGACAGGTAACGTTGATGGTTCGGTTGCCAGTGTCAGCGGGGCGGTAGGCAGCGTAACTGGCGCTGTGGGCTCGGTTACTGGGGCGGTAGGCAGCGTGGCCGGTAACGTAGATGGTAACGTGGCGGGCAGCGTTGGTAGCGTAACGGGCAATCTAGGCGGTAACGTGGTGGGCACCTTGGCCGGGTTTAGTACAGCGGCTAAAGCCGAGATAAACACCGAGGTTTCTGACGTCTTGACTGTTGACACCAACCCAGAGCCTTCGGCTATTCCAGCGGCAAACGCGAGCATAGCTTCGAAGATAGGTTGGCTGTATACATTAGGGCGTAATCGTATTACGCAGACGGCGACTACACAGACACTGAAGGCAGATGATACGACCACAACCATAGCTTCGGCAGCCCTTTCTGATTCGGCGGGCACCGCGACTAGAGGAGAATGGAGCTAGTGGCCATAGATACAAGGGATAAGCGTTTTGCTATGATTGGCTTTGCCAGTCCCGTGCCTATGATGATGGAAAACCCTGACGCTACTGACGATGCCGCAGGTCGTGTGATGGGGTTGAACCTTTATCCAGGTATAACGCTCCAAGATAAAATTCGCACCCTGCTATCGGGAGTCACACAAAGCCCCGGTGTTGGAGATAGGAATGTGTGGCTTGAGGAAGGCCTAGGAGAACAAACTTCTGTTGATCGTAAAAACTGGGTGCTTCTATAATGGCAACAAGTGGAACAACTACCTTCAGGTTAGATGTTGAAGAGATCATCACGGAATCTTATGAACGCGGTGGTGTTGATGCTCAGCTCCTTACCGGGTACCAAGCGAGATCGGCTAGACGGAGCCTTAATCTTCTGTTTAGTGAATGGTCTGTTAGGGGGATTAACCTTTGGACTCTGGATAAAGTTTCACAGGCCTTGGTCGCTGGAACAATCACTTATACTCTTCCTGAAGGAACTATCGACGCTTTGGAGCCAGCTCTCAAGCGGAGTGGTGTAGACACTGAGCTAATGCGGATTAGCCTGAGTGAGTATCAGGCGCTGCCAGATAAAACTGTTCAGGGTCTTGCCAGTTCGTACTTCATAGATCGACAGTACACCCCTATTCTTTATCTATGGCCGGTGCCGGAAAACAGCACCGACACATTTGAATACTGGGCTCTCCGACAAATGGAGGACATAACGGCTTCGGGGCAGGATGCGGATGTCCCCTATAGGTGGACTGAGGCTATGTGCGCGGGTCTGGCGAGTAAGTTGTACATGAAAAGAAAAGACATGGACCCGAATAGGGCCGCGATCATGGACGCTAAAGCCGAAGACCAGTTTAAGAAGGCTGAAATGGAAGAGCGGGATAAAGCTGATCTTCAGATTGTGATAGGCACCTAATGGCGAGAAAATACGCGAGGGGCACCTATTCAAAGGCCATGTGTGATAGATGTGGGTTTAAAGTGCCGTATCTTTCTTTACGGCCAGAATGGACAGGCTTTCGTGTTTGTGGTGAGTGCTGGGAGCCAAAACATCCTCAGCTAGAACCCCGCAGTGCTCATGATCCACAGGCGCTTAAACATCCTCGCCCAGATAGGGACGTTGACTAATGAACTACACAACTCTTCTTCAGCAGATACAGGACTATTGCGAGGATGATAGCGCGGAGTTTATTGCCGAGATACCGCAGATCATTACAAATGCCGAACACCGTATTTTTCGTGATGTGTCCGAACTACCTGCTTTTCGCACATCCGCCACGGGAACGTTCGTCGCGGGTACCAGAACATTTGCACAGCCCGCTGATCTTAGGACCACAAGAGCACTAGCGATAACAGTTTCTGGGGAAGTAGTATTTTTAGAAAAGAGAATAGACACTTATATTCTTGACTATTCCCCAACAACCACGCAGTCACAACCCAAGTTCTATGCAGAAGTGAACGAAACAAACTATATCCTAGGGCCGGTGCCTGATCAAAATTACGCCTATGAAGTATACTACCGCAGAGAGCCTTCCGGCCTTTCGGTGAGTAACTTGAATACGGAAGTTGGTGATAATCATGAAGACCTTCTCATGTTCGCCTGCCTTGCCTACGGGGAAGAGTTTCTGCAAAATGACGTAGAGCAGGCTAAGTGGGAAGGTGAATACGGCAAGGTGAAAGAAGCCACAAATCTCGAGGTACGGAGAAGGTACCAAACTGAATACGGAGTAACCTCATGAGCAGTACCTATTCGACACTTCTTCGTATTGAGTTGATGGGTAGTGGTGACCAGTCAGACACATGGGGGACGACTAATAACCGGAACCTTGGCACCCTGATAGAAGCAGCCATCGCGGGTTCTGCGGCAATCACGTTTAGTGGTGATTCTGATTACACCCTGACCACGGCCAACGGCACCGCTGACGAAGCTAGAAATATATTCTTGGTGATTGCAGATGGGGTGATAACTGTCACCCGTAACTTAATTGTTCCCACGTCAACCAAGCTGTACTTTGTCACTAATAACAACACTTTTGCGGTGACCGTAAAGACGAGCGCAGGCACGGGCATAGCCGTCCCTTCGGGAGACAGCATGTGTCTCAAGTGTGACGGGACAAACGTTGTTGAAGCAATTAACAACTTCGCCGCTTTAACGATTGCGGGAACGGCAGCCCTTACGGCCTCCAGTACAGCTACACTGACCAATAAGACAATTGATGCCAGCGGCACCGGCAACGTGATAACCAATATCAACGCTAGTGAATTAGGGGTCACAGCCGGTACCGCTGAGGCAAGTAAGGCGTTGGTCTTAGATGCTTCAGCTAACTTAACCAGCGGTATCAATGATCTGTACGTCGATAATGACCTACTTGTCGCAACTAATATCAAACATGTGGGTGATGTCAACAACCTTATCCTGTTTGGCACGGACACTCAGAGCTACGAAACTGGGGGGACCTCCAGGCTAGATATTTCTGACTCTGGGGTCCGCTTAGGCGCGGCTAATGCTCGCGTTACCACGATCCTTGATGACGATGCAATGACAGCTAACAGCGCCACAGCTTTAGTCTCTCAGCAAAGCCTCGTAGCGTATGTGACGTCGGGCACGCTAACCCTGACAAATAAGACCCTGACCTCACCTGTCATTGAAGGTGGGACTATTGGAGCAACCACCCCGGCGACCGAAGCCAGTGTAGACAATCTTAAGTTAGATGGCAACACGCTTTCTTCCACCAACACCGATGGCAACATTAACATCACCCCCAATGGGGACGGGGTAATAGATGTCACAGGTGCCGCGAGACAGAGTACGCTCATTGCCTTAACGAGCTCCAGTAACTCTGTTGCGGTAAACTTAGCAGAAGGCTGCTTCTTTCAGATAGCTGCTCTTGCAGAAATTACGACAATTGCAAATCCCACTAATGTGGGACCGGGACAGTCAGGCAGCATTTGGATTGTACACGCAGCAGGCAGCAATACCGTCGCTTACGGGAGCAGTTGGAAATTTGCGGGAGGATCAGCCCCTACCGCTTCCACAACTGACACGCAGATAGACAGACTAGACTATGTCGTCCGGACTTCTACGCACATTGATGCCTCCCTCGCCACAAACGTATCGTAGGATAACAGCATGAAAATAGCAAAACTCACCCATGATGGGGAGCGGTTTAGTGTCCCTGTACAGGAAATATATCCCCATGAACAAGGGGTCAAAGGGCCAAACGGCACTCAGTATCCAGCGAATATATTTAACCTGTGGACTAACGAAGACCTCAGGTCCATTGGGTATGTCAGGGTGGTGGAGAATGCGGTTCCCGAAGACTGCATCCTTGTCAATACCGAGACTAAGTTGATAAAGAATCAACTGGTGCTAGAGCACGAGTACCGGCAGAAGCCCAAGGAAGCTGCGCCGATTAAGTCCCATGCTCAAGTAGTGGCTGAGGGTATAATGGCAGATCAAGGGATGCCCCATGAAGACGCAGTACAGGAGCAGCTTGACGCGATCTTTATATGGTTTGAAGCACTACATCAGCAGGCAGGTGCAATTCGGGAGGCTATCCAGAATATTCGTATCGGTGGTCCGTCTAATGAGATACAGCCCGGACCGGCTCAGAAGCTTATTGAAGCCCTGTCTCCGCTACTTGACCCGCCACAGGAAGTAAATAAGTTCCGTGGAGCGTACAAGCGGGTGAAGGGCCAGTAATGCCGTTATCTGGAACGATCCCCATCGCAAGCAGCAGTGGTGAAGTAGTAACTCTTGCTTCTAACACCAATGATGTGAATATGTTCTCACTCTTTGGGTCCCCAGCAGGAATTGGAACATATATTCTTACAGTTAACTCCGGGGTGGTGATAGGGTCTACTTCATCTAGCACTGCTGCTATGACTATTGGAAGCTTTGCGGTGGGTTCTACTGTTCGTCTTATAAACAACGGAAGCATAGAAGGAGAGGGAGGAACAGGGGGAGTATCTGATGGAGGAGCAGGAGGAGTAGGAGGAAATGCTCTTGATGCGACAGTGGCTATAGAAGTCTTTAATAATGACACCATCGCTGGGGGAGGCGGAGGTGGGGGCGGTCACGGAAACAATACAGTTACAGGTGGGGGTGGTCATTCAGATCCCCCCTGTGAAGACAGTGCTGGGGGTGCTGGAGGAAAGGGAGCTGGATCTGGAAATGCCGCAGCGGGAAATGGTGGAACATTAGGTGCTACTGGAAGCAACGGATCTGCTGGATCTGGGCCGTGTGGCGGGGATCCTGGAGGCAGCGGCGGAGCTCCAGGGAACTACGCAATCAACGCCAGTAATATAGATTGGATAGTCACAGGAACAAGATTGGGAGGAGTAAGTGCCTAAGAAAGTTAAAAGAGATCCTAGGGGAAATCCCCCTAAGAATCAACCAGTTAACGGGTTCGTACCTAACTCCAGGGTGCAAGTGACTTCGATAGAACGTCACTGGGTGTATACTTCTGCAGAACTCCAGATTGTGGCCTATCGCGGGGGCACCAACGACAGAAATGAAAGCCTTATCGGGGGTAACCAAAATGTCATACAGTGTGTAACGAAAGGAAGAGCCACTTTCCAACGAGAAGGAGAATCTTTAGAAGAGATCTCGGCTATAGGGTTTAGAGATACTTACCCTAGTAAGGTGGATGGAGTTTTATCCACGTATGAGATTAAGCAGGGAAATACAGAGTTCCTTTGTATTAAGACTCGCTTAAGGAAAAACGCCCCTTACGATGTTCTCACCTTTAACCCTAGTGAACGAATTAATATATCTGGTCCAGTTTCAGGGTCTAACTTTATAGTGATAGCAGTGCAAGGTAAAGTAGACTTCGTGGATGAGCGGGTATCCGGTATTCTGGATCGTCTTGAAACAATTCAAGACCACATAGAAATTGAACCGGGGGACACGGCAGAAGGCACGGCTATTGGAAGAACAACTTTGTTGGTGATTAAGTAACATGACTAAAGAAGAAGCAACAGAAAAATGGCACCTAGACAGACGGGTTCCTATCGGTATCATAGTTGGTTTGGCGATTCAAACGATTGTGTTTGTTTATTCAGCCACCTCTTGGTCCTCTAAAATGGAAAGCCGAATGCTTGCCGTGGAAAAACAAGTTTCTGCAAACTTCATCACAAATAGGAGACAATACGAGGTAATTAACGAAGAACGTCTGAAATCCCACGGCACGGCACAGGCTCTAGCCAGAGTTGAAGGCACTTTAAATTCCATGGAAAGGCAGCTCACAACCATTGTCGGTCACATAATGAAGGATAGTAAATGAAGTTACTTCTTCAGCGATTAAGGGGGTCTGAGGAGGCTACCCTTTCTGCTCTGTTTCTTGATGGTCAGTTCCAGTGCTTTGGTCTTGAAGATCAAAAGCAGCTCTACAAGGTGGCAGGGGAAACCCGCATTCCATCAGGGGTCTATCAAGTAAGCCTACGCGCCGAAGGCGGTATGACGAAGCGGTACGCTGAAAAGTTTCCAGGCCTACACGAAGGCATGCTATGGCTCAGGGATGTAAACGATTTTAACTGGGTCTATATCCACATAGGTAATACGGATGACCATACCGAAGGGTGCATTCTTGTAGGACAGACGGCTTCGTCTGACAGTATGACTATCGGCAAGTCTACTTCAGCGTATGAAGCACTCTATCGCAAGGTACGTGATGCGGCTGCCGAAGGCACTCTACAGATCGAGATTATAGATGAAGTCATATGCTAGGGAAGTGGCAGGGGCGATACTGGTCACGGTGTTTGCGCTCTTGCTCACTATGTTCTTTACAGCGCCGGTTGATCGCATCGTGGCCTTAACCCCTGTATTCATGGGTTTCTGTGCCCCCGTAGCTATCACCTGTCTGGGCATGTTCGGGGTGCGTAGTTATCAGAATCGTAAGGAACCGTCATGAGTCCTTTGATGATCGTAGGCGTAGTTCTGGCACTTGTATCCGCCTTCGGCGCATGGCAGTACAATCGTGCGAATGACTTAGTGGACAAACTGGCCGTTTCCCAGACTGCACATCTCGCCGATCAGAAGCAAGCAGCTCTTGTTAATGAGACCAATCTGAACACTATCGCCACGATG
>Ga0255047_10002775_pt1 | contig 11382 bp, 12 predicted proteins | sample JV7_2_1_MG_FD_183640 | JGI IMG/M metagenome (GOLD analysis project Ga0255047, IMG submission 183640) | Seawater microbial communities from Jervis Inlet, British Columbia, Canada - JV7_2_1 | ecosystem: Environmental > Aquatic > Marine > Inlet | place: Canada: British Columbia | collected 2016-10-06
CCTCGATCGCCCTTCATGCGGGGCGTTGATCGTTGGCCGTGACTTAGCAAGGCCGATGCGGTGGAGGCAACGGCCTTTCACGTTCGGGAAGGTGGATGGGCCCGCCCTAGTCGCCCGAGCGGATATTGGCGACGCGCACCAGCCGGCCCCATTTCTCGGATTCGGCGGCGAGCAGCGCCGCGAGGTCGGCCGGCGGCGTGCCGCGCGCCTCCACCGACAGCTCGGACAGGCGGCTCTTCACCTACGGTTCGGCCATGACGGCGGCGATGGCCGACGAGATCCGCTCGATGGTGGCGGGCGGCGTCGCAGCCGGGGCGAAGACGCCATTCCAGGTCGTCACCTCGAAGCCCGCGACGGTTTCGGCGACAGGCGGCACGCCCGGCAGCAGCGGATTGGGCTGCAGGGTGGTCACGCCGAGGGCGCGGACCGTGCCGGCCTTCACCTGGGCGATGGCGGCGGTGAGGATGTCGAACATGACGTCCAACCGGCCGCCCACGAGGTCGTTCAGCGCCGGCCCGGTGCCGCGATAGGGGACGTGGGTCATGGTGATGCCCGTCGCCTGGCAGAAGAGCTCGGCGGCGAGATGGGCCGAGGTGCCGATGCCGGCGGAGCCATAGGTGATCTTGCCCGGCGCTGCCTTGGCCGCGGCGATCAGGTCGGCGGTCGAGCGCGCCGCCATGTGCGGGCCGACCAGGAGCGCATTGGGCACCGTGGCGACGAAGCTCACCGGCGCGAGGTCTTTCACCGGGTCGAAGGACAGGTTGCGGAAGATGTGGTGGTTGGTCGAAATCGCCACCGAGGCGATCAGAAGCTCATGGCCATCGGGCGCGGCCTTCGCCACCTGGGCCGCGCCGATCGTGCCACCGGCGCCCGGCTTGTTCTCGATGACCACGGGCGTTGCCAGCCGCGTCGCCAGCCCTTCGGCCATGATGCGGCCGATGACGTCGGTGGAGCCTCCGGCGGGGAAGGGGACCACCAGCTTGATCGGCCGCCCTGCCTGCAGACCTTGCGCGGAGGCCATGCGCGGTGACGCAAGGCTGGGCAGTCCGGCTGCCGCAAAACTCGTCAATCCGGCAGTGAAGAGGCGTCGATCCATGGGTGCGGGCTTTCTGGGCGGGGGAGGTGGCCCCCCGCCGCAAGCCCGATGCCAAATGCGGACGAGCCGCGATCACGACATCGCGGGTCGTCCCTGCGTCATGAGGCGCAGACCTCAGCTCGGCTGGAAGTTCACCAGACGCAGCAGCTCCGTTGCCCGGGCAATATCGCTGCGGATGAAGGCCTTTGTCGCCTCGCGGCTTTCGGAGATCGGCTCGATCAGCGTGGCGCGGAGCCGCTGCACCACCTCCGGATCGGACATGGTCTCCTGGATCAGGGCGCTGATCTGGTCGGCGATGTCGGCCGGCAGGTTCTTCGGCGCCCAGATGCCATACCAGGACTGGAACTCGAAGCCGGGCATGCCGGCCTCGGCCATGGTCGGCACCGAGGGCGCCAGCACCGAGCGCTCCTTCGTGGCGATGCCCAGCGCCCTGACGCGGCTGCCGTCGAGCGCGGCGGGCAGGAGCGCGAAGCTCGGATCGATGAGCAGCTGGACGTTGCCGCCCATGATGTCCTGCAGGGCGGGCTGGGTGCCGCGATAGGGCACCATCTGGATGTTGACGCCGGCGCGGCGCAGGAAGTCGATGGTGGCGAGGTGGCCGGCCGATCCCAGCGACGAGATGGCGAAGTTCCACTTGGACGGTTCGGCCTTGGCGGCGGCGATCACCTCCGCCAGCGTCTTCTGCGGCAGCGACGCGCTCATCACGCAGACGAGCGGGGCGACCGCCGTGCGGCCGAGCACCTCGAGATCCGTCTCCGGATTGAAGTCGGCTGCGGCCTTGAGCACCAGCGGCATGACCGCGGTGTTGAAGGCGCTGGCGAGCAGCGTGTAGCCGTCCGGATCGGCCTGCACGACCGCCCGGGTGCCGAGAAGGCCCGCGCCGCCGACGCGGTTCTCGGTGACCGAGGCGACGCCGAACTTCTGCTGCAGACGGTCTGCGATGAGCCGGCCGAGCGCATCGTTCGCCGCGCCCGCCGGCCAGGGCACGATCACCTTGAGGGGCCGGCCGCGCTGCGGCCAGCCGGACTGGGCGCCGGCCGCGGTGATGAGGGACGGGGCGGCGAGCGCCGCCATGGATGTCATGAGGAAAGTGCGCCTGCGCAGGGTCATGATGGGCTCCCTAGGTGCTTCTCTTAAGGTCTTTGAAGTCGCGTCTGGCCGGCCCCGTCCCGCCTCAGACAGGCGGGGCGAGCCGGACATGCTTGATCGCCTGGCGGTGGTAGGTGAAGGCGACGTGGATGGCCCCGTCCGGGGACTGGTGGACGGAGGGGTAGGACAGTTCGCGGTTGCGCTTGTCGGTGGAGTTGTTGGTCATGCAGTAGCCGTCGCCATCCTCGATGAGGCGGCGATCCGGCCAGGTCCTGCCGCCATCCGATGAGATGGCGAGCATGAGCGGCGCCCGCGGCGCGCCCCAGAAGGCGGTGCGGGCCGGCGGCACGTGGTTGGCGGGGGGCGCGACGCCGTCCTCCTCGTCCTCGATCTCGTCATAGAGCGAGAGGCGGCGCTCGGCGGCGTTCGCCGCGCTCGAATGATTGTAGACGAGGGCGATCCGGCCATCGGCGAGGCGGCTCGCCTGGATGGACGAGTTGTTGTTCGGCAGCTCCGTCGGCACCGGGGCCGACCAGGTCTCGCCGCCATCGGTGGAGCGCGAAGCGTAGATGAAGTCGGCCCAGCGCGAGCGGTAGAGGGCGAGGAACTCGCCGTTGTCGGCCTCGACGATGCTCATGTGAACGCTGCCGAGGCTGTCAGGGACGGCCACGCTCGACCAGGTCTTGCCCTCGTCGCGGGAGATGCGCACGACGCTGACATCATCATCGCCGACCCATTTGACGCCCGGCACGGTGCGGCAGAGCCAAGCCGGCAGGAGGATGGCGCCATCGGCACGGCGCATCAGCGGCTGGCGGACGAAGGTGCCGGCATCGCCGATCATCGTCTCCGGCGCCGACCAGGTCCGCCCGTCGTCGCTGGAACGGCGGCGGCGCACGACCGCCGTGTCCTGGTTGCCCGATTTCTGCGACGTGTAGAGCAGCCAGAGGTCATGGGGGCCCGCCTGGAACAGGATCGGGTTCTGCTCGGACCGCGTGGCGTCATCGGCGAGCTTCACCGCCTCGCTCCAGCGCGACGCGCCCGGTTCCAGCCGCGCCATGTGGACGGAAATGTCGGCCATGCCCTCCTGGGTGCCGCCGAACCAGACGCAGGCCAGGCTGCCGTCGCCGAGCGTCAGGAGATTGGCCGCATGGTTCTGCGGGCAGGGCGAGGGGATGAAGGCCTCCGTCTGGCCGGCAAGGCCGTCGCGGGCCCGGAGGATGCCGTCGAGGATCAGGGGAGCTGTGTCGCTGGTCACGGGCTGCTCCTCAGAAGGCTGCGCGGTACATGGCGAGGATGGCCTCGCTGGAGAGCGGCCGCGGATTGTTGTCGATGAGCCGCTTGATGGCGAAGGCCTCCTCCGCCATGGCCGGGAGGTCGCTTTCCGGCACGCCGCGCGGCCCCATGTGCATATCGATGCCGAGCCGGGCGCAGAAGCCGCTGGTATGGGCCAGGACCGTCGCGGGATCATCGGATGCCGGCAGCCCCAGGGCTTCCAGCACCAGCGCGGTCTTCGCAGGCACGGCAGGCGCATTGTAGGCGAGGACATGCGGGAAGATCACCGCATTGGCCGCGCCATGGGCGATATGGTGCCGCGTGCCAAGCGGATAGGCGATGGCATGGCCGCCGGCGGTGTTCACAGGACCCAGGCAGATGCCGCCATAGAGCGAGGCCAGGGCCATGCCGCCGCGGGCCTCGAGGTCACCGCCATCGGCCACGGCGCGGGCGAGATAGCGGCCGACAAGCCGCGTGCCCTCGATCGCATAGGCGTCGATGATCGGATGGGCCTTGATGTTGGTGAAGGCCTCGACGCAATGGGCCATGGCGTCGATGCCGGTCTCGGCCGTCACCTGCGCCGGCACCGTCACCATCAGCGCCGGGTCGACGATGGCGATGTCTGCGAGGAGGTGGCGGCTCTGCACCGCCCATTTGTTGCGGGAGACCGGATCGGTGACGAGGGCGCGCGTGCCGACCTCGCTGCCCGTGCCGGCCGTGGTCGCGACCTGGGCGAGCCCGACGCTGCGCCCCGCCACCTTGTCGGGGCCGACCACATCGGCGAGCGCCTGTTCGCCGCCGAGCAGGGCCGCGACGAGCTTGGCGACATCCATGACGCTGCCGCCGCCGAAGCCGATGACGAGGTCCGGCCGATGGCGCTGGGCGGCGGCGAGGGCCGCCTCGAAGTTCGGGATGTCGGGCTCCGCCACCACATCGGTGAAGGCCGCGACCTCACCAAGGCCGAGCCCCTCCAGCCGCTTCGCATGGAAGCTCGAGGCAAGCACGAAGGGCCTCGCATAGCCCTGCTCGCGCGCCCATTGCGCGAGGCGGGCGACGGTGCCGGCGCCGAAGGCGATCAGCAGCGGGCGAACAAGGTCGATGGGGGTGGCGAAGGTGTTCATCGGGATCTCACGCAGCTGCGAGCCGTTCGGCATATTCGATGGCCTCGATCAGGCTCGTCTCCGAGGCGACGCCCTTACCGGCGATGTCGAAGGCGGTGCCATGGTCGACCGAGGTGCGGATGATCGGCAGGCCAAGCGTGATGTTGACGCCTGACAGGCCTTCCCATGTGCCCGTGTCGGGATTGACCTTGAATCCCAGTAGCTTGACGGGGATATGCCCCTGATCGTGATACATGGCGACGACGGCGTCGTACTGGCCGGCGCGCAGCTTCACGAAGACGGTGTCGCCCGGGACGGGCCCCACCACGTCGAGGCCGTCGGCAACCGCCGCGGCGATGGTCGGCATGGAGATGTCGATATCCTGCCGGCCGAAGAGGCCGCCTTCGCCGGCATGGGGGTTCAGCGCCGCGACCGCTATCTTCGGGCGCGCCTTGCCGAGCCGCTTCATGGCGTCGTTGGTGAGATCGATGACCCGGCGGATGCGCTCGGGCGTGATGCGCTTCGGCACGTCCTCGAGCGCCACGTGGGTGGTGACGTGGCTGACGTTCATGGTGCCGTGGGCGAGCATCATGACCGAGCCGCGTACGTCCGTGAGCTCGGCGAGCAATTCGGTGTGGCCGGCATAATGATAGCCGGCAAGGTTCAGCGCCTCCTTGTTCAGCGGCGCGGTGACGAGGCCCTGGATGCGGCCGGCCATGGCGAGGCTCACGGCCTTCTCGATGGCGAGATAGGCCATCCGCCCGCCGGGGGCGCCGACCTCGCCGGTTACGATGGGCCCGCCGGGATCGCCGGCCTGGAGGATGGCCGCCGCCGGCCAGGTCTCGCCCTCGGCGACCTCGGGGATCGCGGAGGCGGCGAACAGCGCCTCCGCCTTGCGCAGGGCCGGAACGTCGCCGGTGACGAGAAGCCTGAGTTCGCCGGCCGCGAGACGGGGCGCCAGCCGCTGCACGGCGCGCACGATGATCTCCGGGCCGATGCCGGCGGGGTCGCCCATGGTGATGGCGAGATGGGGTGTCATGACGGGATCTTTCCGGCGGATGTCGGAGCGGATGAGGCGCGGGTGGCGAGATCGGCGAAGAGGCCGGGTTCGCCGAAGGCGCCGGATTTGGAGATGACTGCTGTGCCGCGCCAGCGCCCCTCGGTGAGACGCGACAGGGCGATGCCCGGCTGGAGCTCGCCGAGCACATCCAGGCCCGTGGCGCCCAGCGACGGCAGCAGCGCGCGCAGGGTTTCGCCGCCGCTGACGAGGAGCGTGCCCGGCTGCGGTACGTCGGCGACCAGGCTGGCGAAGCGCGCGGCGATGGTCGCGTGGGCGGCAGGGCGCGGCGTGCCTGCGGGCAGGGCGGTGGTGACGAAGGTCGCGCCGGACTGCCCGAGCAGCGCGATGATGCCAGCGGTATCGGTGGCCTCCCGCCGGAGCGGCGCCACGGCGTCGAGCTGCGCGGCCGTCACGGCATGATCGGTGCCGATGAGCGCGAGGAGCGGTCCCTCCCACCGAAGATCAGAGGAGGGCGCGTCGGCCACAGTCCGGGCGAGAGCCCGCGCGAGGCCCGCGGAGCCGACCCAGAGCAGGCTGCCGCCAGCGGCAAAGCCATTGGCGACGATGCGGTCGAGGTCGTCAGGCGTTTCCGCGTCGAAGAGGCTGATGCCGCGGTCCGGCAGGCTCTCCGGACCGAGCTGCGCCACGGGATGTCCGGCTGCCGCGAGAGCTTCGCCCAGGTCCTCGCCCGTCGGCGTCCATGTTCCGCCCTGGATCCAGACCTGCCGGCCGGAGCGGGTGCGGCGGCCCTGTTCGGGAAGGGCTGGGGCGATGATGACTCGGTCGAAGCGGTTCGTTGCGAGGATGGCGGCGAGTTCCGCGCCGGCATGGCCGCGCAGCAGGCTGTCGACCTTGAAGAAGGAGAGCCGGCCGGGGGCGGGCGCGAGCAGCGCCGCGGCGGCCTGCGCCGCGGTGGCCGCGTCCTCGCTCTCGCGCTCGCGGGTGCCGATATCGAGAACAAGCGAACGGCTGTCCTGCACGGCAATGCCGACGCGCAGGGGCGACGCCAGGCCGGCAAAGGCAGCGGCGGTGTCGAGCGCGCCGGTCATGTCATCGGCGATCATCCGGATCGCGGCAAAGGCGGCGCGAGGGTCCGGAAGGGGATCGCGGGCGAGGGCCGTCACAGCGAGGCTCCGCCGCAGATGGTCAGAACCTGTCCGGTGATGGCGTCGGCATCCCGCGACATCAGGAAGGTGACGGCGGCAGCGACCTCATCCGGGCGGATCAGGCGGCCCATGGGCGGCACGCGCGGCGGCACGCCGCTGCGGCCGGGATCGCCGAGCATGGGCGTTTCGGTCGCGGCGGGAGCGACGACATTGACGGTGATGCCGCGCGCCACCAGTTCGGCGGCCCAGGACCGCGCCATGGCAACCAGCGCCGCCTTGGTCGCGGCATACTGGCTGCGTTGCGGTGACCCGGTCCAGGTGCGGCTGCCGATCAGGACGATTCGGCCGCCCTCGGGCATCGCGGGTGCGAGGGCACCGGCAATCTCTTCGGCGGCGGCGACGTGGAGGTCCCACATGGCGCGGCCGCGCTCGGCATCGAGGGCGTCGAGGCCGCCGGTCGCGAGGATGCCGGCCGCATGGACGAAAGCCGTGGCCGCCGGGAGTTTCGTGACAAGTTCACGCCGCGCGCCGGCATCCGAGAGGTCGCAGGCGACATGCGCATAGTGCGGCGACGCCATGGTCACCGGGCGCCGGGCAATGCCGGTGACCCTCCAGCCCTCGGCGAGCAGGCGCGCCGCGACCGCCGCGCCGATGCCGGAACTGGCGCCGGTGACCAGGGCGTGGCGCGGTCCGGCCATGGGTCAGGCCGCCGCTTCGGCGAAGGAGCGGGCGATCTCGGCGACCTTGGCCTCGACCTCGGCCGTCACGCTGGCCGGGCCGCGGCTCGGGCCGACATCGGGCATGACGGCGCGCAGGGCGCATTTCACCATGGTCGGCGGGAAGCCGTGGGCGTAGAGCGTTGCGCGCAGGGCGCTGAAGCGCTCCTGATGGGCCGTGGCTGCGGCGTGGTCGCCGGCGGTGAAGGCCGTCCAGATGCCGTTGAGGGTCAGCGGTGCGACATTGCCGAGGCCGGAAATGCTCCCGGCTGCGCCGTTCTGCAGGCCATGCAGCACCAGGGAATCCGGGCCGACCAGCACGTCGAAATCGTCACGGCCAGCCGCGACCGCGAGGAAACCGTCGAGGCTCGCCTTGGAGCCCTCGCTGTCCTTGATGCCGACGATGTTGGGATGGTCGGCGAGGCGCGCCGCGGTCTCGGGCGCGATCGTGTTGCCGGTGCGCGCGGGGATGTTGTAGGGGTAGACCGGCACGTCGAGGGCATCCGCGACGCGGCGGTAATGACCCTCGAGCTCGTCTTGCGAGCAGGCGATGAAGGAGGGCGTGATGGCCGAGACGGCCTTGACGCCGAGGCGCTGGATCGCCTTGCCCAGCGCGATCGTCTGGTGGGTCGAGATCTCACCGATATGGGCGAGCACGCCGGTGGTTCCGGCGGCGGCCTCCACGCAGATCTCGGCGACCCGCACCTTCTCGGTGAAGGAGAGGGTGTAGAACTCGCCGTTCGTGCCGCCGCAGAAGACGCCGTTGCCCGCCTTGGCCTGCCGGGCGACCTGACGGCGCAGCGCCGCCTCCGCCACCGCCTCCTGGGCATCGAAGGGCGTGACAATGGCGACGAAGGGGCCGGTCGGGCGGGGCTGGGCGGTCATGGCATGCGCCTCCTGTGCGTCGGAGCGGCACGGCCCGGACCCCTCGGGCCGGCGTCACGCGGACTGGGCGCTGCTCCCGTGGCGCGGCCTTGCTTGGCCGGCCTCTGCTTGTCAGGTCCGTAGAAGTCATACTTGTTTCAATGTGTCAACTTCAGGCCTGACAGGGCTTGGCCGATCGCTGGGTTTCTAGCCAGAAAAAGGCAGCTAAAACAGGGATATAAGTCAAAATTCTCGTTTATGAGAATTAGCGGCGGACTGACAACTTTACAACTTTACAGCTTTGCGCTAGGGTTCAGCCTGTCCATTTTGGGGGCTGTATGACCGACATTGATGACTCGCCGGAGGTTGCCGCCCCGACGCCCTTGGTCGAGCGCGTGTTCTCCGGGCTTCAGGCGCGGATCACGGGCGGTGAGTTTCCTGCCGGTGGCCGCCTGCCGAGCGAGAACGACCTCGCGGCGGCCTATGTCGTGTCCCGGCCGATCGTGCGCGAGGCTTTGCGATTGCTGCGGGAGGCGGGCCTTGTTTCGTCGCGCCGCGGCTCCGGCACATTCGTGACCGCCCAGGCGGCGCCCGCCGAGGCGCCCGGCGCCAACCTCGCCTTCTCGCCGGTCTCGACCATTGCCGACGTGCAGCGCTGCTACGAGTTTCGTCTGGCGCTGGAGCCGGAACACACCTATTGGGCCGCGCTGCGCTGGAACGCGGCGGCGCTGGGCCGCATCGGCGAGGCGCTGGAGGCGATGAAATCCGCGACGCGCGCCCAGCATCACCGCGAGGATGCCGATTTTGCCTTCCACCTCGCCATCGCCGAGGCGAGCAACAACCACTACCACGTGTCCTCGCTGCTGGCGCTGAAGGACCACATCAGCGTCGGCATGAAGATGCATGGCACCACGCTGTTCCGGCCGAAGGGCTCGCTCGAAGGGGTCTATGCCGAACACGCGGCGATCCACGACGCCATCCGCAGCCGTGACGCGGACCGGGCAAGGGCGCTGATGGCGCTGCACCTCAAGGGCTCGCGCGACCGCATCTTCGACGGCCACGCCCTCGATCTCGCGCTCTAGCGGCGGATGCCGGGACTTTCGACGGGAAGGCCGCGGGCGCGGGCGGCGAGGTAGAGCTCAAGCGCGACATAGTCATAGGCCCCATAGGGCAGCTGCGTCGCGCGGACGCCGAGGGAACAGGCGCGCAGCCGCCGGTGGAGCGAGCCCAGCGTGTTCCATTCGAGGCGATAGGCAGGAAAGCCTGTGCCGACCCCGCTGGAAATCACGTCACCGCGCAGCCGCCGGCCGACATTCTCGTCGTGGCACTGGCCACAGGAGAGATTGAGCTGGCCCTGCCGGGTCTCGTAGAAGCGCCGGCCGGCTTCGACATGGGGCGCCGCAGCCCCGTCCGTCTCGACAGCCACCGGCAGCCCCCGCGAGCGCAGGGCGATGGCGGCGGTCAGCGAGAGCAGCGCCTCGCTCTCGTAGCCGAAGGCAGGGGCCTGCTGGTTGTCGGTGCGGCAACGCTCGATGCGCGTTTCGAGGTTGAGCAGCGCGCCGTCGGGGGCGACGGCCGGATAGCGGGCGGCGACGCCGCGCATGCCGTCGATGGGGCCGTGGCACCCCTGGCAGGACGGCCGGCCGGAGCGGGGGGCTTCCCGCCACAGCGCCTCGCCGCCATCGACCCAGAGCCAGCCGGGATGGCGCGAAGGATCGTCCTGCAGCGCCCGGAGGTCCGGTGAGAGAAGGCTCGAGGGGGCGCGGACCTCGCCGGCCATCGCCGGGATCGCCGCCGCCGCCAAGGCGAGGCCGAGGACGACAAGGCGCCTCATGTCACCGTCAGCATCTGCCGGCGCTCATAGACCGCGCCGCCGTCCTCCAGCCATTCGAAGACCAGTTCGCCCGTCGTCGTCGCGACCGTGGTGAAGGCGACATAGGGGTTGGCGGCAATGCCCGGGGAGAGATCCATATGGAGGATCTCTGCGCCGTCATAGGTGACGCGCAGCGTGTGGATGATCTTGCGCGGCACGGGGGTGAGGCCCGGCGCGTCGATGGCGCGGTCCATGGCGTGGCGCACGAGGACGCGGATCTCGATGATCTCGCCGCGGCGGGCCTCGGCGGGCATGGTGATGCGGGCGGGGATGGAGGCGCTGGCCATGGGTCAGCCTCCATCCACGCAGGCGCCGAGGATGACGATGACCTCGCGCGCGCCGCGATGCACCGTCCCGCGGCTGGTCTCGGCGAGGACGACGATGGTCTGGGTCTCGGCGAGGCGGATGCGCGTGCCGACCTCGGCGCGGCCGGCCCGCGGGCCGATGCGGAAGGTGGCGACGCGGGGAAACGGGTTCTTCTCGGCCAGGACATGGATGGCGGTGACATGGTCCTCGCCGCTCATAGGGCTGTCGATCCGGATCGTCAGGTCGACCGAATTGCCGTTTTCCGACAGCGTCGGCATGTCCAGCGTGACGCCGGCAGCGAGCGGCGTGCGGCCGGCAAGGACGGCACGTTCGACCGATGCCAGGGTCTCGCGCGGTGCGGTCTGGGCCTGTGCCGTGGTCGTTGCCGGCAAAAGGGCGGCGGCGCTCGCGGCGAGGGTCGCGCGGCGCGTGAGACCGGATCGCCGATCGGGTCGGGTCATCCCATCACTCCTTCAGCGTCGCGAGATAGGCCACGACGTCCTCGATCTCCTGCGCGGTCAGGACCGGCCGGCCCTCGAAGCGCGGATCGACGCGCAGCAGGTCGGCGGTGCGGTGATAGGCCGGCATGACCGCCGCCCCGTTGATCCGCGTCGGGTCGATGAGCCTGAGCCGCATCTGGCCAGGTGTCAGCCGCAGCGCCACGCCGGCCAGCGGCGGGCCGACCTCGCCCATGAAGATCTCGCGCGGGTCCGGAATCGTGTGGCAGATCAGGCAATTGGCCGTCTCCCGGTTACGGACGATGCGCGCGCCGCGCCCGGCATCGCCCGCAAGGCCGTCCAGCGGCGCCTCGACGGCGTCGCCGGTGACCACGAAGGGCGCGACCTGCGCCGCAGCGGGAGCCGCGGCGAGGGCGAGCAGCAGCGCGGCGAGGGCCTGCCT
>Ga0255047_10002776_pt1 | contig 11379 bp, 15 predicted proteins | sample JV7_2_1_MG_FD_183640 | JGI IMG/M metagenome (GOLD analysis project Ga0255047, IMG submission 183640) | Seawater microbial communities from Jervis Inlet, British Columbia, Canada - JV7_2_1 | ecosystem: Environmental > Aquatic > Marine > Inlet | place: Canada: British Columbia | collected 2016-10-06
CGCATTATCGATGTCCGTTCCGTTCGCAGACAAATCCAACCACTGGACAAGATCCCCATCTTGAATGAAGTTAATCAAGTCGGGCGTTGCGTTGGTTCGCACCCAGCCAATTCGGCGGTACTTGGTATAGCCCGCAGCGATCACAGCTGTATCTGCCAGCAAAAGCGAAGCATCCGCATTGGTGTCAAACCCAGCGTCCACTGTCCCTGTCACCGGGTTCCCCAGCAAATGAAAAGCAAAAAACTCGCTAGCTCCCTCAGCATCGCCGTCGTTCATACCGCCGTTCCCGCCGCCCGAAGCCCACGTTGCTGTGATGTCCTTGGCAAGCGTAGCCGTGCGAACCAAATTCATCGTGTCGCCTGTATCGCGGCAGACCCCGACAGCTGCCGTAATGACATCCGCCGATGTTCGGGTCAGACCCAGACCAGTTAGGTAGCTCCTCGGCAGAGGGGTCGTTCTCTGCCGAGAAGCAGCACCCAAACGCGTCCAGTTACCGACTATTCTCGGCAGCATCTACGCCGTCGCAGTCCAGATTCGGTTGACGTATCCATAGCAAACGATCAGGTTCGTCGTGCCACCCTTCGCCCCCAAAGTCAATCCACCGGCAAGAATCAAACCAGGCACAACGAGATGAGGTCCGTCATCAAACGGAACCGTGTATTCGATCACCTCGTCGGGGTCCGTCGTACCCCCGAATTCCACGGTGATGAGTAGATCCGCAGTGTGGGAATTGTATGCCCAGATCCAGCATTCATCGAGTCCATCCGCTGTAGCAATCGCGGTGTGCAGTGTCGTCGATGTATTTGCGATCTTGATTCCTTTACCGCTGGTACTACCCGACAACAGGATCTTGGAAACGCCTACGGTTCCGGCCATGATTCACTCCTTACGAAAAGACTTGGTATTCCAAGATCCCGTCATGCTTCACGTTGATAAGCCGACCTTCCAGATCCGCCACCTTGGATGCTATCCCCATTAGACCGAGACGATTCAACGTCCGCACCGTGGTCACACGTTCGCCGAGAAAAGTCAGTCTTGTTCCCGTGATTTTCATCACGTCCACACCACCCAGCTTGATGTCGATCTCATCATCCGTGTCCGCAGTAATCGAAGAATCGCTATCTGCATCAAGGAATAGCTCAAACCCCGCCATCGCCGCCGAAGTCGTTCGCGGCCAACCCAGTGCGTCCTGATTGTCCAGCAGCTGAGCAATTGAGCTGTTGAGATCTGAGGCCGGAAGCACCTCTCCCGCAACAAACGTTTTGAATGCGGAAACCGCCATTACAGCTCCTCCACCGAAATCACACCCTTTTCCAGCAATGTAGAGAAATCCTGAATCTCCATATCCTGATCATTCCCACTCTGCGTAAAGCGATATTGAATCGATGAAAACTCACCCCAGTCTTCCAGCTCGATGCTCTTCTGGGCCACGCTGGCGCCCGCCAAGGTCGATGTATCCAGCGTGAAGATGTTGCTCGGGGCCGGAGACGGTGTGCCCAGTACGTCACCCCCCGCCCCCTGCGTAATCGTCTCGCTCTGCGCCGGGCGATCGTCCCGCTTCGAGCCCACGGTCAGGGGAAAGGCACCCTTGGGGACCAGCCCCATCGTCAGCACGTAGATTTTCTTCTTGTGCAAACCGCTGCCGTAAGTCAGGCTCGGCGTGAACACTTTGGCCGAGATCGCCGACCCCGCATCAATCGTCCGGTTGGGCTTGTCCATCTTGCGAACGAAGCCGTCGTCGCCGCCCGCCATCAAGATCGGCAGATCCGAGTTCCCGGCATCCAGTACACGCGCCACCACCGGCCAGTCGTGCGCCGGCTCTGCCGTCCACCACGGATCGGGAGCGCCGTTGCTCCCGCTGCGTCGATAGTCCATGCACGCCATGAAGTTGGGGGCGGAGCTGCCGTTGATCGGTAGCGTGAAGCGCACACAGCCTCGGACCTCATCCGTCGCTGCCCAGCACTGGGTGATGACGGAGTTGTTGACGTGATCCCGCAGCCAGTTGTTGAGCGGGAACGAGAGCGACGACACAAGGAAATCACCGAAGGCTGCCGTAGCCGACAGCGAGTGGACGTGGCCCTGCGGTGCAATGAAGCCCACGTCGTTCCGGAACCGGAAGATGCCGTTGTGGTTCACAGCACCCAGACCGGAGACGAAGGGGATCCGTGCGAAGCCATCATCTCCCGTGGGAGCGGAGCCCGTAATCCGGTGAATGCTGCCGTGATTCGGCCCCTTGAAGACCCACAGCTCATCCTTGTGACTGATGAGCCCCGTGATGCGATCGCCGTCGTTGGGATCGATGTCGATGGTGCCGCTGCCTGCGCCAGTCCAGTCCTCTTCGTCGAGAAGCACCGAGTAGTAAAGTCGGGACGGATTGGCGTCGACCCCCGCTGCCCAGACCCGGTTCTTGTGCGCCGCCGAGAAAGCGAAGTTCGGAGGGCTCCCAGCCAGTGCCTGTGCTGTGGACTGATCCCACCACTTGGGCGTGTCGGTGCCGGTCTGGGCAATGATCAGCGCATCTTCAAACACCGTGTAACTGGGAATTGAGGTTGCGCTCATAGTCGTGAAGGTTCCTAAATCCACAAACGTCCCATCCGCATCGTCCTTCTTGATCTTGGTGCCGATGTGCATCACTCGCTTCTGGGTCGACGAGCCCCCGCTGCCCATCTTCCAATAATCGAAGAGCCCACGAACAGCCGCACCGCCCTCCAGAGCCGCCGCGTAGAGCTTTTCGCAACCCCCCACCTTGCGCGGACCACCGCCCAGCGCGAACTGGACGTTCTCCGCATCGGTCAGATAGGGAATCTCCACCACTCCGCCCTGACTGGGGCCGATGTTGAGCAGCGGCGTGAAATCCGGCGCCCAGCCCCCACCGAAGGTGTGGAGGATGCTCTGGAGATTGCTCGGCACTACAGATCCTCGAGCCGATCGAAGCGGCCGCCGATATCAAAGCGCCCCGAGCCGCTCCACGGCCGCTTCGCCCGAACCGAGTAAGCCCGCGTCGGACGGAAGCGCGGCCGGGGAGAAGTCACCTCCACATCGGCAATCGCCCGGTTCACGATCTCCACGTACTGCTGCCGCGCCTCGGCCGAGCGCTGATCATCCCGACGATCGCGGTACCAGTCAGCCAGCGCGTGGTAGACGATCGCAGTCCGAATCTGACGAGGGATGATCGGCTCATCGTCGTCCTCGGTCAACGAGATCCGCGCCTCGCCGCCATCCGTCGCCGTGTTGTTTACGGCCAGATAGTTCGTCACGTAGCTGTACGGGATTTGCATCACAGCATTAGGCGGCGGGTGGAACAGAATCCGCTTGACTTGGTACTGGTCTTCCGCGTTAGGGCTCGCCTGATAGACGTACCGCTCATACAGCGTCGCCGCGCGCGGCGTCCCGGGTGTGGTGTTATTGGGGTAGAGCCGCCGAAACCGGATCCGGTCGATCAGGGGCAAGTTCAGATGATCCCCGAAGTTGCGCATATCGACCGGCTTCAGAAAATCGGCCGCCAGCGGATACTCGTCTCGGTAGGCGCGGATGCTGGCCGTGGCACTCGTAGTCCCGAGGTAGACGGAGCTCATCGTGCTGGTCTGCGCCGCCGCCGCAATCTGGTGCTCGTAGACCTGGGTCGTATCGCCAGCCAAGATGAACTTGGTGCCGGGCTCGGCGTTGGCGTAGATCCCGTTGCCGTCGCGATCGGCGGTCAGGTCGTCGGTGGCGTCGTTGAGGGTCAGCGTGGCACTGCCCTGAGTTGCCGTGGCCGTCCCGGTGAACGTCCAGGCTGATTGCGTGACAAGCACCGCCTGTCGCTCGGCCCACGGAAACTTCTCCCCCTGGCCGACGTGCATGTCCATCAGAGCCGTGTTGATCGCCCGCTTGGCCTTCGCAATCGTCTTGGTGTTGGTCGCGTCCATACGCAGCCGGCCCATCAGGTCGACGTAGAGATCCTGAAAGGTGATCGGGCTTTCGTTCGGCGAGGCGGCCATCTAGTGACGCCTCCGCATCGTGCTGCGGTAGTGAGCCTTGCTGGCTCGCTCGCGGCGGGTGCCCGATGTTTCCACGGGCGGATACCAGAAGCATCCCTGAACCAGACCGTAGGTCGCGGGCGGAACAAACTGATCGTCGATCACGGAAGTGAATCCCACGTACTTCGTCGCGATATGACCCACGCCGACAGTCAGACCCGCCTGGTAATAGTTGGTTCCGTCATCTCCGTGCGCGATATAGAAGGTGAGCGCCTGACCGTGAATCATGGTGTCCAGCAACACGATGCTGAAGCCCTGGTAGAGATTGATGGTCGATGTACTAGCCGAGTCGATCGTGGCAGAAAAGTTCCCCGTTTTTGAATTCCAAGAACAGTCCGAGATTGTGGCGTCGCCGATAGCAAGGGTGTCGTTGATGGTCGCGGAAAACCCAACATGCTGATACGCATTGCCATTGGCCCGACCCGTGCTCACAAGATTGGTTCCATCCCAATCAATGCCGTAGAGAGAAGCGTCGTATCCGAACGTGACAAAGGCAGTATCCACAAGCGGACCAAACCCAAAATGCTTCACAACCAGAGTCACCCCAAAAGTTACCGTGAGTAGATCCTCCCCGTCCCACGCGCCACCCAAACGAACGCCGGCACTGTACGCAGCCGTGTCCAGCACAGCATCTGAAAAACCGTCATAGGCAACGCCGAACGAAGCACCAGAAAGCAAGCCGTGGTTGATGACAAGTCCGTCGGGTTGAGAAATTGCCATCGCTACTCTCTACACCTTGAAGATCGCGGCCACGGTCTTGTGCCTGCGATTGATACCCACTACCGGATGATCGGGATCCAGGGCATTAAGATCTTCCTTGCTGAGCTTAATGCGCGCCGCCACCTTGGCTTGAATCGAGTGCATCCGGTCTATGTCCGTGACCTGCTCCTGGGGCTGAGCTTGGATGCTCCGCGCATTGGATAGCCACGCCTCCGCCTCGACTCGAGTGAGGATCCGCATATTCCGAGAATTGGCGTCGTACTTGTCCGCTACATCGTCCGTCAGCAAGATCAAACACTCCTCGCTGTCGTCCCCAAACCCCTGGGTAATCCCTCCCTCGTACAGCAACGGCCCTTTCATGGACCGATGAACCTCATCCGCGTTGAAGGGCTCCGGATAGATCATCCGGTTCCCCTTGCGGCTCCGGTTCGCCTTGACCTTGACGACCAAGAACTTCACGCGACCCGCCCAAGCGTCTCCTCGATGAGCGCCACCTTGTTCTTGTACTGAGACATCAGCGCTTCGACGCGAACCTTCTCCTTCGACACGGCGTCGTGAATGGTCTGGGCTTCCGCCGCCACTTTCTCGACCGCCTTTTCTCGGTCACCCACCGCCTTCTCTCGCTGGCTCACCAATGCCTGCGCCGCCTCGAGCTTCTCCCGCTCTTCCCCGATCTTGGCTGCCGATTTGGCGCTGGCCTCCTGAATGGATTTCTGCGAATGGGCCTGATCGTTCGCGATGCGATCCGTCACCGCCTTCAACGTGGCCGACGCCTCCCTATTCATCTGCTCCGCCTCGCCGCGCAGACGGGCAATTTCCTTCACCTTACCGACGGCCTCGATTCTCACATTGAGTTCATCGATCTGAGCCGTGAGCGCAGCCAGTGCAGCTTTGTATTTCTTGGGGTCCGACAGTAGATCCAGCAGCGAAGTGAGGTCAGAGACGCCCGACAGCGGGCCAAGCTTGCTCAATGTTCCCATGACTACCTCGCAAGTCCGTGGCGGATGACGTTGGATTCCGAGCCCCAACCAGAGGCAAAGGCCACCTGAACCAAAGCGCTGGAGTCCACAGCATCGTCCAGCTCGATGTAGCAGCCCTTGTTAATCCGAAGCGGCATCGATGCCGGGTCCACGATCTCACTGGTGCCCGTGGTGTGCAGCTCGATGCGCGGGTGACCCATACCACCTACACCCAACGCTTCGTCGGTGTCCCAAAGACGAAGCTCTTGGCTGGCAGCACCGTTACCTACCAGGGTAATGTTGTCTATGACCCCAGAACCCACGAACGCATGACCACTCTGGGTCATTCGAATAGTCGAGTTCCAACGATCCAACTCGCCCTGAACGCGAGCCGCATTGTCCATCACGAACCCGTCGAACAAAATCGTCCCGGTCGTGGTTGCCAAGTGATCCTGAATGCCCAAGACTCCCTTCGTCACGGCAAGCTGATTCAAAGTTCCCACCGTGGCATGAGCAGTCCCGGCAGTGCGACCCGATCCATCCGGAGTCACATAGATCGTAGCCGCGCCGTCGTTGCCCCCTCCTGCATCCAGCGAAACATCGATCTCAACCAGATGCCACAGCCCTCGCTGAATCGCCTGGGTTCCCCAAACCGTGGGGGTCAGCTTACCGATCCCGAAATTGATTACGTCCGTCGAGGCATCGGCAATGCGGAATCCAAAGGCCAGCTCGACGGCCCCAGCACTCTGAAGCTCGAACAATGCCGCCGCGGCCTCATTGGCTGTCGCCGTGAAGTTGTTGCTGAAATAAACCCAGAACTGAATCGTGGCGAGGCCGTCCAGCGAAATGGCAATGTCGGCCTCTGTCACTGTCCCGTCGTCCGTCTGCCCCGCCAGCACCGCCCGCATACAGTACGCGCCACTGTGCGGAGTCATTCCATGACGAGCCAGCTCGGTGTAGTGAGGAAAATCGATCTGGGCCGGAGTCGCCGTATCTTCCTCGGAGTCCCAATCAGCATTGGTCCCCCTCTCGAAGTTGCTCTCGAAAACATACGGAAACGACATGAAATCCCCCTACGGAGTAGAGTCCGCGAGGCCAAGGTCCGACCGCGCACGTCGCCCCCCACGGCGCGAACTCGCCCCCCTTGACCTCGCGGCGGGCTCAGCTTGTGGGTCCGATTCTTCCACAGCATCGAGTCGAGCCGTGATTGCCTGCAACCGCAAATCCAGATCCTCTTGCCGTTTCAAAATCTCGGCCGGCGTGGCTTCCCCGAACGTCTCGTCCCATCGCTGACGATATGCCTCGCTATCCGGTGCGAAGTGATAGTCCTTCCCAGAAATTTGAACGTCGTGCATCCCCATGTGGGTGGTCGCCGATTTGCGCAGCCTCTCCACGTTGCAGAGGTCCGGGTCGGGATCCCCCGGGTGGAGCATCTTCATCACGTCCTTCCAGCGAAGGATGGCGTTCTTGGTCTTCGCGCTGTTCTCGCCACGGTTGTACTTGCCAACGGCACCGGTCGGGTTCTTCCGCATCTCCTCGGCAGAAAGAAGCTGACCTCGAATGTGCGCCTCCAGCTCCTTGCGCTCCTTCTCCGCTGCATCGCGACCTTCCGAAGAGAGGATCGGAGCCGTCTGGGTCGCCACCTGATGATCCAGACGCTTCAGCGCCTTCACCACATCGCCACGCTCTTGGATGTTCGGATCCTTGAGTTGGCCCTCGAGGTACTTCTTGTCCTCTTTCAACTCCTCGATCTGCTGCGCCCGTAAATAACCGACGGGCTTCGGTTCGATGCTGAGTTCGGGCATGGGGGAAACTCTCCTATGTGATGGCAACGATCAAAACACCACCATCGGTAGCTCCGACACCAGCGGCGTAGTTCTCCGCGAGTTCGGCCTCGCCCGCATCGAAAGCATCAATGCCCACACCCACGAGCGATCCGAAGACGTTGCGATGGCACAGCACTCCGCTTGCCAACGTCGCACCCGTGCCGTTGACGCCAATGGTAATAGCGGTTCCGGAGCAAATAAAATCATTGTCGCGAATAAGCAAGCGATCTGTGGCCGCACCGCACAGAATCACGGAAGCCCACGATCCGGCGGAGCACGAAAACACGCTGTTCTGGATCACTCCGTCGAGGGTGGCCGTTGCTACGATCGCGTCGCCCTGAGCACCGCCACTATCAAAATAGCAATTTTGCACAAGCAGCTTGGAAGCTGCCCCGAGAGCCTCAATCGCAATAGTACCAGTATCCGCAGCCGGTGTTGCCATGTCGAAATGGCAATCGTGGATGTGTAGATTGTCTCCATCCGCCGTAAAGTCGATCGCGGTCAGTGCGGTGATCGGCACAATAGTGAGGTGCGCGATCTCGATATTCGCCGCCGTGACATTGATAGCTTCGTCACCTGCGGGTCCAGTGATCGAAGCCCGCTGCTTCAGGAAGTTCCCAGTCCCGCTGGGCAGACCCGTAAGAGTGACGCCGGCAGTGTCCATCGCCAAAGAAGCAGTCGTTGTATGATCCCCAGGGAGGGCGACAATCACGTCACCGGCACTCGTCGCCGCGTTGACTGCGGCGTCCAGGGTCACCATCGCGCGCTCGGGAGACAGCCCGTCATTCTCGTCACTGGCCGTATAGGACCGCCCCTCGACGGTGTAGTCAGCCGCAGCAGCGACCCAAAACACACGACCCGCAGTCTGCGGAATGGATCCCCAGAGACTTCCGTACTTGGTGATGAACCCCATGATGATCTCCTTTGGCACGATTGCGCTATCGCCCGAGAGCCGCGCACCCCCGGCCCGGGCAGCGCGAAATTACCTTCTCTTCTTGCGAGTCTTCGCCTTCTTCGCCCTCTTCTGGCGTAGCTCGCCCGGCCGAACCGTTGACTTCGGATCGAGCATCTTTTTGCGCATACCCGCGCCAAACTCGCCCGACCGAACAGTTGATTTCGGATCAATTGCCTTCAGCGCCTTGAATGCCTTCCGGGCACGCTTGCGTCTCGCCGGCATGTCAGATCCCCTCCGAAGAGGGGTGGCACTTGCACTTCTTGACCCCGCCCCCGCGATCCCTGGGCTGAGTCTTTCCCGGCAGTCCAGGCCACCGAGCCGTGCGCTCGGGCATCGGCTGCGTGCTGGGTCCGCGGTGATTGACGGAGTGGCCGCCCCCCGACTGAGAAGGAGCCACCTGCTTGTTGTGCCTTCGATTCGCCATCAACCTTTCCTCCGACGCTTCGGGATTCGTGCTCCCCGCCGCCTCGCCTTGTCGAGCTTGATGGCGGTCTTCTGCTTCTCGGCACGCTCCCGCCCTAACTTTCGCCGCGTGTGAGCGACGATCTCAGGCTCGTTTCGTTCCACCTCGCGAGACGCTTCGGCCACGAGCCGGCGGCTTTTCGACGCCGCTCGCGGTCTGGACCGCCCCGGTCGGTGCCGAGTCCCTTTCGAGGCCACGGCGCACCCTCACCTGCCGCCTGCGCTCGGCGGCAGCGGCCACTCTCCGCTCTCTTCGACGCTCCCGGCTTCGTTCACCCATTAGGCAACGTTGTGGCCCATCACCCAGCGCCAGTCGATGTAGAGCCACGAGTACCGCGCGTACCCGCGCCACTTGGCAATCAGGGTGTCGAAGTCCTCGACGTGAGCAAACTCCACCGGAACCCGGTCCCACCACTTGAGATTGTCCGTACGCCCTACCGAATCGGCCATGAACCAATCCTTGGTGTTGCTCATGTACTCCCAGTCGTGAAGCGTGTACTGGCCCTGGTGAACGTTGATGTTGTTATTCGCTACGTCGAGCTTGCCACTGGACTGATTGATCTCCTGCGCGATCTCGTAGAGATCCGGCGGGTGCCACAGCTCGTTCGGCATGACGTGGATCCGCTCCGCCCGGTCGCCACGGAAGCCGCGCATCTGAATCCGTGCCGCCGCCACGGACACGGCCGAGAGCGCCGCGGTCCCCAGATTGTCGAAGCCGCTGGCGGTCGACGCTCCCGAGGTCGTGGTATGCGAGTTGGAACAGAGCGCAACACCCTCGGAGTGGCTGTAGAAGAACGGATCCGTGGAGAACGCCATCGTGAAAAGCCTTGCGGCGTGCTTCTGTCGCGTCCGGTTGTAGGACGTTGCCATCGCCTTCGGCTTCTGGTCCATGACGTGGTACATGCCGTCGTCGAACAGCTTGCGCTTGACCTGAACGCCCTTAGTAAATTCCACTGGCGTCGTGGTGACATCGTACCCCTGGAAGATCGAGTCGTAGTCGACCGCACCCGTGAAGGCGTCCCAGTCGTCCAGCGTACCGACCTGACTGAAGCGCATGTCCTCGGTGGTCTTCGTGGCCGACTCGAACGAGAACAGCGTGGACACCTTGTCCTCGAGTTGTGCGAGCCGATCGTTGTAGATGTCTTGGAACCGCGGATCCAAGAGATCGCCAAAGTTCTCAGAAGCGTGCGGAACGGCCATGTTGTGGGCCTCCTATTCGGGACTGCGCCTAGACGCTGCCGCCCGATGCGAAGAGGTGGTCAAAGATCGAGATCAGAGCCCACGACTTGGTGCGGCCCTCATTGGCGATATCCCCGCCAAACAAACGAACACAACGAAAGTTATCGGTGCTCTGGAGGTCTGCCGTGGAATCGATCTGCTCCAGCGTCGACGTAAGCTGCATCCCCGCCAGCTCACCGGGACCGAATGTGGAAGCGAGGAACGTATCCCCGATGGCGATGTCAATCGGGAACGCAACGATCGGGGTCGATGTAGAACCGTCCACCGCCGTGACCTTTCGGAGAATCCCAGGATTTGCGCCCTCGTACCCCCACACCACGCCGTCGTCGTAGGCCGTGCCAAGAGTCGTCGTCACCGTGAGACCGTCCGCGCTGCCCGCCGTCTCCGTGTAGACCGTCAGGGCCGTACCACTCGTCGCGCCTCCCGAAAGCGTGGCCTGGTACAGCGCGTGAGGATTGACGATCACGCTCACGTACACCGCCGGATCGGAGTTGTCGGGCTGCTGGGCGGTGTTGCGGGTCGCCTGCGCGTCGAGCGTCACCCCGAGAACATCGGCTGCCGTAGTTGTTTCGCAGAGCAGCACGCCATCCGTGTTTGCCAGCGTCGGAATTTCAACGGGAACCCCCGCCGTCGCCATCGCCTCACCGATCTGGTACTTGTGAATGATCGGTGCAACGCTGCCATTGAGATCGTTTTTGTAGAGCATCGGAGCCTCCTTAAAAGCCTGGATCCCAGGACTTGCCCAGGTATTGCTCGTGGACGAACAGAAAGACCTTTCCGTAGTGGTGCTTACATCCGTCGCAGGCACCCTGGGCCTCAAACCGTCCCTCTCGGTAGTAGTGATAGGGCTTCGGATTGAACCGTGACTGACAACCCCGACAGAGAAGAATCGTCTCCCTCCGCTCCGCCATGTCGGTGATCCAGCTTCCGACCACCTTCCCAACCGGCCTGCCCGGGGATACGAAATTCTGGGGGTTGTGAACGGTACGCCGAGAGCGGGGACGATACGTTCCGTGCTTCTGCGGGTTCAGGATCGTGACGCCCACTACGCGCTGGCTCCAACCCGTTTCAGCTGGCTCACCACCATCGGATCGTCCCAGCCGGTGTAGATGCCGCGGGCGATCTCCTTCTCGTAGTACGCCTTGCGACGCGCATCGAGACCCTTGGGCGGGCCGCCGGGCTCCTCGGTCGAGGACTTC
>Ga0255047_10002778_pt1 | contig 11372 bp, 16 predicted proteins | sample JV7_2_1_MG_FD_183640 | JGI IMG/M metagenome (GOLD analysis project Ga0255047, IMG submission 183640) | Seawater microbial communities from Jervis Inlet, British Columbia, Canada - JV7_2_1 | ecosystem: Environmental > Aquatic > Marine > Inlet | place: Canada: British Columbia | collected 2016-10-06
CTTTCGTTTTTTCTCACGCAAAATTGAACATATAGGGTGTTCAGTTTAAGTTCAAACTAAAACCAACAACAATATGATAAAATATCAATGTAAAAAATGCGAATCTCAAAAAAAATTAACCAAAGCAACTTTAGAAATAGTTGATGGAAAAATTAGAACGAAAGAAGCCAAATGTAAATGCGGAAAATATATGCAAGAAGTAGAAAAAGAGTTTGATGGATTTCCATCTTTAATCAGAACTGAAGAAACATTAAGGAGAAAATAATGGGAAAAGGCAGGAAAAAACTTCCAACCGCATTAAAATTAATGCAAGGGACAACACAAAAAAGTAGGGAGGTTGCCAATGAAATGCAAGTTGATTTGTGTAATGATTTGCCTGATGCTCCAGAATTATTAAGTGATATTGGAAAAGGTGAATGGCTAAAAGTTACGGAACAACTCTTTAATTTAAAAATGTTGCATTCTGTTGACTTGAGATTAGTGGAAGCATATTGCAATGAGATTAGTTTGTATATTGAATCAGAATTGTGGTTAAGGGAAAATGGAAGGGTTGATGAATTTAAAAACATTGATGGAATGGTTACAAGATCACAAGCAAAGCCACAACAAAAGATTGCAAAAGATTCACTGAACATGGCAATGAAACTGGCAACACAATTTGGATTGACTCCAGTTGCAAGAGCATCAATTTCAGCACCAGCAATAAACAACAACACGCAAATAAATAACTATTTTGATTAATGTATTATTTTGATAATGAATCAGCATTAAAATCAATAAGTTTCATTGAGAAATTTTGCACACATACAAAAGGTGAATTGGCTGGAAATCCATTCATTCTTGAAGATTGGCAAAAAGAAATTGTTGGAAATATCTTTGGCTGGAAACATAAAAAAACAAATCTCAGAAAATACAGAACTGTATTTATTGAGGTGGCAAGGAAAAATGGGAAAACTACATTGGCAAGTTCAATTGCTCTTTTGATGCTCTTTATGGATTCTGAAAGGGGGAGTGAGGTTTATGCAGCTGCTGGTGATAGGAATCAAGCTGGAATTGTTTTTGAAATTGCAAAGGGAATGATATTAAATTCAAGTGAATTATTAAGTAGATCCAAAGTGTTTAGAAATTCAATCACCCATGAAGCAAAAGGAAATTATTTCCAAGCCATTTCAAGTGATAGTAAAACCAAACATGGATTCAATGCCAATTGTATTATCTTTGATGAATTACACACCCAGCCCACCAGAGATTTGTGGGACACTTTAACAACATCAACAGGATCAAGAAGAGAGCCATTAACAATTGCAATCACAACCGCTGGATATGATAGGCAGTCAATATGTCATGAAGTATATTCTTATGCAAAGAAAGTTCTGAATGGCTCAATTAAAGATGATGCATTTTATCCAGTAATTTATGAAGCGGATAATGAGGATAATATTACATTGGAAGCGACATGGAAAAAAGCAAACCCAAATTATGGCATCTCATTAAAAAAAGAATACATGCAACAAGAAAGCAAAAGAGCGGTGAGTGTTCCATCCTATCAAAACACATTCAAGCGTTTAATGTTGAACATTTGGACGGACTCAATTACTCAATGGATTGGCCATGATGAATGGGCTGCATGTCATCAAGATTTTGATTATAAAAGTTTGGATGGATTGAAGTGTTGGGGTGGTTTAGATTTAGCATCAACAAGAGACATCAGTGCATTTGTCTTAATTTTTGAAGTGGATAATAAATTTGTTGTATTGCCAAACATTTTTATTCCTGGTGATAACGCTAAGAAAAGAAGCGAAAGAGATGGTGTTGATTATATGACTTGGGTAAAACAAGGGGATATAATTGCAACAGATGGTGATGTTGCTGATTATACATTTATAAGAAAAAAAATCAATGAGTTGTCTTTAAAATATAAAATTCAGAGCATAAGTTATGACAGGTGGAATGCATCAATGCTGGTTACTGAGCTTATGAATGATGGTGCAAATATGTTTCCATTTGGACAGGGTTTTGTTTCAATGTCAGCACCAACAAAAGAACTTGAAAAGATTATATTAAGTAAAGAAATAATTCATGATAACAATCCAGCAATGAATTGGATGCTTTCAAATGTAGCATTGCAAGAAGATCCAGCTGGAAATATTAAGATTGCAAAGAACAAATCAAAAGAAAAAGTTGATGGCATTGTTTCTCTTGTCATGGCTTTGGGCGGTTTAATGGATGGGCAAGATAATGAAAGCGTTTATGATCAAAGGGATTTATTAATATTTTAAAAAATGGATATTAAAATTTTAGCATTACTTACACCAAATGGATTTGATGAAAGATTTTGGGATTATGCAGCACAAACAAAAACATATCAGGAGGCATATGACATTGTTGAGGGTGAATATGAAAGCAATTTCAATAAGCGGAAGTACTCAGATTATAATTCTTACAGAAATTGCAGAGATAAAAGATTAAAAAAAGCAACTTTGTTGCATAAACCTTAATTCTGATATTCGTATAATTGCAGAAATTAATAAGATTTGGGACTAATTGAAAGCATAAGGAGTGTATTTAATCCAATAAAAAAGGATCAAAGGCACGAACAAAGACAATTAAATGTAGTTCCAGCTTATGGTGGGGCGGTTGTTGTTGATAGTGATAAGGCTTTGACATTCACGGCCGTCTGGAGTGCAATAAAATTATTATCAGAAGCGGTGAGTAGTTTGCCAATGGGTGTGTTTACTGATGATGATGGGAATAAATATCCAGATACAAGCAATCCATTATACAACATAATTAAATACAAGCCCAACAATTATCAATCAAGATCAACATTCCTTGAAAAGATAATGATGGACATTCTTACAAATGGAAATTCTTATGTATTTATTGAAAGAAATGGAGCTGGCAAAGTAACACAATTACTTCCATTAAACTTTGATGATGTTACAATAACAACAAAAGATGGTTATCTTTTTTATGAAACTAAAAATGGATTCTTTGATTCATCTGATATTTTACATTTCAAAACATTATCACAAGATGGAATTGTTGGATTAAGTCCAATTGATCAATGTAAAAATGCAATTGGTTGGGGTATGGCCGTTGAGGAATTTGGAAATACATTCTTTAAAAATGGGGCAAAGCTCTCAGGCGTATTACAGACAGACAGAGCATTAAGTGAAACGGCAATTGATAGATTAAGAAATTCATTCAATAATGTTTATTCATCATTGAGTGGTGCGAATCAAACCGCCATTTTAGAAGAGGGATTGACATTTAAACCAGTATCAATTAATCCAGATCAAGCTCAGTTTTTATCAAGTAGGACTTTTTCAATTGAAGAGGTTGGGAGAATTTTCAGAGTTGCACCACATTTACTTTATGATTTAAGTAAATCAAGTTTTAATAATGTGGAAATGCAATCACAAGAATTTTTAACTTTCTCACTTTTACCTTATTTGGTAAAGATAGAACAAGAGATGAATCTGAAATTATTTACAAGCAATGAACTTGGAAAAACATTTATTGAGTTTAATGTAAATGGATTACTAAGGGGGAATGTAAAAGATAGATCTGATTATTATAGAACAATGATAAACATTGGAGCAATGAGCATAAACGAGGTGAGACGAAAAGAAAACATGAATAAAATTGAGGATGGTGACAAACATTTTATGCAAATGAATATGACAACCATTGAAAAAATAGGAGAAGATGCCGCTGCCGACTCCTAACACATATGAATCAGATGATGATTTTATAGACAGATGTATGTCTGATGATGTAATGATTGAAGATTTTAAAGATGAGAAACAAAGGTTGGCAGTGTGTAGCACACAACTTGAAGAAAACAGAAAAAACATTTGGGATAAAAAATTTGACAAAATAATTATGGAAAAAAGAATATTTAATATTGAGACAAGAATAGATGATGAGAATGACGCAATGAAAGTCATTGGCCATGCTTCTGTTTATAATAAAATGAGTGAAGATTTGGGTGGCTTCAAAGAAATTATTTCCCCAGGTGCTTTTGATGATGTAATGGATGATGATGTTAGGGCTTTAATTAATCATGATGGGAATTTAATTCTTGCAAGAACAACATCTGGAACATTACAATTATCAACTGATGAGGATGGATTGAGGTATGAATTTGAAATACCAGAAACATCTTATGGAAAAGATTTAGCCATCTCAATGAAAAGGGGGGACATTAATCAATCCTCTTTTGCTTTCACAGTTTCTGATGATTCTTGGGAGACAAGAGACGGAATGGACATTAGAACAATTCTAAAAATAAAAAGATTATTTGATGTGAGTCCTGTAACTTTCGCAGCATATCCAGATGCAAATGATTTAGTTATTGCACAAAGAGGATTATCATCATATAAAGAAAAACAAGAAATAAAAGAAGAGGAAAAAGATTTGGTGGTGCGTTCGTTGGCAACACTGAAGATAGAACTACAAAAACGAAAAAAATAAATTAATAATAAAAGAAAAAAAGAACATGAAAAATTCAATTGAATTAAAAGAATTGCGTTCTGAGTTAATTGGCAAACTTGAGGGAATCAAGGTAGTTGCTGAAACTGAGGAGCGTGATCTATTAAATGAGGAAAATGAGCAAATGGATTCATTGCTTAGTGAGTGTGATGCTTTAGATGTAAAAATTAAAAGAGCTGAAAAAGTAGAGAAAGAACTACGATTGGCTGCATCAGTTTCTGGAACTAAAGTGGCAACACCAAATACAGAAACAGAAACAAGAAACTGGAGTTTATTTAAGGCAGTAAATGAAATCAGAAATGGTGGGCAATTAACTGGACTTGAAGCTGAATTACACCAAGAAGCTGAAGGTGAGGCAAGAAAAGGATTACAAGGAATTGGACTTCCATCTTTCATGACTGAAAAAAGAGCAATTGATCAAGCAACATCAGCAATTGCACCAACTGCCGTTGGAGCTTATGTTGATTCACTTCAAGCGTCTGGACTTTATAGCAGAGTTGGATTAAATGATTTAGGAACGGTTGCAGCTGATACAGTACTTCCAATTGCTGGTGGATCAACTGTTGGTTGGGACACTGAGGTTGAAGCGGCTACTGATGGTGGTGCTAACTTTGGAAAAGTTACATTGACTCCAAAAAGATTATCTGGATATGCAAACCTTTCAAATGTAATTCTTGCACAAAACGGAACTGCTGCTGAAGCGTCTGTTATGAATGACCTTGGAAGAAACATGGCAGTTCAAATTGATGCTGCAATGTTTGGCTCAACATCAGTTACAAATGCACCAGCGGCAATTGCTGCAACAACAGGTGTCTTAACTTTTACTGAAGCGGCTTCGGCTGATTTGTCAAGTGATATGTTAGAAGCAATTCAAACTATTGCAGACAGTCATGGCTTGGATGGAAATCTTGCCTTTGTTAATAGTTGGGAATTGTATTCTGGATTGAAAACTGCGGCACAAGTTGCTTCTGTTTATCCAGCATATGTTGATGATAAATTAATGGGTTACAATGGATATTTTAGTGCTGGGCCAGCAAATATTGCTGGAACTTCTGGGGATGGAATCTTTGGTGATTTCTCAAGAGTTTATATGTGCGCCTTTGGCCCTTCTAACATCTTGGTTGATCCTTATACAAGAGCTACAAATAATGAAGTTCGTTTGGTAATGAACAACCACATGGATTGGGGTGTAGCGTCTGGAGCATCTTTTGTTAAATATACTTCTTTAGTATAATTAATATTATATAAATTGAAAAAGGGGTGGTTTAATCGCCATCCCTTTTTTTTATAAAAATAAAAAATGAGAGCATATAAAATCCATACTGCAAACACAACACAACTTATCTCAACAACAGATGCAAAGAATTTTCTAAAAGTTGATACAACTGATGATGATGATTTGATTGATAAATTAGTTGTTGCGGCTACTGAATCGGCTCAAGAATATACAAATAGATTTTTTTTAAATACTATAATTGAACAACACGGAACAACATTTGCTGATTTGTCGGAACTTTATAAAAGTCCAGCAGTAGAAACTTCATGGTTGAAATATTATGACACTGATAATGTAGAACAAACTCTTGCATCATCTGTTTATTATCTCAATGATGTCATTCAGCCATCACAAATAACATTGGCAGTTGATCAATCATGGCCATCCATAGCAGACAGGCAAAATGCAGTATCAATAAAATATACTGTTGGTTATGGTGCGGCAACAACAGATGTTCCTGATGCAATAATTCAAGCGGTATATTTAACAATTGGACATTGGTATGCCAACAGACAAGATGTGGTGATTGGTAGAATTGCAACACAATTGCCAATGACAGTAAAATATTTGCTTGATCAATATAAAGTTCAAGTAATAAGATAATGACAATTGGAGAATTAGATAGACGGATAACATTAGAAAATCCAACTGCAACCGCCAATGGGTATGGTGAGCAAACATTTACATGGGCCACTTACAGAACTGTTTGGAGCCATGTTGATTGGGAGGGTGGAAGTAGAACGGATGAATCTGATTTAATTACATCAACAACAAAAGTTATTTTTACAATTCGGAATCTTGATATATCTGGATTAACAAACACAACAAGAATTTTATTTGATTCAAAATACTATTTTATTCATGCAATAAAACAAATTGATGGAAGAGAGCAATTTCTTGAAATAGAAACGGAAGAGAAAAATATTGGATCATAATGGCTCAAGATAGCGTTTCAATAGAAATAAATAAACAGAATTTAATTGACATCAATTTAATGTTTAAGCAATTACCAAAACAGGTGAGTGAATACAAAACTTGGACAAAATTCTGGAGGTATAACACAAAGCCATTAATAAAAGCGGCACAAGAAAATGCACAAAAATTAAGATCAGAGGGCAATGATCAACTGGCAAAGAGTATTGGATTTTTTCAAACAAAGGCATCAAAAGAATATCTTGGCGGATATGTTGGCCCAAGAGTGAGAGGGGTTTTTGCTAAAAGAGATGAATCATTAAAAGGAAAAAAACAATACACAAGGAGTGGATTTTATGGGGCTTTTGTTGAGTATGGTGGAACAACAAAGTTTTATGGAAGGGGTACTGCAAAGAAGGGTGATCAGCCATTTATGAGAAATGCATTTGATTCTAAAAAAGGAATTACAATTCAAAATGGAATGAAAGATGCGGAAAAAATATTTGATAGAGCATTAAAGATACACACAAGAAGATTGAAAAAATACGGAACTTTAGGATATTAAAAAAAAGAAATGGAATCAGGATTAGCAATTTATAATATTTTGGCAAATGATACGCCAGTTTCAGCAATTGTTGGAACACGCATTTTTCCAAATGTAGCAAAGCAAACAACATCATTTCCGTTTATTATTTATGATGTTCAAAGTGAAAATCCAACTGATTATAAACAAGGAGTTTCATCATTAGACACTGACAATGTGATGGTTTCCTGTTATTGTAAAACATATTCTCAAGCATCTGATCTGGCTAAAAAAATAAGAACTGCATTGGATAGGGTGAGCGGAACATACAATGGGGTTGTAATTCAATCAATTAAATATGATGGTTACAATGATTTGTTTACAGAATCAAGTGCTAATCAAGGGATTTATAGAAAGGCATTGCAGTTTAATTTAAGAATAATAAACACATAAGAAATGACACATGAACTATTAAAAGATTGGCCATCAAAAAGACATGGCAAAACAATCAGGAAAGGAACATTTGTAGTAATTACAGAAAAAAGTGAATTGGAGCAATTGGTTGAATTGGGTTGTATTCCAAAACAAAAAGAAGTAAAAGAAGTAAAAGAAAAAAAGAAAAAAAAGAATTAATTAATTTAAAGAAAAAAGAAAATGGCAATATTAAACGGAACGGATATAAGAGTATATGATGGAGCAAACATATTGGTTGCATATGCTCAAAATGGATCAATCAATATTAATCATTCAACCAGAGAAATCACAAACAAAGAAAGTGCTGGTTGGAGTGAACAACTTGAGGGATTAAGAGATTGGAGTGTGGATGTGGATGGTGCGTATGCTTGGACTGATGCGGCTTCACCAGCAGTAGCATTAACTAATGGATTTGAGGATGTGATTTCAACTTACATACTTACAAGAACTGCGTTAACAGTTAAATTTGGAAATTCAGGGGCAGCAACTGGCGATGCATTATACAGTGGATCAGCATATGTAACAAGCGGATCAGTTTCAGCTGGAACTGAAGATACTGCAACATATTCATTATCCTTAGTTGGGACTGGTGCATTAACACTTACTGTATCATAATTATTAACAATTTTGGGGGTGGGGGGATCATCTTGTTTGTTGTTTGATTCCCTCACAACCTACTAAAAACAACAAGATGAAATACACATTTATAGAAATAGCAGACAAGAAATATCCAATTAAATTTGGAATAAACGCATTAAGAAAGTACGGAATTAAAACAAATACATCACTATCTGATTTGGATAAACTTGGAGCGGATATGAAGTTGGATCAAGCATTAACATTAATACTTTGTGGAATTGAAGATGGATTTAGAGCATCAAAGCAAAATTGTGAAATTGACATTGATGATTTGGCGGACTTGATTGATGAGGATTTTGAAGCAATTGAAAGATGCATGAGTGTTTTGGTTGAACACATGGGAGGTAGAAAACAGGGAAAGCACAAAGCCAACAAAGCGAAGGCAAAGCGTTAAGTTGGCAAGAGTTGGAAAGGATTGCATTTGGGCAATTAGGAATGAGTGTTGATGAGTTTTATGATATTTTGCCAAAACATCTTTGGAGTAAGATTGATGGCTTTTATGAATTGGAGAATATGAGATGTAAGCAAGAGTGGGACAGAGTAAGATGGCAGACAACACTTCTTTTAAACATTCAACTCCCAAAGAATAAATCAATAAAACCTCAAGATTTGATTGAGTTTGATTGGGATGAAAAGAAAAAGGAGGTTGATTTTGAAAAATTAAAAACAAAAGCGGAATACTTTAAAAAAATGGAATCACATGGCAAATAAATCAATAGGATATTTAACATTTAATTTTGGCGCAAACATGGAGGGCTTTGACAAAGCCATGAAGAAAGCTCAGAAAAGTGTTGGAAAGTTTGGTAAAAAAATGAAATCCATTGGCAGTTCAATGACAATGAGTATCACAATGCCATTGTTAGCGGTTGGGGCTGGAGCAGTAAAATTAGCATCAGATTTTGCAGAGTCATTAAATAAAGTGCGTGTTTCATTTGGTGATTCAAGCAAAGTGGTTGAAGATTTTGCAAAAACTACATTGGAAAGTTTTGGAATTGCAGAGGGATCAACATTGCAAATGGCATCTCTTTTTGGAGACATGGGTACATCATTAGGGCTTACTCAAGAAGAAGCGGCAGTAATGAGTACAACATTAGTTGGTTTGGCTGGTGATTTGGCTTCATTTAAAGATATTGAACATGATGTAGCACAAACCGCATTAGCTGGAATATTTACTGGAGAAACAGAGTCATTAAAAAAGATGGGGATATTAATCACCGAAACAACATTAAAAAACAGTGAATATTTCAAATCATTAGATAAAACTTGGACATCACTAACAAATGTAGAAAAAATCCAGATAAGATACAATGAAATTCTAAGACAAACAACAAACGCTCAAGGTGATTACATTGAAACATCTGAGGGCTTTGCGAATCAGATGAGGGGTTTACAAGAAACACTAAAAGAAACTGGTGCTGAGTTAGGACAAGAATTGATTCCATTGGCAACTGATTTGGTTGGTGTTTTAACAGATTTGACAAGTAAAGTAAATGAATTGACTGATGAGAATAGAAAGTCATTAGTTAAATGGTCTGGAGTTGCCACATTGCTTGGGCCATTAATTTTTGCATTTGGAACTTTATTAACTACAATGGTTTCATTATCAAAAATAATACCAAAAGTTTGGAGTGCTATTGCTGGGCCAGTTGGAATTGCAGTTACATTGGCAGCATTATATATTGAGATGGATAAATCAAAACAAATATCTGAAAGATTTGCTGATGGATGGAAGTCAATTAAGGGATGGATAACTGGCTCAACAAAGGCGTTTAATGATTTTAAAAAATCTGGCGCATTAGATTTCTCCAATCAAAATAGAGATGCTTTAGTAGATCCAAATGCAATGCTAAATAGTATGATGGGGGGTACTTTTAAAATGCCAGGAGGGAAAACTTTACCAAATGGCCAAAAAGAAAAAACAGTAACTCCAACAGTAACTCCTGATCCTGTAAAAAAATTGGAAACTCAAATACAATTGATTGAAAGATTGCCACCAGTATTATTAGACACTGGAAGGGCTTGGAGAACATATTATGAAGATATAGAGGAAAGCTCAACAATGGCGGATGGCGCACAAGAAAGATTTCAAAATAGAGTAATGCTTTTTGGAGACATAATGGCAACATCAATGACACGAGCATTAAACAGTCAGGAAAATTTCTTTGAATCTTTTGTTGATGGAATGAAAAAGGCAATAAAACAATTATTGATACAACTTGCAGTTTTAACAATTATAAAAGCTTTACTTGGATATGATACAACAACATTTTCCACCGCATTTGCAGCGGCACAAGGGCAACTTGGTCTTCAAGATGGGGGATTGGTAACTGGGCCAACATCCGCATTAATTGGAGAGGGGCCAGGAACAAGTGCGAGTAATCCAGAAGTGGTTGCGCCATTAGATAAATTAAAGTCAATGATAGGTGAAGGAACACAACAGGTTGAGGTGTTTGGAAGATTAAGCGGAAATGATATTTGGCTCAGTAATAGTAAAACAGGAATCACAAGAAATAGAGCGTTATAAATGGCATACGGAAAAAAATACTACACATCATTTAAAAGTTACAATGGATGGGATTATTACATGGAAATCTGGGAGAAAGATTTTGTTGGAAGTGATAGTGAAATAATTTTAGGAGCTGGTGGCCCGATAATTTCATATGATACGGATTCAGAAAACCGAGACAACACAATACTGGCATCAACTTTGTCAATCCCATTTATTGTTGAAAATGGAACTCAGGAGACATTTATAGACAATTTAAGGGACTTATATGAAGAGCAAGACATTTATGTCCACTTATATCAATCAACAAGTGCCAATGAAGATCCGTTGTGGTCTGGTTTCTTATTAATGGATTTGGGAACTAAAGAGGATGTAATATATCCTTTTGAAGTTAAATTAACTGCAACAGATGGGATTTCACTTTTAAAAGATAGGGATTTTGTTATTGATGGAGCAACAAGACCTTATGGCAGTAGTGATGTCTTTTGGGGGCCAGCAAATTTTACATATTGGATTGCAAGGATTTTGGAAAAAGTTGGGGCTGG
>Ga0255047_10002779_pt1 | contig 11369 bp, 9 predicted proteins | sample JV7_2_1_MG_FD_183640 | JGI IMG/M metagenome (GOLD analysis project Ga0255047, IMG submission 183640) | Seawater microbial communities from Jervis Inlet, British Columbia, Canada - JV7_2_1 | ecosystem: Environmental > Aquatic > Marine > Inlet | place: Canada: British Columbia | collected 2016-10-06
AAAAAAACCCGCTAACTCCTTGACCGCCGGAAGGTCGAGCATGTCGGCGGCATTAGCGAAACGACGAAGATAGTCCGCGTAACGCTGAATATGCCCGATGACCGATGACTCTTCCGCGTCGGGAACAACGATCGCCGCGAGAGCCCCAGCGAGCTCGGACTCGCCCTCCTGGAGTTCTGCGCATAGCGCATCGACTACGTCTTGGTTCGCCATAGCTTCGGGGTGCTACTCATGGCGGCAACACAACTCATCGACGATGAGTCGATCAGCGCCGCACCTCAGTGGGTAATTTAAACACGCGCACTGATTGAACCAGCATTCTCGCGTACTGCACGAGATTCTTCGTCTGTGTGAGCTGCTCCAGGAGTTCCTTGGAGGTCTCCTGAGTCTGGGACAACATGCCGTTGGCACGCTCACGCAACTCGTTACTGATACGCGCCTGCTGCTCGGAACTGGCCGCGATCTCGCCAACGGAGCGCACCAGGGACGCAGTGGTCTTCTGACTGGCGATCATCTGATGGCCCGCGGATTCCGCCATGCGCGAGCCCGCGACGACCTGGCTGATGGTACGGTCCATGGTCACGATGGTGTCGTTGGTGTCCACCTGGATGTTCTTCACGAGGCTGGCGATCTGCGCGGTTGCTTCGCGAGAGCTTTCAGCAAGACGTTGCACCTCGTCGGCGACAACCGCGAAGCCGCGCCCCGCCTCACCAGCCGCCGCCGCCTGCATGCCTGCGTTCAAAGCCAACACGTGGGTGCGTTCGGCGATGGTGTTGATGATGTCGACGATGGCGGTAATTTCTTGAGAACGTTCGCCGAGCCGCTTGATACGTTTTCCGGTTTCCTGAATTGCCTCGCGGATCTCATTCATGCTTGTCAACGTCCCGGTCACCGTGGACATGGCGGTCTGGGTCGTCTCGGTGGTGAGCTGGGCCGAATCGTTGCAGGCACGAGCAACTTTAGCGATGTTCTGCAGGCTGTTCGATGCTCCCGCCAACTGGCTGGCGGTTCTTTCCACTTCGCCCTGCTGCGCCTGTGCGGTGGCGTTGACAATTTCGGCCTTTTTATTCACCGTCGCGCAGGAAGCGCCCACCTGGCTCGCGATACGCGATACCCGGGTCAGGACCTTGCCGGTCTCCTCCGCCATCTGATTGATGGCATCCGCCACCGGCCCGGTGACGTCCGCGGACACAGGCACTGTCACCGTGAGGTCACGTTCGCTGAGCCTGGCGACAGCCTCCAGAAGTCTGAGCACCGACTCGTTGAGGCGCTCGTTCTCTTCTTCCGCGTCCACCAGCGTCGTAACCTTGTCTTGCAGCAGCTCATCGAGCGCCGTACCGAGGCGGGCGAACTCGTCGCTGCCGGTGAGCCCCGTGCGTACTCCGTAGTCGCCTTCGGTGACGCTGTGCACGGTACTGGAGATGCGTTCGATGGGGTCGGCGATCGATCGGTAAATCATGTAGCCAATCACACCGGCGAGAATCACGCCGATAACGATGACGGCAAGACTCGCATACAGAAAAGTGTTGTTACTTTTCAGCGACTCGGCGAAGGCTTTTTCCGATGCCAACTGGCGTTCAGAGGAACTTGCCAACAAAGCATTGAGAAATGGACCCACCAGGTCGTCGAGGTCGTTGATGACAAACAAAGAAAGGTTTGTGCGATCCTCGCTTTTGAATAATCGCTGTAATTCTACGAAGGCCGATCGTACACCCGTGAGTCCCGGCGTCAGCACGTCGTCGATGAATTCTGCTTCATCAGCGGTTAACGCCGCCGTGTAAGTACTCCAATCCGCCTCGAACTGTTCTTTGGCGATAGCGAGATTCTGACGCCCCTCCTCCCAGATAAGCGCACCCGTACTAACGCGGTTCACGGTCGCCAGCAGATCCCCCTGAATCGTGCCTGCCAGATAACTCAACCTGGTTCCCTCGGTAACATTTCGGTTCAGCAAATCCGTGGTACGCGACGCAAACGTCAATCCGGCCAGCGCCGTAAAACCGATGGACAACAATATTACGGCCTGTACGGTAATCAGAAAGATCAACCGAGGCCCGATTCTGAAATTGCTGAATAGCTTGTTCACATGTGTTTACCTTGTAGAATTTCCAACGCAGAACATCAGCGCATCAGCGCGTCCCATGCACTCACAGACATGGGTTTGAAGCCATCCGGGCTGAGATTGGTGAGAATCACCAGGTCCGATCCCTGGTTGTCATTGCTGAAGTCGAGCTTCAGACCGCCCAGATCGAACTTTTGCCCCAACACGGCACCTAGAAACTTTTGCCGCGTAATAGAACCCTGCACATTCTGAATGGTCCTCAGCCAGAGCTTGCCAACGATATATCCTTCGAGGCTGACCCATCCGAACTGTTCGCCGAGTCGCTGGCGTGCCTCGGCGACGATGGGTAGTGTGGAATCCAGCGGCGGCACCACCTGGGTCATGATGACACGATCGCTGATATTGGCGTCCGCCAACGCCCTGTGAAAGTTGTCAGCGCCCGTAAATGATACCGCGCTGATGATCCAATTCTCGCCCTTGTAGCGCGAATAGGCAGCGAATTTGGATATGGCATTATAGGTGCCAACCGTGACCACGACCTTACACGGGACTTTACTGAGCCCTTCCCAGTTTTTCAGCGACAGGTAGCCGCTTCGCGAGGTAAATGTGTTTCTCTGATAAACGCCCACGGGCCCCAGATTATTCCGCGCCGGGTTTTCACCCGATTGTCGCAGGATGACAGCCAGTGTCTTGGTCATGAAGTCGGTTCCAGGCACCTCTTTCAGCGCACTTTGGATCCCGGCGACCCCCGACATACCATAGGCGTCGTTCTGCACATAAGCGCAGATCTGTGCCGGTTTAACCCCGGCGGCGATGGCAGTGCGGATGACCGCCGCTGTTTCCTGAACGTAGCTCGCACGGTAATTGACGATGCCAGTTGCCGTGCCTCTCAGCAAACCAGCGCCGGTGAAGAATCCCACTGCCGGCACTTTTTGCTCGGCGAGGATCGGCAGCGACACTTTGGCGGTGGGTGTTCCGACGTTGCCGATCATGGTGAAAACACGCTGGGCAATCAGCGCGTTTGTCGCTTCTATTGTCTTACTGGGTGTATAGGAATCATTCTGGGTTACGAACACGATGCGGCGGCCCTTGACACGCTGGTCGCGGATGGCGGCCTCGATTCCAGCCTTCATCCCCAGTCCGAGCCCGCGGGATCGGCCTTGCAGGTCCATTACGCCGCCGATGCGGATAAGCCGTTGCGTGACACCCTCTTGCGCCCATCCAGGCCGACCCGGCAGGACAGTCGCCGCCAGTAGTATCCACGCGCCTGCGCGCAGGAATCGCCGTCCAAAGCAGCAGCTTGAACGGCGTCGCATCACGATGCCCATGATGTTCATCACTGTAACTTCGTTTGCAGGTAGTTGATGGTGACACCCACGACCAGTACGCCGATGGTCTTCCCCCGGTCGAGGACCGGAGCGGACACCTGAGCCGCAACGGTGTTGGTGCTCTCATCGAGTGCAAGCTTGCCGATAAAAATCGTGCCCTCACCGCCATTGAACGAGTTGCTCCATTTTTCTTCATCGCCCTGCCAGTAGTCGCTGGTGGCCGGATAGGCGGCGACATTAGCGCCCTGATTATCGGTGAGGAAGGCCTCGTTGAAGGTCGTGTTTCTCGTCACCTGCTCCTTCAGGAAACGCCCGGCCGGCGATGTTTGCAGCGACAGCTTGTAGGGTGTCGGTGGGCCCTTGGTGGCACGCCATTCCTTATCTCTCTTGTTGATCTCTTCCTGGGTCAAACCGAGGGCATTCTGTTGCCTGACGGCGCGAACCAGAAGCGGATTGAGCGCCATGTGTTGAACGGTACGCACCTTTACCCGTAGAAGGTCCTCGAGCTCCGACTCGCTGAAGTCCTGCTGAGCGCTCGCGGCGCTCGCAAGCATCAGCAGTGCGATCGCCAGACACGCGCTTCGAAGCGTGACGGCCTGATGACACAGTGCCACGCCCGATTGTTTGAAAGCATTCATGTCGCGAGTATCCTCACGTTTGTTATGTCGTTATTCTGCGGTTCGCTGGGCCAGAGACTGGAATAACCCCTCGTAGTCTGCCTGGTACCAGATTTCACCGGCGTATTCGTACGCGCCCTGCAGGTAATCGCGAAGAATTTCAGGGACGTAATCTGGCTGATCGACGCGACTGCCCGCGTCGATCGTGATGTGGTCCGGCGTGCCGTCGATGACCAGCGCGGCAACTTTCTCGCCGCTGCCGATAACCAGCAGCATCTGCCTGTAGCCGGTGGGGCCGCTAATTCCCAACAAGCTCTTGAGATCGAAAACGGGGATCAGGTTGCCTCGCAGATTCACCAATCCGGAGAACCAGGCGCTGGAATTGGGTAAATCGTAGCAACGTGGAAGCTCGATGAGCTCCACTTCGAGCGACAGGTCGTGGACCAATCGGCAAGCGCCGATTCGGAAACCGTAACGTTGGACGCCCGCCGATCCGGATAGGTTGTGCTCCTGATCCGGAGTTACGAAATAGCGTGTCAGCGCTACCGTTGGACTGAGTAGTTCGGCGGCCATTTATCGGAACTTTTGTATCTGACTGGTAATGTCATCGCTCGTATACGGCTTGGTAACATAGGCGCGCGCACCTTGCTTTTGAGCCCACAGCTTATCGACTTTCTGTTTGTTGGCACTGACCATCACCACCGGTATGTGTTTCGTCAGTTCACCACTAGTCAGCTTTCTACACGCCTGATAACCATCCATGTCATCCATGACGATGTCCAGGAATATCAAATCGGGCTTGTCGCTGGTGGCGAGATAGAGAGCTTCCTTGCCGGAGGCTGCGGTAATAACCAGGTAGCCGGCGTCGGTCAATATTTCACGCAGATGCATCCGATCGGTCGCAACATCATCGACCACGAGAATCTTATTGATAGCCATATTAGTAACTTTTCCTCGTATCCAGCAGGACCGCTAGTGGGTCCGCATCTCTGGTATGTATTCGTGCAAAACCACTCTCAATTGTTCCGCATCCACGGGCTTTGTCAGGTAGCGATCGCAACCAGCCATCACGCCTCGAACCTTGTTGAATGGTGATGTCTTGCCCGTGAGCATGACGATGGGGATGGATCGCGTCGTTGCATTGGATTTGATCAGTTTGCAAACCTTGTAGCCGTCCATTTCCGGCAATACAACGTCGAGAAAAATAACGTCGTAGTGCCCGACTTCGACCAAATCGAGCGCCTCCTCGGCGTCTTCCGCCAAGTCGACGGTAAGATCGTGAAGCCGAAGGCATAAATCCATCTGCGTGCGAACCGAAAGACTGTCATCGACCACCAGTACTTTTCCACTTACGCCGTTGTTGCCGGCTGACGATCTCCCCAGCAAATTACTGACGATCGCCTGCGCTCCCGGGCTATCATCGCCACCAATCACCAGTTCGGGAACGTACTTCAGTTCCCTGACCGTTATCGCGTCCAATGTTTTCAATAGATGCGCCGACAGCCGCGTGCGCTTTAATCGGTACTGTCCACCAGCGACTTGTTCAGCCGCTTCGGCGAATGCCGCGCCTATCAGTATCGCCGGCTTGCCCGAATCCGCCCTCGCCGCCCGGTTGAACTCACGCCATTGGGCCAGCGCGGCGGAGTCGTCCGCGTCCACGATGACGATGTTCACGTTCTTATAGTCATTACGATCGACCACTCGATAGCTACGATCCCGATAGCGATAGAGCTTGCACAAACTCACCACAATCGTACGTAGCGCCGGATTCGCTCCGAATACGGTCAAGAGGAATTCCTTCTCCTCCCGGACGGACTCGCTCATAGTGCTTCTAATAATCTAGCGTGAACGGCCGAGCCCACAGCATAACTCAGGCCGTACACCGCACAAAGGTTTACTGGCTGTTCGCAATCGACGCCCCCGGTGGCAATGTTAGCTGAAGTCATCACCATCGCCGTCGCCCGAATCGGGGACTCGCCTCTGACCGACAACATCGAGGAGCGCCTTTTCGATGGCGTCCATATCTGGAATGAAGACCTGTTCGCCTTCGACTTCCAGGTCCAGGGCCACGAATGGACGCACCCCATTGCTGGGTGTTCCCACACTTACGGAATGATCCGCGACCAGGATCTGATGAGGAATGCCCTGGACGAGAACGGCGAAGTTCTTCAGCGCTTCATTCGCAGACAGTGCCTTCAGCACAACCACCTTCGATCGTGCACCGGCCTCCAGTCTGGGCCCGCCCAGTACAGCCTCCATGCAGACGAGCGGCAGTTCGCTGCCGCGCCATATCACGCTGCCCAGTAACCAATCCGGACCACCAGTGGGCGCAGAGATGGTGTCCGTGGCGTAGACCTCCGCGACCATGACGTTCGGCACCAGGATCTGCTCACCGACAATGGGTAGTACCAGGCAGCGGACCGTGTCTTCGAGCTGATCCAAGTCACGCTCTCCCGAGCAGTGAGTTGATGTTTTCCAACAACTCGCCTTCATGATATGGCTTGCCGAGATAGCGATTGACGCCGAGTCGCGCTGCATGGTCACTGTGTTTCTTGCCGGTACGCGACGTAATCATGATGATCGGCAAATCTTTCAACTCATCGTCCTTGCGGATGGTCGCGGCCAACTCGAATCCGTCCATGCGCGGCATCTCGATGTCGAGCAACATCAGGTCCGGCCGTCTATCCTTGAGCAGCGCCAACGCCTCGATACCATCCTTGGCGGTGAATACTTCGATACCGTTTCTATTCAACAATCGCTGAGTGACCTGGCGTACGGTAATGGAATCGTCAACCACCATCACGGTGGCGGATTCGTCAGCGGATACGTTGCGCTGACCGAAAGTGCTCGGATCACGGGCAACGCCGTGCAATGCGGCTGCACGGCGCAGCAGCGCGGGTACGTCGAGGATCATCGCGACGCGTCCGTCACCGAGTACGGTGGCGCCGCTCAGCCATTGGATCCCGGAAAGCTGCGGACCCAAGGCTTTGACGACAATCTCATGGCGCCCGGTGAGATTCTCCACCAAGAATGCCATGCGATGCTCGCCGGCATGCACCAGCACAACGGGGTACGGCTGACTGGATTCTTCGTAATTCGACTCGCCGAACTCCAGCATGGTGCCGAGGTGGGCAAAGGGATAGCGCGAGCCCGCGTATTCGAAAAACGGCGCCTGCTCGGCTTCCAGTCGCCGCAGGTTCTCCCCGAAAACTCGCACGACGCCTGCGACATTTGAAATAGGCAGGGCAAAATTCTCGTCGTCCACCATGACCAGCAACGCCTGATTCACCGCGAGCGTGAAAGGCAGGCGAATGGTGAACATGCAACCCTGTCCGGGGCGTGACGCTATATCGAGGGCTCCCCCGAATTGTTTTATGTCCGCGTTGACCACATCGAGACCGACGCCGCGGCCTGAAATCTGGGTTACTTCGCGCACCGTGCTGAAGCCTGGCTCCAGAATCAGTTGCGATAGTTCCTCATCGGTGAGTTTGGCACCTGCTCCGACCAGATTTTTTTGCACCGCCATCTGATAAATAGCGTTCTGATCGAGACCGTTACCATCATCGGAAACCTTTATTACGACCTCTGGACCCGAGCGGGATACGACGATCCTAACGCTGCCGATTTCCCGTTTACCCTTTTGCTTGCGCCTTTCCGGCGACTCGATACCGTGGTCTACGGCGTTGCGCAACAGGTGTTCGAGAGAAGGAGTGATACGCTCGAGGATGGTGCGATCGAGGCGGATATCCTCACCTTCGATTTCCAACTCGACACGCTTGTCGAGCTCGGTCATGGTGCGTCGGACCAGGCGGCGAAAACGCTGTACCTGCTCGGAGAAAGGCAACAGGCGTGTGCGCATCAGTCCCTGCTGCAAATCTTTGCTGACACGGGACTGCTCGGCGAGCATGTCGTCGGACTCACGCGCTATGCCACCGAGGATCTCGCGAATGCTGCGCAAGTCGGAGACACTTTCCACTAACGAGCGCGAAAGTTGCTGTACTTTCGAGAAACGTTCCAACTCCAAGCCGTCGAGTTCTTGTTTGGATTCCGCGCCGCTTCCTTGATCTTTTCGATACTGGACCTGGGATTCGGTTTCGACTTCCAGGCGCCGCAACTGATCGCGAAGGCGCGTAATGGTCTGATCCATTTCCTCGAGATTGTACTTAAAGGATCCGACCTGTTGACCGAAACGCGACTGGGAAATTGTGAGCTCGCCGGCGTAGTCCGACAAACTGTCGAGGAATGATGACGACACTTGAATGCGTTCGCCCTTGTCGAGCCCCATAAGCCTGCCATTGCCGCCAGCCGATGACTGTCTCGCCACCACGGCACCACCACGGGTCACCTCCGCCAGGCCCGACGTAATTGACCCGTCGCGATCCCCGCGGGCCGCCTCGACAAGGTCGGAAACGCCGGAGACACCCGGGCATACGAGGTCGTCCATGCGCGTAATCAAATCTTCGACAGACGCGGGTTCGCGCTTGTCCTCGGCGGACTTGAGAAGCCCACCGAGACGGTCGTGGCAATCCTCGATGAGGTCGAGGAGAATTTCCGAAGGTGGCAAATGCTCCTCGGAGACCATCATCAGCACCGACTCCATGGCGTGACTGAGATCACCAATTGCCGTCATCCCAACTGTGCGAGCACCGCCTTTCAGTGTGTGCAACTCACGCTGTAACTCGCTAACAAATCGCGGATCGTAAGTAGATTCGCGCCAATGCTCGACGATGGCTTCGCTGAGTTCGAGGATGCGTTCGGCCTCGCCGATGAAAATGCGCCGCATGTCCTCGGACTCGCCCATCGCCGCGCGCACATCATCGGCCACCCGCCCCGGCTCCAGATCGCCGACTTCGGCCTCATAAACAGCGAACTGTGTCGTGTCCTGGGCGCTCGCGCCGGGTTGATGCGTGATCAGCTCGCGCGCACGTTCCGCGAAAACCTCTACTTCGAAATTGCTGGGCTCACGGGCACTCAATGCATCGACGAGCGCGGGCAGGCGCTCGGTGGCTTCGCTGACGAATTCCAAAATACCGCGGGTGACCGGGCAGATCCCCTCGATTACCCGATTGAGCAAATTCTCGACCGCCCAGGCGAACTCACCGACGTCCGCGGCTCCCACCAGGCGGCCACTGCCCTTGAGGGTGTGAAAGGAGCGGCGCACGGTGATCAAGGCATCTCGGTCGCCGGGATCGGCGTTCCATCGAATAAGACAATCCTTGAGTACCTGGAGGACCTCTCGTGCCTCGTCGATAAACACCTGGACAATGTCGTCGTCGATTTCCGCATCGACCACCGGTGGGTGCGTTGGTGGTGGTGCCGACTCGATCTGGCTGGCGGCCATATCATCGCGGACCTGATCGACGGAACGCTCCAGCGAGCGTATGCAATCTTCGGTGAACTCCAACAGCGCGTGATCATTGGGCTGCAGTCCGACCACGGACTCGAGATAATATTCGAGACCTACGAGCGCATCGGCGAGCGCATCGAGTGTGTCCGGCCGCGGCGCGAGCTCCCGCCCCGAAAGCAGGGAGAAGGCACACCGCCCCCAATCGCGCAGCAAGTCCGCAGCGCGCTCCAGCGACAGCATCCTCAGGCTGCCCTCGACGACACTGACATGACGGGAAATCTCGTCCAGCAGATTCGCGTCCCGGGGCTCGCGCAAATATTCGCCGATGATGTGCTTTATGGCCGCGAGCTCGGTGGTCGCTTCGCCGACTACGGCTGTCACCAAGCGCAGATACTCAATACTGTTGAGGTCGCTATCGCCGGGACCGGCGATCACAGGCTCGCCCGGGCGCTGCTCGGCAGCGGCAAGGCCGTGCTCGGCGATGTTATCGAGAGTCGCGTCGACGCGCAGTAAATCTCTAGCGATACCCATGAGCACGGAGTCGGTGAGCGCATCGTTGGATTGCGCGCCGCCCCGCAGCTGTTCTACATGGGCCGCCACAAGCTTTCGGCTGCGACCGAGATTGAGAAGCCCGAGGGTATCGGCGACGCGACGCAACTTGTCCGCCACCGGCCCGAGATCGCCAGCATCGATTGCGCCGCGGCGCACGAGACGATCGAGTGAGGTCTTGGCGCTGGACAAATCCTCTTTGATGCCCGCCGCAACCGCCTTTAAAGAATTCAGATCGGGGCCGCAAAGTATCCGTTCGGCGCGCTCCGTGGCGTCTTCGCCAACGAACAACTCATCGAGTCGATAGGCCGCGCGAATAGAGGTGACGCGCGCGCTCGCGGCTGTCGCATGGGCCAGATAATAGAGCAGGTTCTTGACCAGTTCGGGCGGCGCCGGGCGCGCCAGGGCAACGCCACCTTCCTTGGATATGATCTTCAGCTGCTGGTCGAGCAACCCCAATAAGCGGCGCACGGACACACTCGCCTCCAGTCCGCCGTTTCGCAGGGCTTCGATGACACCGGACGCAATCCACCACAATCGTACGCTGGGCGTGCCAGCGCACAATTTCTCGCAGCGCACAACCACCGCCTGCATCAGCGACAAACCCGTTTCGTCAACTGTACCTTGGTACCAATCCAACAATCCCTTTTGATAGTAGGCACGCAGGCGACGGGCGATCTCGCGTAACTGGTTTTCGTCCAGGTCGTGGGTCTTGTCCGGGATCGGAATATCTACGTTCAGATCTGGCGCGAACAGAGCGTTCTCGGAAAGCAACGGTTCACCGCGCACGCACCGGAGATCGTTCAGAAGCGGCATGAAGATAGTCGGCGTGTCCTGATGACCGGCACGCAAATAATTCAAATACTCTCCCAACTGCAGAATGCTGCGTAACAGGAGTTCACACATCTCCTCGTTGGCGTCCTCAACCCCTGCGCCAAGCAACATCCGGCAGAGACTTTCCATTTCCTCCAAGAGTAAACACGCACCATAATACTCGAGCATCTCGAGCACGCCGTGCACATTGTGCAGCGCGTCGGCGCAAGTCTGCACGTGGTGAGACGAATGAGAGTCTTCCGAAAACCTTTCCAACGCAGACCGCGCCTGCGTCAGTGTGTCCTCGATGTCACCCTGCACCCATTGGAGCGTGGCGTGATCCATAATCGATTACTGTTTAGAACCCTTCTTGAATGTGATCCTGGTGAGAAAATGCTCTGGAATCGTTTTACTGGCGGGGGGCTGGACGGAACGTACGGACGTCCGACACAGGGCTCGCAGAACTCTCTCGTTTTGACGCCGGCTGATCCTCGCTGGCGGCCGGAACAGCGCGCAGGTCGACAACATTCGGATCGAACGAGTCTGGTAGACGGAATCCCGCCACCGATGTCTTCAGCGCTTCGGCCAGATCCGCGAGATTGCCCACGGACTTCGCTGTGGTGTTGGCGCCGGCCCGTGTCTGCGTCGTGATTGTG
>Ga0255047_10002781_pt1 | contig 11364 bp, 15 predicted proteins | sample JV7_2_1_MG_FD_183640 | JGI IMG/M metagenome (GOLD analysis project Ga0255047, IMG submission 183640) | Seawater microbial communities from Jervis Inlet, British Columbia, Canada - JV7_2_1 | ecosystem: Environmental > Aquatic > Marine > Inlet | place: Canada: British Columbia | collected 2016-10-06
GATAAAGGGACAAAACAACGGTATTTCTGTGACTTAAAAGCAGGGAAAATCTATAACTGGTCTGCAAAATCATGGGAATGTAAGGCTGGAACAATGGATAAATGTTCACCCCCAACACCCCAAGACAGCCCCTCAGAGGGAAAATAAATGGAATGGATAAAACTAAGAAAAGAAAAACCACCAAGAAAGGGCAGATATGTAGTTCATGTAAATTCTTGGATGAATGGCTGGACAGACTATCTTCTTGACGTTATGGATTGGGATGGTGAAAATTTTAGCAACAAACAATATCGTTTTGATGTGGCAGAATGTACACACTGGCTTAAAGGTGTACCACCACGCCCGAAAAAAGTAAAGCCTAAAGGTGGATATAAACGAAAATGAGCCCCCCAGAGGGAAAAGGAGACTGAAAGATGGACATACTTGACAGATTAAATAATTATAACCCACCCGATAGGACAGAGGATGGCCAAAGGTTGATTGCTCAAGATATTTGGGATGCAAAGGAAAAAATTGAATCCCTCCAAAAGCAGTTGGAAGAAGCAAAAGCCGAAACTGCAAAATGGGTAAAGAGTTGGGATGACGATACAAATCGTGGGGCTGTGTGGATGGATAAGTTTAAAAAAGCCGAAGCCAAGCTCAAGGCCCAGACAGTGGCAAACCAGGAATTGAGGGAACTTTTAGCCAAATACTCTGAGGGGGAATAGATGGACGATGAACAGCAAGAAGAATGCCCCTATTGTGACGGTATAGAGTATTGCGAACATTGTGATGCTGATGACGATTATATGGGATTTGGTGAAGACGATTTTTAACCCCCTTGGAGCCCCAACACAAACAGGAGGAATGAATGGCAACTAAAAACGGAATAGCTCGCACTATCTCCAGGCAATGGAGAGTCAAATGTAAGCACCATGATGATGGGTCCTGGTCAGTGAATGGCACTGTTGTTAAAGATGCGACAGCCGCCAAAGTATTTGCACGACACATCGATAAAAAGAGGGGGCAGGAATGAAAGAGATTGACGTACAAAAATACATGCGCTTCATGCTGAGGGGCTATTACCTGATGGCCGTCCAGGCGAACTTCAAGAAGACTCAGGGCAAAGTGAAGTTCATTGACTTTGATGAGTGGCTGAAAAAGCAGGACCTTTTAGATGGCAAATAAAGTCTACGAGTGGTTCTGTTCTCACTGTGTTCGCCTGCAGCAGACACCGGCCCCCCCACCGCCCAGACAGAGAAAGCTGTGTGCGGAGTGCAGGGAATATTTAGTTGGCAGGGGGTACAAGGTATGAAATTAACTCCGAGACACAAGCTGAAACCAGGCGGAGCTGGCGAGGCCTATAAAAGTCGCGTCAAGAAGGGGAGAACTAAGAGAGCTGAGGCTAAAAAAACCCAGGCCCGGCAACGGAAAAAGAAAAGAAAGTGAGCTTTTTAGAAGAAATTACTTGGATATTTAGCACCGTATGACTTATTTTTTAGCCACCTTAACCAGAAGGACAACAACATGAAAAAGAAAATAACCAGGGAAGAGATGATGGACCTGCTGCACAACATCAACGGCAAGGCCCTATTGGAATACAGGAATGTGAAGTTCTCACACGCCCTGGATAAGAATCGCGTGATGCTCACAGCTGAGGCTAAATCCATTTACAAGGCGATTGGATTTGAAAAAGAGCACCTGGCTGAATTGAGTGAGGAAGCCAAAAAGCTGCGCTATCCTGAGCTCAGGGTATACATCGAAAAGAATATTAAAGACCTGGATGTAAGGCTCCAGATGATTACCAAGGTGGACCAGAATGAAGAGTTTTTACAGGAAGAGGTGGAGCTGGACCTGTACGGCATTCTTCTTGATAACCTGCCTGATGATTTAAAAGAGGGCGATTACCGGATGATTCGATTGCTGATATTGGAGGACGAACCCGCAAAGAAAGCTGAGTCTTAAAGTGAGAGAATCCGAGCTATTATTTGAAGTTGCTGGCATGATAGTTACATTGTGCTTTGTATTTATCGCGGCAGCGAGTGCATTTTATTCAACCGTAAACCATAAACAAAGGAGTAACGATGATAGACGAAACCGAGAACGACAGCCCCACGGAGGAGAGCCCCCCTACGACACAGGACCAAGGGAGCGAGAGCCCTGGCTCTGAGGCTGCAGATTCACCTGCACCGGCAGGCGACAGTGAGGGCAGAGGCCCTGCAGACGCTGACCCCGGCCCTGACCCTGTGACCGACCCACCTCCCCCTGCAGGCGAGTCAGATGATGACCTGCTGAATGCAGAAGAGGAACCCGAACAGCCTGCAGAAGAAGCCCCCACCCTGCTGGGCAAAGTAGAAGCCCTTCACAAGCTCATCCAGGATGGTGAGATGATGGATGACCAGGCAGCTGCCCTGTACAAGAAAGTCACTGTAGCCCTGGACTATGCCAAAATAGTGACGGCCACAGAATGAATGACGACGGCCTGAAGGACTCAGACTGCAAGGCGATGGGCAAATTCATCGTGGGCAAGATGATTGACCCGGAGAAATCCGAGGGCGGTCTATACATACCCGACGAAGCCAAAACGAAAAAGTCAATCAATAGCATGATTGTCACAAGCGTTGGCGGCGATGTGGGTGTCGAGCTCAAGCCTGGGGATGAGATTTTCGTCCGTAGAGCAACCACCATACCGAACACCCACCTCTTGAACTGGATTCAGGAGGAGGATGTTATCGGAATTAAAATCGATTAACAATTAACAAGGAACAACAACATGAAAATACTCAACTTTGACACAGAAATAAAGCTGTGCATCCAGGGGAAGGATGAAGAAAAAGACCCCGTTTACGAATACTGCGAGGGCTGGAAAGACCATGTGAGCATGGGCATTTCGGTCCTGGTAGCCTACGCCAGCTGGCTGAAGAAGTATATCTATTTTGATGAGAACAACCTGCCAGCATTCATTAGACTGATAGCTGAAGCTGACCTGGTAATCGGATTCAATATATTTGGATTTGACATTGCCCTGCTGAAGGCTACCCTGGTGCGCCTGGGCCTGCCTGAGAAGACCGGGATGGCGGGTAAGTGCTACGATATACTGGGAAACATCCGGAAGGAAACGCCGACTAAAGGTTGGAGCCTGGACAACATCATGCAGGCGACCTTTGGAGTGGGCAAGAGTGGCAAGGGTGCAGAAGCGCCCCGGCTCTGGCAGGACGGCAAAATTGCTGAGCTGTACAACTACGGCACCAATGACGTCATGCTCTCAAACATGCTATGGGAGCATGTATACAAAGGGCTGCCTATCATGAATGACAAGGGTGACTCGGTAATCCTTGACGGCTTCATGAAGTGGTCAGAGAACCAATCAGCTTAATCACCACGGAGACGGCCTCTGGATAAACATTAACCACAGTTACTGTTTAGGCCGTCTCCACCACAATTAACCAAAGGAGCAAAATGACGGGAGATTTGGTGAAAAGAAAAAAAGACCCTGCGCTATTGGATGATGACCGAGCAAGACTTCCTCATGTATGGATTATACCCGGCGGCATGGACGTTGGTGGTCATGCAGTACGCCCTACGCCCGAAAGCATTGTCAAGCAAAAAGAAAAGGTGGACGCTGTTCAGGCGAAGGCTGTTGAATTGAACTTGAGAAACAAAAATTATTAACATCAACCAAAGGAACAACATGCAAATGTATATTGGAACAAAACAAATTACCGCCAAACCCCTGACCCTGGGCGACTACAATTTATACCGGGGTTGGAAACAGCCGGAAGGCGAGGACCCACTCAGAGCTGGCTACCTGGTTAAGTATCCGGATGGCTATGAATCCTGGAGCCCGAAAGAAACATTCGAGGCTGCCTACCAGAAGCCTGGTGAATTGAATTATGGAGCTGCCCTGCACCTTCTGAAGCAGGGGCACAGGGTATCAAGGTCCGGATGGAACGGCAAGGGGATGTTTATATTCCTGGTGCCTGGCTCTGTTTTCAAGGTTAACCGGCCACCGCTGCTCGGCATCTACCCTGAAGGCACCGAAATCAATTACCACGGCCACATCGACATGAAGACCGCCGACGACCAGGTAGTGCCATGGCTGTGCAGTCAGACAGATGCACTCGCAAACGATTGGGGTATCGTTATCTAGTGGAATACATCTTCGAGCCACCCGAACAGGAAGAGGTCTCTAAACAGGCCCTTCCTGACACCCACTTCATACCCAGCTGGCTGATACACAATAAGATAGCCGGCCTTCGCGCAGAGATTGACAGAGTAAAAGCCGATGAGAAATACGGGGAGCTGGCAGCCACCAACCTCATGCGCTCCCTGTGTCAAAAGGACCTGTTCTATCTGTGCTATGAAATCCTGGGGTACAAAAAGATGGAGGAGCCCCTGCACAATGATATGTGCCGCTTCCTGGCCTGGGGTGAGAAGAAAAAAATAAACACCCTCCTGCTGGTCCCTCGGGCTCATTACAAGTCGACTATTGCTACCATAGGCAGATGTATCCAATGGATATTAAAAGACCAGGATACGTCCGTGGGGCTGTTCTCAGGGGACATGAAGAACGCCCGTAAGTTTGCCACGGAAATCAGAAACCAGCTGGAGAAAAACGAGCTGCTTAAAGAGCTGTTTCCGGATATCCTGTATGATGAACCCAAGCGGTACAGCGATAAATGGACCTCTGATGAATTCAATGTGCGCCGCACCAAAAAGGGCATCCAGAAAAAGGAGCCCACTGTAAAAATATTCGGCCTTCTGCAGAATATCCCTACTGGTGACCACTTCGACCACTTGCTCGGCGATGATATTGTGGACCAGGAAATCTCCAAAAATGAAGAGCAGATGAAAAAGGTCGAGGACCAGCTGCAGTACCTGGTGCCCCTGCAGAAAACCCCTGATGACCCCATCCACCTGGTTGGAACCCGGTACCATTTGAAGGACGCCTATGCTCAGTACCTGGAGGATGATTTCTGGGCAGTCTACCTGCGCCGGGATATCGAGAATGACAAGGTCATATTCCCTGGCGTGTTCTCAAAAGAGATGCTGGAGCGCACCAGGATGAAAATCGGCAACTACAAATACCAATGTCAGTACAAGCTGGACCCCCAGGACCCTGGTGATAAGAAATTCAAGATGGAATGGCTCAGATATTACGAGCCTTTTAACCATGTGAACCTGGACCGCACCTACCTTTCATGGGTTCTGATAGTGGACCCTGCCAATAAGCAGAAAAAGGAATCTGACTTCACGGCCATGTTGGCGTTGGCGGTTGATTCTGATTGGAATTTCTACCTGGCAGATGGTGTTCACGACAAAATGAATCCCAAGGAAAGGATTGACGCCGTATTCGATATGGCGAAAAAGTGGGGCATTAAGAATGTTATCTATGAGACCATTGCCTTCCAGGATACTGATGCATTCTGGATTAAAAGGCAGATGCCCTTTAAAAATTACTACTTCGAGATTCATGAAGTGAGCCACCGCAAGCAGAATAAGTTCGATTACATCCTATCCATCCAGCCGGTATTCATGCAGGGCCGGTTCTTCCTGCCTAATAAACCCATTTGGTATAAAAGGAAGTGGCCCAATCCGGATGACGGCCTGCCCCAGACAATTAATATCGTTGAGACTTTTATAAGCCAGTATGATTTCTTCCCGAACCTGGACCATGATGATTTGCTGGATGATGTGGCGATGGGGCTGCGTGGCGCCTCAGTAGGGCACATTCCAGAGCCACAGAAGAAGCCTACCGATTACGAAGGTGCCTATCCCAAGGAGAAGAAGGAGGATAGCGAGTATGACCCGTTGGCGCACTAAGATGAGCGTCGTTTAAGGTTTTTCAGGTAATTCCTGGAACCTGTGCTCCGCTTTTTGGTGGACTTAATACTGACCTTGTTGACGCCCCCGGACTTTCTCCGGGGTGTGTTGGAGCCCAGGCTAAAGCGCCTGGACAGCCCAGTAGAACACCCGGTCTTTCTACCTGGCATTACGGATTTATCCGCTCATAGCCGATGATGGTGGCTCCGGTCTCTGCAAAGCCTCTGCAGGACTTCTCTGCCCACTCAGGTGCGATGAAAACCGTCTCCCTTGGGGGAATCAGAAGGCCAGTATTCAAAGCCGCTGCAGCTCCACCAAAAGTAAGCCACACGCCTTGAGTGGCATGCTGATTTGAAACGTATGCGCCGTATGACGAACCTCTTCCAGCACCTGTCCAGATAGCTGTATCTGCGGCTGCTACCGATTGTGTTCCTGCTGACATAATATTCTCCGTTTTTTAGGTGAGGGGGAGGCTTTCCTGTGGTGCGACCTTCGCTTTAGCTTTCTGAATCCTGGGTTTTTTCCCTTTTCCAAAATTACCTCCGAAGTTTACAACATACCGAATTTTCGGGAATAATGCAATAAAAAGTTTGTACTTGATTCTCCAATCAGCCGTAACTGCCCCTTTTACGTCCTCAACGTAGGTTTCGCCATTGAAGGTAATCTCAAAATCCACCACATGATATCCGACCAGGTATCCATTGACGACCAAATCAAATCGGACCTGGGACCTGTAAGTCAGCCGGCCAGCTCTCTCTGCTATGGCCAATTTATTGCAGCGTTCTGCCTCTGCTTTGGAGTCGTGCTTCTTTTTGCACTTGGCACCCAGCTGCCTGCAGGGCACCTTGGTGTTGCCGTATTTATTGTACCGGAACATTTTTAAGCGGCTGGACTCGGATGAGCTGCTGCTTGTCGTATTCGATTTGTGTGTGGATGGATTCAATCAGGAAATGTGTCTGGCTGGTATACCTGCCTTCCATCTCAGCCATGTGGTCCAGCACCTTTTTTTTCAGTCCTTTGGGGCAAGGTCTTATTTGCAATACATCCATTACAACTCCTTTACAATGTGTGATGCTACACAAAGTAAGCAGAAACATTGACTCAGGCAATAAAAATCTCGCTTTCTCAAAAATTATCCGCTAACTTGGAATCATGGCAGGTGAATCTCTCACACGATTGTACGTCGATATGCAGCCAGAGGACCCAATCTCTGATTTGAGGCTGGCGAAGAACGTACTCGAATCATACTGGGAGAACCGGCGCCTGCATGACGAGGTTGACAAAATTAAAGAGAAGTCAATCCGATTCGTACATCAGGAACACTGGGAGGAAGAGACCCAGAACCAGCGCACAGTAATAGGGCTGGCTTCAATCGTTGCTGACAAAACCCTTTCAATCTGGAAGACCCTGGACGGATACGCCAGGCGCAATAAAAAAGATATCAAGTTTGTCCAGGTGGGCTCCGATGACTTTGCCGGCGCTGAGAAACACAATAAAATGCATGCCTGGATTAAGAACACCAAGGACCTGCACCACTACCAATCAGAGACCTACGGGATGGCAGCTGTGTGCGATGAAGGCTTTCTGCATATATTCCCCGAGCACAACGGTATGGGAGAGATTGACCCTGCCTTCGCTGTCCAAGATGCTTTTGAATGCTACCCCGATGCCAACTTTAAAGACCCCATTGAAATGCTGGATGCTGAATTCATTGACCTGCCTTTCTGGATTAACCCTAAAAAGATAGCCAGGGTATTCAGGGAGCACATGATTAAGGAGTTTGAAGAGCGCCTGGACCATTACAGCCCCGCCCAGACTTTCAATGATGAGAGGCCCAGGAACACCTACAGGAACCGGGACGGTCAGACCATTGTGAATTCCAACGGCCTGCTCCTGGGGGTAAAACGGATTTATAAAAAGTATGAAACCAAACAGTTCATCACAGATGCCAAGGGCAATGTGGTCCAGGAATACACCAAGGCTGACAAACGCAGCATCACAAAAACCATGATTAAAACCATGGGTATGGAAGTCCTGGAGCTGGACGTCGAAGAGGTTTGGGAAATTGTAATTATTCCTGATGTATCAGAAGACCATTATGTATACAACCAGGCTGCAGACTTTCAGCCCCTTCACCCCAATAAGCTGGGTGTCATGCGCTGGCCTGTTGTCCGGTGCGTCTTCATCCAGGTGGCTGGTAAGTCAGTTGGAGCAATTCGCGGAGTCACCTCATTAAATGAGATGCGCAACCTTATTCTCTCAGCCCTTATGCATCATCTCCAGACCGCAGCCAACGGGGGGATGCTTAGAGAACGGGGAGCCTTTGAAGGCGATGAGGTCCAGGAAAACAAGTTTGACACCAAACGCAACCAGGCTGGATATACCGGCGTTGTGGCTGATGGGGCCATAAAAGCCGAGCGAATTGCCCCGGTCCCTGGTGGAGAGACAGCCTTCGCTGATGGCGGTGCCTTCCTGGAATCAGTCCTTTTGGACGTAATGAAGGATATCTCCGGAGCTGAGCCCATTATGAAGGGCCAGGCCCAGAAGGGTTCACCCGCAGCCCTCTTTCAGCTTCAAATCGAACAATCCCAAAACCAGTTGTTGTCCTCCACCGAGTATTTCAAGTTTTTTCAGGATGTGGTGGCTGACAACCTGTATGCCTTTACCAGGCAATTCTGGACCACTGAGAAAATCATGATGATTGAGGGGATTGAGGGGCAGGACCCCGAGCAGCTGATAGTTAATCAGCAGACCACCGAAGGAATTTTAAATGACCCAGCGCAAGGCCTATACACCGTTTACAAGACCCAGGCACCAGTAACAGAGACAGCTAAGCGCCAGCGCCTGGCAGATTCCCTGGAAGTGGCTCGGGCTCTTGGTGAGATAGGACTCCCCACTTTCGTCCAGGACCTGACCAGCATAATTGAATCCCTGGACAACGTCGGACCCGAGCACAAAAAGCAGATGCTCGTAAAAATTAAACAGTGGCAGGCCAACCAGGGTATCCTGGATGAGTCAGCCATCCAGCAGCAGCAGGCAGAGGCTGAGACAGCCCAGGCTGCAGCGGCAGCTGGACCTGCACAGCCGGCGGCAAACGCGAGGGCATGATGACTTTTTTTATAAAAACCCTTTATACATGGGACCTACGGGTAACCCCATTAAGGAGAATCAATGGCTAAAACAGCTGAACAAGTATTAGAAGAAATCAGTGGAACTGACAGCGACGATAACATAGAACCGTCTGAAGTCGACAACCTATTGGATGTTGGTGGAGACGATGATTCTGTTAAAGACGATGAGGTAACTCCAGAGAATTCTTCCGGAAGTCCAGACAAAGGTGATGATGATGGTAAGGGGGATGACTCCGAACCTGAAGAATACCGGAGCCTGGCTGAGCTGAACGAGGGCGCTGACCGCTCTGGTTTCAAATTGAACGCGACCGAAACAAAGCGTGTACGCATTGCTCTGAGTAATGGATTCAAATCCGACGAAGATATAGATGCCTATTTGAAAGAGAAGGGTGAGGATGTGACTCCGAAGGCAAAATCGGATGAGGGCGATGACAAGGATGACAAAAATGATTCCGACTCAAAGTCCGATGATGAAGGCAAAGACAAAAATGATGGTGACGATAACACCGAACCTGACGACAGTGGGGAGGACGACATTGACTCCAAACTTCTTAAGGTTATTGGGCCTCACCTGGAAAAGGCAGATTCTGTTGAAGACGCTGTTACAGCTATCAAGAATCTGACGCACCACGCATCACAGAAAAGTGAGTTTGTGAACCGAGCAACAAAACTGGGACTTGACACACCTGAAAAGATTGAGCAGATGGTTGGTACTCTTGATGGTATCGACGCTGATATATCTTCCAGGCTGCAGAGTCCCGAGGGACTTAAGGGACTTTATGAATCCTTTGATATTCCTATTCCCGATTGGATGGGCCAGGTGGCAGAAGCCGATGGTGGCAAATACAATGGGAAACCAGCAGACAAAGGTTCCAAAAAAGTTGTTAGCAATGAACTTCCTGCAGATATGAAAACTGCTCTTGATGAAATCGAGAATGATGGTTACATCGGGGCCCAGCAGTTTAAGGACCTCATTCCCTCCCTTGTAAGTCACATCCAGGGCAACCTGGAAGCGAAGTACGAGGAGCAGAATGTAAATATGCAGAAAGTTGGTAAGTATGTTAACGGCCTTGCAAAGCAAACCCAGCAAAAACAGATAATCACCAACACCTTTCAGGATGCCAGGGAAATCTCCGACCAAATCGGTAGGTTTGACGAGAACGTCAAGCTGAAAGAGGACCCGGCGACCATCTGGAAGGAATCTATTGGCGCTGATGGCAAACTCAAAAAAGAGGTACACTCTGAATTTAAGAAACTTCAGAAAATATTAGCTGTCCGTAAGGGCGCTCTGAAGCAGATTAATGAGGGGTATGCCAAGATGGGGATTAAACGTGGCCCCGTTGATGTAATTGCATTCCTTTCCAAAAAAATTGTAACTTCAGGCAGCCTGCTGGAGATGAGTAATAAGGCAGGAAGAAACGCGAAGCAGAATCTGGTCGCAAGCCTGGCAAAGAAGTTGCAGCCCAATCTTAGAGATAAGAAAATCAACAAAAATCAAGATGCCTTTAAAGCTCCGAAGACGGAAAACGACGTCAAAAATATGTCACGTACCAACCGTAAACTCTTTTTTGAAAAACTTAGAAGGGGTGACCTTAAGGTCGGTACATAATCATTAACGGAGGAATTGTACAATGGGTACAGACACAGTAATTAATCCAAACCTTGTCCTGAAGGCCACTGAAACGGACCTGCAGGAACAATACATCGACGAGACATTCTGGGACTCTCTCGCGGTGGACTCTGCTCTTGAGCAGGGTGAAGGCGGTCCCGCTCCTGAATCAGTAATGGTCAGGAAAACCAAGAAGCTGAAAATCGGTGCTAAATACATCGAATTCGGTGTGACCCAGCAGCTCGATGGCGAAGGAACTTACGAAGGGGAAACCCTTTCAGGTTCAGAAGAACCCATCGACACTAATGACAACGCTGTGTATTTTGCGACAGCCCGTCATGGTGTGCCCTTCCCTTTGAAGGAGCTGGAATCCCATTACCTCGAAGCATTCAACCTGCTTCAGAAACGTCAGAGATTGCTGGCTATCTGGAACGGACGGATTGCTGAGCAGTGGGCCTGGGAAGCATATTTCCGTGGACTACCTACCAAGGTATTCGATGTTCACGGCGCTTCTTCACCTCGCAGTTGGCATCCAACCATGTATACATTGGATGCGTCCAGTGTGACCAAAATCGCATGGAGCGCAACGTCAGCTACCTACGAGACCAGCATCGACACTGCCATTGACGCACAGGCAACCGGCGATAATGTATCTGCCGAGAATTTCTGGCGCATGGAAGTGGTAGCAGCCGATAACCAAATCCGCAAGATTCCCATCAGTATCAATGGTACTGTGGAAGACCTGTGGCTGTGGGTATACCCCAGAGCTGCCAGGGTTAGAATCAAGACAGCCCTCAAGCAGTATTTTCTTGATGGTGATGT
>Ga0255047_10002782_pt1 | contig 11360 bp, 16 predicted proteins | sample JV7_2_1_MG_FD_183640 | JGI IMG/M metagenome (GOLD analysis project Ga0255047, IMG submission 183640) | Seawater microbial communities from Jervis Inlet, British Columbia, Canada - JV7_2_1 | ecosystem: Environmental > Aquatic > Marine > Inlet | place: Canada: British Columbia | collected 2016-10-06
GCCAAAACAAGGATCGGCGAGCACATTTTCAGCCTCGAGCGCGGGCTTGACAGCCAATCCCTAAAAATTCAGAATAGGTAGGTCTAGCGGAGGCTTCCTGCACCCTAAAGAAACGTAGTCGCCGCTTATCGCCAGCCTCGCGATTGACGAGGCTTTTTTGTGAGAACAATTTATGCATAATCATGGCGTAACAGCAAAATCAGACCCCGAGTTCAAGCCTGATCCCGATTCTCACCATGTCTGGGATGAGAAAAAACAGGTCTTTCGATTAGTGAAAAAGACCAAGAAAAACCGTGCCAAAAAGCGGTAAATGAATATTATTAAATCCGAATTATATTACCAAATAGGAGCACATCATGGCCCAGGGCGACCTCGTCTTGTTCAACGAATTTTCATTGCAACTTGGCACTGGCGAACACGACCTCAACGCCACAGATACGATCAAGGTTGCGCTAGTCACTAACGCTACAGTTCCCACAGCATCAACCACAACCCCGGTCCTGTTGGATTTTACCGAGGTCTCCGGAACGAATTACACTGCGGGCGGCGAGACCATGAGTACACCGATATTTGTCGTGGTGTCTGGGTCTACTTACAAATTTGATGCTGATAACGTGTCCTGGACACAGAATGCCGGTGGCCCCACTGATATTTATTACGGCATTATCTATAACACCACCTTTGCTATCGGCTTTATCGATATGACGGTTGACAGCGGAACAACCGCAATTTCTTTGGCTGCCGGTAACGTCTCAATTAATTGGAACGCATCGGGAGTTTTTACTTTAGCCTGATATATCAATCACTTACGAGTCTTTAGCGAAATGGCAGGGATTACTCCAACCGAGGGTCAGGACTATATTGCCGAAGTTTTGTATTCTCAAGAAACGGTCGTGCAAGACCTTACTATGGGTCTTTTCACCAATATCGCCGGCAATCTTACTGAATCCTCCGCATGGGCTGATATTACTCAAGCCTCTGGCTCCGGGTATGCGGAAATTGCCTTAACCGCAGGAACGTGGACGGTAGCCACTAGTGGCGTTGCCACCTATCCATCTCAAGCGTGGATTGCTACCGCCGACTGGACCGGCGATGTTCTTGGTTACTATTTGAGAACTCGTGAAGGCACACCAAGGATTTTGCATTTTGAATATTCGCCAAATGGCGCAAGGACTATGCTGGATGAGGATATTTATAGCGTTGACCTTGGTACGAATACCGAAACGGCATGAGCATTAATCTGGGTCCAACTATAGCTAACCCGGTTGTTTTGACCCCGGCACTAGAACAGTTAGTTTTGACCGCAAATACTCATACAGTTGCTGGCATCGACAACAATAAAATTGATGTTGATGTACAAGTGGCAACCATGTCGCTTACTGCCCTTAATAGTCAGGTTAATGACGAGGTTATTGCACAAGCAACACTGGAAACGCTTGTCTTGTCTGGTATTTCCCCTGTTGTCGCCCATACGCCAATCCAGGGCACTGTGACAATTGATGCGGCTACAGGCGAATTATCGTTGTTGTCCAATAACCCATCTGTAACTGGCGTAACTGTTGGTACACCATCTGGATTAGAGGCCGATTGGCAAGCTCGCATATCACAACCCGGCGTTGTCTGGTATCACGATTTTCGGTCTGATGAGGAAGTCGATGCGTTCAGGTGGGTTGGTGGTACAGGTAACGATCCTGATGATACCGGCGACGATCCGAACACAGTGCGCCGAAATATTTCAGATGGCATTACTGGTGCCTGTCTTGAATTATTTCGTCCAGCGGGCAGTAACGATCCTGCGGTATGGTGGCGACCGTTTAGCCCGATGGATACGGGCAGCGGGAAACCTGTTGATGATCCTGCGGCCAGTGGAACCATTGCAGTAGAGACATGGGCTCCGACCCAAGGCGGCAGTCAGACTGCAAATTGGGACCCCGGTTATTATGGGCACACGTCCTACCATTCCTCATGGCCGGGTCAGTTCGATGGCACTGAATATTATTTCCAGGTGCGCGTTAAGATGGACCCACGGCGAACGGCTCAGGATTTTAGTTCTGCCGGCAAACTGTTTTACTTTACCCGCAATGACAAATCTTTGACCAGCCAGGAAATAGTGACGAAAAGCGGCAAGATTTCGGCTGGAGTGAATTGGTTCTCGATGTATCGAAGTGGTGGCGATCCACTAGAGAACGATACGATCCCACCGAGCAGCGCAAACCAACCGGGAAGTGATTTGGGTTTTTGTGACTATCCCGGTCAGATAGCAAATTGTTGGAGATGGTCGTTCGGTTGGGACACGCTTTTATATCATGTTCGTCCAGGCTTAGATTCAAACAGCGATACAATACTCCGAGTGTGGGCGATGCATCCTGGCGAAACGGCTTATACGAAAATATGGGATCAGGATACCGTTAATTTGCCCTTTGCAGTTATTAACGGGGTTGGATCTCTCATTTGTTCTTGTTATCAGAACGGCCAAAACTTCACAACTGATGTTTGGCATCGTTATTGTCAGATGATTTTTTCGCATGATTTTATTGCCGCCCCGCAAACTGCTGTCCCAGTCGTTTATCCCGAACAGGGTGATTGGGTAGATCAAGGAAATATCATAACGGCAGTGAACGGTACTTGGGAAAAGCGTCTTGATGGAATAAGCCCTTGCACAGTTGTTAAGAAAGATGGAACGTATTTCCTTTACTACATTGGTGCCGATGGAGACAGGGGAGACGGAGGGCCAGCACATCGCAAGCTCGGAGTGGCTACCAGTACGGATGGGTTAGCTTGGACGAAATACTCTGGCAATCCTATTATTAGCTGGAATCCTAACGGCCCGAGTGCAGACGAGGAAGGGATTTTCTCAGCGGCTGCGATGCTGGACGGCAATGAAATTGTATTGTTTTATGGCGCTATGACTGGCACGGGCGGTAGCGTATCTGCTGACGTAGAAGTAGTAACGTCTACAGACGGATTCAGTTTTGGAAGTTCGACAACGGTCATCGATCATGCCGACAACAGCGTGTGGGGGTTTGGCGATGAACTGTATCCAATTGCCGCTTTTAAGCATAACGGTCAGTGGCACATTTATTATCTTGGTCCTAATTGGGATATCGGATTAGCAACCGGCCCAAGTAAAACTAATATGACTGCAACTCAACAGGTTGGGTCTTTTGAGGATATCATTGGATCATCGGAACTTATTCCCCTGACTGACGACACTTTTGGTATTGTTTTGAATCATAATCCCAGCGGTGATTTTCAAAATTACGATTATGAGCTTTATGAGTTTAACAAAGACACGCCCGAACAATTCGGTACTCTGATAACGTCGCAAAGTTTTAATAATGAAGGCATAGCGACTGTTTTTTATGATGCGTCTGCTGACTTGTTCTTGCTAATGACCGATCAGCTAACAGGGCCAAACGCGATAAGGTTGAGAGGGGAAGCTACTGCGTTATCTACAGCTGCCAATGCACTCAGCGCAGGGCAGTCTGTAAATTTTACAGCCAACACTCTGCAACGTGTAAATGATATTCAGTGGCAAGTCGAGACGATTTATTATGACTCTGTTCGCAAAGAATTGCAGTACATGGGCAAGCCCGCCAGCTCGCAGAGTCAAAATTATTCGCACTTTATCTATAGCGAAGCAGATGATGAGTGGTCGACCAGTGGCACTAGTTTATTCACTGGATCGGGCCATGTATGGAACACAGCCTTTGATCCGGTTAATGGGGATTATTACTTCCGCAGGTATAACGAAAACACCATGCGCATCTACGACCGTTCAGCCTCGGCCTGGACGAGTACCGGGGGGACTACGCCTGCACTGAATGCCGGCAATGTCAACCTTGCAGCGATGTGCTATCACCCCAATTTATTTGGGGTCGGTAGTCCCGGGATTATTCTGTGGGCCGTATTCAGGTTCTTTGGCTGGAACATCAATTCACAGTCGTGGTCGGTTTTAACGCCGAGCAATTTCTCTAGCGATAGTCCATATTGGAATCGCTCGACCGGATGCGGATCTTATATTGCAGCAACCGATCAGGTTGTCATGTGGGCGCAAAACGAGGGCAATGGACATCCTGGGGTTCTTGTTAATGCAGGCGCTGGAAATTCATCTGATGCCGTATCAGCAGGTCTTATAACTACAACCACGACACCACCTATTGAAGTTTGGGGTGGTGGTGGAGGAACCGTACACGGACACATCGTAAAGCATCCCAGTAACGCCAATAGATTGTTGCTGTTTGATGAACACAGCTCGAAACGAGTTTGGGACTCAACAGATGTCGGTACGACGTGGAATTTGAAGTCCTACACACACCCATTTTCAGACATGGCGAATTGGTCGGCTGGAGAATATACGGTCGGCACCGGACCCTATGGCGTTGTTATTGGAATGACCTCAAACAACGGTGGTGGTGAAACAGTATTATGGAAGCCCGATGATTAGGGGAAGTTAATGCAGCGGTTATATATTTGCGGGCTTTACGGGGATGGTCTTACCAAGGCTACTGGTAAGCGATCCGCCTTTGATGAGGTGTTTCGAGGGCAGGGTAAGCGCCGTAGACAGGTTATCGATGGTGTTGACAGGAATTATGCCCTTGTCGTTGCTGATACGGATGCAGCAGAACATGCCCTGCTAGTAGCAGATTCCAAAGTGCGTCACGTATCCAAGGCTTTGCTTCTGACCAAACGGGCAGACCTGACCGCAGGCCAAACGTCCGGGATTAATGAGGTTCTTACGTTCTTGGGCATGACGCGCGCCGGAGCGATTTTTACCGACCAGGCACTGGTGCTTGATTTATTGCAATGGATGAACGGCGCCCGGAGATGGGACGGTCTGGCCGTTCTTGAAGAATAATGGCTCTTAACGTATTAGACAGTGAAACATTCTCCGGCACAGCCGATCCGCTTGGTGGAAGTTGGGTTGAGGGTGATGGAACTGGTTTTCAAAAGGATAGTGGCGAGGTTGGCGCATCGCCTACTAATGACGATTGCAGCACTTACTGGGATGCGACTGCAAGAAATTATAGCGATCCGCAATGGTCTGAAATTACGCTGAATGATGTTGCTGCCTCGGGAGCGGGTATAGGCGCTGCTGTCTTTTGTGATGGGGCCGACTATCTTGAAGCGCAGTTTGGAGCTACCGCTAGTGCAGCGGTGTGGTCACTTATCAGTTCAAGCTGGACAGAAGAGGGCTCTACAGGCGATGTTGTGGGATCACTCGGCGATGTTTTACGCCTTGAAATAGATAATGGAACCTGGAAGTACTTCCTCAACGACAGCCAGCAGGATACAGCAAGTGGGTTTACGGGGCTGACGGATGGCCAGCCCGGAATATATGGAATCAGGTCTGATATTGGAGATGCAGACGTATCTGCATGGCGGGCCGGGGATTTTGCTGCTGGAGGTGGCAGAATTATGTCCAGTCTTGCCAATAAAGGCGGATTAGCTGGAATAGGTGGAATTGCCGGCGATGGCGGAGGGCTTGCGGGCTAATGGACGGATTTTTGCAAAAAATAGACAAGACTGGCAATTGCTGGGATTGGTTGGCCGGTAAAGATAAGGATGGATACGGCAAGATTAAAATTAACGGTAAGGATCTTCAGGCACATAGAGCATCTTGGGATTTCCACAATGGTCTGATACCTGAAGGAATGAGCGTGCTTCACCATTGTGACAATCCATCATGTGTGAATCCGTCGCATCTTTTTCTTGGCACGACTTTGGATAATATGCGCGACCGCGACACCAAGGGCAGGAATGGCTACAGCAGGAGAACTCATTGTCCCAAGGGTCACGAGTATTCAACGGGGAATACCTCTGTATGGCGCGGACAAAGAAAGTGTCGCGTTTGTAAAAAAGACTATGACGCGAGGAGAGCAGGATGAGTGGCGATTATCTATTAGAGGATTCAGTCTACATATTGTTTACGACTCGAGCGTTTGCTACAGGTATTCCAGGAGTTTTATCTGCTGCAACCGTTGCCGTGTACGAGGATGTAACTGCAACCCCAATCGAGACAAGCATTGCGGTTACGGAAACACTGAACAGTATCAACGGACTTAACGCAGTCACAATTGCTGCATTGGCCGCGAGCGGATATAACGCCGGAGGTCATTACCACGTTGTTATCGAGGCTGGCACAGTTGATAGTGTCAGCGTCGTGGGCGAGGTTGTTGGCTCATTCAGTATCCAGTCCGCGCCGGTTAATTGGGCGAAGGTTTCTGCACCAACAACGGCGGTTGATTTATCAGCCACAGACATTCAACTGGCTGATACTGCTACCGCGCTCACAAATGGGGCAACATTAGCGGCAGGGGCCGTAACCGATGCAAGCCTAGCCGGAGCATTAGAGATTGTCTTTGAGACCGACTTTGCCACCAACTACAATACGACCAGAAATGCTTGGGTAAATAACTATACGGACATAATCGGTACGATGGACGCTGCTGCATTCGGCGCTGATTTCATTACTGCCGCCAAGATCGCAGATGATGCAATTACATCGGATCAGTTTGCGGCGGGTGCTGTGACCAAAATATGGGCGTCAATTGTTGAGACTGTAGGCTCAAGAACCGCACAACAGGTAATGTCTATTTTGCTCTCGGCCAGTGCCGGGGTGACTGCAGATGCCGGGGCTACTTTGAAAGATCCGGCAGGGACCAACACCCGCATTTCTGCCACAATTGATGGTTCAAACAATCGAACCGCGATGACCCTAACACCATCAGCGTGATATGGCGGGCTATTATCATGCCAATTACTGGCATGCCAATTACTGGCATTCCAATTATTGGGGAGTAAATGTCCCCGCAAGTACGGATGGTGATTACTGGCATACCGGCTATTGGCACGGTGATTACTGGCATGGCAATTTTTGGGCCAATGGTGGTACTTCTACCTTAATAGTAAGTCAGAGGAGGGCACAAGAACTAGTCCTGACGCCGTTTGTTCTTGATGTAGTCACTACGCTTGTAGTCATCCCGTCAACGGCAACCAGGACCCTGGCTGGCTTTGCGGCAACAGTCGCCAATAGCGTAACAGTCACCGCAACAACTCCGACCCTAACCCTTACGGCTATTGCCACTACGAAAGATAGTGGCGAGTTTTATGAGGGTGACATTAGTTTTGCTGTCTATGCCTCAAGCGCGTTCGATTATACGGATGTGGTTGGTGCCAGTTTAGCGACCCTGAATTTAACAGGGATCAGTCCTGGCGTGTCAGTGGAAACCGGGGACGTTATAGTGCAGGTAACGTCTACCCCGGCAATGACTTTATCCGCATTACCGACCCAAACAGCAAATCCGGTTGTTGTAAGTCCGATCACACCAAGCATGACGTTGACAGAGTTTAACGTCACTACTGGCTTCGGCACGCTGGTTGCGGCTGGTGTTGCGAGCCGGACTTTAAGCACATTGCAGACTAACGTTACTGGCGTGAATGCTGATATAAACGAGTTTGCAGCAACCAGGGCGACAATGTTTCTGGCTGTGAATAATCCCGAAGTTATTAGTGTGGAAGAAGAGGCGACCGTTGGCGGGCATTTCCTGCCGGGTCTTGTTGGAGTCAGGGCAGGCAGGAAACGGACACCAAAGCGGGTCCTAGAAGAACTCGAGGAAATAGTCGAGGAAGTCACTGCAGAGATTCTGCAGGAAGCATCTAAAAAGCCAATACGGCGAGTATCAAAGGCTCGGCGTTCAGACATTCTCAAGCAGGCCACGGAAAGGGCGTTATCTGAGCGGGTTATCATTGGTGAGATTGAAGCCGTCGAGAAGGCGGTGCGGTCAGTTACCAGGCGCAAGCTAAAGCAACGCCGTCGGGCGATACAGAATGGCGTATTCAAGAAACAGTCAGATGAACTTGCACGGATACAGGACGAAGAAGACGCTTTAGCGGCGATCGTGCTTGCCTTCGATCTTGACGTTGAGGACTTCCCAGAACTGAAGGAACTCAAGATTTTGAATTAGCGTATCGAGCAAGGGCTTCCATAGTGTACTGAACGGTATACGGATATTCATGCTTACCCGACAGCCAGTAGCGCATGGTTCGCTTGTTGTGACCGATAGCCCGGGCCGCCTCTGAGGGAGACAGCCCGGACTGGTCGATCAGTTCCCGCAAGTACTTCGGGTCTGGATTGTGCAGTGATGGGTCAGGCCGCATTTATGTGGCGCTCCATTCGCAGTATATCGGCGACTCGTTGCCTCAATTCTAACGCTTCTGGGCTGCGATAAGCAGGAATGCAACGGAACCGAAACAGCCCATTAGTGGGCATAGGCGCGGACATATCGACACGGGTTACGTTACTGCTAACGCGATTGACTCGCTTGGCTATTGCGTAGGACTTGCAATGCGCGAGGTATACGGCCAGATTGCCGCCGCAAGGGCTGAGAGCCTTCACGCCGCGGCCCTGCTGTACTGCCCCCTGGAGCGAATTTCGCTGAGTGTATGTTTCCCGTAGTACATATCGCGCTCAACGGTTAAGCCATACGGCCCGCGAATCTTTATGAGTTCGCTGAGTAGCGTGTATCCGAGTTCCGCACAATCCGGCCCAATAACGTCGGCAAATCCGAACATATGCCAATCCTTAGCATTCTCAGGCTCGCATGGCTCGCCGTTTATGGCGTCGAGCGGCGTTGCTTGCACAACCCACCATGTGGCGCGTCCCCAAGGCGTGAAAAACTTCACGATGATGGGGTCTGGAGTTTTGCCGGTTTCGAGAAATTGCTGATCTGCTCGATACAGTTTACGTGCGATTTCTTTTGTTATGAGTTTCATTTTTTCACCTCTGCCCCTATGGGCGGTTATTTGCCAGAATTGGCGTTAATACTCGGATGCATTCTCTGACAATGCATCGGGGTATTACGCTGCCCAACCAGGCATAGATGGGTTTTCGATATCTGACCTCATCGGCATCAGCATACCGAAAGCATAAGGCACGTTTCCAAAGTAGACGGCCGCGGCGCTGTTGCCTTCATCCGATCGGAAAGTAACGCTGTTGCTTTGTTTTGACCGATCAGTATTCAGGAATCTGGCTACCTTTTCGAAGTCCGCAACATAGGCGGCGTTATACCAGCCTGCAGACTTGCCATCGGTATCCTTTGCAACACGGCGCCATTCCGGGAACGTGCCATCGATTGTAACGCTGCCATTGATGGTCATATCGCCAATAGTCGTATTCACTTCTAGCGGCGCCTGGACGTCAATTTGCAACGGTATATCCAGATTCTTGACCAGTTTGGCAGCCCGTAGTGTTTCGGGGCTAAAATTGACAATTACCGAAGTCACTTCGGGCTCATTTGGCGTATCCGGGAATAGGCCATTTTCATCCAGGGCGGCCACCATTCTGTGACCATCGGTAGCCACAATAATTGGCTTATTGTCCCGTCCCTTTTCAATTAAAACGCCGTTGAGATAATAGCGAACATCATCCTTGGCCTGGATAACTGAGGCTGCAGCGATAAATGCTGAACGTGATATTGTGATTTTCATATTTCACCCTTTCCCTTTCGGGGGTTATGTGCCATTACTGGCAGTTGATACACGGGAACACGCCCCCCAACGTGTTCCGGTCTATCTACTGGCTAGGCTGTAACTCTGTGGTCTGAGACTCGAAAAACACAGTGCGAGACTTAAATACCTTGCTCTTTTTGGGGTCTCCATTGGCGTCGGCTTTGTCTGATTTCTTATCGCAGACCATGCCGATCTTTGTCCCGTGTTGACCCTTTTCCACGACGCGGCCTAATTCGAGCCATTGCTTAAAACCGGCGACTATCGTGGATTCAGTACCCAGGAGCATTTGAGACTCTTCTAACAGGGCATTATTCTTCGGCGAATAGCCGCTTTTGGTCAGTGCGTTTACGAACATAGTTCACCTCTTCAGGTTATTGGCCAGCCTATCGGCGGCGGTTATCGTGCTTTAACAGGACAGAATTCTGGGATCGGCCTCGTAAATGTCGTTATAGCCGCAATCGCATGAATCAGGGTCGTCTGTTTCATGGGAAAGACAGTTGTCGTGATGTTGGCCATATTCATGATAAGCCATGAATAAATCATCTATGAACTTGAGTAATTTACTAGCTTTTTGCGTGGTCATTTCATTACTCCAGGTGATCGTGACTAATAGAGGCAGGGCTATACTTCTGTGCCGCCGACATATTGCCCGTTAACGTATGCATTAAATGATTCATACATATTGGCGTAGTCGCGGATAATGTTGTGGACTTGCGTGGCCGTTTCATATGGCCCGCACTTATGTTCTCTTGAGATTGCTTCGTCCAGCGGCTCGATACGCACTGTATAGCGCGGACCTAATCCAGGAAACATACGCTTGGGCGGCAGGTCGAATATTGTGGTCATTTCATATACTCCGGTTCTGTCGTAAGAGATCTAAATCAATAATCAAGCAATAGCACCGCACGCGATGCTACTGTTTGGCTACTAGATTTCTTGGATGGTGATCGTATCGCCGACCGCCAAAGTATCTGACGTTGCCATCTTTGCAACTGCTTGGCTGATCTCGTCGTCGGTTTCGTGTTGTACCAAGATATTAACCGAGTCAAGCTCGCCACCGGGTCCGGTCAGGGTGATTTTAACTAGCATGCTTTCTCTCCTGGTGATTTAGTCTTGGGGAGTCTGGGGAGCAGTAAACCATAGTTTAGAGGTAAGGTCCAATGGGAATAGTACTTATATGCTAGAATGGCGGTATCAGTACATTTCAGGGCTGCGAAATGGCTAAGTACAATTGGCCGCACATAAAACTGCGCTACGAATCCGGGGAAACAGCCTACGGCATTTCCCAGGACCTTAATGGCAAGCCTTCGAAACAAGCCATAATGAAGCAGGCTGAAAAGGGCGCATGGACTAAGCCCGATAAAGAGGTATTACAGGTTACCGAACACCTACCGAGTGTAAAACGGGCATTCCTACATACGAACTCGAAACGCACGCCGGAAACCATTGAGATTATTTGCGATATGTTGCGGCAGGGAACTACTCTGGCTATTGCCGCCCAGACTGCCGGCATTCATCCCGAAACACTGAGCACCTGGCGCAAGACTGACCCAGGACTGAGAAACCTGTTCGACCGCTCAAGGGCCAGTAGCCTAGCGACCAGCGAACAGGTTATCTATAACGCCCAGTTCAAAGACTGGAAGGCCGCCGATCGCCGACTACAGGTAGCACCAGAGACAAGGGACCAATACGGGAAACAGTCCCAGGACTCTAAACTCGAGGTAGTCATCAATATCAATAGAGCTCAGGGAAACGATACAGCCGCCACAATAGATGGCGAATCAGTGCGTATAGACACTGGTCCTGAAATCACCGCAGATACAGCCTAAGAACTCCATTCCAGGTATTAC
>Ga0255047_10002783_pt1 | contig 11359 bp, 9 predicted proteins | sample JV7_2_1_MG_FD_183640 | JGI IMG/M metagenome (GOLD analysis project Ga0255047, IMG submission 183640) | Seawater microbial communities from Jervis Inlet, British Columbia, Canada - JV7_2_1 | ecosystem: Environmental > Aquatic > Marine > Inlet | place: Canada: British Columbia | collected 2016-10-06
AGTTGCTTCAGCATATCGATAGTCGGGTCGATTTGATCGATCGGCAGGAATTCATCGGGCTGATGGGCCTGATCGATCGAACCGGGCCCGATGACGATGGTTTCTGTTTGCATACTATTGTAGTAGGGGGCCTCGGTTCCAAAGGCGACGCTGCTGGCAGATTTGCCGGTAAGGAATTTCAGGTGTTCGGCGATCTCGCTTGCCTGTGCGGTATCCATCGCTGGCTGCCCTTCACCGATTATCTGGCACTCGCCGGCAAGACCTCTTCGCTCGGCAACGCTGGCGACCAGTTCTGCCACATCGGTGTGCAGCGTATCGAATGACATACCGGGTAAAAAGCGAATATCGATCAACAATTCACAGTTGCCACAGATGCGATTGGAATTGTCACCCCCATGAATATGACCGAGATTGAGGGTTGGAGTCGGAATCGCAAAGGCGGGGTCGTTATACTGTTTTTGCAGTCCATCGCGGTATCTGAGTAATTCGCCGATTAATTCGTGCATGGCTTCGAGTGCATTATTGCCAAGTGCCGGATTACTGGCGTGACCCGATCGGCCGGTGAATCGAATTGACTCGGATAAGGTTCCCTTATGTTGCCTGATTGGTTGTAGATCCGTCGGTTCGCCGATGACGCAGTAACGACCTAACTTATGACCATTATCGGCGATCAGTTTTGCACCGCTCATGGTCGACTCTTCGTCGGCGGTGGCGACGATGGTCAGCGGCCGTTTAAGTTTTCTAAGGTCGAACGACTGGCTCGACTGCAAGGCCAGTGCCAGGAAGCTTTTCATATCGCAACTGCCCAGACCGTATAAACGATCGTGTTTCAGTTTGAGCTGAAAAGGATCGCTCTGCCACAGATCAGGATCGCAGGGAACCGTGTCGGTATGGCCTGATAAAACCAGACCATCCGAGCCCGAACCGGTCGTCGCTATCAGATTAAATTTAGCCTCGCTAACAGTCTGGATTTCTACGTCGAAGCCGCGAGTTTCCATCCAGTCGGCGAGCAAATCGATGACAGCCCGGTTACTCATATCGAGGGCGGCATGATAGCAACTCACAGACGGGATCGCGATCAGTTGCGCTATCATTCCCTGCGTGTTTGGCAGGTTTTTGTTCATGAGTCTGTCATTCCGGCCTCCGAGCCGGAATCTATTGAATAATTAGTGGTGTTAGGTATCCCGGCTTCGATAATAACGGATTCCGGCTCGGGGGCCGGAATGACGATTACTGAGTTAATGATAAATCCCATAAACTAGTCCAGTATATCGGTAACCGCACCTTGCGAAGCTGAACTTACCAGTCGCGCATACTTGGCCAGTACACCACGCCTGTAGCGGACTTTCGGCGGTTTCCAGGCTTGCGTGCGTTTCTTCCATTCGGCACTACTGAGTTTCGCATTAACCTGGCGTTTCTCGGCATCAATCGTGATCGTGTCGCCGTTCTTCAACAATGCGATAGGACCGCCTAATGCGGCTTCTGGAGTGACATGCCCAACCACAAAACCATGCGATCCACCGGAGAAACGACCGTCGGTAATAAATGCCACGTCCTTGCCCAGACCCTTGCCCATGATGGCCGATGTCGGTGATAACATTTCTCGCATGCCGGGGCCACCGATCGGGCCTTCGTAGCGCACCACGATCACATCGCCTTTTTTCACGGTACCGTCGAGTATCTTTTTCAAAGCCTGCTCTTCAGAGGCAAATATTCTGGCCTTGCCGGTGAAGTGGAGGCCTTCCTTGCCTGATATTTTTGCCACCGATCCTTCGGGTGCAAGGTTACCGTGTAAAATGACGAGGTGGCTGTTCTTCTTGATCGGATCGTCGAGCGCGTGCACGATGTCCTGACTTTTTGGATAAGCTTTAACCTTTGCCAGGTTCTGCGCCTGTGTTTTGCCGGTGACAGTAATGCAGTCACCATGAAGCAGACCGGCATCGAGCAGCATTTTCATCAACGGCTGGATTCCACCGATTTCGATCAAATCGGACATCATCGCTTTCCCGCTCGGTCGCAAATCGGCGAGCACCGGTACGCGTTTACCGACCCGCGTGAAGTCATCGAGCTTGAGTTTGACACCGATGGCCGATGCCATCGCCAGTAAATGTAAAACAGCATTAGTCGAACCACCGAGGGCGATCACGATCGTGATCGCGTTCTCGAAGGCCTTTTTGGTCATGATATCGCCAGGGCGAATATTCGATTTCAATAAACGCATGGCAGCTTTGCCGGCTTCGAAGCAGTCGTTTGACTTATCCTCCGATATCGCAGCCTGTGCAGAGCTATTGGGCAAACTCATACCCAGTGCTTCGATTGCCGATGCCATCGTATTCGCGGTGTACATGCCACTGCAGGAACCCGGGCCGGGTATCGCGGTACTCTCTATTTGCTTGAGTTCGCTTTTGCTGATCTTGTTCTGTGCCTGCGCACCCACGGCTTCGAATACGCTGACAACGTCGGTACTCTTACCCTTGTGGCAGCCGGGCATGATAGTGCCGCCGTAAACAAATACCGAGGGTCGGTTGAGGCGAGCCATACCGATCAGGCATGCCGGCATATTTTTGTCGCAGCCGCCAATCGTTACCAGGGCATCGAAACCCTGGCAACCGGCCACTGCTTCGATCGAGTCGGCAATTATTTCCCTCGATACCAGCGAATATTTCATACCCTCGGTACCCATCGAGATACCATCCGAAATGGTAATTGTATTGAATATCACCGCTTTCGCTTTTGCCGCATTGGCACCATCGGCAGCTTTCAGGGCGAGCTGGTCGATGTGCATATTGCACGGAGTTACCATGCTCCAGGTGGAGGCAATGCCGATTTGCGGTTTTCTGAAGTCACCATCGTCAAAGCCAACCGCGCGCAGCATCGAACGACTCGGTGCGCGCTCAACGCCATCGACAACCTGGGATGAAAAATTTCGTATATCGTGATTTTTAATGCTGGTTTTTTTTGAGGGCATAATGATTTCAGTGTCTGCTATGTAAGGAATAGAGGCCGAATCGAACCGGCCTCGATCGTCGTCGGACAGGTTAGGCAAAGCCCAGTTTGGTTGCAAGTATTTAAATTAATCAGAGGCTCCTTAAATAATTAGTTTTGCAGACCACAAATCATTTTAATCTCTCCTATACTAATCGGTAATCAGGGGTTCATGTCGAGGTGGGCCCGTCAAATCTGCGCAGGATTGCTCGGAATTTGAATGGCGGATAGTTGAGTATGATCGATTTATTTATCCTGGTGGCAATTTGCATAGTGCTGACCGTGCTATTGCTCGTTATCTGGAAAGCAAAAAAACTAAAATCAGCGCAAGCCAATGAGTTGCCCGAGCCGCAAAACAGGCAATTACCCAATTTGATCGAAGACACTTTCGGTGCCACCGGTGAAGCGTTTTTCTATTCCCTGGTGCGTGAACTATCTCAGTTTCTTAACGTTGATGCGGTGTTGTTAGCCAGTTGTGAAGACGAGCATCAGGGCATCTATCGTACCCTCGCCTACTGGTGTGATGGCAGTTACATTATGAATCAGGCCATTTCCCTGCTGAACAGCCCCTGTGAAGACATTGGTGGCCTGTGCTATTTGGAAACTTCCGCAAGCAAAATTTATCCAGACTCAACATTACTCGATCGGCATTTTCCGGTAGCAGGATTTTTCGCTATCAAACTTCTCAACTCCCTCGGAAAACCAGTAGGCCTGATCGCAGGTTTGAATCGATCGGCGCTGCGTCTCGGTAAAAAAGAAGTCGATACCATCAATTTGTTATCAGCAAGGGCCGCGGCGGAAATGGAACGAAAACTTGCCGTGAACGAGGCATTAACCGAGAAGGAACGCGCTCAAATTACCTTGCATTCGATTGGTGATGGTGTCATTACAACCGATAATGTCGGGCGTATCGACTACATGAATCCAGTTGCCGAAACGCTGACCGGTTGGCGCTTTCATCAGGCAATGGGTATGACCCTGGAAGCTGTATTTCACCTGGAAGACGAAAAAACAGGAGAGGTGATCCCCGATCCAGCCTTACGTTGTTTGTCGGAAAAGAGGGTGGTTTCTCCGAAATCGGATAACGTACTGATTTCCAGAAATGGTGACCGCTACTCGATACAGGGCACCGCCGGGCCAATGATGAATACCAGGGGCGACTGTATTGGCGCGGTACTGGTATTCAAGGATGTGACCGATCTGCATCGATTACAAAAGAAAATGGCACACCAGGCGACACATGACCCTTTGACCGGGCTTGTCAATCGTTCAGAATTTGAACAAAGACTCGATAAAGCCCTGCAAAGCGCGAAAGCCTTCGAAAGTACCCATGCGCTGCTGTATCTCGATCTTGACCAGTTTAAGGTGGTCAATGATGCTGCCGGCCATGTGGCAGGGGACGAGCTCCTAAAGCAGATCTGCTCGCTGTTGGCGAATCAGTTGCGAGGTCGCGATACCCTTGGAAGACTGGGCGGGGATGAATTTAGTGTGTTGCTCGAAAACTGTCCACTCGGCAAGGCCAGCAAGGTTGCTGATATCCTCATCGATATGATTCGCGAATATCGATTTCTATGGGAAAACAAAACCTATCAGGTAGGTGTCAGCATCGGCATAGTCCAGATTACTGCTGATTCCACCAGCACTACCGAACTGATGGCTCATGCCGATATGGCCTGTTACTCGGCCAAGGATCTCGGGCGTGGACGGGCTCATATTTATGACCCGAAGGATGCCGAACCCGCCAAGCAACAAAGTGACTTTTTACAGGCTTCCGAATTGCGCGATGCGATTATTAATCAGCAATTCTGTCTGTTGTATCAACCGATTGTACCGTTTCATGCAGATCAAAGGCAGATACGCATGCGAGCTGAAGTGTTGCTGAGAATGATTGATCAGTCGGGCAATCATATTTTACCGGGCGCCTTTCTCCCGGCGGCAGATCGATTTGGATTAACCGCGCAGATTGACCGTTGGGTGATAGACAAGGTGTTCAACGCCTATGCACATTTGTTTATGCAAAACCCGAATCTGGTACTCCACCTGAACTTATCGGCCCAATCGGTCGCGGATGAGGCGCTTGGATACTCTATTACGCAGATGTTCGACAAGACTGTGGTTTCGCCGCATCAAATCTGTTTTGAAGTGAACGAGTCAATACTGAACAATAATCTATCCGCTATCAGCCAGCTAACCGAACAGTTGCGCGGCATTGGCTGCAATTTCGCTCTGGATAATTTTGGTAGTGGTTTGTCTAATTTTTCATTTCTGAAAAAACTTAAAATTGATTTTATTAAAATCGATGGCAACCTGGTCCGTGATATTTCTGAGGACCGGGTCGATCATGGCATAGTTGAATCAATCAATTCGATGGCTCATTTACTGGGAATTAAAACCATTGCCGAATCTGTCGACGGTGATGCAGTGATGCAGAAACTTAAACTGCTTGGTATAAATTATGCCCAGGGAGGCTTTCTGGCCAGACCGGATTTGTTGGATGAACTGGGTGGTGAAAAATCGAGAGAGCTGGAATTTTCTGAAAGCCCGGTTAGCTAGAAGCCTGTCGGGTTAATCGATACACATCCTCTAAACTCTACCTGCCGAATATTTGAAATCACCGGTATCTAAAAAGTCGAATTTGTTAGTCTCATAATATCAACGTCCTGGCAGTTCCAGTCCTGGTAACATATTAGGTTCCTACGGCCAGTTCAAAATAAATTGGATCACCCACAATCACCTGTATCTCAATTAACATCTGACGATATTTGAGATATCGCGCGGTGGCGGCTTTGGATGGTTTCATTTTGGAACTTTAGACTTGCAATTGCCTGTTGAAGTGATTATGGTTCCAACCTAGTCGCTCTAAAACGACATAAAGTTCCATCCTATAAAAAACTTTACGAAATTATCCATAACCGAGGAGATTTACATGAAAAAAATTACTTCAACAGTGATGCTGGCTTCTTTATTGGCGGTTTCAGCCAATACATCTGCGGCCACGCTTGATGATGTTGTAGGCAAGGGGCACGTCCAATGCGGTGTATCGCAAGGTCTGCCAGGTTTCTCAAATTTTGATGCCCAGGGAAACTGGAGTGGTGTCGATGTCGACGTTTGTCGTGGAATGGCTGCGGCTATTTTTAATGACTCCGAAGCCGTCAAGTACACCCCTCTATCGTCTAAAGAGCGTTTTACCGCGCTACAATCTGGTGAAATCGACGTTCTGTCGCGTAACACTACCTGGACTGCGACTCGCGATACCGCGCTCGGCTTGAACTTTGCTGGCGTTAACTACTACGACGGGCAGGGTTTCATGGTCCGTAAGGACCTCGGTGTAAACAGTGCCCTGGAACTGGGCGGTGCCGCGGTTTGTACCCAGACAGGTACTACTACCGAGCTTAACGTTGCTGACTATTTTCGTACAAACGGTTTGGACTACACGGTTGTTGCTTACGAAAAGTCAGACGAAGTTGTAGCAGCCTATGATTCAGGCCGCTGTGATGTGTATACCACTGACCAGTCCGGTTTGTACGCCCAGCGTATCAAGCTGAAAGACGTATCGGCACACAAGGTATTGCCGGAAGTTATCTCGAAAGAGCCACTCGGCCCTGTTGTAAGACAAGGCGATGATCAGTGGTTTAACCTGACCAAGTGGACCCTCTACTGCATGATCAATGCTGAAGAAATGGGTATTACTTCAGGAAATGTAAAGGGCAAGATGAACGGTGGAGATCCGGCCATCAAAAGGCTTCTCGGTGAGGAAGGTAGCTTCGGTGAAAACCTCGGCGTAAGCCCAACCTGGTGTGCAAACATCATTTCCCAGGTTGGTAACTACGGCGAGTCATTTGCGAAACACCTGTCTGTAGATCCGCTGAATATCGCACGCGGCGTGAATGAGTTGTGGAGCAAGGGCGGAATTCAATACGCACCACCTATTCGCTAACCTGTCGAAGCAAACGTCCTGCCCCTGGCAGGACGTTTGCGTTATAGGGCCCTGAAACCCTCACGGGCTTAAGCCGAGCCAATATTGTCTCGTCGACCAGCCTTTAACGTGACAGAGAAAAACTTGTGATAAAAGAAGATTCAGATGGACCCCCGGTAGTAACCACCAAACCGTGGAATGACCCGAAGGTAAGAAGTATTTTTTTCCAGGCGGTATTGCTGATCGCGGTCGTATCCTTCGGCATGTATATTTTCGGTAATACTTCCGCAAACCTGGAGAAACAGGGAATTGCCACCGGATTCGGGTTCATGGGAACCACCGCTGGTTTCGGCATAATTACCCACCTGATCGATTACTCCGAGGCCTCCAGTTATGGACGAGCCTTCGCAGTTGGTTTACTGAATACCCTGTTAGTGGCTTTTAGCGGTATAGTCGCTGCCACTATTATTGGCGTTTTCATCGGTATCGCGCGGCTATCGAAGAACTGGTTAGTCTCACGACTGGCCATGGTATACATTGAAATTTTTAGAAATATTCCGCTGTTACTGCAGATTTTCTTCTGGTACTTTGCAGTACTGAGAGCACTGCCTTCACCCAAAAATAGTGTTAACTTCGCGGATAGCTTTTTCGTCAACAATCGGGGAATTTACCTGCCTTCGAGTATTTTTGAAGAAGGCTTCTCACTCGTAATAGCGGCATTTATTATTGCTGTTATCGCTGTCGTATTCGTGGCACGCTGGGCACATAAGCGGCAGGAAGCAACTGGCCAGCAATTCCACACGTTTTATGTCGGCATTGCCATACTGGTAGGATTACCTTTACTGGCCCTGATAGTCACCGGTTTCCCGGTGAGCTGGGAAATTCCTGCACTCAAAGGTTTCAATTTTAAAGGGGGTACAGTCATAATCCCCGAATTTGTGGCGCTATGGCTGTCGTTATCGATATACACAGCATCATTTATTGCCGAGATAGTGCGCGCGGGTATCCAGGCTGTCAGCCATGGTCAAACCGAGGCATCGAATGCACTGGGCCTCAAAGCGGGACCGACATTACGCCTTGTTATCTTACCCCAGGCTTTACGCGTGATTATTCCACCCTTGTCGAGCCAGTTTCTTAACCTGACCAAAAACTCGTCGCTGGCGACTGCTATTGCCTATCCCGAACTGGTATCCGTATTTACCGGAACCGTACTCAATCAGACTGGGCAGGCGGTAGAAATTATATCTATCACGATGGCTGTCTATTTATCGGTTTCACTCGGAATCTCGGCGTTCATGAACTGGTATAACGCCCGAATGGCCCTGGTGGAGAGATAGACCCTATGACTACAGAAACGCAACATATGCCCGGATTGCATCCGGACATGCCACCACCTCCGAGCGAGGTTGGTGTCGTTGGCTGGCTAAGACATAACCTGCTATCCAGCAAAACTGATATATTCCTGACCTTAGTTGCCATTTATCTGATTTATCTGCTGGTGCCTCCAGTAATCTCCTGGGTGTTTATAAATGCCGATCTGAGTGGCGATACCCGTGATGCCTGTACCAGTGGCGGGGCATGCTGGGTCTTTATCAAGGTCAGGATGGGGCAATTTATGTACGGCCTCTATCCGCCGGAAGAAAGATGGCGAGTCGACAGCACATTTATCTTGCTGGTGGCGCTAATGGTGCCCATGTTTATCGAGAATTTTCGACATAAGGCATGGCTCGGCGCATTTATTCTATTCATCTTTCCGGTGATCGGTTTTTACCTGCTGGCCGGCGGTTCCTTCGGCCTGGAAGTAGTCGAAACACCTCTCTGGGGTGGTTTGGCCCTGACCCTGGTTATATCCATAGTTGGCATAGTCGGGTCTTTCCCGATAGGCTTGTTGCTCGCACTTGGGCGTCGATCAAAAATGCCGGCGGTGAGTGCCTTTTGTACCGGGTTTATCGAGCTCTGGCGTGGTGTGCCCCTGATTACCGTATTGTTCATGTCCTCGGTCATGTTCCCGTTATTTCTGCCCGATGGAGTGAACTTCGACAAGCTGATAAGAGCACTGGTCGGTGTTACGTTGTTTTCTGCCGCCTATATGGCCGAAACCGTGCGTGGCGGACTGCAGGCCATTCCCAAGGGCCAATACGAGGGCGCTGAGGCCCTGGGGCTGACTTTCTGGAAGTCTATGACCTTTATTATTTTGCCGCAGGCCTTAAAGCATGTAATCCCGGGTATCGTAGGCAACTTTATAGGCCTGTTCAAGGATACCACGCTGGTATTGATCATCGGCCTGTTTGATTTTCTGGGCATTGTCCAGGCTGCTTCGACTGATCCCAAATGGCTGGGTTATTCGATCGAAGGGTATGCATTTTGTGCGTTTGTTTACTGGATATTTTGTTTTTCCATGTCGCAATACAGTCAATCGATCGAACGCAAGCTTCATACCGGTCATTAATACAAGATAACCATTTATATAAGACAACCGATTTCCAAGGTGAACCCTGATGAATGAAACAGCAACCGAAATGCAGAATCAATTTGAAGTCTCTGACGAGGTTATTATCGAAATTAACGCCATGCACAAATGGTATGGTGATTTTCATGTGCTGAAAAATATTAATCTCAAGGTGCAACGCGGGGAACGCATCGTAATTTGCGGACCGTCCGGATCAGGCAAGTCGACCTTGATACGCTGTATTAACCGGCTGGAAGAACATCAGCAGGGTGATATCATTGTCGATGGTATCGAGTTGACCAGCGATCTCAAGCACATTGAGGCAACACGACGCGAAGTGGGCATGTGCTTTCAGCATTTCAACCTGTTCCCCCACCTGTCTGTTCTCGAAAATTGCACGCTCGCCCCGATCTGGGTGCGCCAGATGTCTAAGGGCGATGCAGAAGAAATCGCGATGAAATTCCTCGAGCGAGTCAAAATTCCAGAACAGGCGTTGAAATTCCCGGGCCAGCTTTCGGGTGGTCAGCAACAGCGTGTGGCGATTGCCCGAAGCCTGTGTATGAACCCTAAGGTCATGTTATTCGACGAGCCGACCTCGGCGCTGGACCCGGAAATGATTTCGGAAGTGCTCGATGTTATGGTCGAACTCGCCCAGGAAGGCATGACCATGCTCTGTGTGACCCACGAAATGGGCTTTGCCAAGAAGGTCGCAAATCGGGTCATTTTTATGGATGTCGGGGAAGTTATTGAAGAAAATGAGCCGATGGAATTTTTCAATAATCCGCAAAATGAAAGAACAAAATTGTTCCTGAGCCAGATTATCCAGCACTAGGGTTATTCTGCAGCAGGGGTAGTTGCAGGCGTCGCCAGAGCAGAGATAATTCCTGCATCTATGTGTGATGCTCTGGCAAAGTAGAATCGAAAGCGCAAGCCCCGGCTAGTAGGTCCAATCATAAAACGGTTTCCGGGCTAACAACTTTCACGCCGTAGGGCCGTAAAAGCCAGCAAATAAGCGGTTGACAACTGCTAGCTTCGCCCCTAAAATTCCGCCCCCTGACAGCAGGCTATGCAGTGATATGTATGGCCTGCGGCCTGTTGAGAGTTACCAAATTTACAGTCTGCTCGTAGGAGAGTCGAATTCATGGCAACAGTTAACCAGTTGGTACGTAAACCACGTCGCTCAAGACGTTCAAAGAGTAACGTACCCGCACTCGAGGCATCCCCGCAAAAGCGCGGTGTGTGCACGCGTGTCTATACAACCACACCCAAGAAGCCTAATTCTGCATTGAGGAAAGTAGCGCGTGTGCGTTTGACGACTGGTTATGAAGTGGCGTCCTATATCGGTGGCGAAGGGCACAATTTGCAGGAGCACTCGGTGGTTCTGGTCCGGGGTGGTCGGGTCAAGGATTTGCCCGGTGTACGATATCACGTGGTTCGTGGCAGTCTTGATACCCAGGGTGTGCCGACACGCCGCCAGGGTCGTTCAAAATACGGCGCCAAGCGCCCCAAGTCATAAAGTTACAGGTACTGGATAAAAAATGCCAAGACGTAGAGAAGTTCCTAAAAGAGTAATCCTGCCGGATCCCAAATTTCACGATCTGCAGATTGCAAAATTTATCAATATGATCATGCGCAATGGCAAGAAATCTGCGGCGGAGCGGATCATGTACTACGCGCTTGACAATATCAGTCAAAAAAGCACCCTGGAATCAGTCGAGCTAATGGAAAAAGCGCTTGAAAATGTGCGCCCGACAGTCGAGGTTAAATCGCGTCGAGTGGGTGGTGCCACCTACCAGGTTCCTGTGGAGGTGCGCGCTTCACGTCGCAATACGCTGGCGATGCGCTGGTTAATTGATGCGGCACAAAAGCGTGGTGAAAAAACCATGGCGCAAAAGCTCGCCGGTGAGTTGCTTGACGCGTCGGAAAGTAAGGGATCGGCTGTGAAAAGACGTGAGGATACGCACCGCATGGCCGAGGCGAATAAAGCTTTCGCGCATTTCCGCTGGTAA